>ERZ778017.3465-NODE-3465-length-11151-cov-6.124910_pt1 | contig 11151 bp, 9 predicted proteins | sample MGYA00375747_ERZ778017 | MGnify/ENA primary metagenome ERZ778017 (study PRJEB29350, sample SAMN05509838) | bioreactor metagenome | biome: bioreactor; material: wastewater | place: South Africa: University of Cape Town | collected 2014-03-17 ... | reverse complement strand
AGGCACACATTTCAAAAAAGAAAAAAAACAAATAGCTATTTTATCTATATAATAAGGTAAAAAGCTGGGACCATAACTTTAGCAAATAAATTATAGCATTTAAGCTATCATATTGACTCTTACAAAGTAAACTTATGTTCGGAGTTTAATAAATTTCCATGTATTTGGTTAAAACCATGTCTGTAAAACACCCCTTTATAGTAGTGCTTCAATGTTACTTATTAACAAAGCTGTTATAGATAACATAATGATATTCCCGCTCATTTGGCTAAATAAATTACAAAACTATACTTTGGGCTTCTACTTGTTAAAGTTATAGCTAAACTATTGGAGAAATTGGACCCAAAAGCTAAGCCCTCCCCAGAGTGGAAAACCAAAGCTTTGGTTTAATAAAATAATAATCCACATTTCTTGTGAAGGGATAAAGCCAACAAATGTATTTACTCCGGCAATATGTCCACTATGGCATATTAGCTCGGTTTTAGGATGTGTTTTTGCCCTTAGAATCCGCCAACCGAGACCATAATAACATTCTATTTTACTTATATCGTATGGACATTTAATCCTCCATTTACGAGGATAATCATGGTTAGACATGATGGGCTTTTGTATACTAGCTAGATTTTCTTTAGATATAAGGTCAAGCCTATACTCAAAACTTAATTTAAAGATTTCTATCATTCCATCAAGTGGTGCAAATATACCAGTAGCAGAAGGGATCAATTGTGGATAATAAGTTGGTAATGGCAATTGTTTATAAGAGAAACTGTTTTGATTGATGTATGTCAAATGAGGATAAGCGATATTGGCATCTGAATCAATAGGCAAGATTTGAATCTCATTGGTTTTAATACTTCCCTTAATTGTTGAACAGCTAATTGAAAGCTTAGGCTTTTAGTATCTAGCACTTCTTCAATAAGGCTAAAGACTAGATTGCTATATGAATAATACTTACCTGGTTCACATTTAGGTATTTTATTGCTAAGGATAGCTAACAACTTTTCTCTAGCCATATTTAGCTCAAGTTCTCGGTTTCCTGAAAATTGATATCCTGTCGTATGCCCTAAAATATGCGTTAGACTAACTGGTTGTTTTAAATAAGGCAACTTGATTTTCTCGTCAAAACTTAACTCGCCTCGTTCTACCATTAATGCAATTATTGTTGCTGAAATAGATTTTGATACTGATGCTAATGGGAATAGTGTTTTAGAGGTAATAGGCATTTTATTACCCCACTGGTTGCCAAATGTGGTTTTGTAAATAACTTGGTCCTTATGCAAAATAGCAATTGCACCACCTTGTAACTTGGATTTGTGTAATTCAATTCTTTTAATAAAACGCTTTAGCTTAGGGTCTATTTCAGGCGACAAGTCTGTAGAAGCAGTACAAAATGTTGATAATGTTATCACAAAAGAAAAGATAACAATAGAAATCTTCTGAAACCCCACAAAATCTAGCTATACACCTTATTTAATGAAGTTAACTAGTGGGTTTCAGAAGATCTCTAATAAATGGTTTGCTCATTTATTTACAAAATCGGGGATTATTTTAAGTATTATATTATATTTTACTATAAGACCATGACAATAGTTGATATTACTTGAATATGGATGTAATTACATCACTAAAAGAGATTTTTAAAAATACTCTAACTTATAACCGAAGATTAAAATAAAAAGCTAAACTCATTATAGAAAGACTAATTAAGTTCAAATAACGGAAGTTAGACTTATTGTATTTCTGCTGAATCTAAGTTTACAAAACCTTGTGGAGATGACATGGTATAACAACTTAAATCTTGGATTGCATCAATCCCATAACCGGTTAATAACTCATTTCCAGTTTCTAAACGTACAAACTTATCTGTATAAATTTTATTAGTTTTTAGGTTCCAATAAAGTTCTTCTGTATTTAGCTGCTGTTGATCACCTTCATGGTAGCCTTTCACCTCTACATCTCCTTTTAACTCCCACATTTCTTTATCAACATACTGGTAAGCAGTATTAGCCCTAAGGGTAGCTATTAGCTTTTTCTGTTTATCATAACATTCTACATACATTCCCGCTGGGTAGATACTATTTCCATTTTCATACTGTAAACGACTTTCAGCACACATCTTAGCAACTACTATACCTTCTTCACTGTAAAACACTTCCATATTTGTGCTTTCTATAAGTGGCATTTCTTCTTTCTTATCCTCATTAGCCAGGGTAACAGCAAAAAGGAACATAAAAAGAATTAAATTACATAAATATCGTTTGCCAGTACACATATGCTATCTAAGATGATTTAGAAATGAGTAGACATGAATAATAAGAATTTTTTATTGTATTATAAATTGTATGATCTTATCATAAAATATATAACCATACATATTTATAATCGTATTGGCATAGCTATTCTATACTCAACTTAACTAGAATTTTATAATTTGCTGTTATAATTACTCGCTAAGTTAGCTTATTTTTAGCTAAAATAGTGTCCTATTAAAAATCAATCAAACGCGATGCTACAACAACTTAGTTTAATTCAACACGAAATAGAACAATACCATCCAACTACACTTCAGGAATTAGAGGAATTTCGCATAAAGTTTATAAGCAAGAAGGGCTCAATCGCCCAACTTTTTGCTGAATTCGGCCAATTATCTCCTGCTGATAAACAAGCGTTAGGTAGTAAACTAAATGCACTAAAACAAAGCGCACAAGAGAAATATAAAGCATATACAGCACAGCTTCAAGCAATATCGAAGCAAACTACATCTGTAAATGAAGATTATACCTTACCTCCACCTACAGACACGCTTGGCTCAAGACATCCAATCAATCTTTTAAAAGATAAAATTTTAGAAATTTTTGAAAAAATTGGATTTAGCGTGGTGGAAGGGCCAGAAATAGAAGATGACTGGCATAATTTTGGAGCGCTCAACTTCTCACCTAACCACCCTGCTAGGGATATGTTAGATACTTTTTTCATTTCTCAATCTCCTGATATATTGCTAAGAACACATACGTCCTCTGTACAGATACGTGTAGCCGAAAGTCAAACCCCACCTATACGCGCTATTTCAATAGGACGAGTCTATCGTAATGAAACCATCTCTGCACGTTCGCATTGTATGTTCCATCAAGTAGATGGGTTCTATGTTAATAAAAACGTAAGTTTTGCAGAACTCAAACAAGTGCTTCTATATTTCTTACGTAGTCTATTTGGAGAAAATATAAAAATGAGAATCCGACCTTCTTACTTTCCTTTCACAGAGCCAAGCGTAGAAATAGATATTAATTGTAGAATGTGTAACGGGAGGGGCTGCAATATATGTAAACATTCCGGATGGCTTGAAATCATGGGTGCAGGCATGATCGATCCCAACGTACTTAAAAATTGCCACATTGATCCTGCTAGCTATACAGGCTATGCGTTTGGTATGGGCTTAGAACGTGTTGCCATGCTCATGTACCAAATTAATGATTTACGTTTATTTACAGAAAATGATGTTCGATTTTTAAAACAATTCAAGGCTTATGCCTAACTTTGGAATCCACAACTAAGCAATAGAAATATGAATAACAATTTTACATTCTCCATAATTAAGCCAGAAATAGTAGAGGCAAAACAGATAGGAGAAATTATTACACAAATAGAACAAAACGGATTTACTATTAGAGCACTAGATCTTACACAGCTAGGCATAGAAGATGCTGAAGAATTTTATGCTGTGCACAAAGATCGCCCTTTTTATAAGGACCTTTGTAGCTATATGGCTTCTGGCCCTATAGTAGCGATGGTATTGGAAAAAGAGAATGCTGTAGCTGAATTTAGAAAGCTCATTGGTGCTACTAACCCTGCTGAAGCTAATGAAGGAACCATTAGAAAGCGATTTGGAAAATCAATAGAAGAGAATGCTATTCATGGCTCTGATGCAGACGAAACTGCTTTAGAAGAAGTTGAATTTTTCTTTCCTGACATGATAGAGTAATCTACAATCAACTATTTAGGTGTAGCCAGCAATACAATAGCTTACTTTTAAAATAAAAGCTAGCTAATACAGTAAGCAATATTTAAACCTTAAGTTAGCCTATTTCTTATTGTAGCTGGTTAATACTATCAACCTTATTTCCAGGAATTAGAGAATTTGTAAAAGAGTAAACTTTCTAATTTCTGGGATCGTTGAACACATTACAGCAAAATACTTGATTATATAGCTTTAAAGTCTATATATAGACTTTAACAACGGCATTTTTTCAAAAACTATACCTATTCGAATGTATACATCTATCTTCCCTCAGTTTTAGCTAGAAAGGCATATTATATTTGACATCTAAACAATAAAACGGCTTTATAATTCGTATATAATCAGCTTTATGATTAGTAGGTAGCTGATTCTAGAAGCACGAGCGCCATTTTATAACTAGAAATAAGGGTTTTATTTCTAGACATTCTTTAAGCCATTACTAAAAAAACTAGCATACTTATTAAGTTATAAAGTAGTGGCGTGATTATAGCTACTTTTTCGATAAACTTATAATATGTACCTTTTCTCCAAAAAGCCGTTCAGTAACTGACTCAAAACCATCTGTACGTTTAGTGGCCACAAAATAATCTTTACTAGGGATAGATGTACTATTATTAATATTTTTAGCAAGAAGCATTTGCTGTAAATGTATTGCCAGGAATTGAGCACCGTTGATAATTTCAACCTAGCTTGATAATAATCCGTTATCTGCTTTTTGATAAGCCAATAATGAGTACAGCCCAAAATAAGTCCTTCTATATCTGCTAGTATAGGCTGTGACAAATATCCTTGCAATATAGCTTGTTCATATTGATCTGCTTCAATCATAGGTACCAATAAAGGCGTAGCTAAGCATTCTAGCTGAATGTTGGTCTGTGAAGTTTCTAGCTTTTGTGTATATGTAGCAGTATTTACAGTATATTGTGTACCAATCAGCCCTAATCTTTTGCCTATATAACGCTGTTTTACATATGCTATTACAGGATCTATGACATTTAGCACAGGTATACGGTCTCCTATATGATTTTGCAATATTTCAGCAGCTGCTGCAGTAGCTGTGCTGCAAGCTATTACAATTACCTTACAACCTTGCTTCAGCAATACATCCCCTATCTCTTTTACATAAGTCTGGATTTGCTTAGTAGACTTCTCTCCATACGGAAGGTTTGCTGTATCTCCTATGTAATAAAGAGGTTCATTAGGCAATAGATCCTTAATTGCACGGGCGACAGTCAAACCACCTACTCCACTATCAAATATACCAATAGGGTTAGAACACTCCATAGTAAACACTTAATCTAATCGATAATAATAGCTCCAAAGGTAATAAGATTGCTAGAAATTTATCTCTTATAAGCAAGTAAGATATTTAGTAGTACAATGTATATGCGGTCATAAGGAGAAATATGTTCTTCCTATGACCGCATATATTTTTGAGCTAAATTTTTAGTTAATTAAAATTATATCTAGTATGTGAGTACTGTTACAAGATGTACTCATTTAAATCTTTGTTTCTTACTAGTTCTGCTAATCTTTCATTCACCAGCTCTTTGGTAACCCTTATTTCTTGGTCAGGCCCTATCTTATCTGGCACATCAAATAGATACTCATTAAGTAGGTGGCTCATAACCGTATGCAACCTTCTAGCGCCTATATTTTCAATCTGCTCGTTAAGCGTAAAGGCTTTTTCTGCCAGCTCCTCTACAGCTCCTTCTTCAAAAGTAAGTTTAACGTTTTCTGCTTCAAAAAGAGCTATATATTGCTTAGTAAGTGCATTTTTAGGTTCTTTTAATATACAACAAAAATCTTCTTTTGATAGACTATCTAGTTCTACCCGAATAGGAAACCTACCTTGCAATTCAGGAATCAGGTCAGAAGGTTTAGATATATGAAACGCACCAGCAGCTATAAATAAAATATGGTCTGTAGTAACAACACCATATTTTGTATTAACAGTACTACCTTCTACAATAGGTAGCAAGTCTCTTTGTACACCCTCCCTACTTACATCTGGCCCACTGCCGCGGTGAGAACTGCCTGCTATCTTATCCATCTCATCAATAAAAATAACACCATTATATTTTGCTTTTTCTAAAGCTTCCTCTTTCACTGAATCCATGTCTATCAGCTTATTAATCTCTTCAGGCAAGAGAAGCTGTTTTGCTTCAGCAATAGTTACTTTTCTAGTTTTGGGCTTTTTAGGTATCATATTACTAATCATGTCCTGCAGATTACTCAAGGCAGATTCATCCATCATCCCTCCGCCTATCATACTTATTCCCATAGTACTTGAAGAATTAATAGCAATTTCAATTTTCCTTTCATCTAAATCTCCATTTCTTATCTTTTGCCTAAACCGTTCTCTAGTTTGTTCGCTCAGATTAAAGTCGTTTTCTTCAAGCGAGTTTAAATTATTTTCTATAGTTTCTTCTCCAGTCATCCGACTTACAGGTGGAATGACAGCATCAAGTATGATATCTTCCACTTGCTGAATAGCTTTCTCTCTAACCTCTTCTTCTCTTGCTGCTTTTACCATACTTACTGCTTGTTCCACCAAGTCTCTTACCATTCCCTCTACATCTCTACCTACATAACCTACCTCAGTAAATTTAGAAGCTTCTACCTTTACAAAAGGGGCATCCGCAACTTGAGCTAAGCGTCTAGCAATCTCGGTTTTACCTACTCCAGTAGCTCCTATCATTAATATATTGTTGGGCGTTATATCAGCTTTTATATCAGATTGCACATGCATTCTACGCCATCTATTTCTTAATGCAATAGCCACATTACGTTTTGCTGATTGTTGTCCAACAATATATTTATCGAGCGATGCTACGATTTCTCTTGGAGTTAAATAACTAAGCTCTTGTATCATACTAGTCTTTGGTTATATCATTAGTTTGAATTTTATATCTATTAAAGTGTACTGACGTGCCCTATACCAGGCTGCTGTTTCCTTTTCTTAGTAATACTCCAATCCTTTGCAGCTTTTACTTTGCTTGGTTGCAAGGCCAATTGTATTACTTCTTCTACAAATTCTACATAATGAAATTTTAAATCTTGAATATCTTTTTGTTTTATCTCCTGTATATCTTTTTTATTTTCTTTACTAAGTATTACCTCTTTTATACCAGCCCGCTTGGCGGCCAATATTTTTTCTTTGATTCCTCCTACTGGCAATACTTTACCTCTTAAGGTTATTTCACCGGTCATAGCCACTTTATCTTTTACTTTTCGTTGCGTATATAAAGAAGCTAAAGCAGTAAAAAGTGTAATACCAGCCGATGGCCCATCTTTGGGTACGGCACCTGCAGGCAGATGGATATGTAAATCGTAACTTTCAAACACCTTATCTGGAATACCTAACAAGTTTGTATTTGCTTTGAGATAGGTAAAAGCAGTCATAGCTGATTCTTTCATGACATCACCAAGCTGCCCTGATAGCGTAAGCTTACCCTTACCAGGGCTAAGAATTGCCTCAATAAAGAGGATATCTCCACCCACAGGAGTCCAAGCCAATCCTATAGCTACCCCAGGCAAATGGGTTTGCTGATATATTTCTTGATCAAATAGTTCTATGCCCAACAAGGAAATTACATCTTCCTTATGTATTTTTTTAGGATAGGGTTCCTCAAGCACCATTGCTTTTCCTACTTTTCTAACCAGACTGGCTAGCTTACGATCCAGCTCACGCACACCCGACTCACGTGTATAGCTTTCAATAATTTTAACAATGGCCGTATCATGAATGGATAAGTCAGTTGCTTTAAGCCCATTTTCTTTCCGTTGTTTTGGAAATAAATATTTTTTAGCAATCTGAAGCTTTTCTTCTATCGTATATCCATTGATCTCAATTATCTCTAGCCTGTCTCGTAAAGCAGGCGGTATAGTGTCTAGTTGATTGGCAGTAGCAATAAAAAGCACTTTAGAAAGATCGTACGGCACCTCTAAAAAAGTATCTACAAAAGCCTGATTTTGTTCAGGATCCAATACTTCCAGTAAAGCAGCTGCAGGATCGCCCCGTAAATCTGTAATTTTGTCTAACTCATCAAGCATAAATACTGGATTGGAGCTACCGCTATTCTGTATTCCTTTTATAATTCTTCCGGGCATAGCACCTACATAGGTTTTTCTATGCCCCCTAATTTCTGCTTCATCATGTAAGCCTCCTAGAGAGACCTTTACATATTTCCTATTTAAAGCCTTAGCTATTGATTTTCCCAAAGAAGTCTTACCTACACCGGGAGGGCCATAGAGACATAGAATAGGGCCTTTCATATTTTGTGTAAGCTTACGAACTGCTAAGTATTCTAACAATCGTTCTTTTACCTTTTCAAGACCATAATGTTCGGTATCTAATACTTTTTTTGCCATCTTAAGGTCCATATTATCTGTAGTATATATAGACCAAGGTAGCTCTAGCATTAGTTCGGCATGACTGATAAGTACTGGATAGTCAGCACTATTAGGGCTAAGGCGCTCAGCTTTGTCTAATGCTTTATAGAAATAGTCAGCAACTTCTTTAGGCCATTGCTTCTTTTCTCCTTCTGCCCTTAGCTCATCTATTTCATCTTCAAATTCATTCTCTCCTAATTCTTCTTGTAAAACTTTAATTTGTCTCCGTATGTAAAAATCATGCTGAAGTTGTTCAATATCTGTATGAACTTTATCCTGTATTTTTTTTCTTAGCTTAGAAACCTCTAAATCTTTGAGCAGGTATTTTAGCAATACAGTACCTCTCTTTTTACTATCATGAATTTCTAAAAGCTTTTGTTTACTTTTTATATCTGTATCAAGGCCAGAAGCTAAAAAATATGTAAGCAAATTGAAATCATTGATATTATCTAACAGTAGCTTAATTTCGGTGGGAAATTCAGGCTGTAAAGATATAAGCTTGGCAACTGTTTCTTTAATAGAGCTAACTACAGCTTTAAAATGTTTACTCTGTGTATTACTTGTTTTATCTTTAAGTCTGCTTATACTAGCTAGTAAATATGGAGTTTCTGCTATTACATCTTGTATCTGAAATTTTTCTTCTCCTTGTAAAAGAATTCTAACACGTCCATCCGGAAGGTTAATAAGCTTTAAAATCCGGGCAGTAGTACCTATTTTAAAAATATCTTGAGCACTAGTTGCCTCAATATCTTCTTTTTTTTGTGCTACAATACCGATTATACCTCCTGTCTCATACACTTTTTTGATTAGCCGTATAATAGAAGCATTCTCCAAGGTCATGGGCATATATATACCAGGGAACAATACATTATGCTTGCTAGCCAATAATGTTAATGATGCATCCTGATTATGATCTTTATGCATATTTTTCATGTTGGTTTCTAGCAGTGGTAAGCCGTCTGAATGTTCTATAAGAGTTCCTAGCAAAGTCATATTTTTAAACATATTGATCCATCTATTTCCATACGTGTTGAAATATGTATGGCTATTGTATTAGGGGAGTAGTAATAATTATATAATATATAATTACTCCACAAATTATGTGCCAATCTAAAATTAGGCTATCAACTTACCAAAATAACTTACGTAAATCATTAAAGAATCCATAACCAATAAGTAGAAGTAGAATGACTAAGCCAACCTTTTGTACATTCTCTAATACTTTGTCAGGAACCTTTCGTCCTGTTATGAGCTCATAGCTTAAGAATATAGCATGGCCACCATCCAATGCTGGGATGGGAAGTAGATTGGTAAAGGCAAGTATGATTGATAAGAACCCTACAATGCTCCAGAAGTGTACCCAGTCAAAATGTGTTCCAAATATTTGCGCAATTCCAATAGGGCCACTTAATGATTTAGAAGCAGAAACTTTACCAGTTATAATCTTACCTAATGCAATTATATTAGTTTTCACTACTTCTATAGCTCTGGTACTACCTATAACAATAGCCTGGCCCAGGTTATACTTTCTTTTCTCGTATCTTAATAGAGGCCTGGAGCAGAAACCTAGCTTGCCAGCAGCATTTATGGGTGCAACAGTTTTTTGAAGCTTACCACCTCTTAAATAAGCAATTTCTACCTGTTGACCAGCATTTGCTAGCAAAACTGCCTGCAGCTGGTTAAAATAAGGTGTGGGCTGCCCATTGATTGCCATAATTTGGTCTCCTGGACGTAAGCCAGCCTTTTGTGCACCACTATGTGGCTGAATTCCTTTTACCTCAAAAGGTGTCCTAGGAACTATAAACTCTATGGATGCTTTTTTTTCTGCTAATTTTTCTAATAAGTTGCTAGGAATATTAATTCGTACTTCTTGTCCATTTCTTTCAACCGTATAATAGCCGTTCGTTTTTAATAAAGTACGAGGTGAAATTACTTCAGCAAAGTTGTTAAAATCTTTTCCGTTAATATTAACAATTTTGTCACCTTCTTGAAAACCTAGCATAATACCAGTGGGGTTAGGAAGGATACCATGTTTGTTCACTTCTTCTTTTGATAGATAAGTATCCCCTAACATTAAGGTAATACAAATATAAATGAGTAAGCCACTAACAGTATTGAAGATAATACCACCTAGCATAACTAATAGCCTTTGCCAAGCTGGCTTAGCTCTAAATTCCCAAGGTTGTGGTGCTTGTTTGAGATGTTTGGTATCTAAGGATTCATCTATCATACCAGCAATTTTTACAGAGCCTCCTAGTGGCAAAGCCCCTATTCCATACTCTGTCTCACCCCACTTGAAACGGAAAATTTTAGGAGGAAATCCAATGGTATACGATTCTACACGCATACCAAATAGTTTTGCAAAAAGCATATGTCCCAGCTCATGTATACCTACTATAATAGATAGACCTAGAACAAATTGGATGATCATAATTAATATTTGCATAATGTATTTTATTTATATTCCTTCTACAAAATAATAAGCTTGCCTTGTAGAATAAGGCTAAATTATAGATGTTGTAGTTTAGCTCCTAATCTAATATGTTACAAATCAGATATTTTGTATCTAGTAACAGCATCTGCTACTTTCCTGTCATTTGCTACGCGAACTACTTTATTTTGTTCTCCTAGCTTGCCCACTTGCCGCATATATTCTTTAAAAGCTCCTGAGTGCAGTGAAGTTACCTTTAAAGTACTAAGAATATTGCCTTCTATCAAGTCCTTGTAATAACTATTCAACA
>ERZ778017.3463-NODE-3463-length-11155-cov-5.061081_pt1 | contig 11155 bp, 2 predicted proteins | sample MGYA00375747_ERZ778017 | MGnify/ENA primary metagenome ERZ778017 (study PRJEB29350, sample SAMN05509838) | bioreactor metagenome | biome: bioreactor; material: wastewater | place: South Africa: University of Cape Town | collected 2014-03-17 ... | reverse complement strand
TCCCGTCAATTTGATGAGTTGAGTGTGTCGCAGGATTTTAGCGACGCCGATTTGCATTCCCATTTGAGTTCTGGTGATAACCGGTCCCAGGACACCCACAGCGACAGGAGGAACCATCGTTCCGTACGTCGCCGTTCATATTCACGTTCCCGTTCCCGTTCACATTCACCATCTCGTTCGGACCAATCGTCACTAAACCCGTTACAAAGGCTACGATCGCCGTCTCCAGGGCTTCCTTCGAAATCACTTGTCGACGAAGCAGCAGCTGAATCTGATGTGATTGCTCTTCGGGAGGGTCTAAGTTTTGCACTTGGTAATTCCCACGGTAGCGGGAAGTGGCTACCATCATCAACAGGCAAAGATGAAATTAGAGATATAGACTCTGTTCTTGACGACCATACATCAAACGAATACGAAGAAAACATTCCCTTAAATACTCTTCCGTCAGTCGGACCAGAGAAAGTTTCCCGACCTACCCTACAAATTAACACTGACATTCCCATCGATTTAGAAAATAGTCCTTATACTCCATCAAACAATATCTCTGAAAGATCAAACCCAATAACTCCAAAAATCCACAACATGTTCGCCAGAATTTCCGATAGAGTAGCAGGGTTGAATTCAAACCAGGATGATTTTCCTTCCACTGATCATTTGAACAAACCAGTACCATCTCCATTAGGGACTACCTCAAATTCGTCACTTTATTCTCCCACGAAGAGATCACAACACTCATCAGTAGAAAATCTAAGCATGCATCAAACAACCCTTCCTTCTAGCGGATTAGGATTGTTTCTAGACCCCAATGATACCACAGGAAATGGATCAGAGAATGACGATGACGACAAAATTAACACTAACCAAGATTCCCACACATTCAGAAACGAAGTCATATCGCCATTAATAGACAAACCCGAGTTCACAAAGAAAAACTACGCATCACAATCGTCAATCTATCTATTTGGAAACTCGTTGGGATTCTTTAGTCCAACTTCCAAGATACGACTATTGTGCCATAAGGTCTTGTCAAACACAATGACAAATCAGTTCTTTTTGAGTCTTTTGGTTTTGCAAGTTGCGTTGTTGGCATATAGGCAATGGAATCCGATCCAATTAAAGGGATATTACTACACGGGATATAACTGGGCAGATTATACTCTTTTAATTATTAATGTTATCTATACCGTGGAGATATTTGCAAGAATTATCGCATATGGGTTTTGGGATGATCACATAATGTATGAGGAATTAGGACTACCGTACCCAACAAATGAAATCAAAGAAATGTTCTTTAATTTTACCTACATCAGAAAGGCAATAAATAAGTTTGGATTTTCAAAACTATTTCGGAATCGTCAACAATTGAACAACCCTGGTAGAATTTCGAACGACTCAGATACTAAGAGAAAATCAGGTTCTATGTACAATCTGTTCCATCCTTTGAGGAATATGGAATCCAACAAGTACAAAGACCAAACATATCTGGACAAATCGAATGGGTCGGAAGAAGAGATCTCATTGACTGAAGCTGGTCCTCAGGTTGATCATCATTTGAATACCCAAAATACATTTTACAAGAGAATGCCCATCGATACTGGAAAATTGAGGCTTAAACGGGCGTATATAAGAAGCAGTTGGTACCGTATTGACTTTTTTTCTATGATTATGTTTTGGATTTCACTAGCATTATCGATTGACCACTATGACGCTAAACATCACATAATGGTGTTCAGAGCTTTGAGTTGTCTTAGGATCTTGAGATTCTGCAACTTGACAAGTGGTACAACTACGATTTTGACTTCTCTCAAGAAAGCGATTACCCAGTTAATTGATGTTGGTATTTTTATTGGTTGTTTCTGGTTGTTTTTTGGAATCATTGGTGTTCAATCATTTAATTCATCTCTCACAAGGCATTGTGTTTGGACAAACCCACTTGATCCAAGTGAGACCTGGGTCAATTCAGATCAATATTGTGGTTCATATTTGGCCGTAAATGGGTCAGTTATGCCTTACATCATGAGAGATGGTTCACCATCAAAGCAGATTAAAGGATTTCGATGCCCTAAGTATTCACAGTGTGTCAGCGGTGAAAACCCATATGGTGGTACTGTGAACTTTGACAACATTTTGCAATCGCTCGAAATGGTTTTTGTTATCATGAGTGCAAATACATTCACCGACATTTTGTATGACACAACCGACTCTGATACTATGGCCGCTAGTTTATTCTTTATTTTTGCAACTTTTATATTGACCGTTTGGTTGATTAACGTCTTCATTGCGGTTATCGTTGCTTCGTTCAATGACACACGGAAAGTAGCAGAAGAAAAGAAAAAGAGTCAAAAGAAAGCTAATAAATTCAGTGTATTCAACCCAACTAGTTTGTCAACAAAACGAGAAAAATTGAATCAATTCAGACATTCAAATGTTTGGTTAAGAACCTATTACAAGTTTGATTGGATTTTTGCAATTGTTGTAATGGCTGACTTGTTTGTTCAATGTTTTCGAAAGTATGGTATGTCAGAATTTCGTAGACATACCTTGTACCGATTTGAATGCGCTTTCACGCTTGTATTCCTAGGAGAAATCGTTGTTAGATTTGCAATGCATTTTCCACATTGGAGATTATTTTTTGTATCCAAGCGAAACTGTTTTGATCTATTTTTGGTTGTTATTACTTGCTTGATTATATTACAACCGATAAAAGAACATTTGGGTTGGCTCTACTATTGGCTTACAGTATTTCAAATTATGAGGTTTTATAGAGTTGTGTTAGCAACAGCTATCACCAGAAACCTTTGGATGCAAATTACTAGTAATATTGAGGCCATTTTTGATTTGGGATTATTCTTCTTTATATTAACATTCCTAGTTAGTATAATTGCAGCAAGGTTATTCGAGGGTCAAATTCCCGACGATATGATAGACGATATGAATTTCCCTATGCATACTTTGCCGAATACATTTTTGGGGCTCTATGTGATTACATCAACTGAAAATTGGACAGATGTGTTGTATGATTTATCTCAAGAAGCAGAAAATGTCCCACAAAGAGCAATAGGTTCCATGTTTTTAATCTTCTGGTTTATTCTTTCTAACACAGTGATTATGAATATTTTCATTGCTATTATCGCTAAAACATTAGAAGTCTCAGAAGAGGGTAAGCGTAAACAACAGCTCATACAATTCATTGAAAATATGACAAACCGATTAAAATATTTGGATGCGGACTCAGGAGTTTTAACCAAATTCAAAAATAAAATATTTAAAACTTTCGGTGCAAAGAAGGATATGGAAAAGGCCGTGGTAAATTTATTACTTAGTGGAACAGCAGTTCAAGACTTCCTAGAGAATGAAAATGGTTCGGGAGATGTTGATGATGAGTCAATTAAAAATTTATCAAATTCTTCTTGGAAACTGTGGTTTCAGGTTACATACTGGAGGGTAATTAGCTTTTTCAGAAATCCATTTTATCAACTTGAACACCCACGCAAGACCAACATAGTGTTAGAAAACTTTGATCCAGCACTTTTTGCAAAGAATATTTTAACAGAACGAAAGATTTTAATTTCGAAGCAAAACAAATTTCTTAAGGAAAATCCGAGGTTCAATAATGTTTTTTATATTATAAGTCCACGTCATAGAGTTCGTCGGTTCTGTCAAAAGTTAGTCAAACCAAGTCATGGCGAAAGAATTGATGGAGTCGAGCCATCCAAAAAAGTTGCAGAAGCATTCATGGTATTTGTATTCGTGGCTACAATCGCGTTAGTCGTTACTGCTTGTTACCTCACACCATTGTATAGAATCAGCATTGGTAATGCAAACGATCACAAGGACTGGGGATTCTATCTAGAAATAGGATTCCTAGCATTTTTCAGTCTAGAATTCATCATTAAAGTTTTGGCCGACGGACTTATCTTCACCCCAAATGCATACTTGAGATCTTCATGGAACTTTATAGATTTTATTGTCTTGATCTCATTATGGATTGAGTTTATTGCATTGTTGAAAAACAACGGGAATGTCGAGAAAATTGTTAGAGGACTAAAGGCGTTAAGGGCATTGAGATTATTGACTGTCAGTGAAACTGCGAAATACAACTTCCACAACACCCTTATTTCAGGGTTCTGGAAGATTATCAATGCCGGTATTATTTCTCTTTGTTTACTATTTCCTTTTTCCATTTGGGCCTTGAATGTTTTTAACGGGAGGTTAGGATACTGTATTGATGGCGTTTCAGACCAAAGCCTGTGTATCAATGAGTACGCAGCTCAAGTTTTTGATTGGGAAGTCATGAGTCCTAATATTTATACAAATCCACAATTGGAATTTGATAAGTTTACTGGTTCCTTCGCTACATTATATGAAATTGTTTCATTGGAAGGTTGGGTTGATCTCTTAGAAAATCTCATGCAGAGTACTGGGATAGGAACTGTTCCAGAAAAAAACTATGCTCCATACAATGGTGCTTTCATTGTCGCATTTAATTTCACAAGTACAGTCTTTATCTTAACGTTGTTTGTTTCGGTTATCATTAGTAATTATTCGAAAACAACCGGTAGGGCATACCAAACACACGATCAGATTGCATGGACTCAAGTTGCAAAAATTTTGGGACAAGTTCAACCATCTAAGAGAAAAGATATCACCAAACTATCCAAATTCAGAAAGTTTTGCTATAAGATGACCGTTGAAAAGAATAAATATTGGACTAACCTATTGAACATTGTCTTGTTTTTACATGTTCTTTCTTTATTAATGCAATCATTTCCTGCAAATGAAAGTTTGAATGAAGTTAGAGTTGTTGTTTTCATGACATCGTCCACTTTGTTTTTTATAAATGCGTTGATGCTTCTAATTTCACAGGGATTCAAAACATTTGTCAAGTACAAGTGGAACAGTTTTTACTTATTTGTATCCTTTGGTGCATTTACGACGTCACTTATAGGGTTCTTTGTTAACAAGTCCAGTTCGTTTACTAATGTCCAAGAATTGTTTTTGGTTGGTTTACTATCTTTCATAATTCCAAGAAGTAACAGATTGAGTCAATTGTTGAGATTTGCATCGGCTAGTTTGCCAACATTGTTTTCTTTGCTTTTTACCTGGGGGGTTGTCTTTTTACTTTTCGCAATTGCTATGAACCAGATTTTTGGATTGACTAAGATAGGACCAAATGGTACCGACAATTTAAATTTGAGATCTGTTCCCAAAGCACTAGTTCTTTTGTTCAGGTGTAGTTTTGGGGAAGGATGGAATTACATCATGGAAGATTATACCGTGGAATCACCATTTTGCACAACGGGTTCCACTGTCGATGCTAGTGATTGTGGTAATAAACAATATGCGTACTTCTTGTTTTGTGCATGGAATCTACTCTCGATGTACATTTTCTTGAATATGTTCGTTTCGTTAATTTTGGATAGTTTCAACTACATTGGTGATCGAACTAGATACGGACGAATGATTGAAAGAGAAGAAATCAGAAAGTTTAAACGGACATGGCAGAATTTCGATCCAAAGGGAACAGGCTACATCAAACCTTCACAGCTTCCCAAGCTATTGCATTCTTTGGAGGGTTCTTTGTCTTTCCATTTTTATACTGGTGATTTAGAAATTCCAAAGTTGTGCAAAAGATGGATAATTCGAAACAATATAAATGATCCATATGATGTGACTATCAATCATGAAGCCATCAATGAAGTGTTGGATAATATGGACGTACCCAAAATTAGAGAAAGAAGAAAAGCTTATGAACAATTTATGGAGGAAGCAATATTGAAAATGGAGATCAATAACGATCCCGGAATTTCGTTTACTAGAATCCTTTTACAGCTTCCATTATACACATCTTTTGATGCTGGTCAGTGTCTTAATTTATTTGACTTCCTTGAGAGAAGATTGCTTCTTAAAAGGGTAGAAAAGAGATTGAAAACCAAACGGGTTTACGAACTTATTGCAACTTTTGCCTGTCGTTGGAGGTATCAAGAAAATAAAAGATCAGGAATACGGGACTCCAATATCGGATTTGATACCGAGCTCAAGAGAAATAGTTACTTTCACGATTCTGATGTGGAGTCTTATAGAACTCACAAGCCTGGTTATTTTGAAAATGAACACAATCCATTTTATGAAAACCCATTTGATGATGGAGCAGAAGTCCCACTCCCTTCTACTGGTTCAAATATAATTGATTCGAGCGGGCCAACTTCGATGATGGCAAGTGAAGGGTCATCCAGTGGTATATATGTGCCTAACTCACCTTTGAATACGTTTAGGCGGGCAGGAAACTCAAACGAAACTCATTCCTTTGGCAATGAAAAGCTTCCTATTCCAAAGATATACATCAATGTGAACGATCCTACAACCAGAGAAGGCACATCATCTAATCCAGATGGCAACGAATTAGATACCGCGAAAGAGGCATCAGGTTTAGTTGATCTTTCTACGTTAGGAGAGTCTTTTTCCAATTCATCATGGAATGACGCTTTTAAAGAGGTTCAAAGCGAGAATTCAGAAGATTTCTGGAAGCATAACACTAAATCTGATTGATTAAACTTGCATTAAATATTATTATTTATTGCATTGTATATACATAGAATTTATAGATTGGAATTTATAAGTGCAAGTACAATACTACGTAGTTGATACTAATTAAAATTTTTATATTCTATTATACATGGTTTTAATCAGTTTTCATATCGTTCAAACCAAGACTCTCGTTTTGTTCGTGGGATCTTTCGAATTCTTCAATGTTCATATTTGGATCATTGTCTGGGGCGTAAACGTTTTGTACGTATGACGATGCTAAAGGATCTTCCATTATAAGAGTGAATGGAATCTTACCATCAATAGCGTCTTGTAATCTTGCAAAGAAAGTAGTCCATCTAGTTTTCGTTGCGTCATCCATTGAGTCAGAGGTTTGAGTGAAAACACGGGAGTGCAATTCTTCCAAAACTTGAGTCAACAAACCTTCAATTGTAGTGAATCTACCACCTAAAGTACCAGGAGTTAAATCTAAGTTCAATTCTGGAATGTTGACATTACAAGTTTCAGATTTTAAGATATCTCTTGCCAAATCTTCTGGGTCTGTGACTTTAAGGGTAACTCTTCTTCCGTGATCTGGAATGGCACCCCCTGTTTTGACTTCATTTGATTTGTATCCACAATGTTCACAAACGGTAGACATAATAATGACTTCTTTGAAATGTGGAATATTGACTGTTTTCATGTGGGTGTTGCATGGTTCTAAACAAGAACTACATGTAGCTTGGAAAGTTTGCACTTCATTTTCAAGATTTTCAATGTCTGTAGCATCAGACAAGAAACCAGTAGATTTAGGGTTTTGGTTGGCTTCTCTGTCTTGAGCTAAAGATGCAGACACATTCGAAGCAGTTGCGTTTCTCTTAGCTTCAAGTTCTTCTTGTTGATGCTTAGCTAAATCATCAGCAGAGATCAAGCCTAAGAAAACATTCTGTTCAGCAGTTCTGTTGTATTCGTACATTGCCCATTTATGAGCAGGTTCACCAGGTTTGTACTCAATCCAAGAGTTTCCAGCAGGATCGTCAACAGAAACAGTCAAAGGTAACGTATTTGGTTCAGCATTAAGAAATGAGTTAATTCTGGCAATAACTTCATTAATCTTTTCGTATACTTCTGGTTGCATGGTTTTTCTTGCTTCTTGATCAGATTGTAAATCTTCAATCATTTCTCTCAAAACCCCTTCGATGTTGGTCAACTGACCTCTTTTTGGAGGGATTTGAATGTCCAATTCAGAAAATATGACAGTTGCAGTTTCCGATTTAACTAATTGACGGTTGAAATCATCTTTTTCTTCAACTTTCAAGACGTACTTGGAACCTTTTTCGGCAATTTGTGCTGCTGGTTGAATTTCACTGTTCTTGAATCCACAATGAGGACATTCAAAAGACATCAAAACGATTTCTCTGAAGAATGGAATTCTTGTCAATAAAAGTCTGGTGGTACCGTTCTTGTGACAGTTCATACACAAAGATTCAATTTCTTGAACTGGATGGCCCTCAGCATCTTGAGCACCAGTTTGAACTACGTCTTCAGCGAGATCTCCAACTTGTTCTCCAATGTTTGAGAAAACTTGGTCCTTCTTTTCTTCAGACATCTCCTCAAGCTTAGGCTTTTTATCAATATGTTCCGACTTGTCCGTCATGTTTTATATGATGTTGTTATACACCTTTAGGATGATCTTGAAAATTCTCAAACATTTCTAGAATCATCTACGTCTATACCGGACAGCGATGACTTCATAAAAATCTTCTAGATAAGGTACCGTTATCACGCGAGCATCACCGCGAGGCTGTAGTACGTAGTAGCAGTAGCAGTCATGGGCTTATTTGAATATCCCATGGTCTTATTTTAGTCCAAATTGATGATCGATCGGATGATATTCAGATTGAATATTTGAACAGAAGCTCGCGAACAAACATTGCAAATGTGAGATGGACGGTCCAACTGCACCTACTGTAGGTCCAAAATGTTCGTTGTGCGCAGACTCAGATCTTGTAGCTCTTTGTGTCATAAAAAACAATTTTGTTAACCAGGTGTAGTAGTAATATAGTGTCATTAAATAATGAGTACTGTAAGCAATTGCAACACCAGTTATTACTTGCACAACTTATAGACTACAGCAGTAAAATGTACTAATTTCTTTCATAATATGCCAATTGGTACCCTGACCTCATATACCCAAATGAGGAGCACCTTCCGACCAGGTGTGCGTAATTTATGGTGACCTTGTATTTAATTTTGCAGCCACCTAATCACCTAATCCTTGGCCAGACGACATTGAGCTCACGAAACCCCAATCGAGTAAATTCGGAGATGAGATGCTGACAAAGCACATACGGCCATACAAGTTTACTAATGTTTGAAAACCCCGTTCTTTGAATTCCTCCAAAACGGTGCTGCACAACTTTCTTCCTTACCAATATTTGTAAATGTTACGTAATGCATCGGCTGCCAGATTGGCAGAGGAGGAAAATAGAATAAAAATGTCAACGGTAGCGCCACATTCATATACTCAATGCAAGCAGGACCCCAGGACGAGGCACGTGAATTTCAAGAATTTCGTCAGACCTGGTGAAATATCAGGGAAAATTGTGTTACAAAATGACGACAGTAGAGGGTGCAGGTGCTATATACTACTGAATGGCCTACGTGACTTCCCTGCGTGCCCCTTGTTGAGCCGTTTCATTATGGTAATGTAGTGGTTACCACAGTGGGCCACGCATTTTGTGGCCCATCGTGGTAGCGCCATAAAAACTAAGCTTCTTAAGGTCCCCATATTATGAGTTTGATGAAACGCAAACTTGAGTAAGCAATTACTCGTGATGTGTAAAACAAGAAATTAAAAGACCATATGGTAGACGAGGCGCAATGCAGATTCACTTCCGTTTGGGCCATTTGGTTGCAATTTTCGGTCACTCTTTTAGTGACAGAAAATGTGGTAGGTAACGACACGACCTATATGAAAAACTGTGGATGATTTCAACTATATTTAAACTTGAGACCCAAGTACAAAAAACATTATAGTGAAAGAGCTGGTTATTGTACTAAACTGATATGAATCTTTCAGAGAGTTGCAACCTGGATCTGGGTGATCTCAAACGTCTATATCACAGGTCGAACCCTCTGACTGGCCAAGATGATAAAAATGTTACCAAATCAAAGCATGAAGATTCTCGCAAGAGATTAAAATTAATGACACCACAACCGGCAGAGGAATCCAGTAAAGACGAGGCGTCGGTGGTTACACCATTTTTAACCAAGCATATTTCTGACCAAAGTATGATTCCCAACGACAACTTTCACAAATACTGTTATCGTCATAATCCTGATATTTCCTGTAATAAGCATACTGATAATATGAAAATGAAGAAAATTCAGTCAGAATTGGATAAATTACCACAACGTGATCAGCAAGCGATTTCCCATGTATGGTCGATTTTTTCTGCTGCCCCGACTATTCAACGTCAGCTTATCTTACAAGGTTTACTTACACAATGTTGTTTTCCACAATTGTCTTTTGTGGCCCAAGAAGTTTCTAACTTGATTAGAATTGATTTTATTTCCACCCTTCCTATGGAAATATCGCTTAAGATTTTGTGTTATTTGGACTGTACCACCCTTTGTAACGCAGCTCAAGTTTGTCGAAAATGGAAAACTTTAGCTGATGACGATAGGGTTTGGCATTATATGTGTGAGCAACACATTGATAGAAAGTGCCCAAATTGTGGATGGGGCTTGCCGTTGATGCATATGAAACGAGCAAGAGAAATGACTGAACTGAATTCGAATAAACGGAAGATTGAAGAAATCGAGGGAGTAGAATCAAACGATACAAATACCAAGGGACTAATTTCGTCAAACAACGACCAATTGAAAGTCAGAAAACGTCCTTGGAAATCAGTCTACTGTGAAAGGTTCAAATTAGAGAAGAATTGGCGTAAAGGGTTTTACTCAGTAAAAGAGTTTAATGGTCATAAAGATGGAGTTACATGCTTACAATTCAATAGAAAGTATCTCATGACTGGCTCATATGATACCACAGTGAAGATTTGGAAAGTAGAAACCGGTGAATGTATCAAGACATTGACTGGCCACACTAAAGGAGTTAGAGCTTTGATATTCGATTCACAAAAATTAATTACTGGTGGTTTAGACTCGACAATCAAAGTTTGGAACTACCATTCTGGAAATTGTATTGCGACATATCGTGGTCATGAAGATGCTGTTGTTTCTGTGGACGCGAATGAAAAGTTGATTGTTAGCGGCTCTGCCGATCATACCGTGAAAGTGTGGCACGTCGATACCAGAACGTGTTACACACTTAGGGGTCATGCAGATTGGGTCAACCACGTTAAAATTCACCCACAATCAAACATTGTGTTTAGTGCATCAGATGATACCACCGTCAGAATGTGGGACTTGGCAACTAACCAATGTTTGAGAATATTTGGAGGTGTGGAAAACAACGGCCACATTGGGCAAGTTCAATGCGTAATTCCGTTCACCTACAAAGAAAAGTTAGTTGAAGATACACCGGAGTCCGAAGCCGACTCTCCAGCAGGAGAATTAGAGAGTGTTGACGAGATCAATGAAGATGATAGGGGATTCATGAAGC
>ERZ778017.3462-NODE-3462-length-11156-cov-4.827493_pt1 | contig 11156 bp, 6 predicted proteins | sample MGYA00375747_ERZ778017 | MGnify/ENA primary metagenome ERZ778017 (study PRJEB29350, sample SAMN05509838) | bioreactor metagenome | biome: bioreactor; material: wastewater | place: South Africa: University of Cape Town | collected 2014-03-17 ... | reverse complement strand
GTCTTGTTGAACACATTCTTCACATAAAGCTGCATGGCAAAGCCGCTGTCGGGGCGTTCCAGCGTCATGGAGATGTTGGCATTGTCCCATGACTTCAGGCGGTCAATTGCCGTATTGTAAACGCGCGCCCAGCTCTTGCCCTGCCGATAATAATCGCCGCGCAAGGTCAAATCCCAGTCATTGATCGGAATCGTATATTGTGCGCCCAGATTGACAGTCCAATGGGGAGAGTTTGGCAGTTCGTTACCGCCAAGTTCGGCATCGAATCCCCGGCCCTGATTGGGGGCGTCGGTCGCCGGATCATATACGATTCCATAAAGATTCGACTGAGATGATCCGGCGGTAAAATTCAGCTCTCCCCGCCCACCGCAGAATGTGGACAAAATTCCATTAGCGCTTGCGTTGTTGAAATACTGACTCTCTCCGGCTTTTTCGACCAGCGCTTTCGGCGCGATGCAATTGGATGCGAGTTGAAGCCACGGCTTCACGACAACCCACTCAGGATTTCCCTGGGTGCGATTCATGACGTCGATGGACTTCATGCCGTTCGCGATGCGTGTGCCAAGATAGCCAAGATTGGCATTGAGACTGATGCGCCGCGTCGGCCGCCACAGCATCTCCAGTTCGGCGCCCCAGATATCGGCGTCAAAATTTTCATTCAGGGCAATGCGATCGACGATCTGCGAAACCTGATAATCTTTATACTTATAATAAAAGGCGGTTCCGTTGAGCGACAGCCTGCCGCCGGCCAGAAGATTTTTCGTTCCGATCTCGAACGCATCGACGCTTTCGGGTCTGTAGGTTTCGGGTTGCGGAAAAAATTGCAAGAAGGCCGGATCGGCTCCAATGCTTGGGGGATTGGCGCCGCCGCCTTTATAGCCACGGGCATAAGATGCGTAGAATAGCGTGTCGTCGGTGAAGTCGAGGCGTGGTTTCCAGTCCACGACAAACCGTCCCGTTACCCGCCCCCATTTCTGCACGATATCAGGGGATACGAAATACCCCTCATTGATAAGACCAAATCCGAAAATCCCCGTTCCCAATAGCAGCTGCGTCGGAATCGGCGTCGATATCTTCTTATCATCGGTATAGCGCAACCCGGCCGTGATTTTCAGGCGGTCGGTCGCCTGGAAATAAATTTCGCCGAAACCGGCATAGGATTCCGTTTTAGCAATATTCTGGCTGCGGAAATAATTATGTCCGTTTCCATTGAGCGAACTCAGGGGATTGGGGTCGACATATGTACAATCTCTTCCACCAGGCCATCCAGTGCAATCAATAACTACGCCGGAGGTGTTTCCTGTGCCCAACACCGTTCTAGAAATGGCGGTGAAAAGATTATTGAATACATAATAATCTTCATTTATCTTAAAATTTAGATAGTTCACGCCAAGGTTGAATTCGACCCTTCCATCAAAGGAGGATTGCAGGCGAAACTCTTGATACCATTGTTTGCTGCGGGAATTCACCATATCCGCGCCGAGAATCTTGGCAGATTCGCCCAATTGCGGATCGTCTAAAATGCCTCCAATCGCAATGCCTTTGGACGGCAACGGCCTCGTTCTGAGGGCGTATAAAACACTAGAATCATTGAAAACATCGTCACTGTTAATTCTATTATAGTCCTGAATACTGTTATACGAGTCTTTTGAATAGGATGTGTTTGAATAAAATTTCAGATAATCCCCCAAGCCCGCCTCGATATTTAACTGAAAAATATCATTCTTTGCACGAAACTGAGGATCTATGGCGGTCGCGATCTCGCGGAGATTTCGAGACTGCGTTATTCCCGCATAAGGGTCTTGGGTTGCATCGATCAACATGATCGGTGTGGCATTTGCGCCCATAGCCCCGGCGTTATACCCAAGGGCGATCAGGGAGGCGGCTGCGTTGACGTATGGCAGGGAAAAACCACTGGGAACGCCATAGGCTCCGTCGTCATATAGGGAACCGGGCAGGCAGCCCTGACTCAATGAGCCACGGGCTACCAGCATGTTCGTGAGATCCTTACTCCCGATGCTGGCGGGACCAGGATCGGTATGACAAAGCTGCTTACCTGTCCGTGAACGGTCGTCATTCTCGTAAAAATGCTCCCAGATCGCGTTGATTTGGAAACGGTCGCTCGGCTCCCAAGCGGCACTGACACGCGTGGACCACAGGTCGCGACCATTTACTTTACGTTCGGTCACCGTGTTGTAATCATAGCCGTCGCGGCTGGTCCAAGCGCCCGCCGCCCGAACGGCCAGCGTGTCGCCCAGCGGAATATTGATCATCCCGTTCGCCCGCATGGCGCTGTAATTGCCGGTCTCCAGCTTCAGATCGGCAGCTAAATCGCCCGGCTCGGCGATATTGGGGAGCATGTTGACGACGCCGCCGGTCGCGTTGCGTCCATAGAGTGTACCCTGTGGACCGCGCAGCACCTCAACGCGCGCGACGTCGAAATACTCCTGTTCAAACAGGCGATTGCGGATCAAGGGAGTGTTGTTGAAGCTGATGGCGACGGCAGGATCGGACGAAACGGAGAGAGCCTTGGTACCGATGCCGCGAATCGAGAAATTGTAGCTGGCGAAATTGCTTTTCGAGAAGCTGACGTTCGGGACGGCGCGGACCAGTTCCGATCCGCCCTCGATCTTCTGTTCATCGAGCGACTTGGCGGAGAAGGCCGAGACCGAAATCGGCACGTCCTGAATCGATTCCACGCGCTTTTGCGCGGTGACGACGATTTCCTGATTGGCCGCCGGCTCAGCGGCAGATGCGGGGGAGGGAACGGCGTTTCCCACCGGCGTTACGACGAAGATGTTGCCGTCGCGGCGATAGGTCAGGCCGGTTCCGCGCAGCAGCATGCGCAGCGCCGTGTCGGGATCGGCGCGATTCTTGACTCCCTGCGTCATCTTGCCGCGCACGACCGCGGTGTCCGCCATCACGGTCATGCCGTTCTGCAGCCCGAAATCCTTCAGGGCACGGCCGAGCGGTTGCGCTGGAATATTGTAATTGACCAGGCTGTCTCGCGCGGCGGCGGGCGTCGCAGCCATGACAAGACCGCCAATAGCGACGCTTCCCAAAAGAATGTGCTGTAATGCAGACGCGCGAAGACGCATGTGTTTACTCTCCCCTGTTATAGTTATCGGGGCTCGACTCTACACATGATCCACCCCGCCACTAACATAGACGTAAATTGCGCTCGGGAGGGGGGTCGAGTTTCGAAAATTTTTTTGGGGCGCGGTTTCGGCGGGGGGTGGGGAACTGCCACCCGCTCACCTTCGTCATCCCGGACTTGATCCGGGATGACGATTAAAAAGTCCGGGATGACTATTAGGGCATCGTGCGTTAAATCTGCAATGCCTCTTATCCGTTCGTGTCGAGCGAAGTCGAGACACCCATCGGCGTAACGCAAGGCCGATGGGTGTCTCGACTTCGCTCGACACGAACGGGACGGTGAGTCAGATTTAAGGCTCGATGCTCTAAAAAGTCCGGGATGACGATTAACGAGGGGGCGGGAAAGATATTTCGCACCCCGACCCCCCTGTTTGCCGTCGCGCGCGTCTACTCCGGTAAGCGCACGCAGGGTGCGACACGATCGTGGACGTTACGAATGACGGGTGAGACGGGCGATGGCTGGCATCTCCTGCCCTTTCGGGGCATGGGTTGATGATGGCTGCGCGGCGCGAAGACCCCGATATCGGCGCATGGATGACGACCTATGGCCCGGGTCTTCGGCGGTATTTCAGGCGCCGCGTTTCCGAAGCGGATGTGGACGATCTGGTGCAGGATGTTTTCCTGCGGCTGCAATCGGCGCGGTTGAACGCGGCGATCGACAATGTCGAAGGCTATCTGTTCGCCACCGCGCACAATGTGCTGGTCAGCCGCTACCGCGAACAGGCGGCGCGCGTCACCCTGCTGCATGAAGAATGGAGCGACAGCCTGGGAGGCAGCGACCCGCTGTCCCCCGAGCGCATCGCCATCGGACAAGAGGAATATCGACGCGTGGTCACAGCGATCTGCAATCTGCCGCCGCGGACGCGCGAAGCCTTCGAACTGCACCGGTTCGATAATCTGACCTATCCGGCGATCGCGGAACGCATGGGCATCAGCCGCGAGTCCGTGAAGGACCTGATGCACCGCGCGCTCGTCCGCATCGCCGAAGAGATGGAGGCCGGCCAATGAGCGGCGACCGATCCACCGGGCGCGCCGCGCTTCGATCCGAAGCCGCGCACTGGTACAACCAGCAGCTTTCCGGCGACATGACGGCGGAGGAGGAATATCGCTTTCAGGACTGGATCGGCCAGTCCGCCGCGCACCGCGATGCCTATCGGTCGATCGACCGCGCATGGTCGATTGCCGGCGCCGCGGCATCGGACCCCGCCCTGTCGGGCGCGGCCTCCCCATATGGCGAGCCGGACGTCGAGGACGCGCCGGCGCCGGGCTGGCGGGGATGGGGAAAGAGGCTGGGCCGGCGGCGGGGACTTGCGGTCGCCGCCTCCGTCCTGCTGACGGTCGGGATCGGCTGGACCACCCTGCCCGGCCTGCTGTTCGCCGAGCGCGACCACGCCGCGCAGGCTTTCCAGACCGAAACGGGACAGCGGACCACGATCACCCTTCCCGACGGATCGGTCGTGACGCTCGATTCCGATACTGAGATGCGCTTCGCCGACGCCCCCGACCAGCGCCGCGTCGACCTGGTTCGCGGCCGCGCCTTCTTCCAGGTCGCCAGCAACCGCGCCCGGCCCTTCATCGTCAACGCCGACGGCAAGACGGTGCGCGCGGTCGGGACCGCCTTCGAGGTCAGCATGGACGGGGGCGAAGTGGCCATCGTCCTCGCCGAAGGAAAGGTCCGGGTCGAAGAGCCCGCGACCGGCCCCGGCAACGGCACCGACATGACCCCCGGCCGCCAGCTGGTCATCAGCCCGGACCGCCGCTGGACGCTGAGCAACGTCGATGTGAAGAAGGAGACGAGCTGGACCGAGGGGCGGCTCGTCTTCATGCACGACCCGCTGTCGAAGGCGGTCGCGGAGGTCAATCGCTATTCGACGCGAAAGCTGACGTTCAAGGACGGCAGCATCCCCGACAAGCAGATCGTCGGCGTCTTCTCGGCCGGGGACATCGACGGCTTCGTGAAGGCGCTCGAGCTCTATGGCATAGCGAAGCGCGTTTCGACGACGAGCGACGAGATCATCCTGACCGAGGATTGATCGGCGGTTCGATCCGGACGGGATGATGCGCCGGATCACCGGCGCACCGTTCCGGATTCAGCGCGCGCGGGTCCAGACCTTGGTCCGGCAGAAGACCGCCGCCTTGCAGCCCTTCACTTCCAACTTTCCGTCGGCCCGCAGGGTGAGAGAGCCCTTCGCGGCGCCGTCGCCCGTCTCCGGATCGTAAAGCGGGCCACCCTTCCATTCGCGCGGGCCGCCTTCGAAGCCGCGCAGGACGACCAGCCCCTTCAATCGCCGGTCGCGCAAGGCGCGGTCGGGGTTCTTCACGTCGCGCTGGTCGGGATTGGCACGCAGGGGAGCGGCATCGTCCACCTTGCCGCAGATGGCGGTGCCGCAGCGATACAGTTCGACGCGGCCCCCCTGGCTGCCGGTCGACCACAGACCGGTGATGGCGCCGCCCCCCTGCGGCGCGGCGGCCACGGTCCCTCCCCCCGTGGCCGCGATCAGGATCGTCATCAGGATCGTCTTTTTCATGCTGCCTCTTTTCCGCTCCGAGTCTGTCACGACGTCGTTTTCTTTCCTGAAAGAAAGACGAATAGTTCGACAGAATTGAGGCAAGCCGGCTTGAATCCGGCGCGCGGCGCCTTCCCGTACTCTCTCAGAAAAATCGGGCCGATGCTTGCCGGGAGCAAGCGCGGCATCGGCCCGAGGTTACCCAGTGGAGTGGGTGGAGAGGACTCTAGAATCTTTTGGCGATGCTGAACCCGATGATGCGCGGATCGAGCGTGAAGACGTTGGTCGTCAGACCGGTATCGTCGCTGTTCAGGAAGGAGTCGGTGATCGGCGACTTGTTGAAGACATTCTTCACATAGGCCTCGAACGTCAGGTCCTCGGGACCTTCGACACGAAGCGAAAGATTGAAGTTGGTCCAACTACGCAGTCGGTCGTAGGGGTTGCTGTTATAGACACGAGCCCAGCTCTTCGCCTGCCAATAGGCGTCACCACGGATCGTCGCGCTCCAGTCCTGATCGAAATCGACTGTGTACTGTGCGCCCAGATTGGCCGTCCAACGCGGCGAGTTAGGCAGTTCATTACCGCTGAGATCGGCCTTTAGACCGGCCCCGCCGTTCAATTCCGGATAGTTGTTGAAATCATAGCGTGCACCACCAAAGGCAGGATCAGTAATGAGCGGTGGGAAGAGCCCGCCGATCAAGCCTTTCACCCCACCGCACATGCCATAAAATTGGACAAGGCCCTGCCTCGTTCTGGCCCATTCCGCTGCAACATGCGTAGGAATAACGCAATTCGATGGCAGCTGCATCCACGGTTTTACAAGCGTATAGTCAGGATCGCCCTGGGTACGATTCATGATGTCGATCGATGTCTCGCCCTTGCCGATCTTGGTGCGGAGATAGCCGAGATTGGCGTTAATCCGAAGATTGCGCGTTGGTGCGAACACCGTCTCGAATTCCAGCCCCCATACCTTAGCATCGAAGTTCTCGTTTACGGCCGTCCGATCCCTGATCTGGGAAACCTGATAATCCTTGTAATCATAGTAAAAGGCAGAGGCGTTCAACGTGAGCTTTCCGTTCAACAACGTGTTTTTGGCGCCGATTTCGAAAGCATCGACGAATTCTGGCTCGAAGGTCGGACCATATTCCACGGCTGTCAGCGTCAGAGGCGGGAACATCCCGAAAGTCTTGTAAACGTTGAAAACGTTCTCAGGCATTCCATCGGCGAGCGCGTTGGCTATAAATTCTTCCTCGGTCGCGAAACCTGGACTGGGGGGGTTGGCGCCACCCCCTTTATAGCCGCGCGAATAGAAGCCGTAGAGCATCGTATCATCGGTGAATCCCAAGTACGGCTTCCAATCGAGGCCAACTCGCCCTGTCCATTCACTCCATTTTTGTTTGATAGCTGGCTTCTCGGGATATCCGGAAGAAACAGTCCCACCGGCGAAAATGCTCCGCGCTAACAAAACTTGCGACGGAACCGGGATAAACGTCTTGCGATCTTCCGTGTAGCGAAGGCCTGCAGTCAATTTAAGGTTGTCGCGGATGTTCCAATAAACTTCTCCGAAAAGTGCCGAAGATTGGAGTTTGTACGGATTTTTGGAACGGAAGTAATTGTGGCCATTCCCATCGATACTTTCGATTGGGTTAGGATCGACGTAAGGACAATAGGCAAGAGGATTGCTCGCCTCGACAGGTTGACTGCTGCCCTGGGTATTTGGGCATACAGATGGATCCCATGGGACGCCACTAAAGTATGTCGAATTATTGAACCCGCCTCCCCAGGCCATTGCGCTCAGGACATTGTACATGACATAATAGTCATTTAACGTCTTAAATCGCGTATAATTTGCTCCGAAGCTGAAATTAAACGGTCCATCGAAAGATGATTGCAGTCGGATTTCTTGGTTAAATTGCTTTGATTTCGCCTGGCTTATATCAAGCCCTGCGAGCGTGTTCGAGCATCCAATCTGGGGATCGCAGAATATTCCACCAGGTATCATATCTTTATATTCGCTCGGCCCTACTCCCTTGTGGAGAACTAATCTGCTCGTATCTGTAAATATTGGAAGGCTGGTAAAACGATTATAATCTTGTAATGAGTACACCTTGTCGGAATTATAGGCGGTCTGGGATGTAAAAGTCAGTTCCGGCGTGACATCGATATCGATATTGAACTGGAGGAGATCAGCTTTCGCGCGGTACCTCGGATCGCGGATCGAGTTGACTTCTCGCAGGTTGCGAGACTGCATAAGGCCGCCATAGGGGTCGATAGGCTGGATAACAGATTGAAAGCCACTGGACTTGTCTGGATCTACCCCGATACCCAGCCCCGCGTCCTTGTACGCCACGCCTGCTAGGATGAAACTATAGGATAAGCCGTTGGGCGTACCAAAGGCGGCATCATCATAAAGACTTCCAGGCTTGCATCCCTGGCCAAACAGCGCCCTGCGAATTTCGGGGGTTATGTCTTGCAGCGCTCCATCGGCCAGATCGACCCCGCCGACATGCGTCGGCCCATCGTCACGATGGCAAAGCTGCTTGCCAGTACGCGAGCGATTGTCGTCTTCGTTGAACCGCTCCCAGATCGCACTCGCGCGAAACCAGGGTGCCGGCTCGAACGCAACCGATGTGCGAAGTGACCAGAGGTCGCGGCCGTTGATGCGGTTCTTGGTCGTCGCGTTATAGTCATAGCCGCTGCGCTGGGTCATCGAACCCGCGACGCGCACCGCCAGCACGTCGTCGACCAGCGGCACATTGAGCATCGCGAGCAGGCGGCGGCTGTTGTAATTGCCGACCTCGCCCTTGAGATTGCCCTCGAACGTGGAAAGCTTGGGCTTGGCGGTGATCAGGTTGACGACGCCGCCGGTTGCGTTCCGCCCGTAGAGCGTGCCCTGCGGTCCGCGCAGAACCTCGACCCGCTCCATGTCGAAGAATTCCTGTTCGAAGAAGCGGTTGTGGATCAGGCTGCTGTTGTTGAAGGCGACGGCAACGCCGGGGTCGCTGGTCGCCGAGATCGACTTGGTACCGACGCCGCGGATCGACAGGTTGTAGCCGGTGAAGTTCGACTTGCTGAACGTCAGGTTCGGCACGGCCCGCATGATGTCGGGGCCGCCCTCGATCTTCTGTTCTTCCAGATTCTTCTGCGACAGCGCAGTAACTGCGATCGGTACATCCTGCACCGATTCCACGCGCTTCTGCGCGGTGACGACGATCTCGTTGCCGCGATAGTCATCGGCGGCGGCCTGCGCGCCGTTTCCCACCGGCTTCACCAGCCAGGCGCCCGACGGGTCGCGCACCAGTTCAGTATCCGCACCGGCGAGCAGGCGGCGCAGCGCCTCTTCGGCGCCGAGGGTGCCTTTGACGCCGGCGGTGCGCCGCCCGCGAAGGTCGGCGGCGTTGAACATCACCTCGACATGCGCCTGCCGCGAATAGGCGCGCAGGCCAGCGACCAGATCGCCAGCGGGAATGTTGAATTCGCTCTGTCGCGCGGCCGGCGCCTGGGCCTGCGCGGCCGAGACGGCCGAAAGCACGCTCGTCGAACCGAGCAGAACGGCGAACGCAATTTTCCTGAGCTGCATATTTCCTCCCCCATGTTGTACCGCTCTGAACGCGGCTGCTATTGAGGAATACGAAGCGGCTTTTCTTTTCCGGTACGCTGCGCGCGCGGACGGTCAGATTTTTTTGAGAAGCAGTTCGCCCGGTCCATCGCGAACACTCTGCACGTCGAAACCCTGCCGCAGCAGGCGAAGGAAGCCTTCGACGTTGGTCGCGCGGAACGATCCGTCGACGATGACGCCGGTCGCCGACGGATCGACGACGAGCTGGACCTGGTTGTAGCGGTTGAACTCCGCGGCGACCTCGCCCAGCGGGCGGCCCTCGAAGATCAGCAGACCGTCGCGCCAGCTCAGCGCCATGTCGATCGCCGCCGCGCTGAGCGGGCGGACGATGGGGGCGGCGCCGGTGGCGGTGGCGGCCTGCCCCGCCGAGGCGAAGATGGGCCGCGCGGAGGCGCCGCCGGTCGCGGGCGGATCGATGCGGACACGGCCTTCGGTGACGACGACGTCGATGTCGCCGCCGCGCAGCTTGACGGTGAAGGCGGTGCCGACGGCGGTGACGCGCCACGCCCCGGCATGGACGACGAAGGGGCGCGCCGGATTCTTCGCGACCTTGAAGAAGGCTTCGCCCCGTTCGAGGTCGAGGCGGCGCACCGCCTTCGTATAGGCGATGTCGAGGCGCGAATTGGTGTTGAGGTCGACGCGCGATCCGTCAGCCAACGGGAAACGCTGAAAGCCGCCGACGGCGGTGGCGTAAGTCTCGGCGGCGGTGAGGTTCCGATAGATCGGGACGCTGGCCAGCGCGAGCGAGGCGGCGATGGCGGCGGGCCAGAGCCAGCGGCGGCGCGGGTTATCCACCGCGCCGTCCCCCACCTCCGTTCGTGCTGAGCTTGTCGAAGCACCGTCCTGCTCTTGGCGAGGTCGAAAGAAAGAACGGCCCTTCGACAAGCTCAGGGCGAACGGCTTGGGGGGAGGAGAGACAAGTTCAGCACGAACGGAATTGGAAGCTTCCGCTTCCCCACTCCGCAGCGCCGACACGCGCAGGCGGCCCGCCTTGCGCCACACGGTTTCGAGGCGGATCACGGCGATGCGGTGCGCGGTTTCCTCCGCGACCCAATGGTCGAACGCGGCCTGATCGGCGTCGGACCAGCCGTCGCCTTCGCGGCGCACCAGCCATTCGGCGGCGGTCTGCTCGATATCAGCGGCGCTTTTCATCGCTGTCCGCCTTTCCATCATCCGCGCCCGGCGCCGATCGGGACGCGGTATTCCAGAAGCGATCCGCCAGGATCCGCATCGCCTTCACCATCTGCTTCTCGACCGTCGCTTCCGACACGCCCATCTTCTCCGCCGTCTCGCGCTGCGACAGTTCGTCGATCCGGCGCAGCACGAACGTCTCGCGGCACCGCGCCGGAAGGTCGCCCAGCGCCGCTTCGAGCCGCGCCAGTTCCTGACGGCCGCTTAGAATGCGGTCGGCCGATATGTCATCCGATAATACGTTCAGCGCGTCCAAATCCGCCATCAGGTCGATCGGGACGACACGGCTTTTCCGCAGCCGGTCGATCAGCAGGTTGCGCGCGACGCTGAACAGGAAGAAGCGCGCAACCGGCGGGCGCTGCCTGCCCGCGCCCTGATAAACGCGGACATAGACCTCCTGCCGCAGGTCGGCGACCTCCGACGCGTCGGGCCAGACGCGCCGCAGATAGGCGGTCAGCGCGCCCTCGAACGGCAGAATCTGTTCGGCAAACCATTGATCCAGATCGTCCATCGCGCGGCCGAATCCTCCCTCGCGCGAGGGTGTGCGGAAATGGGGCGATGTCAAGACGGCGTGGATGCGAAGCCTCGCGGCGGCAGGAAACCAAGGAAAAGCATCGTTTTTGGTGGTTTGGTAGCGGAGGAGGGACTCGAACCCCCGACACGCGGATTATGATTCCGCTGCT
>ERZ778017.3460-NODE-3460-length-11158-cov-5.726921_pt1 | contig 11158 bp, 11 predicted proteins | sample MGYA00375747_ERZ778017 | MGnify/ENA primary metagenome ERZ778017 (study PRJEB29350, sample SAMN05509838) | bioreactor metagenome | biome: bioreactor; material: wastewater | place: South Africa: University of Cape Town | collected 2014-03-17 ... | reverse complement strand
CAGCCCATTGAAGAGGCCGTTTTGGAGCGGTCGGTTAGACAGAGATGGATTGAGGAGAACGTGGCGAGCGCGCTGCCGTCGCGGTCCCGGCGTCAACGCGGTTGGCGATTCCACGCGACCGTTCCGGGCCTGACCGCATCTCGACGCAGACACTGCTCTGGTATGAAAGCTCGCACACCGATGTTTCGATCGTGTGACCGAACGACGCCTCACTGCTCCAGCGTGAAACTGCGATGACGCGACACGGGTTGACCGAGACTAAGGTCCGAGTGGCGCTAACCGCCATTCCCATGGCTTCGATGACGAGGGCGGCGCTGGGGAGATCATTAGTTGGTTCTGCCTCTGCTGCTGATGGCGTCAGGCGCGTGCCAAGCCCCGCCCGGACGGTCCGGGCGCTGCCATCGCCGCCACGCGCACGAATGCTGTGACGCCGACGGCAATTGCGCCGATGACGGAAAAGACGATCTGCCACGTGTCGGAAGGCATCGTGTGCTTCACGATGCCATGGGTGGCGTGATAGCCGGCGAGCGCTGCGGGCGCGACGAACACGATCGCGATCGCGAGGCGCAGCCAGAGCGGCCGCACGAAGGCGAGCAGGAACTGGCCGATGCCGAACGTCAGTGCGGCGGCGACCAGGCCGACGACGATGCCGCCGATCCAGCCCGCGCCGGTCTGATAGGCCCAAACTCCAGTGGTGACGCCGGCGAAGGCGGGCAGTGCGAATACGGCAAGGGTGAACAAGAGCCAGCAGAGCATGCCAATGGCTGCGATGCTGGCGAGAATGCCGATGAAGATCATGGTAATGGGCTCCCGTGAGAAAATGTCTGACGGTCGTGCCTTCCACCACCACCATGGCGCGACCTGAGCATAGCCGAAATTGAGCGAAAACGGGAGCGGAAATCCGGCTGGACTTCCGCTTCCGCGAGCAGGTTAAGTTGGGAGGCGCTCACGCGCCGCCGAACTTCCAAACTGGGATGCCGAGCTTGCGAGCCTTGTCCGCAAGATTGCCCTGGATGCCGGTTCCCGGAAATACCATGGCGCCGATGGGCAGGACTTCGAGCATCTGATCATTGCGCTTGAACGGTGCAGCCTTGGCGTGTTTCGTCCAGTCGGGCTTGAACGCGACCTGCGGAACCTTGCGATGGTCGGCCCAGCGGGCGGCGATGCGCTCGGCGCCCTTCGGCGATCCGCCATGCAGCAGCACCATGTCCGGATGCTTGGCGTGCACCTGATCGAGCTTGGCCCAGATCAGCCGGTGGTCGTTGAAGTCGAGACCGCCGGTGAAGGCGATCTTCGGACCCGCGGGCAGCATCACTTCGGTTTCGGCGCGGCGCTTGGCGGCGAGGAAGTCGCGGCTGTCGATCATCGCCGAGGTCAGGTTGCGATGGTTGACCATCGATCCGCTGCGCGGCCGCCAAGATGAGCTGGTGTGGCGTTCGAAATGTTCGGCGGCCTGGTCGCGCATCAGCTCGAACGCGTCCCTGCGCTCAATCAGCGTTTGTCCCTCGGCGGTGAGCCGTTCCAGGTCGACGGATTTCACCTCGGAGCCGTCCTGCTCCCGCTGGCTCCGCCGCTGCGCCTGCTCATTGTCGTCGAGTTCGCGCTCGATCCGGTCGGTGGCGCGGTGGAAGAGATTGACGGTCGACCAAAGCAGATCGTCGAGGTCAGGCTCGAGGCGGGTGTCCCGCAAGGTGACAATCAGCGCATCGAAGATGTCGGCAATGGCGCCGGCGACGGCGTTCCCCTCAGGCAGCGGCCTCGGGTCTAGTTCGTCCTGGAAGGGGCGGAAGCCGTAAAGCTGTAGTTCGGTGAGAAGGTGGTCGGTAGGAGATGAAGCGTGATGGGGCTCGAAGTCGTCGCGATCGCTTGTCATGGGATGCTCCTTCGTCGGTTTGACCGCGACCCTCGCGGCCTTCTGGCGACGAAAGCCGTCGGGCGGGCCGGACCTGCACCCGGAGCGAAGCGCAGGGCCGAAGCGTCAGCGGAGGATGGCGAAGCCCGGTTGTTTTGCTTCGCGATGCAAAGGCCCGAAGGGCCGGCGGAAAAGAACCGGGCGTAGCCATTGCCGGACCGGACCGTTTGACGGCCGATCGCCCTCTCGAAGGCCGGGTCGCGGTCTCTCCGGCGAGATGGGAAGCAGCCAGGGTGATCGCGCTGACAGCGCCGCCCCTCTTGTCGCATCCCTCCGGAACTACATCGCCTCGGCCGCGACGAAGCGCGCGACATCTTCCGGGGCGAGCTGAACGCGGACATTGGCGCAAAGCGCAACGATGCCGATCAGCCTGAGATCCTCGTTGAAGTCTCCGAGCGTCGGCGACAGAACAATCGCATCGATCCCGACAGCGTTTGCCCGTTCGATCAGGCTGTCGCGCGCGCCATCGCCAGCCGGATCGTCGTCACGCACGATGTAGAGTCGGCGGAGTGTCGCCGGGAACAGGATGGCTGCAAGATGTGCGGCCGACAGCGCGGCGACCATCGGCATGCGGCGCGCTGCCATTCGCAGCGACAGAATGGTCTCGATGCCTTCGCCGGCCGCCATCACGTCATGCGCTATTCCGAACCGGACCGCGTGACCGAGGAGGTCGCCCATCGCCCGCCGCGGCGTGTCGACCGGTGCCTTGCCGCTGCCGTCAGGTGCAAGCCACGTGCGATGCACGCCGGTGATCCGGCCGCCGAGATCGGTGACAGATGCAATCATCGCCGGCCAGCTCTCGGTCGGACTATGCTCGTCCGGCCGGAAATAGCATCGCGGATGAAAGCGCAGCGATCCGGTTCCGTGCAAAGCCGTGATGCCGCGGTTCCGCAAATACGTGTCTACGACAGTGCGCGGAATCGGTTGCGACATGGCGAAGAGCCGGCGTGCGGCCTCGGGCGATCCGGTCGGAGCTGGCGCCAGCCGCGGACTTGATTGCCGCTCAGGCTCAGGATGCGGAAGGCTGAGGAAGGTTCGCGCCTCTTCGGCGACGTCCTTGAAATCCACGAGACCGCGTGTCTCGCGGATGACGTCGAGCAAATCGCCGTGTTCGCCAGTAGCGGCGTCGGTCCATTTGCCTGCAGCGCCCTTGCCGGATTCGGTGCCCTTTAGGCGGACGAACATGGACCGCCCCGGCGTGTTGCGGGCATCGCCTACCAGCCAATAGCGTCCTTCACGGCGGCCGTTGGAAAGATAATGCCGGCAGACCGCCTCAGCCTGCCTGGCCATGCGGCGCGCCAGATCGGATGCATTGTCCGACATCGTGTCCTCCGAGACGAAAAAGGGCCCGCCATCGCTGGCGGGCCCCTGGCAGTGCGGTTGGCTCCTTCGTTATTCGGCCGCGGTCGCGTGGGCTTCGAGCGCGACCGACTCATCCTCGGTCACTTCGTCGTCTTCGACCACGGCCGTTTCGCCGCCGTCCGCCGCCGTTTCTTCGCCCGCCGCGTCGGCGCCTGCTTCCGCAGCGTCGATGGCGTCGGACTCAACGGCGCTCAGCACGTCGCGACCCGGTGTGCGCAGCGGCTCCGGCAGCCATCCGGACCCGGCCAACAGCGTCTGGGCTTGTTCGGCCATCTCGGCCTTCTTCAGATGCTCAATGCGGTCGCCCGCACGCTCACCTTTCGCCTCCCGCACGGCTGCGAGGATGCGGGCCTTGGTCACCCGACCAAAATAGTTTTCGATCGTCGGCGTCCAACCGGCGGCAACCATGTCGAGATCGACGGCATGGGCGATCCGGTCGGCGTGGGCCAGCGCGCGAGGCTTGCGATTGTAGGCCTCATAGACCGCGTTGACCGACAGCGAGACGCAATGAGCGAAGAGCGCCCGACGGCTGTCGCCGTCGAACGTCACAAGCCCGTCCCAAAGGTCGGCCGGTTCCTTCGGCAGCGCGCTGACCCAAGCCTGATGCCGGGCGTCGAAAGCGACGGCAAGCGCACTGTCGGCAAGGCCCGGCGCCTGAGCGCTGAAACCGACACTCTTCAGGTCGAGCTCCAGACAGGTGTCCTGCGCGTAACGGTAAAACACCTTGAGGCACAGGGCGTGAAGCGCGGCGATGAAGGCGATGTCGGGATTCTCGCCCACCGCATGGCGAAGGGCCAGGGTCCGATGGGCGGTCAGCTCGGTCATCAGCCGGTCAGGAATCGGCTTGATACCATCGTCTTCTTCGGGCTCAGCGGCAGGACTCTCCGGGTCCGCGACCACGCTCGCACCGTCATGCTCAGCGCGTGTTGCGATGGTCGGCCCTTCGGCCGGATCGGTCTCGGCGTCAGACTCGGGGGCGATCCGAAGTTCGTCCTCGGGGCGGACATAGCCGCGCTCGATGCGCAGGGCGCCGGAGCCGTCGATGCTGATGAAGGCGCCAGCTCGCGCGACCTCCTCGGGATCGAAGGCCTGGGGGCGTTCATCGAAGGCGGCAAGCGCCGTCTCGATCTCGCCGAGTCGTTGATCGACCTCGTCGGGCAGTTCCTCGGCTTCGGCGTAGGTCTCCTCCAGACTGTCCATCTCGGCTTGCAACGCATCGCGCGTCGCCTGCTCATCGTGGGTGAGCGGAATCTGCTCGCCGCGCAATTGCCGCAGGCCGTAGGTGTGGCCGTAGGCAAAGTCGGGCGCGACATCGATCCACTTCCAGCCTTCGGCGCGGATCGCTTCGGACTGCTCGCGCAGCTTCTCGGCCACCAGCATGTCGAGGAGACCGACATCCTGCAGCCAGCCGCCGTCGTCGCCCTGGAACAGGTCGCGCAGGATCACGCCGCCCGCCTCGGTGTAGGCGTCGAGGCCGATGAATTGCGCGCGCTTGTCAGACGCCCGCACGGCCCCCTCGGTGAGCATCCGGCGGATGACATGCGGCTCTTTGGAGTACGACTGGGTCAGGCGCTCGAACACCTGCTCCTGGCGCTCATGATCGCCGTTGACGGTGAACGCCATGAGCCGGTCCAGCGTCATGCCGTCGTCGGCATAGACGTCGAGCAGCTTGGGCGAGACGGACGCAAGGCGGAGGCGCTGCTTGACCACCGACACAGCGACAAAGAAGGCCGCGGCGATGTCCTCCTCGGATTGGCCCTTCTCACGCAGCGCCAGGAACGCCCGGAACTGATCGAGCGGATGCAGCGGCGCGCGCTGGACGTTTTCGGCGAGGCTGTCTTCCTCGGGAATGCCGTTCTCGCGCACGACGCAGGGCACGGGCGCGGTCTTGGCCAAGCGCTTCTGCTTGACCAGAAGTTCGAGCGCGCGGAAGCGGCGGCCGCCGGCCGGCACCTCGAACATGCCGGTCTCGACGCCTTCGGCATCGCGAACCGGCCGCACGGTGATGCTCTGCAGGAGCGTGCGCCGGGCGATGTCCTCGGCCAGCTCGTCGATTGAGACGCCGGCCTTGATCCGGCGGACATTGGACTGGCTCAGCACCAGCTTGTTGAACGGGATATCCCGCGATGAGGACAGGACGATCTTCTGAACTCGGGTCATGGTCATTCTCCATGACGGGCGGCCGTGAGACTCTCTCGCGACCTCAACCCGTCACGAAGCGAGCGCAGCCCTCTTCCTCTAGGAGGCTCGGGCTGCGCGGAATCGTAAAGGCGTGGAGCCGTAGACACCGGCTTCACGCCTCCCGGTATTACCGGACGCTGGAAAGGAGTTTCGCGGCTTTGCCCTCCAGCTCCAGCCGCGCATCTTGATGTGGCTTGGCGCGGGCGAGCGCCGTGATTCCCTGGACAAAGTCGAAGATCGACTCCGGCGGCCGCCCTTCTTCCTCCAGCACGGTGGCGATGATCTTCTCAGTCTCGGGACGTGAGAAGCCGCGCCTGCGCAAGAAGCTCTCGCGATCCTCGTCCTTGCGGGCAACGACCTGCTCGCGAGCGGCCCTGATCCCCGCTAGAAACGGGGCGGGCGACGACGTGGCGAAGCGTTCCAGCGCCGGCGCCGCCTGATGCGCGAACCGGTGGCTGGCGAACTTGCTGTGACGGATCGAGATCTCCTCGAAGCCCTCGGCGCCCCAGATGTTGCGATTCATGCAAACCGCGCGGAGATAGAAGGACGCCATGCCGAGCGTCTTGGAGCCCACCTCGCTGTTCCAGCAATAGAAGCCCCGGAAGTAGAGATCAGGGTCGCCATTGGGCAGGCGGCCGGCTTCGATCGGATGAGTGTCGTCGACCAGGAAGAGGAAGACATCGCGATCGGAGGCGTAGAGGGTGGTGGTGTCCTTGGTCACCTCGACAAACGGATTGTGCGTCATGGTCGACCAGTCGAGCAGGCCCGGCACCTTCCAGCATGTATCGCCCGTGCCGTCGCCGGCGATCTTCATGATCGCAGCAACCAATTCATGGTCCCAGATGCGGCCGTAGTCCGGGCCGGTGACGGCGCGCAGTTCGATCCGCCCGTCGTCCGCTTCCAGCGTCTTCACCAGCTCGGCGCGGTGCGAGAGCAGCCCGTGCTGCATGTTGATGCCGGCAAGCGGCGCGGGAAGCTGCCGCATATAGCCGGCGGGCGCGCCGATGAGGCTGCACATCTGGCCGAACGACCAGTGCGTGGGAGCGATGGGCTCCTCGCGGCCGGGCACGATCAACGCCAGGCGCTCCGCGTCATCGCGACTGGCCTCGACGCGGATGGCGCGAGATTCGACGGTGCGCGCCGCGGCGCGATCGGCGCGGGCGCGAACCGCGGCGTGGAGGGCGCTGAGCGACAGATAGCGCTCGTCGTCGGGCCGCGAGAACCATTCGGACGACACCCGCCCGATCCGTTCGCCGCGCGAGATGTCGACCTTATAGCCGGCTGAAACCGGCGGGGCGCCGAAGGCATCTTGCTCGGCGACGATGTTTATCTGGGTCATGGCAGAATCTCCATGACGGGCCGGCCGGGAGCCTCTCTCTCGACCCTCAAACCCGTCACGGCGAATGCCGCAGCCCTCTTCCTCTAAAGGCCACTAGACGCCAGAAGCGAAACCACAACTCGCCGCCCCCCTCGGCCTAGCGCGTCTCGACAGTGACGTGCGCCAGCTCGTGCACCGGGGCCAACCGCGAGCGCACTGTGTCTCCATCCACACAGCCGGTCACGCTGACGATTGCCGCATGCGCCCCCGGCCCGACGCGCCAGATGTGGAGGTCGGTGATGCGCGTGTCACCCTTGCCTTCGACGTGCTCGCGGACCTCGGTTTCCAAATGGGTGTCGGACGTGTCGAGCAGCACGCCGGCGGTATCCCGCATCAGAGTCCAGGACCACACCGCGATTACGGTCGCGCCCACAATGCCCATCACCGGGTCGAGCCAGATCCAGCCGAGGTAGCTGCCGGCGAGCAGCGCAACAATCGCCAGCACCGAAGTGAGCGCGTCGGCCAGGACATGGACGAAGGCAGATCGCAGATTGTTGTCGTTATGGCGGGCCGCGTGTCCGTGATGATGATCGCCATGGTCATCGTGTTGGTGGCCATGATGGTGCCCGCCGCTGAGGAGTAGCGCGCTGGCGATATTGACCACGAGTCCGATCACCGCCACGACCGTCGCTTGCGAGAAGGCCACCGGGCGCGGTTCTAGGAGGCGGCCTACAGATTCGAAGGCGATTCCGACAGCCACGACCCCGAGGATCAGCGCTGAGGCGAAGCCGGCAAGATCTCCTACCTTGCCAGTGCCGAAGCTGAAGCGGCGGTTGGTGGCGTTGCGCTTGGCAAAAGCATAGGCGCCGGCCGCGATCGCGAGCGCACCGGCGTGCGTCGCCATGTGGAAACCATCCGCGAGCAGCGCCATCGAGTTGAAGATGGAGCCGGCGACGATCTCGCCGACCATCATCACGGTCGTCAGCGCGACCACCCAGAGCGTGCGCCGGGCGTTGTCGTCGTGGCCCTCGCCCAGGAACATGTGGTCGTGGTTTAGGGCTCCGATGTCCCGCTCGGTTGTCATCTCATCTGTCCCTATTTGATGTAGCGGCGCACGACCGCGATCAGTTCCTCGGCGCCCGTCGCGCGCGCGGCATCGCTGAGGTCCGGGTGGGCGACGTGCTCGCGCACATGGTCTTCGACCAACTCGTCCATGAGCCCATTGATCGCGCCGCGGGCGCCGGCGACCTGGTGCAGGACCGCAGAGCACCCGACCTCCTCGGTGATCGCCTTCTCGATCGCGGCCATCTGGCCTGCGATGCGGCGGACGCGTGCGATGAGCTGGTCTTTGTTGGATATGGTGTGTACCATAGGGTACTCCCCTATACTATTATCACGGCCAAAGGAAGCCGTCTTGCACACAGGGCGGTGCCGAGCAGACGGAAAACCGCCGGCCGCCTGTTTTGCTACGCCACAGCACGACGCCTCCTCCTTTTGATTGCGTCAGGCGCCGCGCGTCGCTCCAGTGAGGCATGGCCCAGAAGCGACGTGTACGCCGGGTCCTGCCTGAATGGTCCGGCGAGTCTGAAGACCTGTATGACTATGCGCGTCCGCCAGCGCCGCGCGCGGGGCGGTCGCCCCTGCGCTTAGAGGGGGCGATCACGGTGACTGACGACTGGCCCGAGATCGTGCCGATCACGGACGCCGAGTTGAGGGTCATGGAAAGCCATTTCGCCCAAGAGCTGGACGAGCTTTTCGGGCCGCGAGCCTGATGGGAATTTGGAAGTTGATTTGTTCGTCTATATGACGTACATTGTTGAGGAAACGTAGACCATGTCAGGAGTGACCCCAATGCCGCGCAAACAGCCCAAGATCGAACGGGAAACGCCCAACCGCGTCGAACGCCTCGGATTCCGGCTGGATGAAGAAACGAAGGATCTTATCGAGCGGGCCGCCCACCTCTCGCGGCGCAAGGTCAGCGACTTTTGCGTGACTGCGCTCACCGACACCGCACGCCGGACGATCGCCGAGCATGAGACGTTGGTGTTGTCCGATCACGACCGCGCGGCATTCTTCGACGCGCTGGTCAATCCGCCTGAGCCGAGCGAGCGGCTGGTCCGCGCCCTGGCCGAGCACAAGCGCCGGGTCGCTTCCTGAACATGGCGGCGTCTCGGCCAGATTTGAAGATCGAGGCGCTCGCGTCGCATCACGAGCGGGACGGCTTTGCCTGCGGCGTCGACAGCCTCGACCGTTATCTCCGGACGCAGGCAAGCCAGGATGTGCGGCGCAAGGCGAATGGGGTCTTCATTCTGGTCGAGCCTGACAAGCCGGACGTCGTGCTGGGCTATTATACGCTATGCGCGACCAGCGTGGCGCAGGGCGACGTGCCGGCCGCCACCCGCAAGCACATCCCGCGCTATCCACTGGTCAGCGCCACGCTGGTCGGACGGCTGGCGGTCTCCGAATCGCGGCAGGGCGAACGCCTGGGTGCGATGCTTCTCGCCGACGCCGTGCGGCGCGCCTATGCGAGCGCGGCCACAGTCGGTTCCTCGATGCTGGTGGTGGATGCTATCAGTGAGCGCGCCGCCGCCTTCTATGAGGGAAACGGCTTCGTGCGGCTGCCGGACTCCCTCCGGCTGGTCCTACCGATGCACGCAATCCAGCGATTGGTGGAGCCATGACCGACGCAGCACCCGCATCGCCTGACGTGACGGCTGGGCCTGCGATTGCCAAGGCGGCGCTCTATTTGCGCGTCTCGACGGGACGCCAGGCGGAGAGCGATCTCTCGATCCCAGATCAGCGCCGGCAGAATACGGCCTATTGCGTCGCCAAGGGCAAGGACGTCGCGGCTGAATTCGTTGAACCAGGCAATACCGCTACTGATGATCGCCGGCCAGCGTTTCAGACGATGATCGACGCTGCGCTCGTGAAGCCGCCAACCTTCACCGTCATCGTCGTGCATTCCTTCTCGCGCTTCTTCCGCGATCAGTTCCAGTTCGAATTCTATGTTCGCAAGCTGGCCAAGAATGGCGTGCGGTTGATCTCCATCACTCAGGATCTCGGCGACGACCCGATGAGCGTGATGATGCGTCAGATCATGACGCTGTTCGACGAATACCAGTCGAAGGAGAACGCCAAGCACACCCTGCGCGCCATGAAGGAGAATGCGCGTCAGGGCTACTGGAATGGCGCGCTGCCGCCGATCGGTTACCGCATCGTGGCCGCCGAACAACGCGGAGCGAAGATCAAAAAGAAGCTGGAGATCGATCCGATCCACGCCGACACGGTGCGCCTGATCTACAGGCTGGCGCTCAATGGTGGCGGCGACCGCGGTCCGATGGGTATCAAGTCGATCACCACCTATCTCAATGAGCGCGACGTTCGCACCCGCGACGGCGGCCGCTGGGGCATCGCCTCGGTGCATCAGATACTCACGCGCACCACATATATCGGGCAGCATCGGTTCAACACGCGCGACCACAAGACGCGCACGGCAAAACCCGAGGCCGAGCACGCGGTCATGGATGTTCCGCCGATCATCACCGAAGCGGAGTTCGAGGCCGTCCAGGCGGCGTTGAAGGCGCGCAGCCCGCAATGGATGCCGCCGCGCGCTGTGAGCGGTCCGACTTTACTGACCGGGATTTGCTTCTGCGCATTCTGTGGCGGTGCGATGACGCTACGGACCGGCAAGGGCAGCGCAGGCGGCATGTATCGCTACTACACCTGCTCGACGAAGGCGCGGCAGGGCGAGCGTGGTTGTCGCGGTCTGACGGTGCCGATGGACAAGCTCGACCGCGCTGTGGTCAATCACCTGGAGTGGCGGCTGCTCGATCCGGCGCGTTTGACGACGATGATGGATCAGTTGCTTGAGCGACGTGAAGAATGGAATGAACGCCGTCGCGGACACATCGCGGAGCTGCGAAAGCGCGCCGCCGAAGCCGAGGCGAAGTTGAAACGTCTCTATGAAGCGATCGAGAACGGCGTGGTCGATATGGCCGACCCGTCGCTGAAAGATCGCATCGCAGAACTCACCGCGGTGCGCGATCAGGCGCAGGCTGACGCGGAGCGCGCAACGTCCGCGGTGGAGCGACTCGGGCCCGCGATCACGCCGGACAGTTTGCGGCGGTTCGCGCTCGCAGCTCGACGCAAGCTGCGGAACGAAGATGGAACTTATCGGCGGGACCATTTACGCGCGCTTGCCCAGCGGGTCGAGGTCGTCGACCCGAGCGAGATTCGCATCATGGGCTCGAAAACTGAACTGCTACGGACACTTGTCGCTGCTGCTAGCGTAGAATCGGCGGCTGTTGGCGTTCGCAGTTTTATACCGAAGTGGCGCGCCCGAAAGGATTCGAACCTCTGACCCCCAGATTCGTAGTCTGGTGCTC
>ERZ778017.3457-NODE-3457-length-11173-cov-4.639234_pt1 | contig 11173 bp, 6 predicted proteins | sample MGYA00375747_ERZ778017 | MGnify/ENA primary metagenome ERZ778017 (study PRJEB29350, sample SAMN05509838) | bioreactor metagenome | biome: bioreactor; material: wastewater | place: South Africa: University of Cape Town | collected 2014-03-17 ... | reverse complement strand
GACGGACAGCTTGGACATGACTGTAACACAGGCAGCGGACAATTATGTACGTTAGTATTTGAAGGAAGATCTGGTGCATTTTCATCGTTTACATGGTGTGCACTTTTATTAGCATGGGAATGTATCCATTCTCGTCTTTCATTTTTCAACATGAGACCTGAATCAGAACTTCTGTGGTATCGTCAATTAGGTAAAGATTTGTGGGATAATCAATTTTTGTTCTGGTCAATATTGTTTGGATTCGTTAGTGTTTTCCCTGTGATATATATCCCAGTTATCAATTCTAAAGTATTTTTACATGGACCTATCAGCTACGAATGGGGTTTAGCTTTTGGTTTTACTTTATTATTTTTGGCTGGATGTGAATTATGGAAATGGTTCAAACGGGTATATTTCCGTAAAATCAGCGTGAAAAACCCTGAATATGAATTGGAAAGATCGGATCCATTCCAAAAGTATTCATCGTTTTCTAAATCAAATACTATGGAAAACACTTATAAAGTCGTTTGAAATTAGAGATTTATTAAATTTAATGCAAATTACATAAACAACAGAAAAGCAAAAAAAAATAGTTAGTTGATTGATTTTTAGGTGTGTAAAGGTTTTTTGTTTTTGAAACTTTTTCCTTTATACATTACATTATAATATAGAAGTTTAAATCCACCACAATGTATTCCAAAGCTTTGGTTTCAACTTAAACTAAAATTCTGCATATGTTGCAAAATTTAGAATAAAAGGATTGAATGTACAAAATTCAAAACTAATGTTAACACAGTAAATTGAACAACTTCATCCTAATGAGACCAAATATATTGTAGTTTTGATTATCAATAGAGGAATCTCTCAAACGTGACCGCGGTGGTTAGAAATGGAACAGTCAGTGAATGGTAAACCGAAATAAACATCAGTTAGATAACGATAATGAACAAACCCACCATCAACCAAACAGACATCGCGCGAGATGCTACTGTGGTTAGATGCAATTTAAACTCTATTATTCTTGTGCCATATATCTGAGAGGTAAACGGCTAGGCAACTTCGATTCTGGTCTGGGGAATATTAATTTACTATTGGAAGGTGCACCCGAGGTGTAAGTCCCCCAGCAAAAAATAAAGTACACTTTTTCCAGAACACGTTCGCAAGAGGGGCGGTTTTGTTAGTTTCATGACGGTGCCTTTCTTGCCGACAGCCCCTCACGTATAAACCATTATTTAATATTCCGAAAGCACACTACTGGGAATTTCCAGAGTTTTCCATGTGGCCATTTATGTAACGTATTTGAAGTTTAAGCCAAATCAATGCGTTTTAGGGATATGATAGGCTACAACCTGGAATAACGTGACAAGTAAAATTAATCCATGATCAAGTGCTTGATTTGAAAACACTTAAACGAGCTGTAAACTTGATTCATTCTAGCAGACATGATAATGGAACGTCTGTAGCAGTATCGGCCTTTATACTACCGCTGTATGAAAAAGGACAGCCGCCGAGATATGATAGTTGTATTATGCACACCTGATATAGCTGTCAAATATTCGAATTACGTAACGACAAGTACATTATACTAAATAATCTAGTACAAGAAGTCCGAAATGAGTTGACTGTGTAAAGTAAAAACTAACGAATGGTTTCTAGGGTTTGGAACATCAATTTTTTGTTGAAAGACTGTGGGTGTCCCAAATAGGAATCCTTATCGGTTATGCGCGGGCTTTATTTTGTGGAGAATAGGAATAGATAGCGCCAGCTTAATCAGGCAGTTGGTTTGCGCGCGGGCACCTCTCAAGAAAGGAGGGGAAGGATTATAAATACCCTGCAATTGACGCAAAGGTGCCAAAATTGAATTTATTTACTATTCCTACACTCTGGATTAGACATTAGATAAGCATGACTATTGAATCTTTTTTTACACAAGATCCTCTCGACAACTACGAGGATCCAGAAAAATACCAAACCCACTGGTTGCCTAAAGTTGAAGCTTACAGACAACAATTGACTGATGCCGTACCTGAGGAGTACAAAGCTGTTATTCCAAAGAAAATTGATGCCCAATTCAATCCATTGAATTATTTGTATGAGGCTAAATTGTTATCGGATGCTGAATTGGAAATCACCGAGTCGTCTGCTATTGAATTAGTTGCAAAAATCGCTCGTGGTGAATTGTCTTCTGTGGAAGTGTATAAGGCATTCGCTCATAGAGCCACAATTGCCCACCAACTCACTAACTGTGCATTGGACATCTTTATGGATGAAGGGTTAGAAAGGGCTCAATTTTTGGATGATTATTACAAGAAACATGGAAAGACTATTGGGCCTTTACATGGGTTGCCCATTTCTTTGAAAGAACAAATGAACTATAAAAATAGAATTACTCATGGAGGATATGTATCCAAAATCACCAATATTCCAGACAGCCATGGAGCAACCACCCAGATTTTAGAAAACTTGGGAGCAGTGTTTTACATCAGAACAACTCAACCACAAACTTTGATGCACTTGGACTCGAATAACAACTTCATTGGAGTATCGAAGAACCCTTTTAATATTTCTTTATCGCCTGGTGGTTCGTCCTCCGGTGAAGGTGCAATTGTAGGTTTCGGTGGTTCTGCAATTGGTATTGGATCTGACATTGGTGGTTCTATCAGAGGCCCAGCAGCGTTCTCTGGTTGTATTGGTTTGAGACCTTCTACAAGAAGAGTTGCTGCTCGTGGTGGTGTAAGTTCTGGTGCCGGTCAAGAATCTGTACCAGCAGTTATTGGGCCATTAACTCGTTCAGTCGAAGATATTGATTTCTGGATGGACACTTTTATAAACAGTGGTAAACCATGGGATTACGATTCCTGGGCATTACATATGCCTTGGAGAAAAGTCGAGAAACCTAAACCTTCTGATATAACCATAGCAGTTTGTTACGATGATTTGATTGTTAAGCCTACTCCACCAATCCTTAGAGGGTTAAAAGATACAGTTGCCAAGTTGAAATCTGCAGGTGTGAAAATTGTCGAATGGAAACCAATTAAGACCAGATTAGCTGATGATACTGTCCATCAGCTTTACAGTTGTGACGGAAATTACAGACAACGTAAATTGTTGGCTGATTCTGGGGAACCATTAATGAAGTTGACAAAATGGGCCCTCAATTACGGAGATGGAGCAAGAGAATATACAGTCACTGAAAACAGAGACTTGAACGTAATCAGGGATGAGTTAAGACAAGAGTACAATGACTTTATGGTTGCAAATAAGATCGATTTTGTTCTTAGTCCAACCTATAACAATGTTGCACCAAAGATTGAAGAAGTTTACAATTGGTCTTATACATCATTATGGAACCTCTTAGATTTCCCATCATTAGTGTTCCAAACTGGGTTATTTGTTGACCCTAAATTAGATCAATGGGATATGTCAGACTATAAATTCAGATCACCAGTTGAAAGATTAGAATTAGAAGGATGGAAGCCTGAATCTTTCTTAAATGCTCCTATAGGGTTACAATTAACTGGAAGAAGATACTTTGATGAAGAAGTTGTGGCTGCCGGTAAAACAATCGTCGAAATTTTAGGAGCTAGCTGCTTCAATAAACAGAAATAGATAATAGCTGGACTTTATAATCTATAGAATGATAGAATCAATGATATATTAATTTGGGCACGATAAGAAGTCTTAAAATAGAAAACGCACGCTATAAAAGACCATACGATAAAACTAATTCTCTTGGTACATTAGTCAAGTGGCCCAGGTGGTCTATGATCAGTTCATGTATCTTGGAACAATAGTGTAGGTGAGCTACGGTCTAATATATCTTTGTTATCGAGTAACAATGAAGAATACAATCAAATAGAGACGATCGTTTTTTGGGATTGTACAAAATACCGATGTCACCTCTAGCACGCTGTCATAGTAAACGGCATAGCTTTCGTGGTAAAGATTTGCAATAGTGGTAGTTTCTATGACGGTACAGAAATACATTAAATAAGTTTAGTAGTGTAATAATAAATTTTTAGGCAGAACACAACTAGAGATTGTACGGAAGCTTCTATTTCATATAAAACAACATGGACGACGATTACGATTACGATTCTGGATCTCAAGGTGAAGAGGAGTTCAATGAGGATTCGTTAACCAACGAGGAATATGACCAATTGCATGATGTTTTGCCTGAGTTAAAGGCCAGACTTGAATCATACAATAATACGATTCCAGAGTTTGATATGAAACAGGCTTTGTACTATAACTATTTCGAATTGGAGCCAACCATTACAGAATTGAAGTCTCAATTCAAAAAGCGTATGTATTCTTTGTCTGATTTTGTTATTTCCAACAGTTTTTACTTGTGGGTGCCATTTCGGTGATGAGTGTACTTCCTCTATAGAGTCATTTTCAGTTTTTGCTACTGATTTGTTCACAGATTTTGTAATTTTATGAACATTAATGACAACAAAACCTCCTTCAAAGTTGGCACAGCTAGCCAAGTTGAGGGCTCAGAGGAACAATGATACCAAATTGACACAAAATGTCCACCACACCACGTCGCCGGGGATGCAAACATCATCATCGCAAACGGTGGAAACAGCACAACCAGCGAAAGGTTTATCAAAACTAGCAGCTTTGGCCAAAGCCCGAGCTGCTCGATCTAATAAGAACATAGTTAAACCACCAGCTCAAACAAAACAAACAGACCCTGTGGTGTTGACTCCACCAGAAACTGCATCATCGAGCCCAGAACCTATACCGTCTAGCCCTACACCCTCAACGAAAGCATCACGCTCGATCGAAGAAAACAGTGATATGGTTGAAGAAAGCAAAAATCCTGTGACACCCATCGATGGCCAAATAAATTATGATAACACAATACTACTAAGTTCACCAACAAATAACGTTTCAGCATTCTTGTTTAACGGCAAACGTCGCCATAATCTGCATGATGAAAACAAGTCCAAACGATTAAGAAATAACAGAAACATATTTTATCCCGTTACTAACCATGATTTTGATATAGTCAAGTTAAAGAAGGTCAACGAAACTTTCAGTGGCCCATCGCCAGATGATGTTGTGTTAAATGCACAAGATCAAGCATTTGACAAGAAGTTACAAGATTTGTCGATATCCGGGAAACAAACAAAAACCAATGCTAAACCTTTAAGAGAAACCAAGCCATTTAAGACCATCGATTTGAAAAAAGAGTTAAATTCAAATCCAGCTTATTCAAAACCACATAAATCGTATGTCGTTATTGGCCATGTCGACGCAGGAAAGTCGACATTAATGGGTCGAATGTTATATGATTATGGAATAGTGGATGCGAAAACGGTAAACAAATTGGTAAAAGAAGCAGAACGAGCTGGAAAAGGATCATTTGCGTTAGCATGGATTATGGATCAAACAAGCGAAGAAAGATCACATGGTGTTACAGTAGACATCTGTGCAACTGATTTTGAAACACCAAATACGAGATTCACTGCCATTGACGCTCCTGGTCACAAGGATTTTGTTCCACAAATGATTGGTGGGGTTAGTCAAGCGGATATAGCTCTTTTGGTAGTGGATTCCATCTCTGGAGAGTTCGAAACAGGATTCTCTTTGGATGGTCAAACAAAGGAACATACTATATTGGCGAAAAATCTCGGAATCGAAAAGATTGTTGTTGCAGTTAACAAGTTGGATAAAGAAGATTGGAATGAATTTAGGTTCAACTCTATTAGGCAACAAATGACTGAGTTTTTAGAAAGTTCCGATGTGGGATTTACCTCAGATCAAATTGAATTTGTCCCCATTTCTGGTTTAACTGGTAACAACGTTGTAAAACGTGATGATTCCGTTGAAGCATTTTCGTGGTACAAAGGACCAACTTTAGGATTACTTCTTGAAAACATCAAATTGTCTACCGATATGAACGAGGACTCAGCAGATAAATTACTCAATGAAAACTTCTTCCTTTCTGTTCATGATTCGTTTAAGGATTCCGGGTCTATCAAGGTGTCTGGTAAGATTAGTTCCGGTATCATTCAAGCAGGAGAAACAATTGTTGCTGCTCCTAGCCAAGAAGTTTTACAAGTCCAGTCATTGAAAATTGCAAACAAACCAGTTGATTTTGCCATCAAAGGTGATTTGGTACAAATGTCTTTTAAAGCAAGTCAGCTTTCAAACGACTCTATTGATGCGTTTAGGATTGGTGATTTGATTTCCAAGATCGGATCGCCAGTCAAAACCGTGAAAAGGTTACAAGTTCAATTACATTTATTTAATTTAACCAAACCGTTATTAGTAGGAACTCCATTTGTTTTATTCAGAAACAACTGTCAAGTCCCTGCTAGAATCACACAACTAGTCGAGGTTTTGAATGGAAAAAAGAAAAAGAAGTTGCTTCACCTTGTTTCCAAACAAAGTGCAATTGTTGATGTAGAAGTGGAAGGAACATCACTTCCATTGACCAAATATGAGGATAACAGAATACTCGGACGAATCGTCATCAGGAGAGAAGGCATAACCATTGGTGCGGGTACAGTTCTCGATTTCATAGAATAATTAATACGCTACACAACGATTAAAGTTCGATTGTATTAATGCCAATGTATATCGTGTAATTAGATCTAAAACGAAATATAATCAACGAAAAGAAGTAGGAATGCAAACACTAAACTAAGGGTTATCAATATGTTTGCTCCTTTCGTGTTTCTCTTTCTTGCCTGATTCAAAGTCTTGTTCCCCAATCGTACGTCTACTTCCACTTGGGACTGATTATCTAGCAAGTTATTAATCTGCTCACCTTGAGTTTCCAATTGAAATGACAATTCGGCCTGTAAGTTAATTATATCAACCATGGAACTATGTAACTTTTCAACTTGCTTTAATTGATTTGTTTTCATGTTTAAGAATTCTTTATTTTCTGCTTCAAACTCCTGGATTTGCTGTTGTGATAGTTGCATCGTGTCATTTTCATCTTCGTCTTGTTGAATTATAATTTGGTTGTCTTCTAGATCATGAAAGTAACTAGATTGATTAAAGTTGTTTAAATCTTCATCCTCCTCAAACTTTGGGAAATCCAATAACGCCAATGTACGATCTCGCTCGATTCTTTTTCTATTCATGTCGTCAAACTGCTTGTTAACATAATTGATAGTGCTGTTTAAGAACCTCAAAATATTTGTTCTGTGTGAACCAATAGACTCAGTCCACAATTGGTGATCCGAAGACTCGTCGTCGCCTAGCCAACTTAGCCATCCGGAACCTTTTGAAGTGGTGTCAATACTTTGACGTTTGTTTTCGTAATTTTGTAAATGCTTCAATTTCTGGTACATTTGCTGGATCTTGTAATTGAACTCTTCGTCTATCTTATTCTTCTCCTCAAGCGATAGACTAGTACCAGAATTCAGGTTTGATTCGTCATTCATAGCGAGGTATGGAGATTTGATCTCTTGAACAAATTGCTCAAGCTCAGTCAATAGTTCATAGAATTCATGGCACTCTTTGATAAATGTGTCCTCAATTTTAAAGGCATTCTTTGTTGTTTGTTCAACATCGAATTCATTTTTCACCTCAAAACCTAAATTTCTTTGCACAATGCTACAGCACTGAACAAAAAATGGCGTCAAGTCACTCATTTAAATCTATGTTTAGTTGTAAAAGGAAATACTTCAACTTCGATTTGAGTATACCAATATGACGCATTGTTATATGAAGGTGTTCATCTTTAGCAAAGCTGCAAAATTGACTACACTTTTGAACCGAAACGACGGCTGATTGTCTCAAGTTTGAACATTTGGTTAACTACTTTGTGTAGATTAAGTATTATGTTAGTTTGTGAATCAAATACTTTCGCTCTTTTGGTTTATGTTTGGTCCTTTATGTGCCAATTTTGTATTTCAATTCTATGTTAAAAGGCTGCGAAGTGTTAGCCATTGCATCTAAGCTGGTAGACGGTAAATGTAACGATTGAAGCATGCTGTGCTTGACAAAAATAGCCATTTATTCTAAATACACAAACTAAAAACTGTACTAATGGATTACTACCTATACACTAACCATTCAAATAGTCAGTACATTTTGTAATTTCAATCGCATCCCTATGGCCACTGGGGAAATCAACCTCCACGGTTTTCGTTTCGTACAATATGTTCCATCTTCCTAAGAACTTTTTGTTGCTTGCATTTTTATGGTCGTAATTGTATTGTCTTTTTTGCTCCGGTGAAGATTGGACATATTTGACATATTCTGGCGCACCGGGATAATAAATATTATCAGCAGCAATAACAGTTCCAGGTGCAATCAAACTAAGAGTTTCCAACACTCTCAAATCTGGAACGTACAAGTCCTTCCAATGATCGATAAACACAAAGTCTGCAGGGGTAAACTTGCCAAACTTCTGCTGCAATCTTTGTTGAAAATCTTCCAAAGTTTGTCCAGCCTTTCCCACAATTATCTCAATACGGTCAGTTAATCCTGCTAAGTCAATGAAAGTCTGAGCAATTTTAGCGTACCTTTCATTAGCTTCAAAACTGTAGTATGTGGCGTTGGGGGTTGATGCTAAACCCTGCGAGAAGTATATCGCGGAGTATCCCACGTAGCAGCCCAATTCGAGCATGATAGTAGGGTTTTTCTTGACAATTTCATCGTATACGATTTTTCCTTTCAAATCTCCAATTGTCATCATTCTGTTTTTTTCACTATATTCATCAATGAAATCTAACACTGCTTTAGGATTGCCCTTTAATGCATCCACCTTGTCCTTAGACAATTTGGAAAAATGGTCAAAAAGATCATTGGCTTTGTCGAAATGTGTATCTGAGGACATGTTCTATAGTGTTGTTGCTGTCAATACTGGAAATATCCAAAGTAAAGAAGAAGGTTCTACTTGGTACAAAACCGCCCCATATATATACAGCCGTTAAATTATGGGGTGGTATGGCATGGAAGTACCGATTCCGACTCGGATAGATACCCACCCGTATAATTAAACGGCTTAGGTGGAATTAAGGGGTATTTTCCTGAAGTAACTGTCAGGGACAAGTATCATTTGTAAGAAACAAGTCCGCCATCGGAGGACAGTCTACTCCTCAAGGTGCAAATTGTGCCCTTCAAAGCAAGGCTTACAAAAATTCCGGTGTCGAAGCATATTAATACGGCTTTATTTTAAGAATTCCTTCATTTGATTATTTGCCACCATTGCTGCCACCGTTTCGGTGTTGACAAATTGGTACGACAGTAAATAAGGCGCATAATAGGGGTGCATTTTGACAACGCCACAATAGTAGATGTTAGCTGATAGAAGTCCGAAACGCATTTTGGTGTCTAAACTAATGAAAATTGAGAGATAGTTGTGAGCTATTCAAACGAATCTTAGAAGGATCAGTGGACATAATTAGTATTTAGGTGCTACATCAGCAAATAAGGAAACATAACACATTCTCTGTCCAACCGTGGTAAGTGTCCATTAAAGCTAGTTCTACGTGGTATCATGCATACTTATCAGAAATTGTTGTATACAATAAGCAATACCACAACGCTACACCTGGAAACAAAGACTTGTTCCATTACTATGTCATCTTTACCCTTGCAGAGTATACTATGACATCTAGGTAATCGTTGCACCTTTTTACACTTCTATGGTGGGATGCACTCTATTATTTTCCATTGTACAGTATTTTAGGTAATTTGCGTCCTACCTATGAAGACATTATTGAATAATTAATTACAAAGGATATTAATTAATATGGAGCAAGCTATAGCCACAAGGTTGGATCACTTCAAAAAACTCAAGACACAGAAACTCGAAGCAAAAAAGCAAAATCAGAAAGACTTGCAGCATTTGGCAAAACAACATAGACTAGCCTCATCGCACCTGGGACGCAATACCCAAGATAAGGACCATGAGAAGGACACATCTCCAGAAGCTATACGACAACGACACTTGAACTACACCATCGAGGAGTGTGACATATGGAATGAGAAGCAGAAAACAAAGTCTCAAAATGCTTCGATTTCAAAGTACCAAAACTTCAACAAGTTGGCAGAACTGTCGTACAAAAAAGACTTATCAGCGTTACAAGTGGATCAGGAAGCATATAAGCAATCTAAGAATCTTCGTGATGATTTGATTGGCTCACATGTACCAAAATCTGATGACGTTCTAGCTTTAGTTGCCAATATTGAAACCGCTAACACAAGGAGGACAGCATCCAGGTCAACTGATGAATCGACGGGAAGCTATATTAATGAGAAGAACAGACAGTTCAACATGAAATTGAATCGTCAATACGACTCAAAGTCTTGAAATGTCCTGCCCAAGAAGCAATAATAAGTATGTGTTTCTAAAACGAAAAGCAAAATTAAATCGGGAGAAATTCAAACCAAAGAGAAATTTAAATCAAAGTCCTAGATCGTTCCTTTATCTACAATAGGGCAAGGTTGTTCAGCAGACACAGGCAGTGATACAGTATTATATCTCAGAATTTTGATAGGTTGTTGTTGACCACCAGTAAGTTCCCGGATTTCAGCAAATTGCAATGGGACAAAATTATTATCCAACTTCACTACTGCTTATATATATATATGAATATACTCACGTACTTTTACTGATCAGATTCACGTTGACTAATATCAAGTATATAGTTGTGTTAGTATATGTAAATTTACCCGGACATAAGCTTCTAAATTTTCCAGAGGTGTATGTAAAAAAGTTGTAAAACGAATACTGAAAAATTCAACTTCGACATCGATAATCAATCATCGATTAATTGTGTTGTAATCAAGTTATCCGATGGCTAAAGAAGAAGAAGAACGTGAAATTCGTGACGATGTTTCGGAACCTCCTTCAGAAGAGGAAGGTGACGATGTCATTGACGATTCATCTGAGGAAGAGGACGACGATGATGAAGAAGCAATGCAAAAAGTCAGAGAGGGATTTATTGTTGATGACGATGAAGGCGAAGATGAAGAGATCCAAACCAAAAAACGAAAGAAGCACAAAAAAAGATCTAGAGATCGTGAAAGATCTCAGGAGCAGCCTATTGATGATGCTTTAGACGAAGATGATTTGGAGTTGTTAATGGAGAACTCAGGTCAGAAGCGTTCTAATGAATCAAACAAGTTCAAACGTTTGAAAAGAGCACAAATTGATGAGGAATCGAACGATAATCAAACTGTACAAACTAAACCAGGGCTAACAGAAATGTTCTCT
>ERZ778017.3456-NODE-3456-length-11175-cov-2.827068_pt1 | contig 11175 bp, 10 predicted proteins | sample MGYA00375747_ERZ778017 | MGnify/ENA primary metagenome ERZ778017 (study PRJEB29350, sample SAMN05509838) | bioreactor metagenome | biome: bioreactor; material: wastewater | place: South Africa: University of Cape Town | collected 2014-03-17 ... | reverse complement strand
CATACGAGATATTGGCGTGACTGGAGTTCAGACGTGTGCTCTTCCGATCTAAAATGAATTGATGTTTTTCGAAACTGTCAAAAGAATCATATTGATAATTCGCTAAATTTTGGTTGTCACGACCTTGAAGGTTTATGCCAGCAGACAACACTTCACAATATCGGTTATTCTCAAATTTATATTTGGCTCTTATCTGCAGACCATCTTTGGAAATTGAAAGTTGGGAAATAACTTCCGTTGTCTTGTTAAAAAAGTTTTTGTGACTAACTTTGATTTTATCTTTTAATTGCCCCAGTTGATGCTTCAGACTGGTGATTTCATCAAGTAAAGTAGTGATTTCAAATAACTTGCTTTTCTGAGCTTTGATCTTTTCTTCAAATTCAGACAAGTGTACATTTTCTTTATATGCTTGTGATACTTTTGTGTAAACTGTATCATTATTCAAGGTCTCAAATTTTTCAGTCAACGCACCTTTATCTTGTTCCGCTTTTGCAATAAGTTTTTCAAGTTCCTCTTTCCATCTCCTATTTGTCTCCGCCTTCAATGAGGAAAAAACATCTAGAATATTTTGTTTCTGAGATACGGAGAGTGAAGTAATTTCATAATCTATATTTTCTTTAAAGAGAGTTATCCCTAAAAGGTTGTTAAGTAACAATATGTCATTTATTGATGCTTGTATCTGCTGCGAATTAATACTTAATTGCTGCTTCACATCTTCATAATGTTTTTTCTCTTCTTCTAAAATTTCCGTTATTGAGAGTTGGTTTAAGTCATTTGTGAGTTTTGATATTTCCTCTTCAACCCCACTTTTATCCCCTTTGTCGCGAAGCTTTTGTTCCTTTTCGCTTACATCATTCAAAAGTAGGAAATAGTCGATAATTAGCCCCGCGATTAATTTAGAAACTTCGATCATTGCTTTATTATGTTCATCGAGTATAGGCTCTTTTCCTTTTTGAATTAGGATATCCCTAATGATCTTATTAAGTTTAGTTTCATCTCTCGCTATATCATTCATGTAGCTCTGCTCAAAGTACTCAACTTCTCTGTCGTCTTCTTCCTTTTCGTCTTTCCAGATAACATTAATACTTTCGGAGATAGATTGCACGTATGCTTGATATGTGTCGCTCGACAAACTAAGCGGTCTTGAGGACTTTAGTTTTTTTGCGATAGAACCTAAGAGAACAGATTTACCAGACGATCTGCCGCCAATTATTGAATTAAGGTTGGGGTTAAGAGAAATTTTCGTATTGAATATTGAATCAGATTTAACCTCTATATGATCTATAACTTGGTATCCTGGTTTATTTTCGGGTTTAGTTGGCTGGATTTTGACTCTCTCACTAGGCTCATACAGCACTTGCTTTAATCCTTCAAAGGTGGGGTCAGCTTTAATCCACAGATTTTGCTTTACCGCATATTCCCTGATGTTGTGACTATCCGAGCAAAGAATTAGTGGTAATGACTTATTGATACATTGTTGCAAATATGGATTAACGATGTTTGTATATGGCTGTATATCCGCTTCTTTACCTAACTCAAAGATATCGACGAGCTTAGCAATGTCTTCTTTTTGAGCAGTGCCATGAGGCAAGGCATTTGTTATATTATCGATCGTATTAGTTTTTGATCCAGCATGAATTGAAATCAAGCCTCCAAGGCTTTTTATTAATTGTGCTGTTTCTTCCAAATTACAATAAATTTCGTTTACTCGCTTTCTTTCCCCTTCTATTCTGTGTATATTAGTTTTATTTTTAATCTGATCCCAAATATATTGAATATTGCTATCTTCAGGAAAGATAGCAATGAAATGAATCGGGTCACTGCCGCGTGATTCACATAAAAATTCGATTCCGGGAAGCACTGTTATCTTGTTTTCTCTTGTCTTTGCTAATTCTGTAAGTTCAGTTATCTTTTCTATATCCATTACATGATGGTCTGTAATGGCAACAACGGACACATTATTCTGGACTAATCCATCAATAATATCTTGATTTGTGATAGATTTGTCTTTATAATCATATGATAATGGAGTATGGAAATGTAAATCCCACTTTCTCCATTCCGATCCTTTCGGATATTCAGTATAGTTATACATAATTAATCCCTTTTTACTCTTGTCTCCCCGCTCATCAACTCTGGCAATAACGTATCGCGCAGTTTTTCCAATGCGTTGATTTGTTTTGAATTACGGTTGATTTTTTCGAATGTACTTTCACAAAAATCCTCAAATCTATTTAGCTTTTCTCCATTGGGAATGGCAATACGAATTTCTTTTATATCAGACTGACGAACCAACGGTTGAGTGCTACCTACATTATAACGCCCGAGGTCGATAAATTTGAGAGTAAAATAAATAAAATAGAACCATTGAATATTTCTCAAAATTAACGTGTTATCTGATAACCAAACTTTCTGCTGATCAATTATAAAAACATTGCCAAGTGTTCCGACTCTGCCGGTGAATATGAGTCTTTCATCAAACAGATAATCATTCGTTTCCCCAATTTCTCCATTTGCCCCTAAAACAGGATAGAGGCCGCTTTCTAACAGTTGTCCCTTTTTAATTCCTTTACCGCTTGATATATCAAATAAATCACCTAACGGCTTAATCTCCCAATCCTCCCTCGCCTCCTCTACAAACCACTGCCGGAACAGCGTTTCGGCCATTGCTTCCAGGGTTTTGTTCTGGCGGTGCAGCAGGTCGATTTTGTCGTCCAGGCTACTCAGCACGGCGGCGATGGCTTTTTGTTCGGAGATAGGAGGAAGTATTAATTCAAAACTACCTAATTGTTTTGCATTTGCCCCTGGTTGCGCAGACCCACCAGCTATAGCATCGACATAATCATACCATGCCGTAGACCGTAAAACGTATCCCACAAAATCGGGATGAGCTGTGGCGCCATCTAATTCGTATCTAATTAGGTAAGAGGCATAAACCGCATCAAATGAAATATTTTTAATGAGTTTGTTGTGTCCAGTCGTGGCACCAGTTCTTGCAATGACAATATCGCCATTTTTCAATTTGTATTTTTTAATATCTTTTTCACTTGCAATACAATAGGGCACATCATCCCAGTTTATTCGTTCGGGAACAATATCTGTAATGCGGAGAAATTTAGGGCCATCTGCTACTTGTTTGGCACTTGCCGTGTATCCATATGAAATATCTGTACATAAATCAGCAAGTGTTACTTTTTTCCACTCACTCATACCCGCACCCGCCCCAAACTCTCTTTAATTGCCTGATTCAACTTTTCCTCTTCCACCAACTGCGCCTCAAACTCTTTCTTCAACGCGGCAAACCGTTCGGCGAAATCGAAATCATCTTCTTCCTCGGGCAAGCCCACATAGCGGCCGGGCGTTAGCACATAATCCAGCTCGGCCACGCGCTCCAGCGACGCGCTGGCGCAGAAACCTTTGATGTCTTGATATTCGCCTTTGCCGCTGCGCCAGGCGTGATAAGTGCCCGCGATTTGCGCGATGTCTTCCGCTGAAAGTACTTTTGTGCGGCGGTTGATGAGATGTCCCAGATTTCTGGCATCGATGAAGAGGATTTCGTTGGAACGGTCTTTACCCTCACCTAAATCCTCTCCCAAAGGGAGAGGACTTATGGCGGCTCCCACTTCGTTCGGGAGAGGACTTTTAGCGGCTTCCGCTTCGTTGGGGAGAGGACTTTGGGCGGCTTCCAGTTCATTTGGGTGGGGAGTTTTAGCTCCCTCTCCCTTTGGGAGAGGACTGGGGTGAGGGTTCTTTCGTTCCACATAATCCGCCAAATAATCCAACGTCGTCACAGGATCAACTAAAAAATCATCATTATGAATTCGCAAGACATGCATTCCCAAAGATTTCAGATAAGCGTCTCGCTCCTGATCCTTTTCCTGCCTTCCGGGAATGCCGTGCGAAGAGCCGTCAAATTCGATAACCAGATTCTGCTCGTGGCAATAGAAATCTGCGATGTAATTTCCTATCTGATGTTGACGGCGGAACTTGAGGTTCATGAACTGTCTGGCTCGAACGAGTTGCCAGAAGATTTTTTCTGGGGGCGTTGCGTCTTGGCGGAGTTGCCGGGCTCGTTTGACTAAGGTTGCGTATTCTAAGCCGCCTCGGTAGTTGGTGATTGAACCCTCACCTAAATCCTCTCCCAGAGGGAGAGGACTTTTAACGGTCTCCGCCTGCTGCGGGAGAGGATTTTCTTTGCTCCCTCTCCCACTGGGAGAGGGCTGGGGTGAGGGTTTGTTGCGACCGCGCCGCATAAACCACAGCGCCGCCGGAATCTGCGTGTTCAAAAACAGCTTGGCGGGCAGGTTCACAATGCAATCGATGAGGTTGCCATCGGCGATGAGCGCCTTGCGAATGTCGCCCTCGCCGCTGGTTTTGCTGGTGAGCGCGCCCTTGGCCAGCACCACTCCAGCCTTGCCAGTGGGCGAAAGATGATAGACAAAATGTTGCAGCCAGGCAAAGTTGGCATTGCCTTCTGGCGGCGCGCCATATTTCCAGCGGCCATCGCCGCGCAGCAAATCGCCGCTCCAATCGCTGACGTTGAAAGGCGGATTGGCGATGATGAAATCGGCCTTCAAATCTTTGTGCGCATCATTGAGAAACGAGCCTTCGTTGTTCCATTTCACCTGCGAAGAATCGATGCCGCGAATAGCCAGATTCATCTTGGCCAGCCGCCACGTGGTCTGATTGCTTTCCTGCCCGTAGATGGAAATGTCGCTGCGGCGGCCCTGATGTTCTTCCACGAACTTTTCTGACTGCACAAACATGCCGCCGGAGCCGCAACACGGATCGAAGACGCGGCCTTTATATGGCTCCAGCATTGCCACCAGCAATTCCACAATAGCGCGCGGCGTGTAGAACTGGCCGCCCTGCTTGCCTTCAGCCAGAGCAAATTCACCCAGGAAATATTCAAACACATGCCCCAGCACATCAGCACTGCGCGATTTGGCATCGCCCAGCGCGATGTTGCCAATCAAATCAATCAACCCGCCCAAACTGGCCGGATCGAGATTCTGCTTTGCATACACCTTGGGCAAAACCCCACGCAACGACGGATTTTCCTTTTCGATGGCGTCCATCGCCGCATCCACATATTTGCCGACATCCGGCAATTTAGCCACCGACACCAAATGCGCCCAACGCGCCGCAGCAGGAACAAAGAACACATTCTCCGCCGTGTATTCGTCCCGATCTTCCGGATCAGCACCGGCATATTCGCCCTCGCCCGATTGCAATTTATCAAACATCTCCACGAACGAATCGGAGATATATTTCAAAAAAATCAACCCCAATACCACATGCTTATATTCCGCCGCATCAATATTCTTCCGCAACTTATCAGCCGCTTTCCAGAGCTGCGTTTCTAACGGTTCTTCCTTGATAATTTTTTCGGTTTTGGTGCGAGGCATATGTGATCCTGGATGAGAAATGGGACGAAAGTACTTTTATGGAGATGAAGGGATTATAAGTGATGGGATTGGTCGCTGCAAAACCAAACGTCCTTTCTGCAAGCATGACGAGCTTGCCATTAACGGCAGTTGTCCGGAAATTCCAGGTAACTGAATCCTCCTGCAATTCATCACTATGAAAAATGTTCTTAGGTGATGCTGGCTTATTTGTATAGTATAATAGATTGTAGTGAAGGTTAGAGTAGCTTTATATGGCGATGCAGAGGTGATATTATGGGAACAGTATTTTTGACAGTAGAGCAAGCAGCAAAACGCTTGCAGGTAGCTCCATATACTTTGCGCGAATGGATTAAGCGCGGTAAGTTGCGAGCATTTAGACCTGGCCGCGCCTGGCGTATTCCTGAAACAGCATTGGACGAATTGGAAAACATGAATAGCACGGACAGCAGCGCCGCAATGCACGTGGTGGAAACTATCCGCGCGCGTGATGAGCGGCTTTCCAAGCAGCGCAAACCACGCGGCACTAATGTCGCTAAAGAGATTGATACAATGCGTGATGAGCGATTAACGGAATTAAGCGCATGAGCAATAAGTCAGCGGTTGTGCTGGATGCCAGCACCGTTTTGAAGTTCATGTTTTATGATGAGCTACTTCACGTGCAAGCGGCGGCGCTCATGGGGAAATTAATAGAACGTGGCGCCAAACTATATGCTCCGTCTATCTTTGCATACGAATGTGATAGCGTGATACGGCGGCACGTACATCTAAAAGTACTTTCCCCTGATGACGCGCAGGAAACACGGAGCCTAATTGCAGCTCTGGGCATAGCCGTGACTTATGACGCGAATGTATTGGAACGCGCCTGGGAGATAGCTAATGTTTACAGTCGGGCACGCACATACGATGCCACTTATGCAGCCTTTGCAGAAGCGCGTAGCCTCGACCTGTGGACAGCCGATAAACACTTTTACAACGCCGTTAAAGATGGCTTACCCTATGTGAAATATGTAGGGGAATTTGTGGCAGGTCGTGGAAAGTGAACAAGATAGGTGGATTGGTAAGTAAGTTAAAATAAAGCGCGCAACCATTATGGTTACGCGCTTAAAAACTGGAGGCGGCGGGGATTGAACCCGCGTCCGCGAAGCGGCTAACAACCGCGTCTACAGGCATAGTCATGATTTAATTTAAATGAGCGACCCGTGCATGACACACTAATCGCACATCGAGTTTCCGTTTTCCCTTGCGGGTGCCAGTTACTTTCATGGTGGAGACATCCCAATCCAATAACGTCCGTCTTGCGATGTTCTTAGACCCGACGGACAAAGTGGTTAAGAACATGGCTGCTTACGCAGCCAAGGCCAGGGGTTCCTGGTAGGTGTTGGCAATTAAAGTTGTTGCCCCGTTTAACGAGTCTGAGCCACTCGGCCTGCAACGACTGCTGCGCGTCTTCCCGTCGAAACCGGTCGCCCCCGGGAAGTCTTTATTCAGACGTTAGATTATAGCATTAGTTCCCGATATTCGCTTAAAAGTACTTTTGTGAAAGGTCATCACTGCCAGTCTTCAATCTTTAGCCCGACAACTCGTTTGAACTCTTTGGTGTTGTTAGTGATTAGTATTAAATTCCGCGTCTTCGCTTGGCCTGCAATCAATAAATCTAAGGAGCCAATTGGCGTTCCTTTCTGAGCTAACATGGCGCGTATCTTTCCAGTTTCTCTGGCGTCTTCCTTATCAAATTCCAAAACCGGAAATTGCAGCTTTTCTATAACGGATACATTATGCTCCACGCGCTTGCTTTTAAATGCGCCATAATATAGTTCATAAACCACAACAGACGAAATGCTGATGCTGCCAGGTTGATGCCGACGTACCTTTTCGTAAAGGGGTGACTGCGCGTCATTCAATAATGCAATGACAGCGTTTGTATCGAGGAGAAAGCGAATCATGAGAACAATTCTTCCAGTTCCGGGCGCTCCTGTTGTTCCTGGCGCTCGGTGGCTGCAATAGCTGCGTCATCATCCAGCGCGCCGCGCACCTCATCCAGCCATGACCAGTCATTTGCAACAGGTTCCAGAATAATTTTTGTGCCGCTCTTTACAATAGTGACTTCCGAAGCTTTGAAACGAAATTCTTTGGGTAATCGGACTGCTTGCGAACGCCCTGACCAAAATACTTTTGCTGTTGTCATAATTGACCTCCACTAAAAGATATATCGGAAGTATATAGCAAATGTAGTTGTGTTGCAGTGTTACTAAAAGTCTTCTGCAACATTTTGCAAATATTTGACAAATTATGTTGACAAGTGATCACACACGCGGTATCATCAATTAAGGTGTTACGCGAACACCGTTGGCAGAAAATTGAAGATGCGTTGCAGGAGCGGCCTTTTTGGGAAATCCATGAACTGGCCAGTTTGTTGCGTGTGTCTGACGCCACGGTGCGGCGGGATTTGTTGGAGCTGGATGAAAACGGCAAATTGCAACGCACGCGCGGCGGCGCCATGCCGCTTTCTGCGAATGGCAATGGGAAAGCGCACAGCAACGGCAAGAGTAAAAGTACTTTTGCTGAGGAATCGCTGGAGAATGTGACGTCCTTTGCGCAACGCGCCAAATTAAATTCCACGCTAAAACAACAAATTGGCAAAGCGGCTTCTGCGTTAGTTCAGGACGGACAAACCGTGTTATTGGCTGGCGGAACGACGTGTTTCGCGGCAGCCAGTTATCTGCGTCATCGCCGCGTTAGCGTGGTGACAAATTCTCTTCCTGCGGCATCGAATTTGGGTGAGACGTTAGGCGTGGATGTTCAGGTGACTGGCGGCTTGGTTTATCCCAAACATGACATTTTGATTGGGCCGCAATTGAAGCAATCGTTGCAACAGGTGCAAACTGCGGACTGGCTTTTCTTGAGTGGTAGCGGTTGCGATGCGGATGGATTTTATGACGCCAATCATTTGGAAATTGAAGCGCAACGCGAATTAATGAAACGTGCCACGCGTGTGGTGTTGTTATTAGATTCCACCAAAATTGCGCGGCGCGATTTGTTGCTGGTTTCTGGCTGGGATGATGTGGACATGATTATCACCAATAGCCAGCCACCGACGGAATTGGAACGAGTTTTGAAAAAGAATAATCTGAAGGTGATTGTGGCGGAACAGGACGGCGTCAAATAAGAGATATACGTCATTCTGAATGTAGCGAGGAACGAGCGGAGTGAAGAATCCCCTGGATTACGCCGTGCTTCGTTGAAGCTTTGAGAGATTCTTCGGTCGCTGTTGCTCTCTCAGAATGACGTAAGTGATTGGTTCAACCTTGTAAAAGGAGTAAAAGTACTTTTATGGCACATCCAGATATATTAAACGAACGCGCCATGCGCGAGGAAATTTGCGAGATTGGCCGACGCATCTGGCAACGAGAATATGTGGCGGCCAACGACGGCAACATTTCGGTGCGTCTTAATGATCGCGAAATTCTGGCAACGCCGACCGGTGTTTCCAAAGGATTTTTGACGCCGGATATGTTGGTGGTTATAGATCGCGAAGGAAATAAATTGCGCGGCAACATGAAGCCTTCCAGCGAATTAAAAATGCATCGCGCCTTTTATGACGCGCGGCCAGACGTTCGCGCTGTTTGCCATGCGCATCCGGTGACTGCTACAGGATTTGCGGTTGCGGGAATTCCCCTCGATCGCTGCACCTTGCCAGAAGTTGTTATTTCCTTGGGTGCAGTTCCGCTAGCGAAATATGGTGTTCCAGGGACCGACGAATTGACCGAAGACATCATGCAAAATTACGTCAATGATTATGATGCATTCTTGCTGGCCAATCACGGAATCGTGACAATTGGACATTCGCTGATGAGCGCCTATTATAAAATGGAAACGACGGAGCATTTTGCAAAAATCTCATTAGTGGCGCGGCAACTTGGAAATGAAAATGTGTTTTCACCAGAACGCGCGCAGGAATTGGTGGATGCAAGAGCGCGTTATGGCGTGAAAGCGGGAGCGGGCTGCCGCATTGAAAATAGCGGAGCAACGTATGCTCCCGAAGTGCCGATGACCGGTACGGCGGCGATTTCGAAAAACGGTGAAGCGGATATTTCCGCTGATGAAGTGGCGGAATTAGTGCGCAAGGTGACGGCGAAGGTGCTGGAAAAATTAGGTAAATAAGACGTTAATTTCGTAAGGAGAATCTTATGGCAGGACAAGCATTAGGACTAATTGAAACGAAGGGTTTGGTGCCTTTGATCGAGGCCGCTGACGCTATGGTCAAATCAGCCAACGTGGAGTTGGAAGGTTATGATCAAGTGGGATCAGGCCTGGTGACCGTGACAGTGCGCGGCGATGTGGGCGCGGTGACAGCGGCAGTGGACGCCGGAACGGCAGCGGCGCAACGCGTGGGAGAAGTGGTTTCAACGCATGTGATCGCACGGCCAAATCCGGATTTGGATAGTGTGCTTCCCAAAGATCAGGGGAAATCGACTCGGGCTTATGGCGCTTATATTGAGCGTTCCAAAGGTGGCGCGAAAGCGGCGAAAAAATAGAATTGAACTTTCACATTTCGACGTCATTCTGAGCGTAGCGAGGAACGAGCGGAGTCGAAGAATCCCCCTGGATTGCGACGAAGTCCGTTGAAACCTCGGGGGATTCTTCAGTCGCTGTCGCTCTCTCAGAATGACGTTAAATATAATTAGTTGCAAACAACAAAAGTACTTTTACAGGAGAACAAAATGGCTAACGGTGAAGCATTAGGATTAGTGGAAACAAAGGGTTTGGTCGGCGCGATTGAAGCAGCCGACGCGATGGTCAAAGCGGCCAACGTGGAATTGATTGGACGTCAGAGCATCGGCGGCGGATTGGTCACCGTGATGGTGGCAGGCGATGTGGGCGCAGTGAAAGCAGCCACCGACGCCGGCAGCGCCGCGGCGCAGCGTGTTGGCGAATTGGTCAGTGTGCATGTGATTCCTCGTCCTCACAGCGACTTGGAAAAAATCTTTTAGGTTGAAAAGTCCCCCTTTTTAAAGGGGGACACAGGGGGATTTTTGAAAGTAATATCTACAGCTAAAGGTCGCTGATAACGCTACGTTCAAAATCCCCAACCCCCTTTACAAGGGGGAATTACTCTCTCCATGCGCATTTCTCACGAAGACCTCGTCCAACTCATCACGCGCGAAGTGGCGCGGCAATTGGAAACTTCCGATGCTGCCAAATATCCCTCGCCGGAAGAAGTGGTGAGGAATGGTTTTGCTTGTAATGTCTCGGCGCGGCATGGACATCTTTGCGTGGAAGATGTAGAACGACTTTTCGGCAAAGGCCAGCGGTTGACGCCGTTTAAATGGCTCTATCAAAAAGGTCAATTTGCTAGCGAGCAGATCGTGCAAATCGTCGGGCCACGCAGTTCCATTCGCAATGTGCGTATTCTGGGCCCGGAACGCAGCAAGAGCCAATTCGAGATTTCGCAAACAGACGCGCGCGCGCTGGGCATGATGCCGCCGATTTTGCAATCGGTGAATCACGGAACTGGCGTTCCGATTACCGTTGTCGGACCAAAAGGCAGCGTGCATTTGGAAGCGGCTTTAATTCGCGCCAAACGCCACGTGCACTTGCATCCCGACGAAGCAAGTTTGATGGGCGTGAAAGATGGCGACGAAGTGGCAGTTGAAATTCCCGCTGGCGATCAGGGATTGGTTCTTTATAATGTGCTGATTCGCACTCATCCTGATTTTCATGCGGAAATGCACATCGATACAGATGAAGGAAATGCTGCTGGCGTGGG
>ERZ778017.3455-NODE-3455-length-11175-cov-4.834353_pt1 | contig 11175 bp, 8 predicted proteins | sample MGYA00375747_ERZ778017 | MGnify/ENA primary metagenome ERZ778017 (study PRJEB29350, sample SAMN05509838) | bioreactor metagenome | biome: bioreactor; material: wastewater | place: South Africa: University of Cape Town | collected 2014-03-17 ... | reverse complement strand
GTCGTACGACCACCTCGGCATGCCCGAGCTGCGCGACGACGCCGAGCGCGTGCTGCGAACCAACTTCCCCAACAGCGAACTGCTCACGAAAGGCCTGCCGGAAGACGATCGTCGCTGGTGGCAGGTGTGGCGCTGAGCGACGGCTCGCTGGCCCGCGCCTCGCCGGGCGACGACTCGCAGAACGCCAGCGCCTCGTCGGCATCGCGCGTGCGGCGAAACGCGGGCAGGCTCGCCACGAGCTTTCGTCCGTAGGGACGCGTCGCCAGCCGCTCGTCGCAGATCATCAGCACGCCGCGGTCGGTCTCGGAACGGATCAGCCTGCCGGCGCCCTGCTTCAGCGCCATCGCCGCGGCGGGCAGCTGCATCTCGCGAAACGGGTCGCGGCCGGCGCGACGCGCCGCGTCGATGCGCGCGGCGAGGATCGGATCGTCGGGCGCGGCGAAAGGCAGCTTGTCGATGACGACCAGCGAGAGCCGGTCGCCGACCACGTCGACGCCTTCCCAGAAGCTCGCCGAGCCCACCAGCAGCGGCCGCGGCGACGAGCGGAAACGCTCGATCAGCGCCGAGCGCGACGCGCTGCCCTGCACCAGCAGCTCGATGCCGCAATCGGCGGCGGCGATCCGCTCGGCCAGCAGCGCGGCCTGCTGCTCGACCATCCGCAGGCTCGTGCAGAGCACGAAGGCGCGCCCGCCGTTGGCGGCGATCAGCGGCCACGCGGCGCGGGCGACACGTTCGGCGAACCCGGCCGCGGCCGGGTCGCCGCAGTCGCGCGGCACGTACAGCAGCGCCTGGCGGGCGTAGTCGAAGGGACTGTCGCAACGCAGCGTGCGCGCGTCGTCGAGTCCGGCGGCCTCGACGAAGTGATCGAAGTTGCCCGCCACCGACAACGTGGCCGAGGTCAGGACCCAGGCGCAGGGCGAAGCTTCGCGATGCCGGCGCAGCGTGTCGGCCACCGACAGCGGCGTGATCTGCAAGGCGACGCCGCCGGCGTGCACCTCGGCCCAGTGGATGGACTCGCCCTCGCCCGCGCGTTGCCAGACGCCGTCGCTCCATTCGCGCAGCCGTTCGGCCAGCTCGTCGATGCGAACGAGCAGCCGGCCCAGCTCGCGCCCACGCTCGGCGAAGCGCGTCAGCGCCTCGTGCGGCAACGCGCTCCGAACATTCTCGACCGCGGCACGCAGCGCGTCGTTCGCGCGCGCCTGATTCGCGTCGCGTCGGCCGGGCCGGCCCGCGGCCAGGCGCAGCTCGCGCACGGCCTGCTCGATGCGTGCCGACAGCGCCGTCCAGTCGGCCGCGTCGAGCGCCTCGTCGCGCCCTGCCCTGTGCAGATCGCGCGCGAAATCGACCAGCTGCCGCGTCGAGACGCCGCGCCCGAGGAACTGCGTGGCCACCTGCGGCAGCTGATGCGCCTCGTCGAAGACGATCGCGTTCGCGCTGGGCAGCAGTTCGGCGATGCCTTCGTCGCGCAGCGACAGGTCGGCGCAGAACAGATGATGATTGACGACGACGACGTCGGCGGTCTGCGCGGCCTGCCGCGCGCGGAACACGAAGCAGTTGCCGTAGTCGTCGCAGTCCTGCCCCAGGCAGTTCTCGCGCGTGGAAGTGGCCAGCGCCCAGGCCGGCGCGTCTTCGGCGATGCCCGGCGCCTCGCTGCGATCGCCGGTGGCCGAGATCGCCGCGAAACGCTCGATGCGACGCAGCGCAGCGATGTCCTCCCGGCGTTCGAAACGGCCTTCGGCGAGGTTGCGCCGCAGGTGATGGCGACAGACGTAGTTGGACCGCCCCTTGAGCAGCGCGACGCGCGCGCCCGAGCCCAGAGCCTGACGCACGCGCGGAAGATCGCGGCGGAAGAGCTGGTCCTGCAGCGTCTTCGTTCCGGTGCTGATCAGCACCCGGGCGCCGCTCAGCAGCGCCGGAACGAGATAGGCGTAGGTCTTGCCGACGCCGGTGCCCGCTTCGACGACGAGCGGCTGCCCGGTGTCGATCGCCTCGGCGACCGCGCACGCCATCTCCCGCTGCGCAGGGCGCGGCGCATACCCGGCAGTGGCACGGGCGATCGGTCCTTCGGCGTCGAACGCCGCGTCGACCGCTTCGGCCAGACGCGACGCAGCGCCGGCAAACGGCATCAGGCGGGTTCGTCGGGAACGAGCTGCATCTGGAGCAACGCGATCGCGTCCTTGATCTGCAACTTGCGCTTCTTCAGCCGCCGCAACTGCAGTTCGTCGAAATGCGACTGCATGCCGAGCGCGTCGATCATCGTGTCGAGGCCGCGATGTTCGAGCTGCAGTTCGGTGATGCGCTGTCGGATCGAGTCGCCGATGCCGGTTACGTTCTCGCTTTCGTCGACGCTTTGGTCTTCGATCATCTGGATACCGTTCTCCCGAGGAGGGGCCAGAAGGGGGGATGCGCAGCGAAAAACACCGTGCGCCAATGATACGTCCGCCGCCCCCGCCGACTCAATGCGTCCGCTTCGCCGGCGCTGCCGAAGCATTGCATGGCGCCGCCGTCAGGCACCGGCGAGGCCATGCAATGCCTCGGCAACGCTCCTGCGCGGCGCCTGCAGGTACTCGCGCGAGTTCATCTCGACGAGGCGGCTGACCGTGCGATGGAACTCGTTGGCCAGCGCGCCCTCGGTGTACAGCTGCTCGGGCGGCCCTTCGGCCGAGACGATCAGGTTGACCCGCCGGTCGTAGAGCACATCGACCAGCCAGACGAAGCGCCGCGCCTCGGAGGCCATCGCCGCGCTCATGCGCGGCACGCCCGAGACGATCACCGTGTGGAAGCGGCTGGCGATCTCGAGGTAGTCGTTCTGCGAGCGCGGGCCGCCGCACAGCGTGCGGAAATCGAACCAGACCGTGCCGCCGCCGCGACGCAGCGCGCGGATCTCGCGATGCTCGATCATCAGCCGCGGGTCTTCGTCGCGCGCCTCGGCCAGCCGCGCGTAGATCTCGCGCAGCGCGCGATCGGCGGCCGCGCCGAGCGGCGTCTGGTAGGCGTTGACGTCGGCGATCGAGCGCCGGCGGTAATCGACGCCGGCGTCCACGCACAGCACGTCGAGGTTGCGCTCGAGCAGCTCGATCGCCGGAAGGATGCGGTCGCGGTGCAGTCCTTCCGGGTACAGCCCGTTGGGCTGGTAGTTCGACGTGATGACGAAGGTGACGCCGTGCGCGAACAGCCCGCGCATCAGCCGCTCGAGGATCATCGCGTCGGCAATGTCCGATACGTGGAACTCGTCGAAGCAGATCAGCCGGTAGCGGCGCGCGACGTTCGCTGCGACGGCGTCCAGCGGATCGGTGCGCCCCTTCAGTTCGTCGAGCGAGCGGTGCACGCTGCGCATGAACTCGTGGAAATGCAGCCGCGTCTTGCGCACCACGGGCACGGCCGCGTAGAAGCAGTCCATCAGGAAGCTCTTGCCGCGGCCGACGCCCCCGTACAGCCAGATGCCGCGCGGCACGTCGGGTCGCAGCACCAGCTTCTTGATGCGGTTCGAACGCGCCGCCTTGAACGCGACGAAGTCTTCGCACATGCGCTGCAGGCGCTCGATCGCCGCCTGCTGCGCGGCATCGGGAGAGTGGCCGCGCTCGGCGAAGGCCCGAGCGCAGGTCTGGGCGACGGTCACCCCCGGGAACTCAAAACGTACGAAGGAATCGTAGCGAGCGGCCCGAGGTCGCATCGAGAAGCGCAGCCGTACGAGAGTACGGCGAGCATCGCAGGTGCGGGATCGGGCCGCGCAGTAGATTCATTCGTACGTTTCAGGCGTTCAGCGAGCGCTTGTCGGTAGCCGCCAGCGAGGCCTCGCGCAGCGCCTCCGACATCGACGGATGCGGATGCGACACCCGTCCGATGTCCTCGGCCGACGCGCGGAACTCCATCGCCAGCGTGGCTTCGGCGATCAGCTCGGAGGCCGCGCCCGAGACGATGTGCACGCCGAGCACCTCGTCGGTGGCGGCGTCGGCCAGCACCTTGACGAAGCCCGCGGAATGACCGGTGCCCAGCGCGCGGCCGTTGGCCGAGAACGGAAACTGGCCGGCCTTGAACGCGCGACCTTCCTTCTTCAGCTGCTCTTCGGTGCGTCCGACCCAGGCGATCTCGGGGGAGGTGTAGATCACCCACGGGATCATGCCGTAGTCGATGTGCGCGTCCTGCCCTGCGATGCGTTCGGCGACCATCACGCCCTCGTCCTCGGCCTTGTGCGCGAGCATCGGGCCGCGCACAACGTCGCCGATCGCCCAGACGTTCGGCGCCTTCGTGCGGCAATGCTCGTCGACCGGGACGAATCCGCGCTCGTCCACGATGAGGTCGATGGCGTCGAGCCCCAGGCCGTCGGTGTTGGGCACCCGGCCGACCGAGACGATGAGCCGGTCGCAGTCGAGCGTCTGCGGCTCTCCTTCGCCGATCGAGTAGCGCACGCGCGCGCCGCTGTCGCCGACCTCGACGCCGGCGATGCGCGCATCCAGCTCGATGCGCAGGCCCTGCGCCTTGAACTGCTTCCAGGCTTCCTTGCGCACGCCCTCGTCGGCAGCCGCGAGGAAGGTGGGCAGCGCCTCGAGCACGGTGACCTCGGCGCCCAGCCGTCGCCATACCGATCCCAGCTCCAGGCCGATGACGCCGGCTCCGATGACGCCGAGCCGCGCGGGCACCTCGGTCATCGCCAGCGCGCCGACGTTGTCGCAGACGATGCGATTGTCGACTTCCAGGCCCGGCAGCGCGCGCGGCTTCGATCCGGTGGCGATGATCACGTGCTTGGCATCGACCAGCTGCGCCTGCGCGCCGCCGGCTTCCTCGTCGGCGACCTCGATGCGGTAGGCATCGTCCTCGTAGCTGACGAATCGGCCGAAGCCTTTCAGCCAGGTGACCTTGTTCTTGCGGAACAGGAACTCGATCCCCTTGGTCATCTTCTTCACGATGCCGGCCTTGCGCGCCTGCATCTTCCCGATGTCCAGCCGCAGGCCGTCGACGCCGATGCCGTGCGCGTCGTAGCTCTCGCGCACCAGCTCGTAGGCCTCGCTCGACGCGAGCAGCGCCTTCGACGGAATGCAGCCGACGTTCAGGCAGGTGCCGCCGAGCGCGAGTTCGCCGCCCTCGTTTCGCCACCCCTCGATGCAGGCGACGTTCATGCCGAGCTGCGCGGCGCGGATCGCCGCGATGTAACCGCCGGGACCGGCGCCGATGACGACGACGTCGTAGGCCTGGGCCATGTTCGCGCGCCTCCTTACAGGTCCAGGAGCAGGCGCGAAGGATCCTCGAGCGCCTCCTTGATCGAAACGAGGAACAGCACCGCGTCGCGGCCGTCGATGATGCGATGGTCGTAGGAGACGGCGAGATAGTTCATCGGCCGGATGACGATCTGTCCGTTCTCCACCACCGGACGATCCTTCGTCGCGTGCACGCCGAGGATCGCCGACTGCGGCGGATTGATGATCGGCGTGGACAGCATCGAGCCGAACACGCCGCCGTTGCTGATCGAGAAGGTGCCGCCGGTGAGCTCCTCGATGCCGAGCTTGCCTTCCTGCGCGCGCTTGCCGAAATCGGCGATCTGCCGCTCGATCTGCGCGAAGCCGAGCTGGTCGGCGTTGCGCACCACCGGCACGACGAGCCCGCGCGGCGAGCTGACCGCCACGCCGATGTCGAAGTAGCCGTGATAGACGATGTCGGAGCCGTCGACCGACGCGTTGACGATCGGGTACTTGCGCAGCGCGTGCACCGCGGCCTTCACGAAGAACGACATGAAGCCCAGCCGCGTGCCGTGCTCCTTCTCGAAGCGATCCTGGTAGCGCTTGCGCAGCTCCATCACCGGCTGCATGTTCACTTCGTTGAAGGTGGTGAGGATCGCGTTCGTCTGCTGCGACTGCACGAGCCGCTCGGCGACGCGCTGGCGCAGCCGCGACATCGGCACGCGCTGCTCGGGGCGGCCTTCGATCAGCTGCGAGACGTCGACCGGCGGGCGCACCTCGGGCAGCGCCGGGCGCGCCGGGGCCGGCACACTCGAGCGCGCGGCCGGCGCCGCCTGCGCCGCGGAAGCCGAGGCCGCAGCGCCGAGCACGTCGGCCTTCGTCACCCGGCCGTCGCGGCCGGTGCCCGGCACCTGCGACGGCGACATCTGCGCCTCGCGCAGCATCTTCGCCGCCGCCGGCATTGCGATGTCGCCCTTCGGCCCGCCGGCCGCGGGCGCAGCGCCGGCGGCCGGGCCGCCGGACGAGACGGCGGCGGGCGCCGCCGCAGCCGCCTTGTCGACGCCGCCGGGCGCCCGCGCGCCGGCCTGCCCCGGCGTGGCCGCGGCAGCCGCAGGCGCAGCGGCCTTCGCGCCCGCGGCCGCCTTCGCGTCGGTGTCCAGCCTTGCGATCAGCTCGTCGGCGACGACGGTCTCGCCGTCGCCCTTGAGGATCTCGACGAGCACGCCGTCGGCGGGAGCCGGCAGCTCGAGCACCACCTTGTCGGTCTCGATGTCGATCAGGTTCTCGTCGCGCGCGACCGCTTCGCCGACCTTCTTGTGCCACTGCAGCAGCGTGGCCTCGGCGACCGATTCGGACAGCTGCGGAACCTTGATCTCGATGAGGGGCATCTACGATTCTCCGGGGCGAGCTCGCGTCAGGCGGCGTCGCGGTTGGTTTTTCTGTTGCGCGGCCGCGCGGCGCCCAGCGCCGCGGCGAGCAGCTCCTTCTGCTGCGCGTAATGCTTGTCGTAATAGCCGACCGCCGGCGAAGCCGATGCCGCACGGCCCGCGTAGGCGAGCTTCTGGCCGTCCTTCAGCCCCTCGGCGATCCGGTGCTCGACGTAGAACCAGGCGCCCTGGTTCTGCGGCTCGTCCTGGCACCAGACGACCTGCGCGGCGGACGCATATTTCTTCATCTCGGCCTCGAAGGCCTTGTGCGGGAACGGATAGAGCTGCTCGATGCGCACCAGCGCGACGTCGTCCAGCTCGCGCTCGCGGCGCGCGGCAAGCAGGTCGTAGTAGACCTTGCCGGTGCAGACGACGACGCGGCGCACGCGGCTCGCCTCGACGCTCGCGTCGCCGATCACCGTGCGGAACTCGCCGGTGGCGAGATCCTTTAGCGACGACACCGCCTCCTTGTTCCGCAGCAGCGACTTCGGCGTCATGATGACCAGCGGCTTGCGGAACAGGCGGATCATCTGCCGGCGCAGCAGGTGGAAGATCTGCGCGGGCGTCGTCGGCTGGCACACCTGCATGTTGTTCTCGGCGCACAGCTGCAGGAAGCGCTCCAGGCGCGCCGAGGAGTGCTCCGGGCCCTGGCCTTCGTAGCCGTGCGGCAGCATCAGCACCAGCCCGTTGGCGCGGCCCCACTTGGTTTCGCCCGACGAGATGAACTGGTCGATGACCACCTGCGCGCCATTGGCGAAGTCGCCGAACTGCGCCTCCCAGATGACCAGCGTGTTCGGGTCGGACGACGCGTAGCCGTATTCGTAGGCGAGCACCGCCTCCTCGGACAGCACCGAGTCGATGACGATGAACTGCCCCTGCTTGTCGGCGACGAACTGCAGCGGAATGTACGAGCCCTGGTCCCAGCGCTCGCGGTTCTGGTCGTGCAGCACCGCGTGCCGATGCGTGAAGGTGCCGCGGCCGGAGTCCTGTCCCGACAGGCGCACGTCGTAGCCCGAAGCGAGCAGGCTGGCGAAGGCCATGTGCTCGCCCATCCCCCAGTCGAGCGGATGCTCGCCCTCGGCCATCGCGCGCCGGTCGTTGATCACGCGCTCGACCAGCGGATGCAGCTTGAAGCTCTGGGGAACCGTGGTGATCTTCTCGCCCAGGCGCCGCAGCTCGGCCATCGGCACCGCCGTTTCGGCCGAGTCGGTCCACTTGCGGTTCAGGAACGGCATCCAGTCGACCGCGAACTTGCTCTTGAAGTCGGTGATCACCGGATCGAAGGTGTGCTTGCCGTCGTCCATCGCCTTGCGATACTCGGCGACCATGCGCTCGGGGTCGCTGTCGGCGACCACCTCCTGGCGCACCAGCTTGTCGGCATACAGCTTGCGCGTGCCCATGTGCTGGGCGACCTTCTTGTACATCATCGGCTGCGTGACGGCCGGCGTGTCCTGCTCGTTGTGGCCGAGCTTGCGGTAGCAGACGATGTCGACGACGACGTCCTTGCGGAACGCCTGCCGGAAGTCGAGCGCGAGCTGCGTGGCGTAGACCACGGCTTCCGGGTCGTCGCCGTTCACGTGCAGCACCGGCGCCTCGATCATCTTGACCACGTCGGTGCAATAGATCGTGGAGCGCGTGTCGCGCGGGTCGGAGGTGGTGAAGCCGATCTGGTTGTTGATGACGATGTGCACGGTGCCGCGCGTGCCGTAGCCGCGCGTCTGCGCCAGGTTCAGCGTTTCCATCACGACGCCCTGCCCGGCGAAGGCCGCGTCGCCGTGCACCAGCACCGGCAGGACCTGGTCGCCGTTGCGGTCGCCGCGGCGCGTCATCCGCGCGCGGCACGATCCCTCGACCACCGGGTTGACGATCTCGAGGTGCGAGGGGTTGAACGCCAGCGACAGGTGCACCGGCCCGCCGGGCGTGGTGATGTCGCTCGAGAAGCCCTTGTGGTACTTCACGTCGCCGCTGGGCAGGTCGTCGGCGTGGCGCCCCTCGAACTCGGCGAAAAGATCCTTCGGCATCTTGCCGAGCACGTTGACGAGCACGTTCAGGCGCCCGCGGTGCGCCATGCCGATGACGATTTCCTGGATGCCCGCCTGGCCGGCGCGGCGAACCAGTTCGTCCATCGCCGGGATGAAGCTCTCGCCGCCTTCGAGCGAGAAGCGCTTCTGGCCGACGAATTTCGAATGCAGGTAGCGCTCGAGCCCTTCGGCGGCGGTGAGCCGCTCGAGAATGCGCTTCTTCTGGTCGGTGGAGTAGCTCGGACGCGAGCGCGTGGACTCGAGCCGCTCCTGCAGCCAGCGCTTCTGCGCCGGGTCGCTGATGTACATGAACTCGGCGCCGATCGAACCGCAGTAGGTGTCGCGCAGCGCCTTGACGATGTCGCGCAGCGGCGCGTTGTCGAAGCCGAAATAGGTGTTCGCCGCCGAGTAGATGTGCGCGTGGTCGCCTTCGGTGAAGTCGTAGAAGGCCGGCTCGAGTTCCGGGATCGACGGGCGCTCCTGGCGCTTCAGCGGGTCGAGGTCGGCCCAGCGCGAGCCGAGGAAGCGGTAGGCGGCGATCAGCTGCTGGACGAAGACCTGCTTGCGCGCGGTGGCCGCGTCGCCGCCCATCTGCTGCGGCTGCAGCAGCCCCTCCTTCGCCCGCTCGGCGAAGGACTGGACGATCGGGCCGTGCGCGATGTCGCGCGTATCGGGGCTGCCGTCGGCGGCCGGAACGCCCTGCAGGCTGTCGAACCAGGCGCGCCACGCGTCGGGCACCGACGCGGGGTTGTTCAGGTAGCTCTCGTAGAGCTCTTCGACGTAGGGGGCGTTGCCGCCGAACAGATAGGAGTTCGACTGGAGCGCTTTGAACATGATTTCTTCACCTTGCGGAACGAGTTTCTCGTCCAAGATGCCCGGCGTGCCTGCTGCTGCAGCCGGCGAACGGCGTCCGGCTTCCGGAGCGGTCGTTCGAGATTCGACGAATGGATGGACGAGTTCAGCTCATCGGTATGCGTGCTCGCGAGGGAGCAGGGACTCGTCGATGGTATCACCGCGCCGGAGAGTCCGCCTGTTGCGGGCCCGCCTGCCGGCGCATGCGCTCGGCCGTCTGCCGGTAGACGTCGACCGATCGGCCGCCGAGCGCGACCGCCCGCTCCGCGGCGCGCTGCGCGGCCTGCGCGTCGCCGGCGTCGGCGAAGGCGTGCGCGAGGTTGTTCCACGCGTCGGCGAAATCGGGATGCCGCGCGAGCAGCGCCTCGTAGGCATCGACCGCCTCGCGCGGCCGTTCGTCGGCGAGCAGCGCGTTGGCACGTGCGAAGGCGACGAGCCGCTCGTCCGGCGCGCGCGCGAGCAGCGCGTCGTAGGCACGCATCGCCGCCCTGCGGTCGAGCCGCTCGAGCGCGACCGCCGCCCGCAGCGCCGCCATGGTGTCCACGCTCGCCGGGATGCGCGCCGGGTCGACGACGATCATCGACCACGAGCCGGCACGCGTCCAGGTGCGCTCGAAGGCGTCGATCGACATCGGCATCGACGCTTCGGTGCCCGAGTGCAGCACGACGACGCCGGCCGGCAGGTCGTAGCCGACGAGCACCGCGTAGTGCCAGATCGGCATCCACGACAGGCCGAGGTTCTGGAACACGAGCACCGGCACGCCGTCGGCGACGAGCCGCAGCATCGACGCGAGCCGCGCGTCGACCGGCAGCGAGAGCATCGACTCGCGCCGGGGCTGGGCGAGCATCTCGGCCTGCAGGCTTCCCCGGCGCGCCGGCAGGTACACCGCGTCGACGAGGCGCTGCAGCTCGACGGGGCGGCCCGCCGCGGCGAGCGTCATCGCCAGCGCGGCCGGGCCGCACTGGTAGTCGCTCTGCGCGACGAAGGGCACGCCTTCGATGGCGACGCGCGGGGGAAGCGCCGGCGCCGGACGGACGGGCCCGCCGGCGTGCGCGGCTTGCCCGGCCTGCCCGGCCTCGGCGGACTGCCCGCCAACGGGCTTTCCGGAGTCGGCGAGCAGCGAGGCACGCAGCGCCGCGCTCTGCGGCGCCGCGCAGCCGGCGAGCGCCAGCGCCGCCAACGCCGCGAAAGCCCAACCGGGCGCACGAAGGAATCCGGCGCGCCCGCGCATCCTTCTCAGCGGATCGGCCGCGTGAAGGGGAACACGCGCGTGAAGCCGAGGATGTCGGTGACGAGCAGGATCACGAATACCAGGAAGACGACGCCCAGCACGCTGCCGCCGGCCGGCATCTGCTCGAGTCGATCGGCAAGCGCCTGCACCTGCAGGTCGTCGAGCGCCTGCACGCGCTCGCGCGCCTGCTGCGGATCGACGCCGAGCGATTCGAGCTGCGCGCGCACGTCGTCGCGCGCGAGGAGCGCGTCGATCGACGCGCGGTCGTGGCGCGGCCCAGCGACGCCTGAAGAGGCATCCGCCGCGGCGGCCGCGGCGAGCGCCTCCTCGGTGCCGACGACGCGCGCCTGCACCGGCGTCGGCGTGGTGGTGGCGACGAGCGCGACGACGACGCCTGCGACGACGGCGCGCAACAGGGGGGTGGCGTTCATGGAGTGCTCCGGTGGTGGATCGGCCGACCCGGCGACGCT
>ERZ778017.3453-NODE-3453-length-11179-cov-4.463952_pt1 | contig 11179 bp, 11 predicted proteins | sample MGYA00375747_ERZ778017 | MGnify/ENA primary metagenome ERZ778017 (study PRJEB29350, sample SAMN05509838) | bioreactor metagenome | biome: bioreactor; material: wastewater | place: South Africa: University of Cape Town | collected 2014-03-17 ... | reverse complement strand
TGATGGACCATTTAAGGCAAGGGGGGGAATAATGATGTTGACTCGACTGCCATCTTTCAATCGAGCATCAACCATAGGGCTTGATTCATCTACCCGTCTTCCCACTTGGTTAGCAATCCGCTGAGCTACTTGTAGAACATGGCGTTCATTGCGAAATTTAACATCCGTAAGTTGCAGAATCCCTTTACGTTCCACATAAATTTTATCTGGGCTATTAATCATAATATCGTTAATGGTGGGATCATTAATCAAATCTTCTAAAGGCCCTAACCCAACCATGTCATTGATAATATCCTCAACCATATATTGGAGCTCTTTATGGTTGATCTGCAGTTTAAATTCTTCCGTATATTCAAAGATATACTTTTCAATTTCACGGCGTAATTCTGGACGTGCCATTTTTGCTGCGGCGTTCAAATCAATATGTTTAATGAGCAGATCAAATATTTTTTCTTTGAACTCAGCAACAGCTGGAGCATCACTGATAATTTTAGTTTTATAAAGATCCTCGTTTGAGACAGGCTTCTTAGTTAAAGGATGCATCGCAGTCAATGTTGGATGCTCGATACCTTGTTGAGTAATATTTTTCTTACCAAAACTTTTATTTCTCATAGGCTAACCCTCTCACTTAAAGACGACGATTGTTAAGTAAACGGTTTAACCATCCGTCTTCAGTTTTTCTTGAAAGGGGTATTCCCATGATCAATTGGCAAAGGGCATGAACACCATCAGCAAGCTCGCCGCGATTATTAATCACAATAGGCTCACCATCCAGGACCGCTTGCAAAGGATGGAAAGGATCGAATTTAATTTCTAAATTAATAGGACGTTCAATGGTTGTCTCATAAGTTTCACGGTCAATATTACCTTTTTTGTGAAGGTCTATTTGATTAGCCAGAACAATTGTCCCATGATTCAAATTCGGAAAGGCCTTAATCATTTGCAAGATACGACATGTATCTTTAAGGCTGGTTATAGAATAATCACATAAAAGAATGAGTTGGCTGGCCTGCATGAGGACATGAGATATAATTGGTTGAGAGAAATGGCGGGGTAGATCAATTAAGGTATAATGAAACTGAGGTGTAATAAAATTAAATAAGGCATCGACAGATTCTAATTTAATCTGCGGACTTTCAAGAAAACTCAGCTCAGAGCACAGAATACCTAATCTTTCATTGTAAAATGTCATATAGCGATCCAAGAGGACTTTATCAATACGGTCTGGCGATTCGAACAATTGAGAAAACCCCTCTGAACTTTCAATATCCAGATATTGGGGTAAAGTTCCGGTATGCATATCCATATCTAGAATACAGGTACGTTTTTCATGGGTTTCTGATAATGCAACTCCGAGATTGGCAACAATGCTGGAAACACCGATTCCGCCTCGGCTACCCATGACAGCCACGATCTTCCCAGCTTTAAGGGATCCTACAGTTGAAGGGAAGGTCAAGGCTTCATGTTGAACGATCTCTTGAATACTCTTGATGAGGAGGGATTCCATTAAGGGTTTAACAAGATAATCGCGTACTCCTGTTTGTAAAAGGCTGCGAAATAAACCGACATCATTTTTCTCTCCAAGCACAATAACCTCTACCCGTGGTTCACAGACGTCGGCCAAGGCCGCCAGATCGGATAAGGGCATGGTAGATCTTGAGATATCAACCACAATAATATCGGGAGATTTCTCCTTCTTAAGGTGCTCAATCGCATATGCTATCCCCCCTTCATAAATTTCAGGGATAAGATTGAACTCTTTAAAAGGAATCGCTTCAATAGCTATTTTTGTTGCTTCTTCGAGAAGATAACACGCTAATCGGCGGGGTTGCATGGCGCCCACTTGAGTCATCAATTTTCTCCCCTTCTTTATTGTGATGGAGTTTGTGTATCAGTGGTGGCTTTGGCTATTTTAGGATCCTTAACCTTGCCTTGCTGATAGTGGGTTACAGCCCTGATTTTAGCGCTTGAATCTCGAGAAACGAGTTCTTTTCCTTGGATTAGGGTATCTCTATCTGCCACAAGCCTGGCAATATTAAAGGCATTAGCACAGCCAAAATCAATTTCCCCTTCAGGTGCCGTATAACTATCGATGGATTGTTGCCAGCCTGGGCAATTTTCGGGGGTCAATTGACGGTTTTCAATCACGACCAAAACTGTATCTGGTCTAGGGTCACCAAATTCTAGCACGGGCCAAGAAAATACGGATATATTTTTGGGGGGGACACCAAAAGATCTGAGAGCGGCTTTGATGGATCTGATCCTATTAAGAGACTTTCTTGACATTGAATGTAAACGGTGATCTTCAATATAAATGCGGGCATAAATTAGCCGGCTTCGTTTAAAAGAATCATAAAGCTCTTTCAATGCTCGCCTTTCATTAACTTTCAAACTTGTACGCTTGAGGCCAAAATCTACAGACAGCTTTACGTTATTGCTTTGAATGCCTTCTTTCCAGGTTATGTGATGATCTTGTTTGTCAGGAATATTACAGCTTGCTAGAAAAGCCAGAGATAAGAAAGCTACTAAATTGGATCTATACATTGTTTATTTTATCCTTCCACATTAAAGCCAGCTGCACCATATAATCTGTCAGCTTCAATCATATTATTGTTGTCGGTGCCAACACCGGGACGATTTAAACGTTTATGTAGCAGAGACTCTAATGCCGAGGCGTGTCTTAATTTATCGGTGGGAAGCTTCAAGGCGTTCGGCTCAGATGTTGGTGTAATAATATGAGGCGTTACAATGACCACGAGTTCCGTTTGTTTACGTTGGAATTGAGTGGAACGGAACAAGGTCCCAAGGACAGGGATATTAGCTAAACCTGGAAGATCCGCATAATTGTTGGCAAGAGTGGAGGATAAAAGGCCGGCAATGGCTAGGCTTTGACCGTTTCCTAATTCAACGGCTGTTTCAACGACGCTGGTTTTTATTGCCGGTAATTCAACAGTTCTATTGTCAGCCACCAGAAAACTCAGAGTATTTTCTTTATCAAGCTCACTCACCTCCGGGCGAACTTTTAAGAAGATTTGATCAGCTGACAAGACCGTTGGGGTAAAGGATAAACTGATACCAAACTTTTTAAACTCAATGGTAACATTTTGATTTTGTGGCACAGGATAAGGGAATTCACCACCAACTAAGAAACTTGCCGTTTCTCCGGAAGTCGTGATCAAATTAGGTTCTGCTAGAACCGTTCCTAAACCTTCTGAATTCAGAGCATCAAGGAGGGCTGTATAGCTGCCGCGACTGCCATCATTATGGTGAATGCCATAAGATCCAGGCAAAGCTTGCCCCACAGATCCAGCTCGCGTAAAGCCAGCAGAATAAGCATCCCGTCCATTCAATATTCCATAGCTTAATCCATGGGCATTGTTGATTAAGGCAGACCAGTTAATGGCGAAACTATTAAGAAGACTGCGTTGAACTTCAGCGACTTTAACCTTTAACAATACTTGCGTTGAGGTATTCACGGAAGCAAGGTTTTTGACACTTTGGCCTTTATGGGCAAAATCAGCAGCAATACTTTCAATTTGCTGAGCAACGGCAGGCGAAGACGCTTCACCCTTGACAATAATACTCGAGGGGGTGGAGTCAAATTGAATGTTTTCTTCAGGAAAGATCTTTTGCGTGGTTTTCATAAGCTCAGTAAGATTATGCCGAACCTGCACAGTGATTTTGGAAATAGGAATATATTGATGATTGGTCACCACCACCGTTGTCGTTCCGGATTTTTTCCCTAATATATTAATATTTGTACCACCACTTACCTGAACATCTGCAATGGTGGGATCAGATACAAAAACTTCCTTAATAGGCTCGGTCAATTCAATAAGTTTAGAGCCACTTTCCTCAATAACAACAGTTTGACCGGCTTGAACAGTTGAAGCCATTCCAGCTATTAAGATTGCGATTATTGCTTTATATATAACCATATTTTGTACTCTATTTATGATCTGATTTCTTTGCAGGCTCTTGAATTTCAAAGGTGACTTGACTTTTTTCCGTTCCTCGGAAAACATCTACTACTTGGCTTTCAGGAGGGCGACTAGGAAGATCGGATGATTTTTTAATAGAAGCTGGTTTGACGTCTTTTGTGAAAACACTGTGCATGCTGATCACTACTTGCCCATCCCGGATTGAGGCCGCTAAATTCTCTGCCTGCTCTGCGGTAACTTCAAGGGAAATACTTTTAGGCGGTGTAACCGTTGTATCGGAGCCATCTGTTTTCTTTAAAGAGTTATCAACGGCTAAAACTTTAATATTTTGCAGAATTGTTTCGCCGAAGTAGTCATCCTTGTTTGCTTCCGCGCGTTTAGGGAGGATAATATCAATAATATCACCGGGCGCAATGAGAGAGGGAGCATTGGCAAGTTTAGTATAAGGAACAGTAACGGCTCGCATGCCATCTTGAATAACCGCAGAAAGGGCACTGCGGCCATGGGTGTCGATGAGGTTGATGGTATCAATGATTTCATTTTTGGTAATCGATTTCTTCACCACTGATTTATCAACTTTTTGGATAAGCTCGGCATTTTGTTTGGAGACATAATTGTCTCTCATTTCGGCAAGGGATATATCAATCCACTGCATTCTTGTAATATCAATGACACTGCCAGTGCCCATATTTTCAGCCGCAGCTAGAACTTGTATAGTTTGGGGCTTTGGTTCTTCTTTCTTTTCTTTGCCTCCTAATAAGAGAATTAGGAAAACAATAAAACCCAGACAAAAAGTAACCAAAAAGAATAAGGATCTCGAATTTCTTCGTCTCACAGGTGGCCTCCAAGTTGAGTCAAGCTAATAGCAATGGCGGCTGCAGCAATAGCAATACCATAGGGAACTTTTGTTTGCCGATATGATTCTGCGGTGGCAAAAACAAAAGGCTCTTTTAAATAAACGGAACATAGAGTTGATTTCTTAAGGAGGGGCGTTAAAAGAGAAATTATCTTTAATCGCAAGTGATCAATAAAGGGAGATAGAGCGATATAAATTATTGCTAGCACCCCGCCAATGAGAGCCATGAATCCCACAAAACTGAAAATATTAAGAGGGGCAAGCCACAGAGTTGATACTGTTAAAAGCTTAGCATCACCCGCTCCAATCCAGCCCATCATCGAAAAACCGAAGCTTATAACTAACATAATACCGCTGACCAACAGGGTAAAACAAACTTGATCCCAGCTCAGGACGGTAAGTAATAAAGGAACGGCAAAGATTAAGATACCTAAAACAAGAATATTAGGGATCTTGTAAAATAGAAAATCACACAAACCTGCCAATAAGCTTAGAATGCTAAATATTGTATACAGTATTGACACGCAGGCTCCCAAAGGTCAGCATAACTCTTAATTCTACTCTTAGTATGTCTTTCCTATGGTTAATAAACGTTTAAGGCAATTTAAATAAATTTTACAAATAATTGTACTGATATATAGAACAGCTGTAAGCTTAGATATAAGTTAATCTCAGCCATGACTATACAGAGGAGGGTTAAAAATGTTTAATCAAAAACTAAAATTGCAGGGAATGATAACTGTAATAACTGCGATTCTCTTATCCTCCTGTAGTTCCGATATTCATAAGAATCAAGGGCCAGAGGCTTTAAATCGCGTGGCTGATTCCCTTAGGAATTCGGGAGATAATGAAATGGCCGCCCGATTGTATCGTCAAGTTTTAGAAGCAGATCCAACCAATCAGACGGCACGACAAAATCTTAGTCGTTCATTAAGGGAAGCCAAGCAATCAGAAGCTGCTATCCAATATTTTAGAGAGGAATTGCGAAAAGATTCTACCTCAACCGAGGCATTAGAAGAATTGGGAAAAGCTTATATTTCTGCTAATGATGCGGATGAAGCCTTAAGAATTTATAAGAAAATTTCAGATCAGAAACCAAAAGACCCCTGGGTTATGAATGGCATAGGTATATGTATGGATATGCTAAATAGACATGAAGAAGCTCAAGCATATTACCAAAAAGCCTTAGCAATCTTGCCGGATAATTTAAATATTATCTCTAATAAGGGGTTGTCCTTAGCATTATCGGGTAAAACTAAAGAAGCCATATCCTTATTATCGATGTATGCTGATACGCCGCAGGCAACCTCAAATCTGCGCCATAATTTGGCAATTGCTTATGCTCTTGATGGTCAGCATGATAAAGCTAAGTCATATTTTTCACCTGATATTAGTAAGAAAGAAGTCGTCTCTAACTTGAAAAATTATTTTTAATGTTTGGCTGAGGTAAGTCACTTTAATTAAAAAACTCTTGTTCTGTGGGGAAAAAACGGTTATCTTCGAAACTATATCCGGAGAGGTGGCCGAGTGGTTGAAGGCGCACGATTGGAAATCGTGTATACGTTAATCGCGTATCGAGGGTTCGAATCCCTCTCTCTCCGCCATAAAACTAAAAAAGCTAAAAATCAAGGTTTTAAATAAAGTGAGCCTTGAGTTTTAGCTTTTTTAGTTTTATGGATGTAGGGAAAGGATGAGAAGTTGGTAAAGAGGGTTCGACAGCGAAGCGTTGCGTCGCTTATTCTCTGTAGAGAATTAGCAGAACAGATGAGATGCAACACCATAGGTGTAATCCCTCCCTCTCTTTTCTCAGTTTTTAATCTTACTGTAGGATCAGCTTAGTTTTTAAGAAACCATAAACAGCAAAACCCCCTATACAATAAAATAAATTTCTAGTTTCATATAAGTATAAAGAAGTACTTTTTAAGAGAGATAAAGCAATGCTTTTACATTATCTAGCGGTAGGAATAGGGGGTGCTGTTGGGGCTATGTTCCGCGTTTTCCTGATTAATTTTATTCCGATAACTTTTCTAGGACTTCCTTTACCAATTATTGTCATCAACTTTATAGGATGCTTCGTTATGGGTATATTGACAGAACTGATGGCTTTTGTAGGGAGTGTCTCAGAGCTTATGCGTTATTTTTGTCTCTCAGGCCTTTTAGGCGGATTTACCACTTTTTCTGCTTTTGCTCTTGATTTTGGTGGGTTAATTGAAGGAGGGCAGCTGGGGACAGCCTTACTATATGTGGCTGCAACTGTTGTCTTAAGCTTGGCAGGATTTATGATAGGAATAAAGGGAACTGGCGCTATTTTGCAGCTGCTGTAAGGGACAAGATAAGTTCATCCCACATCTGATAAATTTTATCTTCAGCTAAACGCTCAGTAATTTTTTGAGCTTCTGTTGAGAGACGATATCGTTGAGCAGGATCTTGGATCATCTCACGCATGAGAGGGGCGAGTTTTTCTATATCACCTACCGGAAAAAGCCTTCCATTGATACCGTCCTGGATAATATCAACATTTCCACTGCAGTCAGAGGCTATAACTGGTAGTCCTGCCGCCATCGCCTCACATAAAGCATTAGGAAAGCCTTCATACTGAGATGGAAAGACAAACAGATCAGCTTGCGCTAATTGAGAGTGAATATCTTGCACAAGCCCTGGTAAGAAAACTCTACCTGTTAAATTGAGCCTCGATATTAATTCTTCTAACTTTCTTCGGTCTTCTCCTTCTCCATAAATTGTTAGGTGCGAGTAAGGAAATTCTTGGGCAATCTTACTAAATGCTTGAATAAGGCTGTCAAATCCTTTTGTGGAAATTAAGCGACCCACTGAAATAATATGATGAACATCAGTTTGCTGAAGGGCAAGGGTGCGCGGTAAGCGAACGCTATTAGGGATCACAGCAATATTGTCCAGTGGCAAAAAATAATTGGCGGCACTTTGAGTTTGGACAACAATTTTAGCGGCTTGGGGGTAAAGTAGTCGACGTAAGAGATCATCAAGAGGGGGAAGTTTATGATAAAGAGGATGGGTCCTTTCTGAAGCTAACACGGGTATCCTTAAACCCCAAGCTGCCAACAAGGTAGTAATATTCATAGAGCTAATAAACGAAACTACAACGTCAGGCGATAAAGCTTTAATTATCTTTCTTAGCGTTAAAATACGCTTAATAATATTAAGAAGACGGTGCCAGAGCGATGGGCTCGTCTCACTTAACCCAAGCGGCTTGAGCTTGACTTTTTTATCCAACGGGTAAAAAGGAATGGCATCAGAGGGGGCAAAAGTAAGAATGGTCACCTGATGCCCTTTTTTAGCCCAGTGATTAGCGAGCCCGGATAAAACCCGCTCTGCCCCCCCTGCATAAAGAGAAGAAATAACAAGGACTAACTGCATTTAAAATGGTTTACGAGCTTCTATAACAATGAATTCAAATTGTTCTGTTTGATTATGATAGGTGCGTTGGACTGTTTCTAAATAAGAAATTTGAAAGCCACAATTTATCAAATTTTCTTTGTATTCTTCAGGATGCATAAATCTGAAATTATAATCTTGACCTACAAAGGGGGAAGAAGATCGTACGATGCCTGAAAGTGTATCCTTATCTACAAAATTTACATTACCTGGATTTGTATATGCGTCTGATCTTTTAGAGGGAAAATATGAAAAAAATAAGCCATTTGGCGATAGGATACGGTGTACATGCTGTAAAAAATTCTCATGTTCTTTTTGCGTCAAGCAGTAAGAAGAAAATACATCTACCACTGCATCAAAAAAATTATCTTCAAATGATAAATTTTCCATATCTTGAGCCTTTAATGTGGCTGACACTGAATAAGAATCAAGCATCTCCTGGCATAATACTAAGGCTTGATCAGAGATATCAACGCCATAGGCTTTAAAGCCTTCCCAGGCAATCATCCATAAATTTGCTCCTGAACCACATCCCACTTCAAGAATTTTTTTTTCTCTCCGTTCATGAATAGGAAGAGAAAAAAAATTTCGTCCCATAAATCTACACAATTCTTCATTGGGATATTTCCTTTGAGCACCAAAACCATGTTGATTATAACTCTTGTCATAAAATTGTTTTACTGGATTTATTTCCATATTTCCCCTGCATTATTTAATCTTTTTTGTCCAAATTACTGTAGGAATCAACTGAGAGGCAAAGCCTTTTTTAAAAAATTGTATATTATACCATTTTGGGTCTTGTATATCTGTATCGAAGCGACCGAGTGAGAAGAATGCTGTTTGCTTTCGTTCAAAAGAGCGCACAATACCAAGGTAAAGTAAGTAATGGGATAAGCCATATTGAAAGAGATCTCTTTCATAAACTCCTGTAAAATAAGTAGAGTAGTTTAATTGATCTGTGAAAAGGGAGCCTCCTACAACTTCATTGTCTAAGTGAGCCATAATAAGCTCACCTTTTCCTTTTTCAATCATCTCAAACTGTTTGCTCCAACTTGCATCAGAGCGAGTGACACGGCCAGAAATTTTCTTATGAAATCCTTGGAAAGTATTAAAAGAATTTCGATCAGCATTGTCCTTGTTAATATAATCACTCTTTAGGTTTTTCCGACCCCAGTTGATTAAGGATTTATAGCTTTTTCGAATACTAGCGTAATATATGTTTTCTGAGAATTCTTGATAATTAATAACCATTTCAAATGTTAGGTTACTCTGAAACTTTTCGTTAAACAGCACTTCCCCTAAGGGAGATAATTTACCTAAAGACAGAGTATCTTTTATTTCTATAAGGGAACAATCATTCTTTATTGCATGGTCAATAAGAAGTTTTGCTAACTCTTTAAAATGGCTTGCAGGTAAAGAGTGCATTAGATCAGGAAGTATGACCTCAAGCCCTTTACTAGGCTGAGATAAAACGTGCTTTAAGCTTGAAGCGCCTATATAACCTATAGCCTTTCCATCCCATGTGATTGCCATACTTTGATCATTAAAATCTTGACCATAATAAGCGTGATAATATTGTTGCAGTAATTCTACTTTCGAATTAAAGGGTGAAGAGAGGATAGGAATTAATTCTATAGGCATTTATCTAACTGAAAATTCTTTATGGACACTAGCACCCGTTGAGAAACACCTGGCTTACCAAGAATATGAGGGTCTAGATTATCTAGAAACGGTTTTTCTGCTAATAAAGCCTCTTGAGCATGAGCCAAGATTAATTCTTCATTGCAACCCACCAGAATGCCGTAACCTGACTCAATGACTTCTGGACGTTCAGTGTCATCTCTTAGAACCAGAATCCTTTTGCCAAGGATACATGCTTCTTCTTGAATTCCTCCTGAATCTGATAAAATCAGATCGGATATTTTTAAAATATTTATCAAATCAGGATAGGTTAATGGTGGAATTAAATAAACATTTTTTGAGCGTGCAAATTGCTGCTCTACCAAGGGCTTAATATTAGGGTTGGGATGTACGGGCCACATAAAAATATGGTCTGGAAATTGGTGTGATAATTTTTGTACTGCAGAGCATATTGCTTGTATTCCTTTGCCGAAATTTTCACGCCTATGAGCCGTCACGAGGATTTTTCTCTTCTCACTCATAGTAAAATTTTTAATAGAGTCTGAGGCGGTAAAATGCTCTAGAATCATTTGAATGGAATCGACAATCGTATTTCCAACCTGATAAATTCCTTGCATTATGCCTTCTTTATTAAGATTATGAGTCGCCTTACCTGTTGGGGTCATATGTAATGATGCAATACGAGAAATCATGCAGCGGTTAGCTTCTTCTGGAAAAGGGGAAAAAATCTTTCCAGTGCGAAGGCCTGCTTCAATATGGACGACCGCAATTTTATTATAAAATGCACTTAGAGCTGCAGCAAGAGCAGTGGTAGTATCTCCCTGGACAACTAGAAAGTCAGGCTTTTCTTTCTGTAAAATAGGTCTCAGTTTATGGAGAATGGTTTCAGTAATATAGAATAAATCTTGATCATTTTTCATCACGTCGAGATTATAGGTGGGCGTTATTGCAAATAAATCGAGGAGATCATTTTGCATTTCGCGATGTTGAGTAGTGGCACAAGTTAAGCTAATGATTTGAGGATCATTTTCAAAGGCTTTTATAAGAGGAATAAGCTTAATAACCTCTGGTCTTGTACCAAATACAGTAAGAATTTTAATAGGTGTCATTCCGAAAACCGTCTCCTGATTAACCCGAATAGTTCTTTAAGAAATACTTTTGGACTATAATATAAAACATATAAAAAGTAGAGCTGACGAAAGGGATTAAATACATCGCGAGCACGAATGTGTGCATAGAATCGGGCAGAATCTGTTCTATTTTTTATGAACAGCGGAGCAAATTTTCTTTGGACAACTAAACCTAGGGCAATAACTTTTTGTTGATATTG
>ERZ778017.3449-NODE-3449-length-11196-cov-4.476259_pt1 | contig 11196 bp, 6 predicted proteins | sample MGYA00375747_ERZ778017 | MGnify/ENA primary metagenome ERZ778017 (study PRJEB29350, sample SAMN05509838) | bioreactor metagenome | biome: bioreactor; material: wastewater | place: South Africa: University of Cape Town | collected 2014-03-17 ... | reverse complement strand
TAACAATAGAATCACCCTTCTTGATCATTCCCAAGTCAATAGCTTCGGAAACAGCCCATCTCAATCTGTTTTCAACATCTTCTTGCCAGTTTTCCAACTTAGGCTTTTCGTACACGAATGGATAAACCCCTCTGTACAAGTGACTGTATCTGGCAGAGTTTTGGTTTCTGGTAACCATCAAAATTGGGACATCTGGTTTGTATTTGGAACACAATTTGGCTGATAAACCAGAGGTGGATAAAACAATAATGGCCTTACAGTTTTGTTCGTAGGCAGCGGAAACAGCAGCAATAGCACAAGTTTCGGTGGTTGGAGTTGGTTTGATAGCTAACGATCTGATTTCGTTGTGCAATGGTTGGTGAGGAATAGCTTTTTCGGCAATAATCGCAGTGTTGTGCATCATGGAAACCGCTTCAAATGGATAGTTACCTTTGGCAGTTTCACCAGACAACATAACACAGTCAGCACCGTCCAAAATGGCGTTACCAACATCGGAAACTTCAGCTCTGGTTGGTCTTGGGTTGTAGGTCATAGATTCCAACATTTGAGTGGCACAAATGACTGGCTTAGCTGCCAAGTTACATTTGGCAATCAATTTCTTTTGCACAACAAACACTTGTGGAGCAGGAATTTCAATACCTAAATCACCTCTGGCAATCATAACCCCGTCAGTTTCTTCCAAGATTTCGTCGAAATTGTTCACCCCTTGTTGGTTTTCAATTTTGGCGATAATTTGGATGTTTTTACCTTCTTCACCTAAAACTCTACGGATGTGTCTGATATCTTCACCTTGTCTGATGAAAGAAGCAAAAATGATGTGAACTCCGTTTCTTACCCCGAATTGCAAGTCAGCAACATCCTTTTCAGAAAGAGCTGGCAAATCAACGTCGGTACCTGGTAAATTGACCCCCTTGTGGGACGAGATCTTACCGGAATTGACGGAAACAACCCTCAAGGTCTTTTCGTCGACAATTTCTTGGACTTCAAACGACAACACCCCATCGTCAACGTAGATGATTCTGCCAACGTCGATCACTTTGGTGATGTTTTTGTAGTCAAGGTACATGATGGAATCGTCACACTTTTTGGCATAAGCTTCATCGGTGGTGAAGGTCATGGTGTGGTTAGCAGGAATAGGGTAATCCTTGTCGTCAACGGTGGTACCAGTTCTGATTTCTGGACCCTTGGTGTCCAAGGCAATGGCCAATGGTCTCCCCTTATACACTTGTTCGGATTTTCTCGAGTTGTCAATAACCGATTGGTGGTACTCGTACGAACCGTGGGAAAAGTTCATTCTCACAATGTTCAACCCTGCCTTACGCAACTTGGTAATGACTTCAACCGAGTTGGTCTTTGGCCCAATGGTACCAATGATCGACGTTCTTCTCAAGATCTTGTCAGGAGTGTCGGTGGTGTTTAAATTGATCAACCAAGAAAGAGAACTGGACATGTTGTATTAGCAATTTCGACAATGTCAAAGGAATTAATGTGTATCAAGCTATTTCTAACTTTGTCTGAAAACAACAGGATGAAAAAAAATTATCCTTATAAGCAAGACTACCTTCTTATATACTATGGAACAATGTGTGCCGTTTGCCCTGAATCCATCATCACCGCAATTCCCGTTTTTGCACCGCACCGAACCTCGAGTTTCCTTTGTACCATTACATATACCACTCTCACTTCGTCACTTTCATCCCCGTCACCATTGTTGTCGACGGGGGTGCCATTATCCCTTCTTGGGGTTATCTCTATAGATAGTGAAATTTCGGCATCGGAGTTTTCGCGATGATTTCGCAAATTATTCTGCACCAAAATACTACAGCCAACGGGTCTATCAGTTCCATCGGGGCAATGTCTGTAACGTTGGGTTCAATCTGTTACTCTGGTGATAGTTATGGGCCAGATAGGCCCATATATGTCCACATTCACTTGGTTGTGGTGTAGTGGGTGGTTATTTGGTTTGGGCCCGTGTTTTCGGCTCCCGCTCGACCACGATAGGCTTCGCGATGATGTAAACCGCTTCACGCAACCAGCACCGGTGAATCTCTCGTTGAACGGCTTTGATCTGTGATGGTAACTTGCTTGGATCGTTTCCGCTTGACCCCAGGGAGACTGTTTTACCGCTGCACGTGGCTGATGGTGTTGGCCCGTTTCTTGGTCTCGGCCAGGAACATCGGTACAATCCCTTGCACATGTTCTTTGTCGAGAACCTGATTCTACTCCCAGACATGCAGACACGCTCTCTGAAGTGATTCTACACGCCAAGTGATTGTGCCGGTACCATTCTCACCCCGAATGCCTGGTGTTCTACGCTACACCTCGGTACGAGAGAGGAATCACGGCCGATCCCGTGAATCGCCAAATTCCTCTGAAACACAGCTCCAAGATCAAACACAACCAACGTCCTAACAGTACCGTTCTACCCAACCACACGATTCTGCCATCCCACTGCCCTAACCACTTCGCCCCATCAACCTTATCCTCTAGTCGTAATTTATCTCGGTGCTACCATGTACAACCCGATTGATTTCTCTCTGCTACTTTATCAACTCTTCCTCATCCTCTTCACCATGGTGCTCCCGATAATATTGTCGATCGGGGCTACCGTGCTAGCATTAACAGGAAAAGCTACCATTTCCGCCTACCGCAAATTCCAGTTCTTGACTCCCGCAATGATCGCCAGCATAAATGGTATTACCCTCACAGATGTAACCTCAGATACTTCGCTAAACAAAACTGACCCCAGATATAACGATTATATCCGTATTCGATCCCAATTCGCCAACACTGGGTTTGCTAACCCCATGACCGAACAAGAAGCGTTGCTTATTTTAGGGATTCAAGGTGATGATATCTTAAAACTAGACGATAAAATGGTTAGAGATCGATATAGAAGATTAATGATGCTCAACCATCCTGACAAGAATGGATCACAGTATTTGTCGCAGAAACTAAATACCGCAAAGGATATATTGGAAAAGAGCTACATGGTGAAACGAACCAAACGATAGGTGTTTGTCTGTAGTAAGTTGTTGCTAGCAATGAGCTAGCTAGAGCTTACTTATCATATGTTACCATTTCAGTTTTCACCCAAATCAGTACGTAAAATAACCTCAGGAACTGGAAACTCCCTCAAGACTGTTCAGGTCAAGCTTTATCCCACAAATATGGCCACCGTTTCTTGTACATATTTACAGTCGTTTATCTATATTGTATATTAGTACAGTTTCTATAGTTTTATTTAGATCGTTACAATACATGTCCATGTACATGGCCATGCTCATTGGTTGTCACCACCACCACTTAAGTCAATGGTGATTCCATCTTCAAGATGGCCGTTGGCTACAGTTCCGTTTTGAAGCGGCGTATCGTTGTTGGCAGCGTTGCCTTCTTGTTGAGCTTTTTCTTTTCCTCCTTCAAAGTTTTCTCTCACTCTCAAGTAATGTTGTAATTCCTCTGCGCTGACAGATGGTGTCAACTCTTGTTGAGATTTGACAAAATCGGCCATTTTAACCAACACCTCAGTATCTTCAGGCAGGGCAACATTATCAAACCACCATCTTGTGGATACTTCTGGTTTACCTTGTTCTTTAAGCTTCTTGTTGTACTCGTTGATTTTGGCATCAACCTCACCAGCAACTCTAGTCATCGCATTCAACATCGAATCAGAACACAAGGCATAGAAATCGGCACCAGTATAGGTAAAAGAGCATAATTTTGCAATTTGTGCTAAATCAACGCTGTCATCAATCTTGAACTTTCTTGTCAATGCTTCAAGAATCTTGGTTTGTTTCTCGTCGGTATCGGAAATACCCAAATACAACATTTTATCGAATCTACCAGGTCTCAATAATGCTTCATCTAATAAATCAGGTCTGTTAGTGGCACCTACAACAAAGACACCATCACCATCAGCACCCATACCGTCAAGTTCTGCCAACAATTGAGAAACAATTCTGTCCATAACACCACCGGAATCACCTTGGTTACCTCTTTTTGGTGCTACCGAATCCAATTCATCAAAGAAAATGACACAAGGTTTTGCATCACGAGCTTTTTGGAAAACTCTACGAACATTTGCTTCCGATTCACCAATGTACATATTTAACAATTCAGGACCTTTGACAGAAAAGAAATTCAACGAGAAATTGGTTGCAATAGCTTTTGCCAATAACGTTTTACCAGTACCTGGAGGACCGTAAAACAAAATACCACTTCTTTTCTTCAATCCTGACTTGAACAACTCAGGGTGTTTCAATGGCATATCAATGGTGTCCAAAATTTCATCCTTAACAAGATCCAAACCACCAATATCTTCCCATTTAACGTTTGGAATACGTGGAGCACCAATCGAGTCACTAAATTGATTTCTTGCCTCATTAATAGCTTTGGTGAAATCGTCTGGGATCCATTTGATTACCCCTCCATTAGAAATTCTGATTAATTTATTCAAGTTGATTTTTGATTCAAGTGACAAATCGTATAATCTATTAATGGCTGATTTTTTTGACATTTTGATGATGGAGATCAAATCACGAGGTGTCAACCCAGCAGATTGTAATGCTAACGCTTGGAAACTGATATCATTACGAATTGAAAATGGACATTTAGTTGCATCAGTGATACTATTGGAAGTAAATTCAATCTTAATATTTTCTTTGGAATTATTTGACTGAGGAAGAAGTGAAGCATCTTTATCAGTTTCGTTATTGATTAAAAATTTAAAGATTTCTAATCTTTCCTTCTCACTTGGGACATTAAAAGTGATGTTAAACTTAATTAACGAACTGATATTTTCGTTTAACTTATCGAAATCATTACAACTCATAACAATTGCCAAATTCTGATACTTCATCAAATAATCTTGAAGTGTTTGTGCAATCTTCAAGGATAATGAAGTTTGAATATTGGAATTTTGGTCATTAGAATCAGTACTGGGACATAAATTTTCAATGTGTTTCAAGTAGATTAAGTTAAAAGCATCGGTAGAGGTGTTGGGTGTTTGAATTAATTTGTCAATTTTACCCATCAAAATACCAATGGTTTTCAACTCCTGACCTGGGTTAATCAAATCGAAACAGTCCAATTCAATCAAGTTAAGACCTAATTCTGTAGACATGTTTCTAACCAAGGAAGTTTTACCAATACCTCTACTCAAAGAATTCAACAAAATCGTGGTTCTTAACCCAATTTTCGATGACAAGTTGGTTTGGATAATTTTCTTGAATTCTTTTGCATAGCTGAATTCACCCATAACTTGGGATTTGTGATTGAAGTTGAACATTGGAGGCAATTTTAAGTAGTTGTACCACTCATATCCTTCATTTTGCGGAAGTCTAATGAATTCAACCCCTGAACTTACTAACAACGTTTGATTTGGGTCAATTACAAACTGGTTTGTGCCCACATTATTTTCACCCTTCATGTCAACGATCTTGAACCATGCAACTACATCTGGTTCTCCAATAGGTATAACGTCATTGGCCTCATTAATTTCCGAATCATCATTATCCTCATCGCTGGATTGAGTATCAAACATGGTTTTTGCAAGCACCGAGTCAATTACAACTGCAAAAAAGTCTCCTTTCTGTACTACTCTGAACTGATTGCTAAGAGAAGTCTTTAAACTCGAAAAAAAGTGTTTCTGGTAGGTTCTATCCATGGTTATTTGCGATGCAACTCTTGATATGGTTACGGATTCTGCAATTGGGAGTGCTTTTGCTAACAAGTTTTCAGATTCGGCCTTGAAAGGGGAAAATGTAACAGTAGAGTCTGGTTTCAATCCACAATTGATCATCAATATTGGTGATAAGTACACTGCACCTGCTTCAAAGCTATTTGGCTCGGTGAATGTAAAGACTTTCACAATTATTTTCGATTCCTCGCCGATTCTCAATGTGACCAAATCACCATTGAACGCCAGAAATCCCAACTTGATGAAATCCGATGCGCTGAAAAATACAAACAATTCGGAATCCTCTTTAGCCCAAGTCTCGGGCAACCCGTGCACAGATATCTTCTCTGGTAACGGCTTGACAACAAATGGTGTGGAGTCGGCCACAGCGTCTTGGTACCGCAAACTCTTGGAAAGATACGTCGACACGTCGATTTCAGTGTCTTCATCGTAATCACTATCTTCATCCTGTTCTTCTGTTGCTGCAAGAATGTCGCTCACTGTACCCATGTGCTCCTCCATATCGGTGTGTTTCTGTTTTATGAGAATGATACTAGTATTGTGGTTGACCAACCCTTGTGGTAATGGCTCACAAAGTCTAATTCGACCATTCAACTGTCTTATATGGTCGTTTTCATTGACGACACTACCGTTAAACTCGATGCACTGAGCAAAATTGCTCCTCAACGACGATTGTGGTTTGTCGTTGAGAAGCTGGTACACGGACTCAGGAACCGAAACGTAAATCTGACTCAAAGCGCAGATGTCTTTCTTGCAAATCGACTGAATCATGGCAGAGTTCAACGTCAACTTGTCCGACAGGTAGCGGGCAAAGTTGGTGTGGTTAACAAACTTGATTTCATTGGTGCCATTTGTGATGGCACCAACCTTGTAAATATTGAATGAATGGAAATGGCTCGACCCAATCAACTTGATCAACACAAATTCATCTCCACTACTACCTCTGGGAAATACTTTATCGTAAACGTCCTGGGAAATCTGGATCGAATCAAATACTCCTACTGATGGGTCGTTGACGAAACGGACATTGGCAACAGTAGAAATCGATACCGGCTCCGCATCGACTGTTTCCACGGCAGAAGGCATCTCTGGTACTATTGTTCACTATAGCTATGGTTCGTGGGTTAGCTGTAGTCACTACTGGTATAGTTCTACGTCTGCTGGGAAATAGAATAATTTATATTTCGGCGTGGTGCCGGTACCGAGGATTTTTGTGGGGCACTAAATTTATACTATGAAAGATTGGTACGGTACAGTACTTGTGAAGATGTAAGCTCGGTGGGGTGGTGTTCCTGATATATTAGTATTAGGCTAAGATTATTAGGATAGATGTCTTGTAGTTGTTGTTTACAGTCATTGATTGTTGTAGTCGACATTATATTCTCTTTGTGGGGTTTTTATTCTGATTCTGTTTGGTGCTTTGTCTTGTGTAGTCGGCTTGACACATACATTTTCGGACACGACAGATACCGTTATGTCTCAGTTCGTGCGGTCAACGTTTCTACATAGTTTGACATTCGTCGTCCTCTAATGAGCTGTTTGATTGGGTTCGGGATGTTAATTCATGTTCAGCTGATAGAGTTGAATCGGGTCTGTCATGAAGGAATAATTCTTTTCAGGGATAAAATCTATCGATTCTGTTTTATCTCCCATCTATGACGTTTTGTCGCTAGTTTCCTGCTTGCTTCTAGACCAAGTGCCGTCTTTTCTAGAAATGATGTCAAAATCTATTTAACAGTCATCCTATCCTTGATTAGTAGCTCTATATCTAAATTCCTCTTATTTTCCTAACTCGACTTCTCGCTCTACTTGTTCTTGTTGTAGACATGTTTGAGGGTCTTGTAGACGTTTTCTGTGAGTTTCAACCCCTGTACAACTTTTGAAGAAGGATCACTATCAACCTCCATTGCGTCATTCTCACCCTTGCCGGTAATAACACCATTGTTAATTTTGACCACAATATATATTTCCTGCGATAAGTATCCTTCGATAACCAAGGTTAAGTCGTTGGTAATGAAATCATATTTTTCAATCGAGAGCTGAATAAATGGCAGTGGCTCTGTCTGAGTCTCTACTGTTTCGTTCATGAATGTTTCGAGGTCCATGGCATCGTCTCGCTTGGTACCGATAGTAGAATACGTTGCAGAGTCGTTAATTACATTCAATCCTAACAACTCTTCGTCGGTGACATCATCAGGGAGTTTTAATGATTCTTTAAGCTTCTTTCTTACCTCCTCACTGAATTCTCCCGAACTAGTTTTTGAATTTCGCCGGCTCCCAGGCGCTCTTTGTAGCTGTTCAGTCTCGGCCGCAGATTGTAATGTGGTGAGTAAAATGTTTTTCAAGAGAATAAATGTTCTCAAGATCGGGATTATCGTGGTCAATTCTGTCAAGTGTTTAATTTTTATCGATTCAATAGGAATAAACTTGTCAAGTGATAAATCCTGGGTAATCTTAAGTTCAACATTGTCACACTGTTTGACAATCTCTTTATTTGTGGCATAGAACTCCCCAAACATTTGGTTCTCAATTTCATGTGGTTGCTTGTCAACTGTGTGTAACCAGCCAAAGTATTTCAACAACACCGTGGGTATCCATACGCTGTGGCTCAAGTTTAAATTCAACATCCAACCATTTAGAGGCGCTGCACTAGGTGGAGAATTCAATTGAAAATCATAATTTCCCGTAGACAACTTCCATATTTCTCTTGTCAAGTAATTTATTGGCTGCTCAGTACCAAAAGGCTCAACACTGATGAGAATTGTATGATCGTCACCTATAAGTAAGTCGTTGTTCTGTGTTTTCTGTTGGTACTCGTGGTTTACGTAGCGGAAATCTTGCCAATAGTTGATGAATAAACCCAACTTGTCTAGCTTTTCGTTATTTAGTTGAACTCTTCCGATCGTCGACGTGAACCCATTGGCGAGCTCCCATGACTCAGTCTTTTCGTTTATACCTTCAAGAATGTTCATCGCCGTGAGGATCAATGCGAGTTTCTCAATAAACACAAATAAATCGTAATTTGTACAGCTTAGTCTATCAATATTTGCAAGGTATTGTAAATTCTTAGGAAAGTGGTTTAAACGGCTTTTGGTCAAGTTTGACAATAGGATCTTCTCAGCAATTGAACGGTTATTTGATGCAGCGTCGTCCCCAGACTGCTTCAAGAAGGAGTATGGGTTTTTTTCCCAGTCAATGGCTACTCTCGTTAGATCGTTGGTAACAACGGTGGTGGAAAAAAAATCATTGGAAATCGCTAGTGGCCGGGAAACATTCTCGTTTTGGTTGGCCAGACTCAAACTTACAGTAGTGGCAATGTCATCTGCGCCAAAATCAATATCTATTAGGATAGTGGACCCGGCAATAGTCAACCTACTGCCTTGATTTTTACCACCGTGAATATCAAATCCAAGCTTGTCAACAAACGTTTCCAACTTCAACTGCTGGGCCAACTTCTGGATTAGGTCAATGGATACATGGAAATTGCCAGAGTAGTCGTACAACAGACTCAAACAATCGTCAAGTACGTTGCTTCTAGTCATCTATGGTGGTTGTTGAAATGTGGATAAGGTACGCTGCATACGTAAAATGATGAAGCGGTGGTGGTGGTGCCGCGTTAGTTTCGCGGTAATTCGCTGCCACACCACGAAACTACTACCTGCCGCGACACCACTACTGCCGCACCGCCGTGCCGTGGTCTCATCTCAACTACAGTAGACAGACAACATCCACGAGAGCAGCACTTTTTTTGCCGGACAAATTGCCTACTGCATTTCCACTGTGTGTGTTACCAATTGCCTCTCGCTTCTTGGCTACGTCCTTCCCTGTTGCTCTCCGTGGCTTCTCTTGTCCATCCATTGTAGTCACAGTCTGGAGAGGTTGGTTGACCTGCATATTTCCTATTGATAGGTCACCTGATATGTCACGTGCATTTGGCTACAACAAAAATTTCATCACTTTACCATTATAAACCAAAAGCCAAGCGAAGATGGTGATGTCATCGGAGGTATTGGGGTTGATTGACCAAGTGGTCGACAGCATGAAGCGTCACCAGATCGAGGGTGATAAGATGGTGGCGTTGGCGGTAGCGCACATGTTGATGAAAGTGATTTCTGCTGCGAGATGGAGCAATCCTTACGATTTGATTAGCCTTATAAGACAAGTAGGAACGATTTTACACAAGGCACAACCCAAACAAGTGATTCCAGGAAATATCGTACGTCGAGTATTAGCACTAATCCGTGATGAAATTGAGACAGAAACCGACGGGAGAGACACCATGGTGAGTTCTATGTTCTCGTTATTATCTACCAATAACCCAGTTGCCAAAGAGAACCCACAATTGAAGAAGTTGGGGGACTTGAGGTCGATTATCATTCAAGGAATCAGAGACTTAGTTGATGAGATTTCCAATGTAAATGATGGAATTGAGCACATGAGTGTGGACTTGATTCACGACAACGAAGTGTTGTTGACTCCTACCCCCACTTCAGAAACCGTATTGAAGTTTTTGATCAAGGCAAGATCCAAGAGAAAGTTCACGGTGTTGGTGACGGAAAACTACCCTAATCATACTGAACAAGCCCATAATTTCGTCAAGAAGTTGGCAGAACACAAAATAGAGACGATATTGATTCCTGATACTACTACATATGCTGTGATGTCGAGAGTAGGTAAAGTGATTATTGGATCCAACGGGGTTTTTGCCAATGGAGGTTGTAAGTCGAATTCCGGGGTGGCAAACGTGGTGGAATGTGCAAAAGAACATAGAACTCCAGTGTTTGCTGTTGCTGGTTTGTACAAGTTGTCCCCATTATACCCATTCAACAGAGATGATTTAATTGAAGTGGGTAATTCTGGGAAAGTATTGAATTACGCTGACTCTAACTTGGTCAGCAATGTCAGTGTTGTGGCAAACTCATTGGATGATTACATCCCTCCTGAACACATCGATATCTACATCACAAATGTTGGAGGTTTCGCTCCATCCTTCATCTACAGAATTGTCTTGGACAATTACAAAGCTGAAGATACAATTCTCGAGTAGGTTATAGAACTCATGTATATTATTAATCGCATCATAGGATAACGACCAGAAGTTGTATATGTAGCTTTTTTTACTTGTTTGACTTGACAATTCGTAGCAAGTTATTGTATGTACTTTTGTAGAATTCCATTCGCTTTTGCACCACCAGAGCTTGGGAAAAATCCGTATCGACTTCCCTGTGAGTCGCAGATTTTCGTGCGGACTTCCAGGGTATAACGGTGTCGAACATTTTCATCTCTTGTTCGACTTTGTCAAGAGCTGGCTTGTCGATTCTTGGCTCCAGGCAGTAGTATTGTGGTGAACCTGTCATTCCTTCAAGATAAATTTGGATGAAGTCTATCACCTGGTCAATTTCTTCTTCAGATCTGTTTGTTGTCATGTTTTGTGTATTTGTAAGGCTGGTCTTGTTTGTGTATCTGAGTTCGTTTGATTGCGAAAAATTATAAAATGG
>ERZ778017.3448-NODE-3448-length-11201-cov-28.133232_pt1 | contig 11201 bp, 9 predicted proteins | sample MGYA00375747_ERZ778017 | MGnify/ENA primary metagenome ERZ778017 (study PRJEB29350, sample SAMN05509838) | bioreactor metagenome | biome: bioreactor; material: wastewater | place: South Africa: University of Cape Town | collected 2014-03-17 ... | reverse complement strand
CTCGACCTGGGAACCAAAGGCTCGGGCCAGACGCCGTGGTCGCGTCATGCGGACGGGCGGCTGACGCTGAAGGGCGGCGCGCGCGAGGCGCTGGCGGCGGCCATGCTGGACAGCCTGGGCGTGCCGACCTGCCGTATCCTGTCGCTGATCGAGACGGGCGAGAACCTGGAGCGGCACGACGAGCCGTCGCCGACGCGGTCGGCCGTCATGGTGCGGCTGTCGCACAGCCACATCCGGTTCGGGACGTTCCAGCGCGCGGCATACTATGGGCGCAAGGATCAGATCGAGGCGCTGATGGAGCACGCCCGCAGCCTGTATCATCCGGCGGTCGCGCCGGGCGACGCGGCGGGCTTTCTGGCGGCGGTGGTCGAGGCCTCGGCGGCGCTGACGGCGAAGTGGATCGCGGCGGGCTTCGTCCACGGGGTGCTGAACACCGACAATCTGAACGTCACGGGCGAGAGCTTCGACTACGGCCCGTGGCGCTTCCTGCCGCATTATGAGCCGGGCTTCACCGCCGCCTATTTCGACCAGAACGGCCTCTACGCCTTCGCGCGCCAGCCCGAGGCGGTGTTCTGGAACCTGACCCAGCTGGCGGGCTGCCTGAAGCTGATCGCCGAGCCCGAACCGCTGGCGGCGGCGCTGAACGCCTTCGGCCCGGCCTACATCCGCCATCTTCGGACGGCCTTCCTGAACCGGCTGGGCGTGCAGAGCCTGGGCGAGGCGGCGGACCAGCGGCTGCTGGACGCGACCCTGGCGTTGGCGCGCGAGAAGAAGGAGGCCCTGCGCTGGGAGCCGCTCTTCTTCGACTGGTTCGGCGGCTTCAGCTCGGCGGCGCGGGCGCTGGGCGGGGTGCGCGGCAAGACCTATCAGGGCGAGACCTTCGACGCCTTCCGCTTCGCCCTGATGGAGCATGAGCCCGACCGGCCCGAGCGGCTGGAGCATCCGATGTTCGCCGCCGCCGAACCGGAAGAGATGCTGATCGACGAAGTCGAAGCCCTGTGGAGCGCCATCGACGCGGCCGACGACTGGGCGCCGCTACAGGCCAAGCTGGCCCGACTGGAGACGGCGAAGGCGGCCTGGCGTCTTTGACGCCTCGCCATCCCCGCGCAGACGGGAATGAGCGAATATTGTGAAGCCGCGCCCTTAAGTCATCAATTGATGTCATCGAGCGTTGACTCGAAATCCGCCCGGGCGTAGAGGCGGATGATCCCGGTTGGGTTACGAGGAATTGTGGTTTCGGCCCTGCTGTCGCCACGTCGTTCTCCGACCGTGATCACAGATTGTTTCAGCCGCTTGCAAATCGGAACCCTGCAACTGATCTTGTGTCTGTTGCGAATTAACGGTTACGGCCATGACGACGACCACCTTGACCAATCATCAGGCGCGCGCCCGCGCCGACTACCTGAACATCGCGCTTTGGACCTTCCAGGGCTGGATCGCCATGTTCTTCATCGCCGCCGGCTACGCCAAGCTGTCCGAACCGATGGAGAATCTGATCGTCCTGATGCAGTGGCCCGCAGCGGCCGGCGAGGCCTTCGTGCGCGGTCTGGGCGTCGCCGAGATCATCCTGGCCGCCATGGTTCTGGCGCCGCTGGTCTCGTGGCGGTTCGGCCGCCCCCTGCTTCTGACCGCAGCGGCGGGCCTGCTGATCCTGGAGAGCATCGCCCTGGGCGTGCACGCCTTCGGCCTGGACCTGGGCCTGAGCCTGACCAACGTCTTCCTCATCGCCATCACGGCGCCGGTGCTGTGGCTGCGTCGCCGCTGAGCCGCCGCATCGCTTAAAGGTTTTGCGGGTCCGCTTCTCCCCCTCCCCCCCTGAGGGCCCGCAAATACAGAGGCCGCGACCCGTCCCCGGTCGCGGCCTTTTCTTTTGCCTGCCAACGCCCTCTCGCCCGCTCGTTCACAACTTCGTAGCCCGGCGCGCGAAAAGCTTCCCTTTACGTCCGCGTCAAGTTATGAAGTCGTCATGCCGATTGCTGACGAACATCGCACCTATTCCATCCGGCAGCTGTGCCGCGAGTTCGGCGCGACCGCGCGCGCGCTGCGCTTCTATGAAGACAAGGGCCTGCTGACGCCGTCGCGCAAGGGTCAGACGCGGGTCTACGGTCCGCGCGACCGCGCCCGGCTGAAGCTGATCATGCGCGGCCGGCGCATCGGCTTCACCCTGGTCGAGATCCAGGAGATGCTGGATCTGTATGACCAGAAGGACCACAACGTCCATCAGATGGCCATCGCCCTGCCGCGCCATCGCGCCCGCATTCAGGCGCTGAAGCAGCAGCTCGAAGACATCGAAGGCGCCATCGAGACGGCCGAGGCCGCCTGCGCCTGGATGGAGTCCAAGCTGACGGAACACCGTCCCGACCTTCTGCCGGGCGCAGAGGCCTACGCCAGCCTGCTGAGCGAGCGTCTCAATGACCCCGACGATCACTTCCTGACCTTCAAAGCGAGAGCCTGATCCCATGAGCTACAAGGCGCCCGTCCGCGACCTGTCCTTCGTCCTGCATGACGTTCTGAAGGTCGAGAACTACGGCAACCAGCTGCCCGACGCCGACCTGTCGCGCGACCTGATCGACCAGATCGTCGAGGAAGGCGGCAAGTTCGCCGAAGAGGTCATCGCCCCGATCAACCGTCCCGGCGATCTGGAAGGCTGTCACATCCAGGGCGACGTGGTGACGACGCCGAAGGGATGGAAAGAAGCCTATCACCAGATGGTCGAGGCCGGCTGGCCCTCGCTGGGCTTCAGCACCGAGTTCGGCGGTCAGGGCATGCCCTCGGTCGTGTCGAGCGCGGTGGGCCAGTTCACCGCCGCCGCCAGCGCCGCCTTCTCCATGTATCCGGGCCTGACCAGCGGCGCCTTCCACGGCATCGAGGCCAGCGCCTCGGACGAGATCAAGCAGAAGTACCTGCCGAAGATGGCGTCGGGCGAATGGACCGGCACCATGAACCTGACCGAGCCGCAGTGCGGCACCGACCTGGGCATGGTCCGCACCAAGGCGGTGCCGAACGGCGACGGCTCCTATTCGATCACCGGCCAGAAGATCTGGATCTCGGCGGGCGAGCACGACTTCGCCGACAACATCATCCACACGGTGCTGGCCCGCGTCGAAGGCGCGGTTCCGGGCATCAAGGGCCTGTCCCTCTTCGTGGTGCCCAAGTTCCTGGTGAACGAGGACGGGTCGCTGGGCGAGCGCAACGGCGTGTCCTGCGCGGGCCTGGAACACAAGATGGGCATCCACGGCAACGCCACCTGCGTCATGGCCTATGAGAACGCCAAGGGCTGGCTGATCGGCGAAGAAGGCCGCGGCATGAACAATATGTTCGTGGTCATGAACGAGGCGCGCCTCGGCACCGGCCTGCAAGGGCTGGCCATCGGCGACGCCGCCTATCAGGCCGCCGTCGAGTTCGCCAACGACCGCCTGCAGGGCCGCAGCCTGACCGGACCGAAGAACCCGGACGGCCCGGCCGACCCGATCATGGTCCACCCCGACGTGCGCCGCATGCTGCTGGAAGCCAAGGCCTTCGTCGAAGGCGGCCGCGCCTTCATCCTGTGGACCGCCCTGCAGGCCGACCTGCAGAAGGCCGCCGATGAAGCCGTCGCCACCAAGGCCAAGGACTACATGGGCCTGATCACGCCCGTGCTGAAGGCCTATCTGACCGACAAGGGCTTCCACGTCGCCTCGCTGGCGATGCAGGTCCACGGCGGCTCGGGCTACACTGAACACTTCCCCGCTTCGCAGTATCTGCGCGATGCGCGGATCACCATGATCTATGAAGGCACCAACGGCATTCAGGCGCTGGATCTGGTCGGCCGCAAGCTGCCCGCCAACGGCGGCCGCGCCATCATGAGCTGGTTCGCCGACATCGACGCCTTCGTCGGCGAGAACGGCGACGACGAGGCGATCAAGCCCTTCGTCGAGGGCCTGGCCGACGCCAAGAAGAAGCTGCAGGAGGCCACCATGTGGCTGATGCAGAACGGCATGGCCAACCCGGACAATGCGGCGGCCGCCTCGACCGACTATCTGCATATCTTCGGCCTGACGGCCTACGCCTTCCTGTGGGCCCAGATGGCCAAGGCGGCGCAAGAGAAGATCGCGGCCGGGGACGCCGATCCCTACTACGCCAACAAGCTGATGACCGGCCGCTACTTCGTCGAGCGCATCCTGCCCGACGCCGGGGCGCACCTGAAGAAGCTGAAGTCCGGCGCCGAGGTGCTGATGCAAATGCCCGCAGAGGCGTTCTGATCCGCTTCTGATCCAGGGGCCTCTCTCGCCGCAGCGGGGGAGGCCCTTTCTTTATCGCAGAAGGGCGGCGCAGACCGCCCGCGTCAGCAGGAAACAACCCTATGAACGTCCTAGGCAGCCCCGAACCCGACTTCATGTGCGAAGAGGAGATCGTCCTCTTCTCCGACTCCGTCGCCAAATGGATCGACGAACACGCCCCGCCAGAGAAGTTCCAGCAGTGGATCGCCGCCTCCTCGGTGCCGCGCGGGCTGTGGAACGCGGCGGGCGAAGCGGGCCTGCTGGGCCTGTCGCTGCCGGAAGAGGACGGCGGCTTCGGCGGCGATTACCGGCACGAAGTCGTGCTGATGCGCCAACTGGGCTGGAAGGGCGCGGACCACTTCGGCATCAGCCTGCACAACGCCATCGTCATGCCCTACATCTGGCACTACGGCACGGCCGAGCAGAAGGCGCGCTGGCTGCCGCGTCTGCAGTCGGGCGAACTGGTCGGCGCCATCGCCATGACCGAGCCGGGCGCGGGCTCGGACCTGCAAGGGGTCAAGACCACCGCCGTAAAGCAGGGCGACCACTATGTGTTGAACGGCTCCAAGACCTTCATCACCAACGGCCAGCTGGCCAACTTCATCATCGTGGTCGCCAAGACCGACCCGGCCGAGGGCGCCAAGGGCACCAGCCTGATCTGCCTCGAAACGGACGGCGCCGAGGGCTTTGAGCGCGGCCGCAACCTGCACAAGATCGGCATGGAGGCGAACGACACCTCCGAGCTGTTCTTCAACGATGTGAAGGTGCCGCTGGAGAACGTCATCGGCGACACCGAGGGTCAGGGCTTCGTCCAGCTGATGCAGCAACTGCCGCAGGAGCGACTGAACATCGCCGTTCAGGGCGTGGCCGCCGCCGAGCGCGGGCTGGAGGCGACCCTGGCCTACGTCAAGGAGCGCAAGGCCTTCGGCAAGCGCGTCATCGACTTCCAGAACACCCAGTTCAAACTGGCCGAGATCAAGACCAAGCTGACCGTGGCCAAGGTCTTCGTCGACCACTGCATCGGCCTGCACCTGAAAGGCCAGCTGGACGCCGCCACGGCCTCCATGGCCAAATACTGGGTGACGGACATCCAGGGCGAGACCATCGACGAGATGCTGCAGCTCTTCGGCGGCTACGGCTATATGACCGAATATCCGATCGCCCAGCTGTACAAGGACGCCCGCGTCCAGCGCATCTACGGCGGCACGAACGAGATCATGAAGCTGCTGATCGCGCGGACGCTGTGAGGACGCCGTGCGGCGCCAAGGGAGATCAGGGACGGATGGCCGCCCATAGCGAGACGGACCTGTCAGAAGCGCTGCGCGCCGTCGAATCCCTGATCGCCAAATGCGAGAAGGCGGTCCTGAAGCTGGCCCCCGGCGCGGCGCAGCACACCCTTCTCGTCCGCCGCATCGCCGCCTTGAAGATCGCGCGCGATCTGATCGAGGAACGGCTGGACGCGACGCGCTGAGGCCCGTCAGCGCAGCAGCAGGGCGCCCGCGACCAGGGCGCCGGCGAGCACAATCGAAGCGGCGATCCACCGCCCGGCCGAGACGATCGACCGGGCGGTTTCCTTGTCCGACGCTGCAGCGGCGACAGGGTCGGCCGTCAGGCGGCGCGAGGCGGCGCGGATCAGGCGGGGCAGGTCGTCGCTGGCCGCCGACAGGTCCAAAAGGGCGCCGATCAAGCGGTTGCGCAGGGCCTCGGGGCTGCGGCTGGAGAAGAGGGCGCGGCTCCAGGCGCCCTTCATCGTCTTGACCAGGTCGAAGTCGGGGTCGACGCGCGACAACACCCCCTCGATCGTCACCAGCGCCTTGAGGATCAGCACCAGATCGGGCGGCGCCGCCACCCGCTCCTGCCGCATCAGTCCCATCAGGTCGCCGACGATGGCGGGCAGATCGACCGCGCCCTGACCGTGGCGGGCGATCAGCCGCTCGGCCCCGGCGGTCAGGCTGGCGCGCGAGACGTCCGTCCCCTCGGTCCAGTCGGCCAGCACCTCGGCCATGCGGGCGCCGTCGCCGGCGGCCAGCGACTGGACGAAGCTGATCAGCTCGGCGCGGCGGCGCGGGGTGACGGTCCCGACCATGCCGAAGTCCAGCAGCCCCACCCGGTCGCCGGGCAGGCCGCGCAGGTTGCCGGGGTGCGGATCGGCGTGAAACCGGCCGTTGACCAGCACCATGTCCAGCACCGCCTCGGCGCCGACGCGGGCCAGCCGGTGCGGATCGACGCCCGCCGCCTTCAGCCGCGCCGCGTCCACAGGCGGGACGCCGTCGAGATAGTCCTGCACCAGCACGCTGTCGGTCGTGTGCCGCCAATAGACGGCCGGGATGACCACGTCGCGGTTCCTGGCGAAGTCGGCGGCGAAGCGGTCGACGTTGCGGCCCTCGGTCGTGAAGTCCAGTTCGTCCAGCATGGCCTCGGTCAGTTGGGCGATCAGGGCGCGCGGGCGATAGCGGGCGATCTCGGCGCTGGACTGTTCGGCGCGGCGGGCCAGTTCGGCGATCAGGCGCAGGTCGGCCTCGACGCGCGGGCGCACGCCGGGACGGCGGATCTTGACCACCACCTCGGTCCCGTCGTGCAGGGCGGCGCGATGCACCTGGGCGATGGAGGCGGCGGCCAGGGGCGCCGTGTCGAAACGGGCGAAGACCTGTTCCGGCGGCCCGCCGAGGGCGGCTTCGACCTCGGGCCGCAGCACCTCGAAGTCGAGGGTGGGTCCGGCGCTCTGAAGCTGTTCGAACTCGGCGATCCAGTCGGCGGGCAGCAGGTCCGAGCGGGTGGACAGGATCTGGCCCAGCTTGACGAAGGTGGGGCCCAGCGCCTCCAGCGCCTGACGGGTGCGGCGCGACAAAGGCTCCGGCCCGTCGGCATGGGTCTCGCCGCCGCCGAGGCCGAGGCGCAGCAGCACGGCCTCAAGCCCGAAGCGAGCGGCGACGCCTGAAATCTCGGCCAGACGTTTTCGATCGCGCGCCGCTACGGCCAAGGTTGTGAACATGAAAGGCGAACGCGGGGCAGGCTCGCCGCGTTCCCGTCAGGCCGAGGTTGGTCGTCTCTGCGAAAGCGCGATATGCAGGCGCCATGATCCGTCTTCATGTTCAGGGCGACCTCGCCCCCGGCGCCGCCGTGGCGCCCACGCTCGACCAGTCGCGCTATCTGACGCAGGTGATGCGGTTGAAGGCGGGCGACGAGCTTCTGGTCTTCAACGGCCGCGACGGGGAGTGGCGCGTCAGCGTCGCCGAAGTGCTGAAGAAGGGCGTCATCCTGCGCGCCGAGGAACAGATGCGGCCGCAGGTCTATGGCCCCGATCTGGAGCTGATCGTCGCTGTGGTGAAGAAGGCGCGCGTCGAGACCATCGTGGAGAAGGCCGCCGAACTGGGCGCCAAGCGGGTGCGGCTGGCGCTGACCCATCGCACCAACGCCGACCGCCTGCGGCTGGACCGGCTGGACGCGATCGCCGAGGAGGCCGCCGAGCAGACCGGACGCCTGGACGTCCCGGTCGTGGATGATCCGGTGAAGCTGGACGCCCTGCTGGACGGCTGGGAGGACGGGCGTCGGCTGATGTTCTGCGACGAGACGGGCGGCGCGCCCGCCGCATCGGCGTTGACCGGCGCAGGCGACGGCAAGTGGGCCATTCTGATCGGGCCGGAGGGCGGCTTCTCGCCCGAGGAGGGCGAGCGGCTGCGGTCCCTGCCCTTCACCACCGCCGTCTCGCTGGGGCCGCGCATCCTGCGGGCCGACACCGCCGCCATCGCCGCCATGACCCTGTGGCAGGCGGCCGTCGGCGACTGGGATCGCTAGAAGTTTCCACGCCCCCCCTTGAGCATGGCCGTCGGCTGGCCCATCTAGCCGCGACAGCAGAGGTTACAGATGTCCGACACGGCGCCCCTTTCCAGAGACCAGCTGATCCACGCCATGTCGAAGGGCGAGAAGCCCCGCGACCAGTGGCGCATCGGCGCCGAGCACGAGAAGTTCGGCTTCGACAAGTCGACCCTGCGCCGCCCCGCCTATGAGGGCGAGAACGGCATTCTGGCCATGCTGACGGGCCTGCAACGGTTCGGCTGGTCGCCGGTCGAGGAAGCCGGCCGCGTCATCGCCCTGGAGCGCAAGAACGCCGAGGGCTTCAGCGCCTCGATCAGTCTGGAGCCGGGCGGACAGTTCGAACTGTCGGGCGCCCCGCTGAAGGACATCCACGACATCTGCAACGAGACCGGCCAGCACCTGATGGAGGTCAAGCAGGTCGCGGACCAGTTGAACCTGGGCTTCCTGGGCCTGGGCTTCGACCCGATGTGGCGGCGCGAGGACATCCCCGTCATGCCCAAGGGCCGCTATGACATCATGCGCGCCTACATGCCCAAGAAGGGCGATCTGGGCCTGGACATGATGCTGCGCACCTGCACCATCCAGGCGAACCTCGACTTCGACAGCGAAGCCGACATGGTGATGAAGTTCCGGACTTCGCTGGCGCTGCAGCCCATCGCCACGGCCCTGTTCGCCAACAGCCCCTTCACCGAAGGCAAGCCGAACGGCTTCCTGTCAGCGCGCGCCAACGTCTGGACCGACACCGACCCGGACCGCACGGGGATGCTGGACTTCGTGTTCGAGGACGGCTTCGGCTACGAACGCTACGCCGACTATGCGCTGGACGCGCCGATGTATTTCGCCAAGCGCGGCGAGACCTATGTCGACCTGTCGGGCCAGTCGTTCCGCGCCTTCATGGACGGCAAGCTGGACGCCCTGCCGGGCGACCGCGCCACGGCCAAGGACTGGGCCGACCACCTGACCACCCTCTTCCCCGAGGTGCGGCTGAAACAGTATCTGGAGATGCGCGGCGCCGACGGCGGGCCGTGGAGCCGCATCTGCGCCCTGCCCGCCCTGTGGGCCGGGATCCTGTATGACGCGCCGTCGCTCGCGGCGGCCTGGGATCTGTGCAAGGACTGGGACATCGCCGACCATGAGCGCCTGCGCCGCGACGTGACGCGGCTGGGCCTGAAGGCCGAGGTCAACGGGCGCAGCGTGCGCGACATCGCCGTCGACATGGTCAACATCGCCAAACAGGGCCTGAAGAACCGCGCCCGCTTCAGCGGCGGCATGGTGGACGAGCGCGGCTACATCACCGAACTGGAAGACATCGCCGACAGCGGCGTGACCTCGGCCGACCGGCTGCTGGAGCTCTACAACGGCGAATGGAGCGGCGACGTCAGCCGCGTCTATCGTGACATGGCCTACTGAAGCTCTCCTGAGACGCGAGCCGCAAGGCGCCCTTAACCGGCAGGCGCTAGGGTGAGGTCCAGCCTGCCTTCAGGACCGCGCCTCAGGACCGCCCATGCCCCTCACTCCGGCCGCCGCCCCTTCCTCGACGGGACAGCCGCAGCCGCCGCCTGACGCCGGAGTCGATCTGGCGACCTTCTTCGACGTGTCCCTAGACCTGCTGGTGATCCGCGACCTGGAGGGGCGGATCGTGCGGGTCAGCGCCTCCTGGGCCTCCATCCTGGGCTATCGACCCGAAGAGCTGGTCGGCCTGCCCATACTGACCCTGGTCCACCCCGACGACATGCCCGGCACCCTGGGCAGCGTGACCGAGGTCGAGACGCGCCGCCCCGGCGATCCGGTGCTGGGCCACGTCAACCGCTATCGCCACAAGGACGGCCGCTACGTCACCCTGGAATGGCGGGCGCAGAAGTTCGGCGACCGCATCTACGCCGTCGCCCGCGACGTGACGGCCAAGGTGGCCGCCGAGCGCGCCCTGGTCGAGGCCAAGGCCGCGGCCGAGACCGCCAACCGCGCCAAGTCCGACTTCCTTGCCAATATGAGTCATGAGATCCGCACGCCGCTGAACGGGGTCATCGGCGTCATCGACGCCCTGGCGCGCACGCCGCTGTCGCCCCAGCAGGCCGAAATGGTCGAACTGGTCCGCAGTTCGAGCGTGACCCTGGAGCGGCTGGTCACGGACATCCTGGACGTGTCGCGCATCGAATCCGGGCGCATGACGCTGGAAACCCGTCCCTTCGACCTGAACGACGCCCTGATCCCCGCCATCGCCCCCCTGCGCAGCCTGGCCGAAGAGAAGGGGCTGACCTTCCGCCTTGAGCGCGCCGATGCGGCGTGCGGCGTCTTCAACGGCGACGTGGTGCGGGTTCGCCAGATCCTGGGCAATCTGCTGTCCAACGCCGTCAAATTCACCGCCCAGGGCCAGGTGTCGGTCCATGTCGATCTGCTGGACAGGGGCGACGGCGCCGTCCTGCTGACTCTGGAGGTGCGCGACACCGGCATCGGCTTCGGCGCCGATCACGCGGCGCAGTTGTTCCAGCGGTTCAGCCAGGCCGACGCCTCCATCACCCGGCGTTTCGGCGGGGCCGGGCTGGGCCTGTCCATCTGCCACGCCCTGACGGAGATGATGGGCGGACGCATCGAGGCCGAGTCGGCCCCGGGCGAAGGCAGCCGCTTCCAGGTCGAACTGCCGCTGACGCGCATCGCCTCCCTGGCCCAGTTCGATGCGGCCTACGTCGAAGAGGCGGCGTCAGACGCGCCGCCTCCCGGCCCGCGCCCGCGCGTCCTGCTGGCCGAGGATCATCCGATCAATCAGCGGGTGGTGCAGTTGATCCTCGGCGACAGCGTCGAGCTGACCCTGGTCGAGAACGGCGAGCAGGCGGTGGCCGCCTTCGTCGCCGAACGGTTCGACCTGGTGCTGATGGACATGCAGATGCCGGTGATGGACGGGCTGAGCGCCACGCGCGCCCTGCGCGATGTCGAGCACGCCGACCCGGCGCGCCCGCGCGCGCCGGTCATCATGCTGAGCGCCAACGCCATGGCCGAGCATCAGGAACAGGCCGCCCAGGCCGGCGCCGACCTGCACCTGGCCAAGCCCGTCACGGCCGAGGCCCTGACCGATGCGGTCCGCAGGACGCTGGCCGACCGCGCGGTCCAGCCCGGCTGACCTAGCCCAGC
>ERZ778017.3443-NODE-3443-length-11213-cov-5.721724_pt1 | contig 11213 bp, 8 predicted proteins | sample MGYA00375747_ERZ778017 | MGnify/ENA primary metagenome ERZ778017 (study PRJEB29350, sample SAMN05509838) | bioreactor metagenome | biome: bioreactor; material: wastewater | place: South Africa: University of Cape Town | collected 2014-03-17 ... | reverse complement strand
AGCGCGATCAGCGCCGAATATTCGTTCTCGTAGCGCAGCGCGAGGTCGAGGCAGATGTTGCCACCCATGGACTGGCCCATGACGACGGGCTTATCGAGATCGAGCGCGCGGCAGAATTCGAGGATGAACTCGGAATAGAAGCTGGTGGTCAGCTTGTATTCGTCCTCCTCCAGGTGCCAGCCGGCCGGCGGCAGCGATTTGCCGTGGCGCGGCAGGTCGAACGCGATGACGCGGAAGTTCGAGGTTATGTCGGCGTCGCAAAGCTGGTGGCGGTATTCGCGGCCGTCGGCGCCGGCGGTATGCAGGCATACGAGAGGAATGCCCTCGCCCGCCTCTTCGTAAAAGGTCCGGTAGGTCTTGCCCTGACATGTGACATAGACGTAGCGGCCCACGATCGGATCGTGTTTGTTCATCGCTCGCTCTCCTTAAACTTCGCGCATGAGGGACAGCATCCAGTGCATGGCCCTCATGTTCTGCCAGAAGGTCAACTGGTTACCCTCGATCTGTAGCTGCCGGTGCAGCGGATGCGCCATCGCCCAGATGTCGTTGAACATCGGTGGCGGAGTCTTCTGGCTGAATTTGGACCACGCCGACGCGGGGGCGCGCAGGGCGAATTCGTATCCCAGATCGGACGGCTCCAGCCCTTCCGATATCTTCTCGACCTTGCCCTGGCGCATGTGGAGGAGGTAGTCGACGTCGTCCACGCCGAGCACGAAGCGGGCGTTGAAGAACCGTCCCAACCTGGGCATCACGCGATCGTCGTTCACGCGGCGTGCCCAACGCTCGATCCACTCCAGGTCGATTGTCTTTCTGCTGCCATATTTGCTCATTGTCTTCTCCTGTCTTTCAGGCAGCCGGCAACGCCGCCTTGGCCGGTCCGTAAATTGCCGTGAAACTTGTCTGGTCGATTGTCACGGGCAGGATCGCCCTGGCGAAAGCCGGCAGATCCGCGTCCGGGCCGAGATCAATCGACCGCGCCTTCAGCGCATACAGCGTGAAGACATAGCGGTGCGGGCCGTCGGGCGGCCAAGGGCCGCCATAGCCGCGCCCGAAGCCCGGTATGCCGAACGTGACGAAGTCCGAATTGAGTTCCTGCGAGCCCGACGGCATCGATGCCGTCATCGAGGCGCCTTCGGGCAGGCCGTGGGCGTCGGCGGGGATGTTGTAGACCAGCCAGTGAGCGAAGCTGCGCGGGAAGTTGAACGCGGCGGGAAGGTCGGGATCGGTGATCGCCAGGGCGAAGCTTTGCGTGCCCTCGGGCACGCTTTCCCACTCCAGCGCGGGCGAGCGCCCGTCACGCTCCGTGAAGCGGTCGGGGATGGTCCCGCCCTGGGCGATGTCGGGCGCCATCATGAGAAAGCCCGATTGGTTCATGGTTATTCTCCGATCGATGCCGGGCCGCAGGCGTACGGGACGAGGTACCGGCCGCCCCTCGTCGAGCACCGGACTCCAGCGCTCCGAAGCGCGCTCGCTCCCAGCCTCCTCGCCGGGCAGGCGCGCATCCGGCCGGCGTCCGAAAGTGGCGTTCAGGATGGTATGCGTATTGAAGGGCGGCTGAAAAGTCGAGGAGACGACGCCGCCCCTGAACACCAGTACCCGATTGCACAGGTCGAGGAACTCCTCGATCTCCGAGGACAGGAAGACCACGGCGTTGCCGCGGCCCGCGAATTCGCGCAGGTTCCGGTAGAGGTCGAGCTTGGCGCCGATATCGATGCCACGCGCCGGATCGTTGAGGACGAGAACGCCGGGGCGCTCGGCGAAAGCTCGCGCGATGAGCACCTTCTGCTGGTTGCCGCCGGACAGCGACGTGATCAGGTTTGCCGAATGCCCCATCTTCGTCGCCAGCTTTCCGGTTTCGTGCACGAAGATCGGATCGAGCTTCTGCCTGTCGATGAAGTTCAGGAAGCCGCCGGTGGAATAATCGGGATAGATCGGCATGCACATGTTCTCAAAGATCGAGAGGTTGGGAAAAATCCCCTCCTTCTTGCGGTCTCCCGAGACATAGGCGATGCCGTTCTCGCGGGCCGTGGCGAGGTTCGTGACCCGCTCGGCCTTCCGGTCGCGGATGAAATGGATCTCGCCGTCGAGCAGGCTCTGAACCCCAGCCAGCGCCCGCACGAAATCGGCCTGTCCCTGGCCGTCGAGGCCGGTCACGCCGACGACCTCGCCGGGATAGAGGTTGAAATCGAACCGGGCGGTTTCCTGCCATACGCGCACGTCGTTCATCCGCACCAGCGGCTGGTCGGATTGCCGCCTGGCCGGCTCGCTTTCGGACTGGGCCTGCTCCCGCTCCGGTCCGGCGATCAGTCGCAGGATGTTCTCCTCGGTGATTTCCTCCTTGCTCAGCGTGCCGACCGAGACGCCGTCCCGCAGCACGGTGGCGCGGTCGGCGATCCGCACCAGTTCGGCAATCCGGTGCGTGACGATGAAGATCGCGCAGCCCGCCTTCTTCAACTGGCGCATCTTCGCAAACAGCCGTTCGGTCGACTCGAAATCGAGAGCGGCCGAGCTCTCGTCGAGGATGAGCACGCGCGGATTGGTGAGGATGCCTCGGGCGATCGTGATCCACTGCTTGATGGAGAGCGGGAGCTCGCCGACGATCGTGTCCGGGTCGATATCGAATCCGAGCAACTCCGCCATGACCGCGCGGGCGCGCTCGTAACGGACGTCATGCGGCTCGGCGGCGCCAAACAGGCCGTCGGCGCCGAGGAAAAGATTGTCCATGATCGAGCATTCGTCGGCGACCAGGACCTCTTGATAGACGTTCGCGATGCCCAGCGCCTTGGATTCGGACGGCGTCGTGGCGCTCTTGCCGAAAATGGAAACCTGGCCCCGGTCGGGCACGAGCACGCCGGAGATCACCTTCGCCAGGGTCGACTTGCCCGAGCCGTTGCCGCCGATAATGGCATGAACCTCGCCCTCGTAGGCGCGCAGGCTGACCCGATCCAACGCGACCGTCGGCCCGAAGGTCTTCCTGACGTCGACTAGCTCTGCGGCGACTGCGGACACGAATACGGCCTTGTTATAGGGGAGGGCCCGCCCAGGCGGCCTTGCCGGCTCAGGCGTGGACATCCACGGCGCATCCAGGAGGGCCGGATGCGCCGTGGACAGTATCACTTCGCGGCGGGATGCGAAGCCGGATCGTATTTTTCCGGATCGGCCGGGCGCAGGAAGAAATTATCGAGATACGCCTTGCCCGCCCACGTATCGATGCCCGGATGATACCAGCCGCTGGACTGCTCCGAGCAGTCTTCCGGAATGGCGGCCATCATTTCCTCGCGGCTCATCATCACCGGCGTGGTCAGGATCGACTGAATCTTCGGACCCTGTCCCTGCAACGTCCGCATCATGATGTTCCAGCCCATCTCGAAATCGTCGCCCGGAGGCCAGGTGTGGATGGCGGCCGATACATAGTCGGGATTATGGCGCCAGTAGCACAGCGCGCCTTCCTCGGAAGCCAGCGTCAGCGGCACCATTTCGCGGCCCGATTGCTGCAAGGCGCGCAAACCGCCGACCACGGATGCCGACTGGATCAGGATGCCGTCGAGCTTGCCCGGATTGGTGCCGAGCCAACGCTGCACTTCGGCCTGCGCGACCTGGTCGGTCCACATGCCGGCGACAGGACCCTCGACCTTGATGTCCGGGTATTCCTTCATCGCCATTTCGATGCCGAGGTTCTGGCTGTCGGACGCGGAGGCGCCGGGTATCCCCTCGACGTTGAGGACACGTCCCTTGCCGCCGATCTCCTTGGCCATCCACTCGCCCATCATGTGACCGCCGAGCACGAAGTTGGCCGAGGAGTTCACCGAATAGGGGCTGGTCAGGTAGCCGATGGCGGAGAACACCGCGACACCCTTGTTATAGGCGTATTCGACGGATGCGTTCAGCGCCGTGGGGTTCGAGCAGCACACGATGATCGCGTCGACACCCTGGTCGACGAGCTGGCGGATCTGCTGAATCTGCGTTGAATCGTTCAGATTCGACTGCGTGATGATGACTTCGTCGAGCAGGCCGAGTTCCTTCCACTTCGGGATAAGCACGTTCTGAAGACGATCCATGACGCCCGCGCGCCAGGTGTTGCCCGCATAGGACGAGGCGTAGCCGATCTTCCATGGCGGCGGATTCTTGGCCACCCAGTCACGATAGGCGCTGTCGCCGATCGGCTGGTTGGGATCGAGCATTTCCTTGTTGTAGAGCTTGTCGCGAATGTCGTCCGGCAGTTCGTCGACGCCAGCGAACGCGGCGGTTGCCACAAGGGCCGCGCAACAGAACGTCGACAGCCGTAGCATGAATGATTTCATGAATTTTCCTCCCGTTGGGTGGCAAACGCGGAGCGCTCGCGCCAAGGAGGTATAGCCCAGCTCAACACAGGCGGAGAAAGAGAAAACAATTATACCCCCCATATGGCAGGGGTATATTGCGTAAGCCCGCATCCTCAAGCGGCCACTTGCCCGTTCGCTTTGCCTGGACAGCGCATCCGGCAAAACCGCCGGGTATATCTGCGTTCTATAGGAGCTAGGCAAAACGGCTATTTGTAATCCATTCACTGCCCAAGCCATATTCCGCCCGAAAGATGCCCCGAGCCGTCCAGAGAACGAGGAGCGGAAGATGCTTCAGGAAACGACAGACCGGTTTCAGCATATCCGCGAAGGCGTGAGAGCGCTGTGCTCCGAATTTCCCGACGAATACCACAGAGCGATCGACGCGGCGCGCGGCTACCCGGAAGAATTCGTCGATGCGCTTACGAAGGCGGGCTGGATGGCCGCGCTCATTCCCGAGGAATACGGGGGATCGGGCCTCGGCCTGACGGAAGCCTCCGTCATCATGGAGGAAATCAACCGTTCCGGCGGCAATTCCGGCGCCTGCCACGGGCAGATGTACAACATGAACACGCTGGTCCGGCATGGCTCGGAAGAACAGAGGCAAAAGTACTTGCCGAAGATCGCCACCGGCGAACTGCGCCTGCAATCGATGGGCGTGACCGAACCGACGACGGGAACGGACACGACTAGGATCAAAACGACGGCAGTGAAGAAGGACGGCCGATACGTCATCAACGGACAGAAGGTATGGATCAGCAGGGTGCAGCACTCCGATCTCATGATCCTTCTGGCTCGCACGACGCCGCTTTCCGAGGTCCAGAAGAAGTCGGAGGGCCTGTCGATCTTTCTCATCGACATCAAGGCGGCCATGACTAACGGGCTGTCCGTCCAACCGATCCCAAACATGGTCAATCACGAAACGAACGAGCTGTTCTTCGACAATCTCGAGATTCCGGAAGGCAACCTCATCGGCGAGGAAGGCCGCGGCTTCAAATATATCCTGACGGGGCTGAACGCCGAGCGCACGCTGATCGCCGCCGAATGCATCGGTGACGGCTACTGGTTTATCGACCGGGTCAGTAAATATGTGCGCGAACGCCAGGTATTCGGCCGCCCGATCGGACAAAACCAGGGTGTACAGTTCCCGATTGCGGAAGCCTATATAGAAATCGAAGCGGCCAACCTCATGCGGTTCAAGGCCTGCCGGCTGTTCGACGACAAGCAGCCCTGCGGCGCCGAAGCCAACATGGCCAAATATCTCGCCGCCAAGGCTTCCTGGGAAGCCGCCAACGCCTGCCTGCAATTCCATGGCGGCTTCGGCTTTGCGGCGGAATACGACGTGGAACGCAAATTCCGTGAGACGCGCCTTTATCAGGTCGCCCCCATCTCCACCAATCTGATCCTCAGCTACGTCGCCGAACATGTCCTTGGCCTGCCGAGGTCGTTCTGATGAGCGTGAGCGACCTTCCCCTGGCCGGCCTCAAGGTCGTCGCGATCGAGCAGGCGGTGGCAGCGCCCTTCTGCACGTCGAGGCTCGCTGACGCTGGCGCTGAAGTGATCAAGATCGAACGTCCCGAGGGCGATTTCGCGCGCGGCTACGACCAGGCCGCGGCTGGCCAGTCGAGTTACTTCGTCTGGCTCAACCGCGGCAAGACGTCGTTGACGCTCGACCTCTCCACGGATCACGGCAAGGCGGAGCTCGAAGGGCTCCTTGCCGATGCGGACGTGCTGATCCAGAATTTGAAGAGGGGCGCGCTTGCCAGATTGGGCTTCGACCCGCAACGGCTCGCCCGCGACCATCCCCGGCTCATCGTCTGCTCCATCACCGGATATGGAGAGAGCGGCCCGCTGGCGGACCGCAAGGCCTACGATCTTCTAGTTCAGGCCGAATCCGGACTCTGCTCGATCACCGGAGGACCGTCGGAGCCGTCGCGGGTCGGCATTTCCATCGTCGATATCGCCACGGGCTCCACCGCCTATTCGGCAATCCTCGAGGCCTTGATCCGCCGCGCCAACACCGGCAAGAACGCCGTGGTCTCGGTCGCAATGTTCGACGTCATGGCCGACTGGCTGACCGCCCCGCTGCTCAACCACGAAGGCGGCTACACGCCGGTCCGCATCGGCATGGCTCACCCCTCCATCGCCCCCTATGGCGTATTTACAGCCAAAGACGGCGAAACCGTTCTGATTTCCGTTCAAAGCGACCGCGAGTGGAGCAAGCTCGCGCGCGATTTCCTCGGCAAGCCCGAGCTGGCGGACGATCCGCGCTTCGCCACCAACGTGGCGCGCGTCGCCAACCGGGCCGATACGGATGCTCTCGTCGCCGAGGGCTTCGCGCGTCTGGACAGCGCAGCGGCGATCCAGGCACTGCTCTCTGCCGACGTGGCCCTCGCCAGGGTCAACGACATGGAGAGCCTTTCCAAGCACCCGCATCTCCGGCGCATCACCGTCGATACGCCCAACGGTCCCGTTTCCATGCCAGCACCGGCACCTATTTTCGCCAATGAAGAGCGTCGTTACGGACCTGTCCCCGCGTTGAAGCTACCGCAAGAGTAGCGGCCGATCACCGGAACTCGCCCCTTTGCAAGTAGGTAATGGCTCCATGCAACTCGATGATCTGTCCCTGTTCCTCTTTACGCCGGCCAACCGGCTCGACCGGCTTGAAAAGGCCACGGCCACGGATGCGGATGCGGTCATCGTCGACCTCGAGGACGCCGTCGCCATCGACCAGAAGGAGACGGCCCGCTCGAACCTCGCCGAGGCGCTGGATGCGGCGGCTGCACGCAAACCGATCATCCTGCGGATCAACGCTACGGGAACCGAATGGCACGCCCGCGATACGATGGCCGCTGCCGCGCTGCCCGTTGTAGCCGTGATGCTGCCGAAGGCCGAATCGGCGGCCCAGTGCAAGGAGGTCGCCCGCCGGTGCGGGAAATCTCTTGTTGCACTCCTGGAGACAGGCCAAGGCGTGCATAACGCTTTAGCTATTGCGCAATCATCGGCTCGGCTAGCCTTCGGCAATCTGGACTTCGCCGCCGACCTCGGGCTGGAGCAGGACAGGCTGGCTCTCGCCCACCACCGCTCCTGCCTGGTGCTGGCCTCGCGCGTCGCAGGCATAGCCTCGCCCATCGACGGCGTGACGCAGGAGTTCGACGACCTTGAGGTCGTCGAGGACGATGCCCGGCACAGCCGCGCGATGGGGTTTTCCGGCAAGCTGCTGATCCACCCCAGGCAGATCGGCCCGGCGAGACACGCTTTGCTGCCCAGCGCGGCCGAGATCGAATGGGCCGGGCGCATTCTCGCGGCAGCGGGTGGCGAAACAGGCGTCCTGACCGTCGACGGGCAGATGGTCGACGCCCCCGTTCTCAGGCGCGCCCGGCAGATCATGACTCGTTTCCGGCAGAAGTAGGCAACCAACGATCTGCCCCGCAGACGGCGCTGGAACGTGGTTTTGCAGGATCAGCGCCTCGACCTGCGGCTTTGTCGCAAACCACCACCTTGACGGACAAGTTGATCAAATACGGTATCCAGGCAGCAACGATTTCGAACTGCTCGGCAAGTGATGGGTCCAGATTGTAGGCGTACCTTGCCTGTCGTTTGCGCATCGTGTGAACCATCTCGATGCCGGACAGGATGGTCGCGGCGCTGGCGGTTGATTTGAATCCGAGCATGGAACGTATCCGCTGCTTGACGCTGCGGTCTCAGCCCCGGCAATACGGAGCACCCCTGTGGTGAGGCATTACTCACCACAGATTCAACCGCGGCGCGAGCTGTTTAGGCAATTGGATCGGAGTAGGGGCTACATGGTCAGAACCCAGCGAGCGGTTGAATTCTGCCGCCATCCGCGAACCGTGAGAAGCTGAATGGTGTGGGATCAACCACCGGCGTTACTCCGGCGGCGATCTGCGCGGTGAGCTTTCCTGCGCCCGGCCCGATACCGAAACCATGCCCTGAATAGCCGGACGAAAGGATGAGTCCCGGCACGGCAGCGATTTCCGAAATGACCGGAACGAGATCCGGCGTAGCGTCGATCATACCCCCCCAGCTCGAAGCCGTGGGCACGGAGCCGAAGGCCGGGAACGCTAGCTCGAGGTTTCGGCGCGCACGCGTGATTTCCGCTGCTGACGGCTCCGGGTCGAGGGTACGAACTTTCTCGAAAGGCGAGATGGCATCCATGTCCCAGTGGCGAGTAAGTCGCCACTCGTCGAAGAAAGCGCGGCCGAAGCGCAGCGCGATGCCTGACCATTCCTGGCGCAGAAGCGGGATGAAATCGGTAAGGAAACGGAAGCTGTCGGGTACCACTTGTGCAACGACCGAGCCACTGGACACCGTGTAGCCGCCGTCGAGGCGCTTGCGCAGTGCGAGCCCCGGCCCCCATGCGGCGATTGCCGGCCCCTCCGTTATCGGCATCGTGCGCAGCACTGAGGCAAGGACCTTGAGCTGGGGGAAGCGGATGCCGACCGTCGCGGCAAACAGGCTGGACCAGGCACCACCAGCGAGCACAACCCTGTCGGCACGGATGCGGCCGCGCTCGCTCACCACTCCCGTGACCCGGCCTGCCTGCACGTCGAGGCCGCGCACGGCGCAGCGCTGCAGGATGGTCGCCCCCAATCTGTGGGCCGCGCGCGCGATTGCCGGTGCGGCAAGGCTCGGCTCGGCGACGCCATCGCCCGGAGTGTACAAGGCGCCCGTCCAACTCCGGGCAGCCCCGGTCAAGACCTCGTTGACCTGTGGGCCACGCAACAGCACGGATTCGATGCCGTTCTCACGCGCATGGGGCAGCCACGCCTCACGCTTGGCATAGGCCGCTTCGTCGGGACAGATATAGAGGGTGCCGGTCTGCCGAAACCCTGTTTCATCGTTAATCCGATCGTTCAGGCCGCGCCAGATCGACAGGCTTTCCAGCATAAGCGGAATTTCGCGCGGATCGCGCCCCATCGAACGGCACCAGCCCCAGTTGCGGCTGGACTGTTCGCCAGCGATAACGCCTTTCTCGCAAAGAACGACACGCAGACCGCCCTCGGCCAGGAAATAGGCGGTGGAAACGCCGATGATACCGCCGCCGACCACCACCACATCGGCGTCCGTCGGCACCTGCGGATCGTCGTCCACTGTAGCGACCTCGATCGGCATTATGCGACCTCGAGCGGCGTGTCGCCGCTGCCGACCAGCATTTCGACGCCGTTGTCGGTCAGCGCATAGGTGCCGCCCTGGATGACACCGAGCCCTTCGTCCGGGAATTGCAGGTAAGCATGCAGTACGAACACCATCCCTTTTTCCATGCGCTGGTCAGGTCCGCGGCTGATTTGCAGCGGCTCCAGCCAGATCGGTGGGTATGCGACGCCGATGCCATAGCCGAAGCGCATTACCGCCGCGTCTTCCATGCCGGCCGCGCGCACCGGTTCCAGAGACGCTTCCTCGATGTCGCCGACATGTACGCCCGGGGCAATGGCTGCCGTGCCGGCCGCGAGACACTGGCGCGCCACTTCATAGACCTTGCGCGCCCGCTCATCCGGCTCGCCGGCCGCCATGGTATGGATCGCGGTCGCATGGTAGCGTGCCGAAACACCGGCGAACTCGGCATGGACCAGATCGCCCTTTACGATGACGCGGCTGCGCGGCGTCGCATGGCCACCTGCCGAGCGCTCGCCTCCCGACAACTCGGTCGGGATCGACCAGTAGTCGCTGCCCGAAACGCGCATCGCATTCTCGATCTCGGCGGCAAGTGCGATCTCGGTCATGCCGGGGCGCAGCGCGCGGCGCATCGCCTCAAGGCCGGCCTTGGCATGGCCGGCGGCTTCGCGCAGACAGGCAAGCTCGGCTGGGGATTTGATAAGGCGTGGCAACCCCATCATGGCCGTGGAATCAACGATCTCCGCCGGTGCAAGCGCATCGGCAAGAGCAAGGCCCAGCGCATGAGGCAAGGCATAGGTCTGCGTCTCGATCGCTACCTTTCCATCCTTCATCCCCTTTTCCTTCGCCACCGAGGCGATGGTGCCGGCAACGTTGTCGAACATCAGCCTGTAGGGCCGGATATCCCGCACCCAACTGCTCTCATAGGCGAGCGACAGGTCGGTATCGCGTAGCACGATAGTCGGCTCGTCATCATCCGCCGTGAAGATGAGCGCCTGCGGGCTGTTGACGCTCACCCAGGAATCGTAGCCGCCATAATAATAAAGCGATTCCGGCGCCATGCTGATGCAGTATTGGATGCCGCGCTCCTTCATCAACGCGCGCACCTGCCTGAGACGCGCCCTATGCTCGGCCTCCTCGAACGTCGCGAATTTTCCCCTCATCGTCCTACTTCCTTTTCACTGAACAACATGAGGCGCTCGGCGTCGAAATTGACGGCGACGCGCCCGCCTTCCTCGATCGGCGGCGGCTCGCCGCGGCCCTCCGCGCGCCATACGACGCCGGATGCGAGCTCCAGATCGACACGGTGCCAGCTACCGCCGAAGATGACGGAGCGTACGGTCGCGCCGACCTCGTTGACGGCACCGGACGGCTCACCCGGTCGCAGCCGCAGATGCTCCGGCCGCAAACCGCAGACTATCCGGCCGGAGACCTGCGCTTCGCCGCGCCTGGCCATCAGCGGTCCAAGCGGCCCGTCAACCCGGACATCACCGTTCGCCGCATCGGCTACTTCGCCAGGCGCTTCGTTCAGGTCGCCGACGAAGCGTGCGACCAGCAAATCGTTCGGCGAGCGATAAAGATCAGCCGGCGGCGCCATCTGCCGGATGGCGCCATTCGCCATGACAGCCACCTGGGTGGACATGGTGAATGCCTCTTCCTGATCATGCGTGACGTAGATCATAGTGATACCGCTGCGGCGCTGGAGGCTGCGCAACTCCACGGCAAGTTGCTGACGCAGTTGCCGATCGAGAGCGCCGA
>ERZ778017.3442-NODE-3442-length-11220-cov-4.962920_pt1 | contig 11220 bp, 7 predicted proteins | sample MGYA00375747_ERZ778017 | MGnify/ENA primary metagenome ERZ778017 (study PRJEB29350, sample SAMN05509838) | bioreactor metagenome | biome: bioreactor; material: wastewater | place: South Africa: University of Cape Town | collected 2014-03-17 ... | reverse complement strand
GATTCCACTTGTGCTAGGTTCATGAATAGCTGGTCGTCCCAAGATAACAACAAGTCACCGTAGAAATATTCCAAGTTATTAACGACGTGACCCCATTTTGATTCATTTAGCAAATGTTGGTAAATGACTTCTTCGTCACCCTTGCCAACTGCCATTAAAATTGGTTTATTTGAAATCAACAACCCTAAGGAAATTTTGAACAAACCAATTTTCCACCCTTGGATCATACAGAAATCCATATTTCTGTTTACAACAGACATATCTGGTATATGAGAGCATGCAAACGATAACCACCATTGGTATAAGAATGTTTGCAACTCCACAAATCCATCAAGATGCTTATATAATTCTGGGTCTACCTTTCCCAAAATAGTTTTGAATTGATCGTGCCATTTGCCCAATGTAATTGGCATGGTATACGATTCAAAAATATCATGGACTTCTGATTCCAAATTCATGATTGAAATCAAGGCATGAAAAGTCATTTGACAGTCTGATTCGAAATTGTGATAAAGTGCTCCAACTAAAAAGAGCAAACCTTGACAGTACCCCAATTCGGCATCATAATTAGCATAGACATTCAAAATGGTTGACAAATTGGTAATTGTTGTTTCCAACTTGAAAAAGTCAACCAGAGGGAACGTTCTGGGGAGATCTTTTGATATTTGTTTTGAAATCTCTTGATTATAGGAATGCTGAAAGTTTGTAAAAAGGATTTTTGACAGTTGGGGAATGGAATTACCAGAGAAAAGGAATAGCTTTTTCCATATGATTGTCCGTAATGGGGTTGGAATACCCTGTTGTAATGCAAAAAACCTAGTACAACTAGGGAAAGTATTGATAGTTGTGGTTGGGTTGTTTATAAATGAAAGCCAAAAAGTAGCTGTCAAATCATTGACCTGGGTTACTCTAAGCACAAAATTCGAACAACACGATTTGTAAGTTGAAGGATTAGTGAGTTCACCTCCACAAGTGTTGCAAGTTAAGAACTGATTGTCTTTGCACGAGTAGTTTTCGAATAATGAGATCACTTGGTCTTTCGAATATAAATCACTTTGACACAGTTCTTCACCCAAAATATCATTATTTTCAAAAGTTTCAATTTTCAACTCCAAGTTAGACAAGATCAATTGGTGGGAATCGCAATTACATGAAAGCGACTCTTCGAATTCAATGAGCGGCTCAAAGTTTGACATATTGAAAATACTGAAAGTTAAATCTTGTTGTGCAATGGGAAATGGTGTGGAATGTAAAAGTATGGAATGGTGGTTAACGTAGGTAATAGGTAGGGCCGATTGATGGGACAAACGTCAAAGATCACTAGAAAGAAAAGTTTTGAAGGAAAGACTAAAGTTAGAGTAAAAAAGATCTGTAATAAAGGAACGGCTGAAGTGAGCTAGTGTGATTGAACCAACGACCCCAAATTAAGTAATTTGACTGTTTCACTTTTAAAATTCCCTATAGTAGAATCCCTACTTAATATAGTAATTTGTATTCTCACGTGGTCACTATTTACATACACGCTGAAACTTTGAAGGAGGTATTTACGTCCGAGTCGCGGTAATTTGTGGGGACAACCAGCGGCCAGCCGCGGTGACATCATAGCCACCATCACTGGCGCACCTGATCTCAGGAACACTTCAAAACACATTTGCATGTCTCAACCAGTTCTATGTGGGCATTTGTATTTGGGCATATTTCACGATTCACTAGACGAGTCAATGGTCATTTGTTGTGGTATTTATACTTGGTTATTGAATTGTATCATTAAGTGTTTGAGGTGTGTTGAGTCGAGGAAATGTTTCATGTACTAGTATGTTTCAGATATGCCGCGAATTACATATTCTGAAACAGCCCTGAATTTTTGGCAGAAGATAAGATATGCTCAAGAAAACAAGGGGCCCTGTCACAGACGCAAGTGATTGTGTGTGGTTATCACAGGATATTATACGTTTGGAAACACGCAAAATTGTGCTTGGCTGAGCCTTGTGGAAGTGAACTGATTTTTCTTACATGGCTTGTCTGTTGCTGCGTACCTTCGCCATCACTCGGGCGTGATTGTGAAACATCGCAAGTGCAAGTGACACTCTGGCGAAGGGAGGTATGATTGAAGCATGAACCACAATTGAGAAGGATCGTTAAAAGTAAGTTTTGGCCATTATTTCCCATTTCAACGACTTGTCAGTCTTCGTCTACTGCGGTGCTAGGACGACGTGGCAGTAGGCTAGTACCGCTCTACGGTGGGGCCAGTACCGCACTACGGTGGGGCCAGTACCAATTCGTGGTGGAGCCAACAGAGTCGTGGAAAAAATGCCTACTCCGTATACATGCAGTCGATGAGCTGCAACTCAAAGGCAGGTGGTAAAGACTAATACCATCATGGTGTACTACTACAAGGCCACTATTACCAGCGAAGAAGACTTGGTAGAGACTTCTCGGGAGTACACGATTTACATGGGAAAAGACAAAGTTGAAAATGACCCACTAATCAAATACTCACACCCAAAGTACCTCTGGTTTCACGTCGACAACTACTCATCAGCTCACGTCTATTTGAAGATAGATGACGAAGATTTGAATTACAAGTCGTTTGACGATTTGCAAATTGACGAAGCATTATTAAACGTCATTGGGCAATTGACAAAGAACAATTCTATAAAGGGTAACAAGTTACCCAATGTGACAGTAATCTATACTCCAGTACAAAACTTGCATACTGATGGATCCATGGACATCGGGACTGTCACATTCAAAAACAACAAGATGGTGAAGAGGGTCCCAATAGGGAAAAAACAGAACCACATCATCAACCAGTTGAACAAGACTAAAACAGAGGGGAGTACTGAGGACTTCATCGCCGACCAAAAAGCTCTACTTGTCACCCTCGAAAAGACCAGAAAACTCCGAGAAAAGGAAGAGGAACAGTTGCAGAAATTATACCAACAGCAAAAGAAGGCCCATGACGACCCTTACGGAGACTTCTTTGGAGACGAAGTGAATGTCAATTCCAATGAGTTCAGAAACGAAAACTGGGTAGAAGAAGAATTCTGGTAGAGCATACCACGATCAGCAATTCGCTGTGAGGCATCACATAGAACTACAGGCGAAATCATAACGATGTGTATGAATAGATGAACATCTATATATGTAAATACTGGATAGTATATGAGATTAAATCAGATGAGATTTTTCTTGGAGTCATATTAAATATATTTTAAACTTGTAACAAGAATGAAACGACGTAACGGAAATACACCCTCCTGGAGCCAATTGCCAGCACCACTTTCGCATGCCGTTCAACCAGGTGCCAGGGGAGTACGTCACACGTACCTGATGAATTAAGCATCCAAGTTAACTGGGAATCTACCAGCTTCTCTTTGGTCATCCCATTTTTCAACCCAGTCGACAGGACATAATGAACTGAAAGTCTTGAAGAAGATCTTACATGGTTCGAAATCTTCACCTTTGGCGTTGACACATTTGTGGTAGTCAATGTAACTTTGGGCACAGTGTTTGGTTTGGTTTTGGTATGGGAATCTTGGGTCAAATTGGACAGTTTCCAACTTGAAGTTTTCTTTGTCGATAGCAACCATGGTTATTTACTAATAATGCTTCTTGTCTTCTCCGGCGAATAAATATTTAAAAATCGTAAGATGGTAGTTCGCCATACTGGAAATTTTTCATTGGATGAAAAATGGTCACGTGATCACCCTTACCATTTGCCCAGTCAATTGGCCGGTTGTAGACGAAAGCGGGAGATGACGACGAATTGAGCCGAGCCTGCGTTGGGAGGTGGGTGGGAACTACATAGATGGGACAACTGTGTTGTTTGGCTTCTTTTCGACGGCGAAACGGGCGTATATTTAGCCTTCCGTTTATGGTGGAACAGTATACCGGACTACGTTCCAGCACCAGCTATATAGTACTAAATACGACACGAAATGTTAGGGCGTTCGGGGTTTTGTTGCGATAGGATGCGATGATGTAGTAGTGTAATGCGAGTAGTGTTTTTAAAGCAGCGATTTGGCCAAACCAATTGATTGGTGTCACTTTTTTTGTCCCCCATTTTGGAGCTGAGTTACTGTTTATGCACGGCCTTAATAAGCACTAGTAGTGATAGTGTCAACGTCACGTCGTAACCAGGCGATTTTGCCTACTTTACAGGGTTTGGTTGGTCCATGTAGTGAGGTCTGCTTCAATCGACGTAGATGATAGGAGAACATACAACACGGGTACTTGGTTGGTGGTCTTGCCCGTTATTTCTTTGGTCACGGCCAGGGCTAGGTCGTCGTCGGAGCTGGGTTTCACTGGCTCGTCAACCTTGACTATTTTGTTGAATTGGTATACTTTGTCCTGCAGCAGCTGTAGCAAAAACTGTTGTTTTGAGATTTCGATGATGGAGACTGCTTTGCTGAGAGCCACTGATTTGCTTGAAATCAAAACGGTTTGGCCCTGGGTGAGATGAGACAAAATTTCGGAGATTTTCCGTTTCATGTTGTCGTTTTTGCCGATAGACAACTGTGTCGCACCAGGAACCACCTCGGCAACCGCGTTAGTAGACATGACGCTGTACAAAACTGTTATTATGGTATACATTATTACACATTACTAGTCTTCGCATTGTACACACTACTGGCGAGGCAGGTTTGACAAGTCCAGCAGATGAGTACGAGAAAAGAATATACAGAACCGGAAGCTTAGTTCTGGGGGTCGGGGATGGACTTACCTTTTGTACCCGATCCTCTGCTGCTAGCCTTAGAGGTCGATGCCGAATGCAACATATTTGAAAAGGTATCCAATTCGCCGTATCGTGAAGAAGTGGTTCCGCCGCACCCATTGATCATGTTGACGAGATTGATCTGCTGAGCCAAGAGGTCGTGAGACGAACTATTGCTACTGATTTTGGCGGGTATTCGCGTGTACTTGGGGTAGTGGGTCCTTTTGACTTTACGCTTTCTTGGTGTTGTAGAGTGTGTATCTGCAAGAACTGGGGCGTGGCCAGTCAAACCTGGCAACTCGCCAGTATTGGCACGGGGTTGAGCATTGGGACTCGCTAACGTAGGTGTAGGTTCGGTAGGGTGTACGGGGGCATTTATCAGGTGTAGGTCAGGGACAATAGACTCCGATGCATCATGGAAATCGTCATCCAAGGCATCATACGTAATTAAGCTGGACGTTGCCTTGATCAACAGTTGGAGCTTGTCGTCGATAGTGTAGGATTCGGAGATGTCCGGTGCGTCAGCCATCGTCGTTGATAATAGAAATTATCCGCTATCGTACATTTGTGATTTTGCACCCAAAGGGCATTTTTGTATATAGACGCCCAGCTGCTGGTGTCACAAAAGGCCCAAATCAGTCACTCCGGAAACTCGGGTATACGGACCGTGGTGGTTGTATGGACGGGAACGTGCAACCGCATTGTGTTGCCAACGTCAACGGACGTCGGTGGCAAAACGAAAATGGGAAGGGGAACCTGAATAGGGAATGGAATTGGGACCACAGCGTCGTTCGGGACATTTTCGAATTTCCCGAAACACCACCGCATACACTAATAGACCACACACTCTAGTCTAGCCTCTATATTGCTACAGTATAGTGTAGTGTGCTACAGTAGAATGCAGCGTACTACAGTAGAGTGTACCTACAGCTGAGGGTAGCGTACTACAATTTCAGGGATTGAGAAACGCTCTTATCTAGCATGCGAAAATCACCGTGGGGCAGAATATGGGGTATGAAGAATCAGACAAACAACATCGCCACGACAAACAATACCCTATACCCAATAAATAGCAATGCGGCACCACTGTAGGCCCCACCACTGTAGACCCCACCACAACAGGACGCAACCGCATCCCACGTAATCCCAAATAATATCGCAATCACTCAGGTCACCAGCACCAGATACAAACCATGTACATGAAACAAGTACAGTTCTAGAAGGGCGCCGGAGATCACCAACAATAACGGGCCATATTCGTATCGATACGAAAGTGACTCAGGGCGCGACGGGCACGAGTCAAACTCGGAATCACCACCGAACAATTGTCGTGGGCGATCGGGAGTTACCGTGGTGGTGAAATTTATTAGGGACGCACTATTATATATGGACGATAATTGGCAGCAAGATAAATTTCCCCAATGATTAATTGTTTTAAACCATTCATTTTAAAACAAGCCACTCGTAGATTAGCAACCACTACCATAATGTCTCAAGCCTACAAACAACCAGCTCACAAGTTGACGATGATTCCTGGGCCCATTGAATTCTCCGACGAAGTTCTTGGGGCCATGGCTACTCCTTCACAAGCTCACACTTCGCCAGAATTCATTGCCACTTTCCAATCGGTTTTGAAGAACTTGAGAGTTTTGTTCAAGTCCACCAACCCTAAGGCTCAACCATACGTTGTTGCCGGTTCTGGTACTTTGGGATGGGATATGGCTGCTGCCAACTTGGTTAGTCCTGGTGACAAGGTTTTGGTGTTGAGCACCGGGTTTTTCTCCGACGCTTTTGCCGAATGCTTGAAAGTTTACGACGTGGACGTCGATGTTGTCACTGCCGACATTGGTGACGTTGTTCCATTGGACCAAATCAAGCAAAAGTTGGCATCAGAAAAATACGCTGCTATCACCATCACCCAAGTCGACACTTCCACCTCGGTTGTTTCCGACGTCAAGTCAATTGCCGCTTTGGTCAAACAAGTATCTCCAGAAACCTTGATTATTGTCGATGGGGTTTGTTCCATTGCTGTTGAAAACTTGGAATTCGACAACTGGGGTATCGATTTCGCATTGACTGCTTCACAAAAAGCCATTGGGGTTCCAGCCGGGTTATCTATCACCTACGCCTCGGAAAGAGCCGTGGAAAAGGCGCTCAATAGACCAAAACAAACGACCTACTTTGCGTCATTAAAGAGATGGACCCCAATCATGAAGGCCTACGAATCGGGTTCCGGGGCCTACTTTGCTACTCCTGCCATCCAAACCATCACCTCATTGAAAGTTGCATTGGACGAAATTGTCAAGGAAGGGGTGGATACCAGATTACAAAAACACACCGATGCCTCCAACAAGTTCAAGGACTTTGTTGAAAGCCACGGGATGAAGATTGTTCCTGTCAACCGTGACATTGCTGCTCACGGTTTAACTGCTGTGTACTTCCCACAAGGAGTTAACGGTAACGACTTCTTGGCCGCTTTGGCCAAGAAGGGATTCACGGTAGCTGGTGGTATTCACAAGGCCATTGTCGGTACCTACTTCAGAGTCGGGCACATGTCTTATTCCATCTACGCCGGCCATGTTGACAAACTTTCCACCGCCATCACTGAAGCTATTAACGAACTTAAACAATAAACTAGACTATCTGATTGATTATATACACCAATGAGTAATGTACACTTTAGCAAACCCGGTGCCAATGCCACATTGTAGATTATATCCACCATAACCACTACTGGCCGATATCGCAAATGAACTATTTTGCAGCCATTATAGAAGACAATTTTCTTGGGGAGAACCCACCGTTGATCTGACCTGGGCCACCACAACAAGGTACCGTGGTAGTTTGACTCGATTGGTGCGAATCTGCGGTAAATTTGCGGTCCATTCAGGTTGTTTGATTAAGTGTGCAGACACATGCGATATTATCGCTACAGAAATCTTGTATTTAGTCTAGAATTTTAAATCCACAGTTCAACCTCCACAAACTTGTACGTTTTCCAGGATGTTTGTCAAGTCGGGGACTCGAGTGGCTATTCGAGTAGCACAAACTCGGGTTTCGACTAGGTTAAATACATTGACACCTGTTTATGGCCAGTTTCTCCATGCCAGACCCTTTTCCATAACCTTTACAAATTTCAATGTGTCTCAAAAGGATCCAAAATCACACAAACCAGCGTCAAACTTTGCTAAACCAGATACCAGTCTGAATGCGTTGTCCACCCAATCAAAGCAACCGTCGGAAAAATCATCAAAATTGGCAGCTTCGACACCTTTACTGAGCAGTCCCTCTTCATCCCAAACTGGTGCCAAGTCCCCCGAGAACACCAAACCACATAGCGAGTCCAAGTCCTCGGGGAAACCACCATTACCAGATGGAAGAAAGGATTCTTCCAGCTACCTTTTTGGTAAGAAGATTTCCACGTCCGAGCTCAACATGATGACGTCGCTTTTAACCACCATTTGGCCCAAAGATAAACCATCATTCAAATTTAGAGTGATTTTTGCATTGTCGTTGTTGATTGCATCCAAGTTGTTGAATGTGGAAGTGCCATTCTTCTTCAAGCAAATCATTGATGGAATGAATATCGACTGGGTAAACCAATTGGGAGCCCCTGCTGTTGCTGTGGGCACTATGATTCTTGCCTACGGTGGTGCGAGATTCGGAGCTGTGTTGTTTGGAGAGTTGAGAAACGCTGTATTTGCGGGGGTGGCTCAAAGTGCCATCAAGAGAGTTGCCCAAAACACGTTTGTCCATTTATTGAATATGGACTTGCAATTTCACTTATCTCGTCAAACAGGTGGGTTAACCAGAGCTATTGATAGAGGTACTAAAGGTATCAGCTACGTTTTGACGGCGATGGTTTTCCACATTATTCCTATTTCCTTTGAGATCACCATGGTCTGTGGTATTTTGACTTATAACTACGGGATTTCCTTTGCTGCAGTCACTTTTGCAACGATGTTGGCATATTCCATCTTCACCATTAAAACTACCAGTTGGAGAACTATGTTTAGAAGACAAGCAAACAATGCTGACAATCAAGCAGCTTCAGTAGCGTTGGATTCGTTGATTAATTATGAATCCGTCAAGTACTTCAATAATGAACTGTACCAAGCATCGAAATACGAATCGGCATTGAAGAAGTATCAAACTGCATCCATCAAAGTTGCAACATCATTAGCATACTTGAATGCTGGCCAAAACCTTATCTTCACCAGTGCTTTGACTGCGATGATGTATATGGGATGTCAGGGAGTTATGAACGGTTCATTAACTGTGGGAGACTTGGTGTTGATTAATCAGTTGGTGTTCCAATTGAGTGTTCCGTTGAATTTCCTTGGTTCAGTTTACCGTGAATTAAAGCAATCGTTAATTGATATGGAGAACTTATTCCAATTGCAAAATCACGAAGTCAAGATCAAAGACGCTCCTGGTGCACAACCTTTAAAGTTGAACCCCGCTATTCCCGGTGAGATCAGGTTTGAAAACGTTACCTTTGGTTACCACCCAGATAGACCAATTTTGAAGAATGCGACTTTCACCATCCCACCAGGGGAGAAGGTTGCTATTGTTGGTCCTAGTGGAAGTGGTAAGTCTACCATTTTGAGATTGGTATTTAGATTCTACGACGTTGATAGCGGAAGAATCTTGATTGATGGACAAGATATCAGTAAGGTTTCCCTTGAATCACTTAGAAGACAAATCGGTATTGTTCCACAAGAAACACCATTGTTCAACGATAGTATTCTTGAGAATATCAGATACGGTAGGTTGGACGCTAAGGACGATGAAATCTTCAAGTTGATAGACCAAGTGAAGTTGGATGGTTTGATTAAAGATTTGCCTGATGGAATTGACACCATTGTTGGTGAGCGTGGGATGATGATTTCTGGGGGAGAAAAGCAAAGGTTGGCCATTGCCAGACTTTTATTGAAAAATGCTCCAATTACATTCTTTGATGAAGCAACATCAGCTTTGGACACTCATACTGAACAAGAAGTTTTAAAGACAATCAAATCTATCTTGAGAAATGGCCACATGACGTCTATTTCGATTGCCCATAGGTTAAGAACGATTGCTGATTGTGACAGAATCATCGTATTGAATAATGGGAGTGTGCAAGAGGAAGGTTCTCACTACGAGTTATTACAAGACGATCAATCATTGTATAGCCAATTGTGGAATATTCAAGAAAACTTGGACATTGATGAGCAATTGAGACAAGACAAAGAAGAAGAAGACAGAGTCTTGAACGAGGAATTAAGTAAAGAACAAGAGGAGATCATCGTGGACGAAGCAAGCTCAGAAAAAGAAGTGGACGAAAAAGAGAAAATCATGAACGAAGTGAAATCAAGCTGATCAAAGAGTGATTTCCACTTCGAACCATACAATCATTATGTGGAACATTCTACTGAAGTCTTACATCCAATAGTAAATATGGTATGGCAAAAAATGTAGTAATGTATCCAAAGGACGTGCCATTATTACACTTTGCAACTACCCAAGCAACAGTAAATAGATATAATAGAAAGAAGAAAGAAACTACAAGCTGTGACCGTATTGTAACGTTGTATCTCAATCCCCATGAAATGGTTCAAATCCCGTATGACCCTATAGGAAGGAAAAATACCCACTATATAAAAGCCATGATCCCCAAAGTAACTCAAAATAATTCAAAGTTAACTTTCTACTGAACATCATCGAAAACATGTGTAAATCCGTTGACTGTTCTGTTTGTCACTTAAAGAGTTGGACTGGATGCGGCCAACACATCCCACAAGCAATGAGCCAATATCCAAAAGAACAATGGTGTACTTGCGTTGGTGCAGATGGCATTAAAGGGGAGTATCCACCAAAGGCCGGTGAAGGTAAAGTACAATAATTTTTTGTATCCGGAGACGGACAATCTTGGTATGTACTAACTTTTAGACCACACCATGATTGTCCTCACGATTTGTGTGTTAATCGTGGGATACTTGTTTCTGATGTATAGGAAAAATAAATGATCAATATGAACGAGGTAGTAGATTCGAACCCAACAAGAGGATGAGCCGTAGATTTATGAGGGAGTTACTATTGTAACTTACTGTGGCTCAATAATGCATTGCGTTCCGCATAGATTTGTGGAGGTGTGGAGATTGTGAATCTGTATAGGAATGTGCCATTGGGAAGAGAGTGATGGGTAAAAATTGCAAAAGAAATCTTAGCATTTGGGATACTACCATTGGCCCTGGGACATTTCATCCATTTATACATTTACGATGGTCATCGCTACCTATATATTACCTACTTAGAATCAATGTATATTGAGGAAAGTACCATTGTGGTTATGCTTGTCTCAGACCAGGACCGAAAAAGCATGGGTAGAAGGAACCAGACGATCACATACGATGAGCAGTAAGCACAAGCAACATCATTCGTATGGAACCAGACAATTGTTGTTGGAGTACAAGCCGAACACTCGGGTATCTGGAACTTTACCAGTGCCAGAAACTATGTAG
>ERZ778017.3436-NODE-3436-length-11239-cov-5.304632_pt1 | contig 11239 bp, 4 predicted proteins | sample MGYA00375747_ERZ778017 | MGnify/ENA primary metagenome ERZ778017 (study PRJEB29350, sample SAMN05509838) | bioreactor metagenome | biome: bioreactor; material: wastewater | place: South Africa: University of Cape Town | collected 2014-03-17 ... | reverse complement strand
TATCAACGATATAGTTGTTGACCATCAACAAGATGTTCGTAAGATCGACTATCTCTTTAAGTCAGCACCACCGGTAGAAGAAAATCTTCCAATTGTATTAAATTCGTTGATCGATGATTTTCAAAGAAAGCCAATGTTCAATAGAAAGAAATTGATCTGGATCACAAATAACGATCGTCCTTTTTCTAAAACTTCGACAAAAGAACATTTATGGAGAATAATCAATGATTACTACAACTTTGGGTATTACATAAGGCCGATTTTTTTAAACAATACTGAGAACCAGTTCAATATGGCATTGTACCAAGACATCTTTTTAAATACAAATTACATGCCGAAACCTGAGGTCAACGACGAAACAACAAATTCAAGCCCGAATCAATTATTTATCAAGGGGGTTTTTAAACTGTCCTCTATTTTCAAACAAACAGTCTTGAATAATAAAATTAGGTCAAGCATATTCAGATTGAAAGAAGTTAAGAGGATCCAATTCGCTTGTGATTTGATCCTTAGTGATGGTGAAGGCGTTGGTGGTAATTTGGGTTGTTCTATCAAAGGTTACACTTTGTTTTCTCCAGAGAAGGTGTCCAGAGACTTTTATTTGTATACCAAAGATGACAACTTCAAACGAGTGTTTGTGGAATCTGATATTGTCAACACACTGAGTGGTGAAGTACTCAAGATTCAGGATAGCGATAATCTGAAATCTCTCTCTGAGAAGAAAGAAGAAATGAATATACGGAAAGGGTACAAGTTGGCTGGTGACGAAGTGCTATTTTTAAACCAGCAACAGTTTCAATTCTTGACAAACTACGCCTTTGATCACGATCCTGTTGATTCGAAAACACTGGATGAAGAAGAATTCAATTTGGAAGAATATGATAATGAAGAAGCGCGTGAAGAAGTAACATTTACTAAACCACCCTATTTAAAGCTTATAGGGTTCAGGAGTATCGACACTTTCAACCCAATTTACAATTCAACAGCTCCAATATTTGTTACCCCTGATTTGAATGATGGTCTAGGTAATACATCAACTTTGGGTGGTTATGAAAATTCATTCAAAACATTTTCCTCCTTGTACCAGTCATGTGTTAAATTGGGAAAATATGCCGTTGTCTTTGGTTGTTTGAAGAAAAATGCAAAACCAGCTCTGTTTATTCTCTACCCAACGAGAATTCAAAATTCATCGAAAAATGAGTCTAATGATTTCCCTCAAGGTTTCGTATTGATTTCATTGCCGTGGCTAGATGATATTAGATCATTACCAAATTACTTCTTAAATGATGAGATGAATCAATTTGAACGAGGTGAAGATCTGAAATTGACAATGGGTATGGTTCCATACTTCAAGAAATTGATATCACAATTCTTTCTTGGGAGTTATAATCCCCAAGACTACCCAAATCCTAGTCTAAATTATTTTTATAAGATAATGAAGCATGAGCTTTTACAAATGGAGTTAAAAGATCTGGATAAATCTTTAACCAAGAATGATATAACCAGTTTAAAATTGATGGAGTTGAACCAATATATAAAAGATAGCGAGGAGAGATCGGGATTGATTAGAGACATCAATAATAGATTAGAACAGTTAGAACAAACTTTACCAAAACGACTGTTACCTGAAACTACAAGTAGTATTACCAAAAAGCAGAAGGTTAGCTATCCAGAGTTAGATGAGAATGCAGTTTTGACTGCGTGGAAACATGATGATTGGTCACATTTTACAGTACCACAACTCAAAGGGTTTCAATCCAAATATAAGGATCAAATTCCTTCTGCAACAAAGAAACAAGATATTATTAACAACATCAAGAGATTTCTAGATTCACTGAGGAAGAAATGATTTACACTTTGCATAAAAGATTACGTATATTTTAAAGATTTCACGAACTTACTTTTTCAGTTCTTTCCTTTCTAATATTTCTCCATACAACATTTGCCTTGAATTCCCGCGAAACAAGGTATTCAATTAGCCAAACTGGGAAGATCTTGTATAAAAGGTATGTGGCAAAGCCTCTAGCTCCACGATGAATATTGAACACGGACTTCTTTTTCACAATTACATCAACAACTTGTTTAGCATAAACTTCTGGTTTTGTTCCAGTTTTTGTCATGGCTTGCGTTGTCTCAATACACTCCTTAATTCCAGGGACATTATAGTATGAATCGGCTAACGTAGGCATTAGTTCGGACCTTGTGGCAATTGGAGTATCAACTCCACCAGTAACAACAGAATGAACGTTTACACCAAGGGGTGCCATTTCGGTATGTAATCCCCATGCATACTGGTCAATAGCTGCTTTAGTTGCCCCGTACAATGAACACCAAGTCAATGGAACCCTTGCTGCAAGAGATGTGGTGAAAATGATAGACCCCTTACGTTTGATAACGTATGGAGCCATATATTTGGTAACAAGTATATGACCCAAGCAATTGACGTTGAATAAATTAAGCATCTTATCATCATCAAATTCAATGGCAGGACCTCCATAGGCAATACCAGCATTGTTGTAAAGGATGTCCAAATTGCCCCCATCGGTATTTTCTTCAATGAACTTAGTAGCAGCTTTGATCTCATCACGGTTGCAGATGTCAAATGCATATGGAACAACATCGTACTTTGACTGAAGTTCCTTGGCTTCTCCAAGATACTTGTCTGGTGCAAATGCAAACACTTTGTACCCTCGTTTTGCAAACTGGACACAGAGTTGGGTACCGATACCACCAGTACCACCACAGATTAACGCGTATTTTGTCATAATATCAAGAAAAAAATATGTCTCCAATATTTTGCTGCATTTTAGTGCATTTAGTGCATTTGGTGCACCTTTTATGCTTCGGTAGCTTTACATTGTGCCCGTACTTATTGAAACGCCATGTGAAATCGTGAAACCTTATATCCAATTGTGGTTAAATTTCACGCCTGATTGATACATTGTTTCTCATGAAAAATCGTCGTAAACATTGAAATCTAGCAGTAACCCCACTTTGTCGTATTGTACCTTGACCTCGTTATACTCTATATTGATCGCGTCGGTTTGCTCGGTTTACCTGGTAGGGACACTTGTTGGCCACAACTTCCTCACAATACAGTAGTAGCAATCATGAATATTACATTCAAGGTTGTGCATGTGGTTCAGCCTAGATCTGCTCGGTACCAAGCTAATCTCAACTTCAGTCTCGGAAGGGGACCCATTTGTGAAATTGGTTTACGTACAGGCCACCCCCGCCATGTTCTTGTGCGACAACGTACATTTAATACACATGAAATCAATTGTTTTCTGCTGCACATAGACCCTTGTCTCCAATCACAAAAACCTGGTAACACTGCCCATTGCACATCCTCGCATATTTCCTATTCCTGACTTTAAGTAATTGCTCAATCTTGTACACCTCAATATTCTGCATCACATTGCAAAATGGTAATTGACTACCATGCTGTGCCCTTGTGGTGTGTTCTGTATGGATGTAGATACCTCTACGGACAACTGTCCCTTTTGGGACGCCAGCACTCCCTCTCCTTTACTGATTGTAGCCAATAGTTAGCCCATCACAGTAGTATAGGTGAAGTGTATGTATGCCGAGACCCCCTATTCTTGGACTCGGGTACCTAGATGGTCTTGGGCAATATGACCAGGCTTAGGTTCCAAGATTAGTCTTGGACACGGAAGAAACCCAAATCCAAGAAATTTTCTCCGTCTCTGCCAACACTTGGTTCGCTGTGTTGTGCAAATGTTCTCGGGTTTATCGGTGACATCTTGGTGTACTTGGTGTGCGACAGTTCATGTACCGGAACTCGCAGTGGTGTTACCTCCGCGATTTTTGCCTCCGAAAGTGCTGCGACTCGATGGGGAAACTGTTTGCTAAATATTCTCACGTGATGACAAATTCTCTACTTCAGCTTGTGTCATGGATCAGGTAACAACTAGTAACCGTGGTGGCGAGATCAACGGTTTAAACGGAGGTGCGAGTAATAAAGCGTGATACCTTGAGCACTGACAGAAGAAATTGCAGGGAACGCGGCAAATGCGGACCGACCCTTACCACGATAACTCCAGCCAATAGATCTGTCTCGGCACCGTCGCCCAATGTGTCAGCGAGATGCATGGATCACGGTTACTTAGGAAACACAATTGGGTTGATGCCCCTAAATTTGGGCGAGAAATAAGCAATTAACGCTATATCCAATGTCTCCAGCAGGTAACGGGGATCACTTGTAAGGATACTTGTGGCATCCTCGACGACAATTGCTGTTGCTGCTTTCGATACCAGTTTTCGTGACAAGACGGATATCTAAACAATAAACAAGGCTCATATCTCCTGCACAGTGCTCCAGACTGCTTCCATGACGTATGATGATTCTAACGTGCGTCGTCTACGTCTATACCGAGACAATTTTGAGGAAACACCATGACCCCACTATTGATAGTTGTTTAACCTGTTTCGACGCTACCGATATAAATACGGATACATCCGTCTTACAAATATGGCCGAGTGTTTTTGTTTGAGAGGAAGCGTTATTATGGAGTTACCTAAGTATAGCGAATCTTCGGAGGTGTTGCCCGCGTACGCGGCTACCCTTGAATACTATGGGGTTTGTTTGATCAAAACCGAGTTTATATCGCCCTACCATACCAATGGGTCGCGCGGTTGGAAGCCAGTATTCCTTGAGTTGAATACGACCCAATTAAATATCTATGAGTTGAGTGATAAGAAGCTATCACTGGCGATCTCGACGTTGTTCACAGAAGTAAACTACATTAAGGAAGCACCAGTGTTGGACACTGACGATGGAACGGCAACTTTTGATTCGAGCCGTGATCCTGGATGTCGTGGCAGATCGAGCTCATTCGCGTCATATGATGATGAATCGATCGATGAGATTGTTGAGCACAAGTTGTTCAACTTGAAACAAAACTTCAAAAAATTGAAACACGACAAATCGTTGAGCCATTTGCCCAAGTACTACCTGGTGATATGCGATAACAAATTGCTCTTTGAACCAAACACATTGAGTAATTTCCAATACAAAGGCAAGTTGATAGGATGCTACACCTTGACCAATATGAAGGTGGGACTAGCCACGTCGTTAAATGACTACGATGGTAAACATTACAACATGGTAAATGTTGTTAAATATACAAACGTGTTGCGTTTGAGGATAGAGTATAAACAGATATTGTTACAGTTTTGGTCATTTTCTGCTATGGTGAGCTGGTATCGCAATTTGATAATGGGAAAAGACTTGGCCGTTCCGTTGGAATCTCGGTCGTTGACAAAATTCAAGACGATTCCTTCATCCATCGCATACAGCAATTTACCAATGTTGAATAACTACAACAACTACATATACTGTCAGGACAGCTCGGCAGAAAAGTCCGACAGCGAGGATGAATCTATATTCAGTAGAAGAGGAAGTGTGTCGACGGCAGGATCATGTGATTCACTTAGCAACGACAGATCTATCGAGATACAAGGATTAAAGTTGTACCTGAACGACAACGAGTACACAATTATCGAGAAGAACTATCTATTAAAGTGCATCCCCAAATTGAATTCATTTGATGGTTGGTGCGGCAAGTATCTCACCATTAGTAATTTCCCAGAGTTCATGCAACAAGAGTGTACTGCATTCGACGATATTATTTTGGAGCCAACTACATTACCAAGGCTAATCTTGAACTACGACAAGGCAAAACGTCACAAAAGTTCCCTCAACTCTTCCTGTAGAACTTTTGTCATCCACCAGGATGGACTAATTAGCGTTGGCTCCAAGAATGTAAAATGATACCATACATGTATAATAGTTACGACCCTTTAATAGACACGACACTTATCTACACAAGTACCGTACTTAACTTGTGGCATCTGCATTTAACATTTAGTTTCATTTTGTTTCATTTTGTTTGCCCAGGTTTCACAGAGGGGGTATACAGAATTTCGTATCTTCTTTCCGATTTTGGTCTGGCAAACCACAAGGGTGCATTTTCAAGATTCAGATCTCAGTCCATCTCTGGTAACTAGATATTGAACACTTTTCATCTACAAGAATTGAATTGACTGCTAGTCCATGAGAGCGGACACAGTACCAAATTTATTCGAAGTACCACGACGCCCAACTGGTCAAAATCCTATTGGCAGGATTTCACAACAAGGCGTAGAGGTGATTATCCGTAGCCGCACTGGGATGGCCACACCGATAGCATGGTAATTTACAGGAAGGTCGCACTGTGCGTGGCGCTGCATTATTTGTGAGAACTATTTCCCGACGCAGGTTGTTGGGGACAGATCATAGTAAGAAATTTTCCACTCCACATCAACTTCTTTAAACACATATAGTTTTATTGTTTTTATAGAACTTTCTGTTTTATTACCCCTGCTGCTTATTAGCATTGCCCTCGGTTTGAATCCTGTTTAGGTTGTAAATTGTGAAAATGTCTACTCCCGCTGAAATTATCGCTGCTCGTGTTAACGGCAACTACCAAGAAAACGATCAATTTGATTACGATGACGACGTGCCAGCTACCACCCCAGAAGTTGTCAAGGCTCGTTCTATTTCTGATGAATCTGCTTTTCCTGCGTTAGGTGATGGTAAGAAGATCGCTTCCATTCCCTCGTGGGGCCCATCCATGAAATCGCCAGTGTCTGCTGTTGCTCCCAAGTCCTCGTCTGGTTCTACCAATGGTAGATTCAAACCTTCTACTATTCAAGATGCGTTTTCTTTGGAAGAAAGCGATCAGTTGAACGTTGCCAGACCCGAATTCAATAAAATCTTGAACTCTGTCAAGCAAGAAACTAACACTTCTGTCGAATCGTCCGTCAGTCAACACACCAAAAAGAGAACTTTCTTGATTTCTGGTAAACCTGAAGATGTTAGAGTTGCAAAGTCTTTGATTATTAGAAGATTAACTAAACCAGTCAAGGCAACTTTCTCAATTCCTGCGAAAGTTAGATCTAAAGTCATTGGTCCTCAAGGTAAAGTGTTGAAACCAATTTTGCAAGAAAATGCGGTTAAGATTGATATCGGTAACGTTCAAGATGATGACGAGGATGAAGACGAAGACGAAGACGATGTTTTCGGTAAATCTATCATTGTTACTATTGATGGTGATGCCGAAGGTGTCAAACGTGCCAAGAACCAAATTTTGGCTATTGTCAAGGAAGAAACTAAAAATTTATCCGTTAGAATCCCTGTTGATGATTTGATTAAACCTTTGGTTGCAAAACACTTGGAAAGTGTCGTTGCAAAATACGACGAACTTGATTTCTCCATTCCAACTTACAAGTCTGGTGGATCATCTATTATCGTTATTGGGGACAGAGACTTGGTTATTTCTGCTAAAGCAGAAGTTTCTGACAGTATTGAGAAGTTGCAATCCAAAGTTGTTATTGAAGAAGTCCCAATTCCTAAATTGAAACACCAATTTTTGCCAATTGACCAAATTTTAGAACAAGAAAATGTCTTGATCAAATTACCTTCAGAAGGAGAAACTAATGTCAAGTTTATTGGTGAAAAGAAAAAGATTGCTCATGCACAAGAGCAAGCTAGAAAAATTACTTCTCAATACAAAGTAGAAGTTTTAGATATGTCCAAAGCCCATAAAGGAAATTTGAAACATGTCAGAGCCGTTGCTCTTTTGTTGAACCAGAACGGAACTTTTAAACAAATTGCTACTGAAAATGATGTTGTCATTAACGCCCCATCTAAAAAACAATTGATTGGTGATGTTTCGTCAATTCCAATTGAAATTGTTGTGAAGTCAAACGAAGCTGATAAAACAAAGAAAACCAAAAGTTCTATTGTATCTGTTGTCAACAAAATTACACCAGATCAAACCAAGATTGTTTCCGATATCGATCCATTCTTCAATGGTAAAATCAATGACACGGTCAAGGATGTAGCTAAAGAAAATGGTGTCGAATACGTCATTTTGGGCAATGACCTCACTTTGTTCCATATTCCAAAAGCTGAAGAGTCTGATGATTTTGAAGATTTTGAAGAATCCAATGCTCCATTGGAAAAGGTTGATGAATCGTTGAACAAATTAAGATCATTAGCATCTGAATTAGAAACATTCACGTTTAAAGTTGCCTCTGCAAGTCAATCAAATGTTTCAGGTCCACGTAACACCACATTGAAATCCATTTTATCTACTGTGGAACCACAATCTGTAGCAGTGAATTTGCACACTCCTAGTGATGATGAAATCACCATCCGTGGTTTGAAGTCAGAAGCTTCCAAGGTTAAAAAGGAAATCGAGTCTGTTATTACTGATGCAGTCGAATTCAAGGATGGTTACCAAGTTACTATTGAAGTTCCGTCTGCTGTTTTACCAAGATTAATTGGTAAGAATGGTGCTAATGTGAACGAATTAAGACAAGAATTTGGTGTGAAAATTGATTCCACTGACGATAAGGATTCAAAGGACAAGTCTGATAAAGCCGGAATTGAGATTGTTGGTATTAAACGTAATGTTGAGGCTGCTAAAGCTAGAATCAACCAATTAAGTAAGAAGTGGGCAGATGAAACATTAGCAAGAATCAAGATCGAAAACAAATACCACAGAAGAATGATTGGTCCAAAGGGTGTCTACATCAACAGATTGCAAGACAAATACAATGTCAAAATTAGATTCCCTAACGAAAACCAACAAGTCAACTTTGCTGATGCGCCAAAATCTAAGGATGAAGTGACCATTAAAGGTCCATCAAAGGGTGTAGCTAAGGCTGAAGAAGAATTGCTTGAATTGTATACTTTTGAAAAAGAAAATGGTTTTACTAAGGTAATTCAAATCCCAGTTAAATCCATTGCAAGAGTTATTGGTAAAGCTGGTGAAACTATCAACGATATCGCTGATGGAACTGGAATTGAGTTCAGATTCTCAAGAGACCAAGAAAAAGAACAAGAACAAGGTTATGCTGAAGTCGAATTGACTGGTTCCAAATCCGCCCTTAAGGAAGCCGAGAAAAAGATCCAAGAAATTATTGATGAAGTTGAAAACTTCGTTTCTGTTTCATTGAAGGTTGATCCAAAATACCATCGTGATTTAATTGGACAAGGAGGTTCAGTAATGAAGAAGATCATTGATGCCGCAGGGGGAGAAGACCTTCCAAGAAACAAGTACTTTAGATTATTGAACATTCCAAATGAAGGATCGGGATCTGATGAAATCACATCGCAAGGGGACAAATCAATTGTTGACAAGGTTATTGAATCCGTCAAAGCTATTGTTGCTGAAAAGGAAGCATCTGTAACTGAAGAAATTGATTTAGCAAAGGAAAAGCACAAATTTATTGTCGGTCCAGGAGGGTCAATTCGTCATTCATTACAAAACGAGTTTGGTGTTGTCATTGAAATTCCTAGACCAAATGATGAATCTACTGTCATAAAGGTCTCTGGGTTACCTGACAAGATTGCAAATGCTAAAGTTAAAATCAGTGAGTTGACAAAAGATGATTTCAACGAGTCTATCGATATTCCAGAATCAATTCACAATTTGGTCAGTGAAAGAGGTGCAATTTTCAAGAGATTGCAAACTGAATATGGAGTTGAAGTGCAACATGGGTCATTAACAAGACAAGCATCTAAATTGACGAGTCAGTCCATTCCAACTCCACCAGAAATTGCATATGCTGATGATGATAGTAAGACGAAGTTTACTATTGTTGATGGCGAATTGGAAATTAACGAGGACAAGGTTATTCCATGGAGGTTGAAAGGGGATAAAGCAGAAACTGCCAAAGTGAGTGAGTTGCTTAAAAAGAGAGTTGAGCAAGCTAAACAAGCTGACAAGATTGGATGGTTCTACTGTCGTGACCCATCTAAGTTTTCAAGAATCATTGGACCACAAGGATCTAGAGTGAACAACATTAGATCCACCACTAATACGTTCATCACCATCCCAAGAGCCAATGACAAGAACTCCAACTTTATCTACTTGGTTGGAAATGAAGAAAACTTGAAGAAGGCAGAAAAGGAGTTCAATAACTTGATCAACTAACTCTAAGCATATATGTGAGTAAATTAACGAATTAGAGAATATACATAAGGCATAGAAACACAATAATCGAATCTACGCGATTCGAATAAGCGAACATTCAACGTGCGTTTACTACAAAACCACAATAAATTGCTAAAATAGCATACGGCATCTACAACATCCACAGTTAATGAGAGGTGGGGTGCAAGAAAAGCAAGAAGACTACATGAGTGAAAATCAGCTAACAATTCATCCACTAATCAAGCAATGTCCCAAATAAATGCATTTCCATGCAAAGCTTAGGCTGATTTGCAGAAGCATGTTGCAGCCAAAGGAAAGACCACACAACACCGCAAAAATACATCGCGATAAAACGTAACATGCATAACCTACAATGTCATGTCTCCAAGATTAGATAGGAGAACCACAATACACTTTGGAGGCAGTATCCACAGTTAACATAAATGTGCGCGGTGGCACACAATTGGTGAAAAATATTTGTAGATGAATCTTGCTGTGCAGAAACCAATGAAAACCTAATGTCACGTTAGGCTTAACCTCATTCACGTCATTCACGTTAGGCTCAACCGTATTCTGGATACGTGACTGTACCACTATTCTTGCAACTTGGAGGTGTCACCACTTGCCATATCTACCTGCGTGCCTCGTCGTAATACTACCAATTAGGTAACAGATTCATTCCGGTAGGAATGAGCTAGCGGGCCTTAATGGTGATATGGTCACGTGCAAGCACCTAAGTCTTGCAACAAGATGTCATTTTCAGGGCACGGGCCACAATGGCTTATAATCACGAAGAGAAGCGGCCACAATAAAAGCCATAGTAATGTTAAGTTTAGAGCGATACTGAACTTATGTATTTCGTCTATGGATAGAATTACGATAAAAAGGCGTAGTGTTTCCAATTGGTGTAGCAGTAATGGTATAGCAACGATACAAGTTGTCACAGTAATAGTCACCGTGGTCAGCAATGCCGGTGTAGGCGGCAGTTGTGGCCACCGGTGACACAATTTTCCCTATTGATCGCCCGAGAAGTACTGAAAAAAACTTCTTAAGGCACTAATGCACCAGAGCCGTTTTCCAGAAATAAGTGCGGCGCCGTCACATTTCTTTTACTGGATGATGCAAAAATATCAAAATCTATAAAAGTAGTTATATTTTCGGCACTTTGACATATAAAACATTCATTGTGTTATCTTATACTGCTCTTTCCCCAGGCAGTTATTTTACATAAC
>ERZ778017.3432-NODE-3432-length-11245-cov-4.902860_pt1 | contig 11245 bp, 10 predicted proteins | sample MGYA00375747_ERZ778017 | MGnify/ENA primary metagenome ERZ778017 (study PRJEB29350, sample SAMN05509838) | bioreactor metagenome | biome: bioreactor; material: wastewater | place: South Africa: University of Cape Town | collected 2014-03-17 ... | reverse complement strand
ATGTTCCGGAATTAAATCCCACTCACTTGTATCTTGTATTATAGTTTTTGTAATATAGCTCCAACACTTTGCTGTTTCTGTATGATTGTAGCCACCACCACCCAATATCAAAACTGGCACATTAACGTGTTGAAGAAGTAAGTTCATTATGTCACCAAAACCTTTGATTGTTAAATTCCATTCCTTGTGCACATCAGTACCTAATCCATCACATCCCATTTGTACAACAAGCACATTGGGTTGAAACTTGTTTATTAGAGGAATAACAATATCCGTCAATATAAAGTTCATGCTTTCGTCACAAAGTCCCCGTTTTGTTGGAATATTGATTTGGTTAGGTTGACAACTTTCCAACGAACCAGTGCCCGGAAAGAAGCCAACGTCATATCTGTGAATGGAACAGGTGTAAACTTTTCGAGAATACCTGTATCCCAGTTCGACACCGTCACCATGATGCAAATCTAGATCAAGATAAAAGACTTTGTCAAACGATTTTCTTAACAAACCAATAGCCAATATCACGTCATTGACATAGCAATATCCAGATGCTTTATGCTTGGTACAATGGTGCCTACCTCCATACCAATTTATAGCAATATTTTGTTTGCCGTTAGAGTTTGCTCTTATCAATGCTTTAGCAGCATAAATGCTTGAACCAGCTGTTGATTTCACATATTGGGACATGAACGGGAATGGAAAACAATCGTATTTTAAACCAAACTGTTCCAATTGTTCCACATCTTCAGAACTTTCTTCTTCGATATCCGAATCGCTACCACATTCACTCTCATCCTCATCCAGCATTGTACTTAACGACCACGACTTGACAATTTTAGAAATTTCAGAATAATTCGGTAATGTCTTGTCAAGATTTGTACGGTTCCTCATCAAACAGTTTACAAATTTTGCGTCGTGGTAAGTTTCAAGCTCTTTTGCCAGGACATTCCCAATTTCAACTATTTGAAAAAACTTATGTAATTGGAAAGCCTTGATTAGCGACGTTACCATGGACATTCTGCCCTCATTTGAGGGTAGCAAGTCACATATTCGTGATATATCATCTGATAATGTTAACCAAATTTGTCTGTCAGCCTCCATTCCAGATAGACTCAACATACACTTTAGAAACTATAGCTAAGAAGCTCTACCTATTTTGTTAGTGTTTTCAAATTTTTTGCTGACAAAGAACTGCCAACTATTTATTCCGTCTTGAACAAACTTTGGATTCAATTTATTCGTAGAGTTTACAGCTTGATGATACAGAAGACACTTCTTAATTTCGTTCACCAATAACACACCTCGAGTTTCTTGTCCGCATGTCCTTAATTCTTCTAGATACTTCGCAAAAACTTCAACATCGTCCTCATGAGGTCCCATCTGCTCCAACGATGATAATACCCAATGGTCTAACAATTTTTTCATATGCTCAAAGTCTGTTGCCTGATCAAGAAACGCAGGAAGTTTGTTGTACTTGGGTTGGTTAGAAACCCATTCCGAAGTAATTTCCTTTACCCTGGCTAATTTTTCTAACTCTTTTTTGGCTAGTTTATCTTTAAAAGTCTCCAAATCGTAGTGCTTTATTTTATCTTTATATTCAACTTCTCGCAAAACCTCATTTCTGATGGACGATGGGAGTTCATTGACAATAGATAAATTGTACGATTCTGAATGATCGTACACTTCCTCTGTTTTTCGCTTTTTGGTTGGCAGAACTACTGGCAGAGGCGATCTAAAAGGAGTGGTTCTTTTATTTTTGGTCTTTTTCTTTGGTGAGCCAACTACTCTACCGACAGTCGGTAACGATCCTGGTTGGCTCGGCAAGAAGTATTGGAACGTAGCCTTCTTCCTAGATGTTTTTGTAGGAGAAACAGAAGAACGACTAATAATACCGCGTCGTGATAGTTCATTCTTTATTTCCAGTTTTATGGATTCCGGTAACAGTTCAAATACAGACCAATCAATTTTTGCAGCTTCAAGCTCCAAACGCGATAATTCTTGGTTCGTTTTAGAAATAGCCTTGGATTCAACTTTGGAATCAGCTTTAGACGAAGTTATAGTTTCGTTGCAAAATTCCGAACGTTTAGCACTGTTTCTTTCGATACTTTCAAACTGCTTCTTTAGGTCACTTTTTCCACCTTTGTCAAACAGAAGCTTCATTTGTTTCGATTTCGGTTCAGAATCAACATCCTTCAACCTAGTCATGGTGATTGCAACTCCTCTAAGTTCTTTGACAGGAACATTAAGCATTCTATACATCGACTTTATTTCTGATCCTATTATTCCCCAATCGTTAGTTGGGATACCCAACCTTGATGTTTTGCTGAAAAAGTCACAAATTCCCATACCAAGATGTTTTGGAGGGTTAACTGGGGCGTTGGGAGCTCGCTTTGCAACTCTCAAACTAATACTTGACCCGCAAAGTCCCATTTTCACTAACCTTGAGTATAGCTCTTTTGCGATTCTCATCATAAAATTATCTAGTTGATCCATCGTTGTAAATCGTATACCAAAGTTTACGTCAACAGAAACTGATTTCCTTCCCAAAACAGATGACGGATCATTGATGTCAATTTCAATACTTGAGTCATCAATACCACGACAATAATTATACAATTTGAGACCAGTTTTCTCACCAAATACTGTCATCAAACGAGACTTTGATAATGGACGTAAGTTCTCAACTAATGCAACATTGTTTGGGCAGTCTATAATTTCCAACAATTTACCTTCGATACTACGTCCTATTCCGGGCAAATTTTTGATGGGAGTTTTGCCCAAAAACTTATCAATATCATTATAGAGATAATATTGCCCATCAGGTTTCGCTTTTCTAATCGCCAACTTCGCTAGCAACACATTACGCGATGCACCGATGCTTATAGTGCATCTAGTTAAGGTGAAAATGTCTCTTCGAATTCTCGAACATAAGTCCTCTACGAACTCAACTTTGTTTTCAGCCTCATTGAACAGTGATGATGCATCAATAAGCACTTCATCTATCAGTACTGGAAAAACCACATCAAAATCATCTCTGGATAATAGATAGTTGTAGAATTCGTTGGAGTACTTCTCGTAAGCATCAAAATCATAGTCGATCTTTACAATATTCGGACATAGCTTCTCTGCTTGTCTCATCCACATACCATTCTTAACTCCAAACTTCCTTGTAACATAATTACAACTAGCAATATCAGACGTTTTCCCACCATGTGTCACAACAATTGGGTCCTTTTTGATATCAAGATTAGGATGGTTGAGACTTGACGCAGCTACAAAGAAACAGTCAAAATCAATATGTAAAATGAGCTTCTCATCAGGGGTTCCAGATTTCGCTTTCAAGCTGTGACCTTTGTTCGCACTTAAAACTCGCTTCAAAGCTCTCAACTTCAAATCAGCTTTCCAGTTAGATAAATGATGCAACCTAGACTTCGCGAAGAAATGCTTTAAAAAGTCAGGATGGTTTGCATCCATCGATTCTTTCGAATTGGATTTAAACTCGTCGGCCAAAGCGTCATCTCTCTGTGAGAGTGGTTCGACATCTCTTGGTTGAGTTGTATCGATTTCCTCGTCAGAAAGATCCAGACGAATCTCACCAGTATCTCCCTCATTTACAGCCTTCTCAACTGACTGGTTTTCTATTTCTTCCTGAATTTCTGCGTCGTCTTTACTTGTGGTTTCAGCTGAAACTTTTTTTGTCAGGTTATTCTCTGGTGAAGCAGCCTGTTTCCCTGAAAACTCCAACCGTTTCTGGCCATACGCAATGTCTGAAATCGTTCGATAATCTGACCATGGAAGTAAGGTGTTCTGTGCAATGGAATCGGTAATCCAACTAGCTTTTACGACTTTAAAATTTCTGAACTCAATGTTCTTTCGCGGGGTCAATCTATCGCATACAATGTGGGTTGCACCAGACTTCTTCGAAAGATACGAGAGAAACTTTCCTCCGTGGAGAATCACCAATCTGTGAATTTCATTAATCGACGGCACAGTGTGGCCATTTACGTAGATGATGCAATTTTCAAATATCGGTTTACGATTCGACTGACTTCTCTGAAGCTCCCATTGGACGTAGCTTTCGTCCGCTCGTTGCTGTTTCATGTGCTTATTGTGAAAGTACGTTGCATAGTCGCCAAATTTGTGTAATTCAAGACCACGACCAGATTCGAGATCTGCTTCCACGTCGCTTTCTCGCCCTGAATCCGTGTTTCCCGACACTTCAGCGTCATCGTCAGATTCTCGACGCCCCGTCCTGCCCGAGTCACCACCTCCATCCTGGGTTTCTGGTGCCGAACGTGGACATGAGTTTGCGGAAGGATCAACGTCTACAGAACGATCACGATTTACGTCGCTCGGAGCACAAAAACCGCTTTCAACTGTGCTAGCTTTCGGCACTGTTTCTGCCACCTCGGAAGCACCGTTTTGCGACACAGAATCGGTTAGGGTGGAAAATATATCGTCTTCCATGTACTCGTGTGGTGCGGTACCACCACCACCACCATCACCGACGTGGCCATCGCCACACAAAACCACGCTCCCAGCACCACCAATCCTCCCACCGTGATCCAGACCAATGCAGTTCGTGGTGCCAAAGCCCGTGGTGGCTGTTTTCTCTATGGTCATCGCATCCCCCACATATCCATTGCCAGTCCCACCACCGTCGTCTACATCCCCCAGTTGCACCGGGAAAACAGTACTGCTCTCACCACCACCATGTTCACCCACATCGTTTACCCTCCTCTGTCCATTCACACCGCCACATCCCGTCGCCTGGAGCAACAATTCCTCTAGCCCATCATCAAATGGGTCCGAGCTCACCACATTACTGGCCCTGGACCCAGCGCTCTGACTCAACGACACTACGTGGTCCACCAACTGGCTATCATCTAACGACTGTAGAAACTCGTGGTACGAATCATCGTTCATCAGACATTCAAACTATACTCACTGGCTCTTCCTACCAATCACCGGGTTGTGGTGGTGGAAACCGTTGTTTTGCTAGGGAGTGCATTTTATGAGATTTTCATGAACACGTAAAAATCTAAAATTAAATCATTTGATTGTTTATCTTGAAACGAGACAATGGTACGTATTGGCAGTGGGAAGCAGCGGGATCTGGAGACGTGGACGTGTTTGTTGTAGGGGGATGTCTGTAATGGCAAATTTTGGTCGAGTTTGGTGAGGTTTTGGTGAGGTCGCTGCCAGATCAGCCGTCGGTAACCCTGGCACGGTGGTGATGGTCATTGTTGGCGAAACGGTGCTAGCGTTCTGGGGTGAACAGACGTGGTGACTAGCGGGCTGTTTTTGCGGGCTGTTTTTGTGGCTGTAGAAGACGTTGTGGGGGGTGATCTGGTGGTGCGAGGAAGCAAAGACCACCGGTGACAGCATTGTAAGGTAAACGTCGCCAGCATTGTCAGGTAAACGTCGCCAGGATGCCGCGATCCACGGCGTGAATGTTCGTGCAACAGAGCCCGTTTCGGCCAGTTTCTCTTTCTCTCCCGAGACGTATCCTTCTGGTGGGTGTTAAACTAACGTTTAGGCTGAAAAGTTATCTGAACAACAGATTGCCGAATTCAAAGACGCGTTCTCCTTGTTCGACAAGGACAGTGATGGAAAAATCACCACCAAAGAGTTGGGCACCGTCATGAGATCGTTGGGCCAAAGCCCAACCGAAGCTGAGTTGACGGACATGATCAACGAAGTCGACGTTGACAACGACGGATCGATTGATTTCCCGGAATTCTTGACGATGATGGCCAGAAAAATGAAGGACACCGACAGCGAGGCAGAAATCGCCGAAGCGTTCAAGGTGTTTGACCGAAACGGGGACGGGAAAATCAGTGCTGCTGAATTGAGACATGTTTTGACATCGATTGGGGAAAAGTTATCTGACGCCGATGTTGACCAAATGATCAAAGAAGCCGACACCAACAACGACGGTGAGATTGATATCCAAGAGTTCACCCAGCTTTTAGCTGCTAAATAGTGTGTACTATTTGTTTACTTGTATTTCATGAATGTTTATGGAATGTGATCTCTTTTTAATTAATACAAACTGTGCAACGCATTGGCGAGGTAGAATAGTGGACAAAGTAGGATAGGGTGGAAACACGTAGAACAGGACGGGAAACACGTAGAACGGGACGGGAAACAAAAGTGTAACACGAAACACGAAAGGAAAAAGTGTACCAACAAAGAGAAACGAACAACGTATCAACGAAACAACGCAAACAAACGGATATAACAAGAGAAAAGAACAAACAGATCAAACACAAAGAAAAAGATATAAACGAAATATTAAAGTATATAAACGAAAAGTTGCAGCGGGAAATATCGCCAAATCACCGTGAGATTATTTAGTTCATGGTTAATCGGGACAAAAACCAACCAAGGTACAAAGTCCCCAAGGGCAAGTACAGTATCGCGGCCAGCGACGACAAATTACAACGGCGTGCGGAACGATTTGCAAAGAAGCCCACCACCACGTACGGGTTCATCAGCCGTGGTGAAGATGCCCGTTTACAAACTAGCGAACAAGCACGGTATGACTTTTTCAACGAGATTGTGGGCACATTTGTGGAGTACTGCCAGGATCACACCAGTTTGAAGTTTAGTGGGCAGGTGGAGGCGCTAATAGGCGACCATGGTGACAAGAAGCAAACGGCTGACAGACAAACGGCTACAATTGACAGACAAACAGCTACAACTACAATTGACAAACAAACAGCTACAACTGCAATTGACAGACAAACCGCTACAATTGACAGACAAACAGCTGCAACCACAATTGACACCATTCTCGCCAATCTACGGAAGCTACGAGAAGCCCTCCTCAGTGTTCCGTGCACAGACTTCACGGTAAAAGTGTACTTGTTCAGCATCCGGATTGGTGCCAGTATCGGCCATTACCAGACGTACATTCCCAGCATCACCTATTTAATCCGACAAGAGATAAGCAACGACGACAGAAACGAGATCGCAGCTTTATTGATTTTACACACGAGCCATTTCAACAACGACAACTCGCTTGCTCTAGCGCAATGGCACCGGTACTTGGCTCACGATACACAAATGAAACGGCTAGTTTCGGCGTGGATAGCGAAGGACTACTATACGTGGGTCAAGATGTACAACCACGAGACGGATAACGGGCGGTCGACAATCATGAAGTTTGGTCTCAGGACAATGGTTGGGCACATGGTTGTCTGCATTACAAAGTCATACTTTAACTTGAGCTATAGAGACCTAGAGGTGATGTTGCCCAAGGGCATCAGCTTTCAGAGTTTACTAGAGGATTTTGGTGCCAGGTGGCAGCGACAGCCTGACAGCGATAATGTTGTCATCAAGAGCCGAGCCAGGTAGCGGAGGTAGTGGTAGTCGTAATGCAGTGGTGGTAGTGGTGGTAGTGGTGGTAGCAGTGGCAGTGGTGGTAGCAGTGGTAATTTTAGTAATGGTGTTCCTGCCACACCTACCAAAAAGGTATACAATACCTACCTGGAACAACCACAATTGCATTTCACACACCAACAAGCACCAGTACCGACACCGCAGTATCGTGGTGACAATTTACCATCAACACTTCAGTTCGTGCTGGTCCCTGGTGCTGGTGGGGTAAACTTCTAGCCCGTAGTTGTGGCCATAGTTAATATGTAGTCTGGAAATTCAATTATCTGGAAATTTAAATTTAAGTCTATGATTCCACACCAATAAGGCTAGTTCAACTTAAGTGGCGACATGACATCTGATGCAGCGAATGGGTCCAGTAAGCTTCCTGAATTGATCAAAATCGACGATATCACCTCCGGTAAGGTCGATCCTGTTCTTGTGAATCAAGAACTAGACAGGCTCAAAGTGGAAATAAACGTTTTGCGGAACGACATGGCACTATTTTTGAAGGCCATTGCGTCAATTTCCACCGATACGAGTCAACAGGACTATTATCACGTTGTTGTAGAGCGGTTGAAAAACGTTCAACAGAGCATCAAAGACTATTGTGCCCAATACAACCGGTTGTTGCCCATCATCAATTTGGCGCAGATCAAGCTTGGCCATGAAGTGGAGAATCTTCCAAACTCGAAGCCTTCGTCGTTTTCTGGGTCGTCTAAACTGGCCCACGGAGGAAATGCTTCTCCCAAGAGACGGAGAAGTAGCACCCAGGCACGGAACGGCACATCGAAGTGAAGCAGAACCAGAGTGGAGCCAGCAGAGACGAAAGGAAAGCCAACAGAGACCAAAGGAAAGCCAGCAGAGACCAAAGTAGGGCCAGCAGAGACCATTCAAGTACTGATGCGTAGGTGTTGTGCTGCTTGGAGTTGAGTTTGATGTTCTTTAATGCCATACTGGCACTTTGGAGCAACAGCAGCTGATACCAGCACACCACGTTGTAAAGCGAGTCGAGGTTCTGACGCAATCTCGTGGTGTTTTCTGTTAGAAGCAACATTTTAAGGCTTGTTCGAGATGCCATACTATTAAAATCGTAGAGAAACACATTTGTTGAAATCACGAGAATCGAATCGAAGAATACCTCGATGGACTAGAACTGGTGAACCGCGAAGGGTTTTAAATATCTGGTTGTTGATTACATGTGTTTGTTTTTATTCTATAATCAGGATACATGCTATGAATGCAACGGTTTGCTCAAATCTGGAGGTATTGTGAAGGTTCAGTGGGCCCAAAAATACACTGTTTTAAACTAGCAGAGATGTTAAATGGCCAACCAGCCGTCTACGTACAAAGATTGACAGAGCATGTAGATACAATGCAATGCCAATGGAACGAGAATCCGGGAATTCAACCGATGCAAGCTCGTGCCAGAATGGTTCAGTTTGCTCTGTTTCATATCAACTACATCCAGACAATGCCAGTACACAGTGACAATACCAGTACACCGTTGCAAGGCTATCTACACCTTTGTAAGGCTATCTACACCGTTGTAAGGCTATCTACACCGTTACAACACCAGTACACCGTTGTAAGGCTATCTACACCGTTACAATGCCAGTACATCGTGACAACGCATTTTTCACCTTACAATGCCAGTACACCGTGCAACGCTATCTACACAATGCCAGTGCCAACACCACGGCACACAATGGTTTAGAACGACACCAGAGTCCCAAAACAGTCGCAAAACCACGTTGAAATCCCCCAACACACCACCCAAGCGCATCATGAAACTGCACATCGTTACATTTCCACCGTAATGCCTATAAAACCATGTCTTATCGCCATTTATTGATTTTTTTAATTCCACAATGCCACCTTTTCATTCTCACCTCCACAATGCTTACCCAGAGCATCACCCACTACGTCAACTACCGCTTCAACACCGTTCCCACCCATCGACGGCACAAGCAATATTAGATCAAGGGTTACCCTGAACTGACTCACATTTTGTATACACTATATATATGTCAAAAAAATGAAAAATCCATAATCAGAAATAGTCTTTATCGCAATAAACACCAACGATGTCGCAATTATTGAAAGAGACGTTTGCTAGATGCAAACAAGAAGGTCGTAATGCCCTTGTGAACTTTGTCACCGCCGGTTATCCCACTGTTGAAGACACGATTCCCATTTTGAAAGGAATGCAGGATGGTGGTGTAGACATTATTGAGTTGGGAATCCCGTTTTCTGACCCGATTGCAGACGGTCCTACCATCCAAGCAGCCAATAATGTTGCTTTGGACAACGGAATCACCGTGCCAAAATGTTTGGAATTGGTTGCACAAGCTAGACAACAGGACATTACTGTTCCCATTATTCTTATGGGGTACTATAACCCAATTTTGAAGTACGGCGAAGAGAAATTGATCGAGGATTCTGCCAAAGTTGGTGCCAATGGGTTCATTGTGGTTGATTTGCCACCTGAAGAAGCCGTCAAATTCAGATCCACATGCTCCAAAAATGGTCTTTCGTACGTTCCACTAGTGGCACCAGCTACAACTGATGCCAGATTAAAAGTATTGGGAGAAATCGCCGATTCGTTCATTTACGTTGTTTCGAGAATGGGGACTACCGGGGCGTTAGCTCAGATTTCTGCCGGCATTGCTCAGTTGTGTGGCCGAGTTAGAAAATTCGCACCAAACATCCCACTTGCCGTGGGGTTCGGGGTGTCTACAAGAGACCACTTTTTGACAGTGGGTGAATCGGCCGACGGTGTTGTCATTGGGTCGAAGATCATTAATTTGTTGGGAGAATCTCAACCGGGTCAGAGAGGTAAAGTTGCCCAAGAATACGTCCGGTCGATTTTAGGTGACGACTTCAAACCTCATGCTCCATCTTCGTTCTCCAAGGCAAACAAAGGTGAAGACCATGCCACTACCATTTTCGAAGAATCGCACAAATTTAACCCTCGTTTCGGTGACTTTGGTGGTCAATACGTCCCAGAAGCATTGCAAGCTTGCTTGGCTGAATTAGAAAAGGGATTCGAAGACGCCGTGGCTGACCCAGAATTCTGGAAAGAATTCAAAAACTTGTACTCTTACATCGGTAGACCATCGTCGTTACACAAGGCTGAAAGATTATCAGAACACGCCGGAGGGGCACAAATCTGGTTGAAGAGAGAAGACTTGAACCATACTGGTTCCCACAAGATTAACAATGCTTTGGCCCAAGTTTTGATTGCTAAAAGATTAGGTAAAAAGAAGATCATTGCAGAAACCGGAGCAGGTCAACACGGGGTTGCTACTGCCACTGCATGTGCCAAGTTTGGTTTGGAATGTACTGTGTTTATGGGTGCAGAAGATGTTAGAAGACAAGCCTTGAATGTGTTCAGAATGAGAATCTTGGGAGCTAAAGTTGTAGCCGTCACCAATGGTACTGCCACTTTGAGAGATGCTACGTCAGAAGCTTTCAGATTCTGGGTTTCCAATTTGGAAACTACCCATTATGTTGTTGGTTCTGCTATTGGACCACATCCTTACCCTACTTTAGTTAGAACATTCCAAAGTGTTATTGGTAATGAAGCTAAGGAACAATTCAAAGAATTGAACAACGGGAAATTGCCAGATGCCGTTGTTGCTTGTGTTGGTGGTGGATCCAACTCTACTGGTTTATTCTCTCCATTTGAAAAGGACACCAGCGTTAAGATGTTAGGTGTTGAAGCTGGTGGTGATGGTTTAGATACTGAACGTCACTCTGCTACTTTGACTGCGGGTATTCCTGGTGTTTTCCACGGTGTCAAGACTTATGTTTTGCAAGAGATCGGAAGAGCACACGTCTGAACTCCAGTCACGCCAATATC
>ERZ778017.3430-NODE-3430-length-11256-cov-4.646103_pt1 | contig 11256 bp, 8 predicted proteins | sample MGYA00375747_ERZ778017 | MGnify/ENA primary metagenome ERZ778017 (study PRJEB29350, sample SAMN05509838) | bioreactor metagenome | biome: bioreactor; material: wastewater | place: South Africa: University of Cape Town | collected 2014-03-17 ... | reverse complement strand
CTCATGCTGTCAAGTAAAAAAGGGACAAGCTCCAAATGATCACAGCGATCGACCATGTCGTCATTCTGGCCCCGAAGCTTGAAGCCGCCACCAGATATTATCAATCCCTCGGGTTCGACGTCCGCGCGGGCGGCCGTCATTCGACTGGAACCGAGAACGCGCTCATCGGTCTTGCCGACGGGACCTATATCGAGCTTCTGGCCTTCGCGACTCCCGACCCGAGCCATCGGTGGGCGCCGAAGCTCGAATTCGGCGGGGGATTCCTCGACGTCTGCCTGGTATCCGACGATATCGGCGGTGACGTGGCACGTTACCTCGATGGTGGCATCGAGATGGCGCCGATCCGTGCAATGGGCCGCCAGCGCCCCGATGGCAAGGAGCTTTCCTGGCGGTTGACCATCCCCAAGGCGCCCTGGGCTGGGCAGATGCCGTTTCTGATCGAAGATGTAAGCCCCAACGAGTGGCGCGTTCCGCCTGCGGGAAAGCATTCGAACGGGGCCTCAGGCATAGCTGCGCTACGGTGGATCGTCGCCGATCACGCGGCGTTGTCGGAACTGCTTTCACGCACCCTCGGGAAGGGTGCCGAGCCGACCGTCAACGACACCTATAACGCTGCGGGGTCGAGGATCGAACTGGGCGCGACCCGGATCGAGATACTGTCGCCCTCCGGAGACGGCCCGGCAGCCGATTGGCTCGCGGTCCAGAACGGTGGCCCCCATAGCATGGCTTTCCGGACCAGCGACGGGCGCGAAATCGAGCACGGACCAGCGGCGGCGAGAAGCTGGACCGACTGGCCGCAATAGACGTCTCGCTTCCCGGGCTGTCTGGGCTCTGCCGTGCCGCGACGGCTTTCGCCGGCGGCAGATGGGTACGATCTGTCAGGGTCATGGATATCGGAACGGAGCTACTACCGCTGGCGCCGTGGGAATGGCGCGGCCTTGAGGTGACGCAGGCGTCGCCTGGCGGCTCTGGAGAAGGGCACACTCGGCGGCGAAAAGGCCGTGTCCATCCTGATGCCGGATGTGCCGATCCTCAAGGTCGTTGAGGAAAAGTACGGTTCTCCGCGATGCGCTCTCATATTCCCTTGGACCCGGCTTCGCGGCGCCTTGAATTCGCCGGCAGGCCGTCTACGGGTGCCTTTTATGGGATGCGGTCGGGCACGAAGCATTTGGTTTTCCGATATCAATGGGCTTAAAAATTTGCGTTCCAAATTTTTGCACGATCCCTATGATCCTTCCCGGGAGGTGAAAAGGTTGGTTGATCGTCTTTCTGACCCAAGGCCGAGCGGTTTCGGACTGACGCGCGTGATGCCGTTGGTGCCTGCGCGTTTCTTCGCTGCGCTGCCGCTGATCCGCCTTGCCGTCGACTGCTTCCATTCCACCGGACCAGGTCTCGGCCGTTCCCCCCGGATCTCACCGCGATGACGTCGTCTTCCTTTTCTTCGCCCGAAATCGATCGGGCAGATGTTCTCATCATTGGCGGTGGCATGGCCGGCGCCAGCGCGGCCTGGGAGCTCTCCGCCTTCGCGAAGGTCATCCTTCTGGAAAGGGAGGAGCAGTGCGGCTACCACGCCACGGGCCGTTCCGCAGCCAGCTTTACGGAAAACTATGGAACCACGACCATCCGGCGGTTGGCCATGGCGAGCCGCGCTTTTCTGGAGCGCCCGCCGGAGGGTTTCTGCGAGCATCCGCTGATGAAGCCGCGAGGCATGATCACCATTGCGCGTGAAGACCAGCTCAATCTGTTGGAAGAGGAACTGGCCCGGGCCAGGCAACTGGTGCCGTCCATCCGGCCGATGGAGGTGAAGGAGGCGCTCGAGCGCGTTGGCGTGTTGCGGCCGGATTATGTAGCGGCAGCCATCCTCGAGCCGGACTCGCGCGAGATCGACGTCAACGGCCTTCACCAGGGATTTCTGCGCGGCGCGCGAAAGCGGGGTGCTCGCATCGTTACCGGTGCGGGCGTGCAGGCGATTTCCCGACAGGGTGGAGACTGGCTCGTCGATGCGGGGAAGGAAAGATACGGCGCTCCGGTCCTCGTCAACGCGGCCGGCGCCTGGGCCGACGGCATCGCCGCCATGGCAGGTGTCGCGCCGGCCGGGCTTACGCCGCTGCGGCGAACGGCTTTCAACATCCTTGTGCCGGAGGGCGTCTCCACCAGCGGCTGGCCGCTTGTCAACGACGTAGGGGGTGAGTTCTACTTCAAGCCCGATGCCGCGCAGATATTCGTCTCGCCCGCCGATGCGACCCCGAGCGAACCTGTCGACGCCTATGCCGAGGATATCGACGTTGCGATCGGCGTCGATCGGCTGGAGAAGGCGACGACGCTGAAGGTCGATCGCGTGACGCATAGCTGGGCCGGTCTGCGGACCTTCGCGGCCGACGGTTCCCCGGTCGTCGGGTTCGACCCTGTCGCGGAGGGCTTCTTCTGGCTCGCCGGGCAGGGCGGCTACGGGATCAAGACCGCGGCGGCGCTGGCGCGCACCTGCGCGGAATTGATCCGCTTCCAGCGGCTACCGGCCGATATCCAGGCCCTCGGCGTGCAACCGGACGACCTGGCGCCGGCGCGGCTTACGCATTCACCGTCCCGAGAAACCACCAGAACAGGAATTATCGCATGACTATTGAACGCCTCGCTGACGGACCCCGTTTCTGCCGTGCCCTGACGCACAACGGCACGCTCTATCTTTCGGGCATGACTGCCGACGACCTGGCCGGCGACACGACGGCGCAGACCCGCGATATTCTCGCCAAGATCGACGGGTTCCTGGCCAAGGCAGGCACGGACAAGACTAAGGTCTTGAGCGCGGTGGTCTGGCTCCGGGATATCGCCGACTTCGAGAAGATGAATGCCGCCTGGGATGCCTGGATCGACAAGAGCGCGATGCCTGTGCGCGCGACGGTCGAGGCGCGGCTGGCCGGCGACGACTACCGCGTCGAGATCATGGTAACCGCTGCCGTATAGCCGGCCGACCTTGTCCGTCCGATGCCGCGGGCGGGCCGTGGATAGTGACACGAAAACCAGTGAACAACAAAAAGGGGAAACGACGATGAAAAAGCGCGATCACATTCTGTTGCCGAAACTGCGTGACCAACTCGACAGTGGGCGGATGAACCGCCGCGAATTCGTCCGGTTCGCTGCGCTGCTCGGCGTCTCGGCCACTGCGGCCTATGGCATGGCCGGGATGGCAGCACCGGCGATGGCTGCGGACACTCTTCCTTTCGCGCCGGTCGATCCCAACGCCAAGAGCGGCGGGACGCTGAGAATAGCCCAGATGGTTGCCAAGATGGAGGATCCGGCAACCTATAGCTGGAACGAGATGTCGAACCAGTCACGACAGACCATCGAATACATGACCCAGGTCGGCCCCGACAACGTCGTGCGTCCGATGCTGGTCGAGTCCTGGGAGCCGTCCGACGACCTCAAGACCTGGACGCTGCATGTCCGCAAGGGTGTCATGTGGCACAATGGCGAGGAACTGAGCGCGGATCATCTTGCCTGGAACATCCTGCGCTGGACGGATTCCGCCACCGGTTCCTCGACGCTCGGCCTTTCGACGTTTTCGGCGCTGTCGACGGCAACCGGCGACAAGAACGAGAAGGGCAAGCCCGTCCGCAAGCCGACCGCCGGCGCTGTGGAAGTCGTGGACAGCCACACCCTGAAGCTGAACCTCTCGACACCGGTGCTCTCGGTTGCCGAAGATTGCGCGGAATACCCGGCCCTCATCGTGCATCCGTCGTTCAAGCCGCCGTTTTCCGAGAACTGTATCGGCACCGGTCCCTTCACCGTCGCGGAGCTGAAAGTGGGTGAACGCTGCATCCTCAAGCGCATTGCCAAGACGACCGACGGGAAGGATTTCAAATACTGGGGCGGCGACGTTTTCCTCGATGAAATCCACTTCTACCACTATGAGCAGGAAAATCAGGCGGCGGCGCTGGCGTCGGATTCCGTGGACGCCATCTATGAACTGACGGTGGAACAACTCGAACTGGCGCGCTCTATCGAGGGGGCGCAGATCGCGTCGGTGAAGACGGCGCAGACTATCTGCTGCCGCATGCAGGTCGACAAGGAACCCTTCACCGACATTCGCGTCCGTCAGGCCGTCGTCAAGGCCGCGGACAACAATGCGATCCAGGCGCTGATCTTCCCGGAAGCGGGAGATGCGGCCCGCAACTATCACGTCAGCCCCGTGCATCCCGAGTTCTTCGACCTGCCGATGACGGAACGCGACGTGGAGGGGGCGAAGGCGCTTCTGGCCGAAGCCGGCCACGGCAACGGCCTTGATCTCACCATCGACGTGGGCAATACCGACGGCCAGTGGCAGCAGGCCGTTTGCGAGGCTTTGCGCGATCAGCTCAAGGACGCCGGCATCAATCTCAACGTCAACGTGATGCCGACCTCGAAGTTCTGGGAAATCTGGGACAAGACGCCCTTTGGCGCCACGTCCTGGGCGCACAGGCCGCTGGGCACGATGGCGCTTGCCCAGGCTTACCGCACCGGCGTGCCGTGGAACGAAAGCCACTTCTCCGATCCCGAATTCGACAAGGCGCTGTCGGATGCCGAAGCGACCATCGACGTCGAGGCCCGCCGGGCCAAGATGGAGAAGGTGGAAAAGATCCTCCAGGATGCCGCGATCATGGTCCAGCCGCTGTGGAGGCCCGTCTACACGATGACCTCGTCCAAGGTTCACGGCTACAGCGCCCACCCCTCGCGCCAGATGCAGTTGACCAAGGTCTGGATCGATAGTTGACGCCATCGGTCCAGAGCCTGATCGGCGCGTACGCCATTACGTGCGCGCCGGCAGGTTTTCGCAATCGGCATTCCATCAGTGAAGAACGGGAACTTGTCTTGATCGGGAGCATACATCGCACCGGCGGCGCTGCTGCCGTCCGCTCCGCGGCATGTGGATGCAGCGGTGCCGCATGCTGAGGCTGATCGCCCGCCGCGTGGCCCAGATGCTGCTCATCATGGCCACCGTCTCCCTGATCCTGTTCGCCATTTTCGACAGCGACCAGTTCCGCAAGCGGGTCGCGATATCCGAACTCGGCGGGTTCGGGGTCGCGACGCTGTCGGAGCAGGACTACCAGAACTGGTTGGAAAACAAGGGGTTGAACGCTCCCTTTCTCCTGCGTTACGGCGAATGGCTCGGCAAGCTGGCCCATGGCGATTTCGGCCGTTCTCTCGAGAAGAACGTGGAAGTCAGCACGCTTCTGTCCGAAAGACTCTTCAACACCGGGGTCCTCGCTTTTTCGGTGCTGCTGATCATGGTGCCGGTCTCGCTTCTGCTGGGCGTCCTGGCCGGCATGGATGAAGGATCGCTGCTGGATCGCATCATTTCCATCGGAGCGGTGATCTCTACCTCCATCCCCCAGATTGCCACCGCCGTGCTGCTCACCGTCGTTCTCGCGCTGGGCCTCGGCTGGGTCCCGGCCAAATCGGCGATGGTCGACGGGTTCAATTTCAGGCAACTCGTCCTGCCACTGCTTACCCTGCTGATCTACGACATCGGCTATGTGGTGAGGATGACGCGGGCCTCGATGGCCGAGGTCATGACCTCCCACTATATCCGCACGGCGGTGCTGAAAGGGCTGCCCTACTGGCGCGTGATCATGAAGCATGCGCTGCGCAATGCGCTCATCGTGCCGTTCACGCTGATCTTCCTGCAACTCAACTGGCTGCTCTCGGAAGTGGTCGTGGTCGAGGTCTTCTTCCAGTACGCGGGATTTGGCCGGATGCTTTTCGACGCGGCCGTCTATGGCGATATCGCCGTCGTGCAGGCGGCGACGCTCGTTGCCGTCGGCGTGGCGGTGCTTTCGCAACTGATGTCCGACATCGTCTACATGATGCTCAACCCGAGGGTGCGGTTCGCATGACGACGGCTCTCGATCCAACACCCGCCTCGACCGTGCGGAGCCTCGCGCCCTCGTCCACCGGCAGCCGCGTCATCCTGCTGCTTTTGTTGATCTACGTGCCGCTCGCCGCCTACGTGATGTTCGGCGCGCAAATCGGCGCATTGAAACATTACGTCCTGGTCCCGGCTATCCCGGCGGTGCTCGTTCTTTACGGCATGGCCGTTCGCGCATGGCGCGGGTCCACGATCGCGGTCATCGGGGCGACCCTGGTTTTCTTCTGGCTGCTGATCGCGGTTTCGGCACCCTATCTGCCGATCCTCGATCCCAACAAGCCGATTGCGCCCTATGCGCTGCCGGGTGCGGTGAAAAACGGGGTCACCTTCCTGCTCGGGTCCGATCTTCGCGGCCGCGACATGCTTTCCCGAACCCTGTGGGGGTGCCAGCGCGTCCTGGTATGGGGCATCACCGCCACCTCGATCGCCTATGTCGTCGGTGCCACCTTCGGCCTGGTCGCCGGCTATCTCGGCGGCTGGTGGGACGAAATCCTGTCCTTCATCTCCAACGTGCTTCTGTCCTTCCCCGTCATGGTTCTCTTCATCCTGATCCTCAATTATCTGGGGCAGAGCGGGTTCAACATCGTGGTCGCCGTGACGATTTCGTCGGCGCCGGCCATCATGCGCATCGTGCGCGGGCTGACCCTCGACATGCGGACACGCGACTACATCTTCGCCGCGCAGACGAGGGGCGAGCACCCGCTGTGGATCATGATGGTCGAACTGCTGCCGAACGCCCGCGGCCCCCTCATCGTCGATGCCTGCCTGCGGCTGGGCTACACGACCGTCGCCATCACGACGCTCACTTTCCTGGGGTTGGGGTTGCAGCCGCCCGATCCCGACTGGGGCCTGATGATCAAGGAAGCAGCGACTGCGGCGTTGGTCTGGAAATTCACCTATATGCTCGTCATTCCTTCCATAGCGGTGTCCAGCCTCATCCTGGGCTTCAACCTCATGGCCGATGGCCTGAGGGAACTGAGCCTCAAGGACTGAGACGATGCAGCCCACCGCTCAAATCCCACGCGACGATGCGGTTCCGGTACTGGAATGCCGGAACCTGTCGATCTCCTATTTCACCCGCGGCGGCGAGGTGCCGGCCGTCATCGACTTCAACCTGAAGCTTATGCCCGGCCAGTCGCATGGCCTTGTCGGGGAATCCGGCTGCGGCAAATCCACGGTGGCGCTGGCCATCATGCGCTATCTCGGCAAGAACGGCCGCATCGTCGGAGGCGAGATCCTTCTGGAGGGCCGTAATATCCTGACCATGCAGGGCGCTGAGCTACGCCGGTTGCGGGGCTCGCAGATCGCGATGATCTACCAGGAGCCGATGGCTTCGCTCAATCCATCCATGACGATCGCGGAGCAGCTCGCCGAGGTTCCGATCTACCAGGGCGGGGTAGGGCGGCAGGAGGCCTTGCAGCAGGCGCGCGCCATGCTGGAGCGCGTCCGGCTGACGGATTGCGACCGCCTGATGAACGCCTATCCGCACCAGATTTCAGGTGGCCAGCAGCAGCGCGTGGTGATCGCCATGGCGCTGCTCGCCAATCCTAAGGTGCTGCTGCTCGACGAGCCGACGACGGCGCTCGACGTCACCATCGAATCCGGCATCGTCGACCTGATCGGCGACCTGTCCCGGCAGTTCGGCATGTCGATGATCTATGTCTCGCACAATCTCGGTCTGGTGCGCGAGACGTGCGATTTCATCACCGTCATGTATTCTGGCGAAGCCGTGGAGAGCGGACCGGTCGCCGACGTGTTCGGCGCGGTGCGCCATCCCTATACGCGCGGCCTGTTCGCTTCCATCCCGGTGCCCGGCGCCGACAAGAACACGCGTCCGCTGGTCGCCATTCCCGGCCAGCTTCCGGCGCCCGGCGATCGGCCGCGCGGATGCAATTTCGGCCCGCGCTGCGAGTTCTTCGTTGCCGAACGCTGCGGCAGGGACGCTGTGCCGATGATCCGCCCGCAGGGACGGGCGGCCCGGCTTTCGCGTTGCGCGCGCGTGGACGAGATCGACTGGAACGCCGCCCCCCGGACCACCGGCAACAGGCCGGCTCCCGTTATTGGCGACGTTGCAGTGAAGGTCGACGCGCTCAGCAAGAACTATGGTCGCGTCAAGGCCAACGATGCCCTGACATTCGATGCCAACGTGGCCGAAACGGTCGCGATCGTCGGCGAGTCCGGCTGCGGCAAGTCGACTTTCGCCAGGATACTGATGGGCCTGGAGGAAGCGACGGCGGGATCGCTGCGGGTGGGCGACCTGGACGTGGCGAAATTGCCTGTCCAGAAGCGGGACCGCAAGACGGTCGTCAACCTGCAGATGGTCTTCCAGAATCCCTTCGACACGCTCAATCCAAGCCATACGGTCGGCTCGCAGATTGCGCGCGTGATCAGGAAGCTGGGAGGAACCAAGGACAGGAAGGCCATCGAGCAGCGGGTGCGCGAACTGCTCGATCTCGTCAAGCTGCCGCATGATTTCATGCACCGGCGGCCAAGGCAGCTCTCAGGAGGGCAGAAGCAACGCGTGGGGATCGCGAGGGCCTTTGCGGGCAATCCGGCCGTGGTCGTTGCCGACGAGCCGGTTTCGGCGCTGGACGTTTCGGTGCAGGCCGCGATCACCGAACTGCTGCTGGATATCCAGCGCGATGAAAAGACGACGCTTCTGTTCATCAGCCACGACCTGTCGGTGGTGCGCTACCTGGCCGACCGGATCGTCGTCATGTATCTCGGCCAGGTGATGGAGCAGGGCGGCGCGGACGCCGTGTTCTCTCCGCCCTACCACCCCTATACCGAGGCCCTGCTGTCGGCGATCCCGATCGCGGACAGCAGCATCAGCAAGCGCAAGGTCGTTCTTTCGGGCGAGATGCCGTCGCCGTCGAATCCCCCGGCCGGATGCCCTTTCTCGACGCGGTGTCCCTATGTGCTGGGCGAGCTGTGCAGGGAAAAACGTCCGCCGGTCCACGAGTTTTCGGCAACCCACAAGATCGCCTGCCATCTGCCGCGCGAACGGCTTCTTGCCATGCAGCCGGTGATCGCGGTGCCATCGGAGGCACCCGATGCATGATCTCGTCGTCCGTGGTGGACGGGTCGCACTGGACGGCGGCTGGGCGGAATGCGATATCGGCATAACCGACGGTCGGATTGCCGAGTTAGGCACGGGCGTCCGGGCTGACACGGCAATCGACGCCGGCGGCCGCTGGGTGCTGCCGGGAGGCATCGACGCGCACTGTCATCTCGACCAGCCTTCGTGGGGCGGCGCCGCCAGCGCGGACGATTTCGAATCCGGCTCGATCGCGGCCGCCTTCGGCGGCACCACCTGCATGGTCCCGTTCGCCATGCCGGGGCCGGGCATGACGTCGATCGACGCCTTTGATCGCGCCACAAGATGCGCCGCCGGGCGCTCGGTGATCGACTACGGCCTGCACGGCGTGGTGACGGCCGAGACCGGCGCCGATCTGGCGCACCAATTCGACGTGCTGGCCCGGCAAGGCGTGACATCCATAAAAGTGTTCATGACCTATGAAGGCTTCGCGGTCGGCGACGAGACCTTGCTGGCGGTTCTCGACGAGGCGCGCACGTTGGGCTTCCTCGTCATGGTCCATGCGGAAAACGACGCGGCAATCAGGAGAACCCGCAACCGGCTGATCGAACTCGGCCGGACGGATCTGCGTTACCATGCCGTCGCGCATGCGAGGGTCATGGAACGCGAGGCGACGCACCGGGCCGTTGCGCTGGCGGAAATATCGGGCACGCGCCTTGTCGTCGTGCATGTTTCCTGCCGGCAGTCGGCCGAGGAAGTTCTTCGCGGACAGCAGCGCGGAGCCCGGGCTTTCGCGGAAACCTGCCCGCAATATCTTTTCCTGTCGGCCGCAGACCTCGACCGTGACGCGACGCAGGCCGCCCGGTATGTCTTTTCGCCGCCGCCACGCGCGCCGTCCGACCAGGCCTATCTGTGGGAAGCCCTTACGCGAGGCGACATCGCGCTGTGGTCGTCCGACCATTCGCCCTCGATGCTCGCCGACAAACTGGGCGACGACGGCAAGCCGGCCTTCCACAAGGCGGTCAGCGGCATACCCGGCATCGAGACGCGGTTGCCCCTCCTGTTCTGCGAGGGTCTTCTGACCGGCCGGCTTTCGCTTCAGCGCTATCTTGCCGTGACCGGCGGCAATGCAGCGTCCCTTTACGGGCTCGACCATGTCAAGGGACGTATCGCCCTCGGGCTCGATGCCGACCTTGCGATCTGGGACCCGGCCGTCCAGTGGCGGCTGACGCGCGAGGCCATGCACTCGAAGGTCGACTACATCCCGTACGAGGGCAGGACGATCACCGGCAAGCCCGTCACCACGCTGGTGCGCGGGATACCGGTGGTCCTGGACGGCATTCTATGTCCGGCCACGGGCGCCGGCCGGTTCGTTCCGCGCAAGGCGGGGGACCCACGAGATAATCCGATAGCAATCGAGGACACCACACCATGGCTAGACACCTGACCATCGCGGTTTGCCAGACCGGGCCGATCCAGAGGCGCGCGACGCGCGCCGAGACGGTGGACAGGCTTGTTGCGCTTCTGGAACGCGCCGCCGCCGCGAAAGCGGAGGTCGCCGTCTTCCCCGAGATGGCGCTTACCAGCTTCTTCCCGCGCTGGGAGATGGAGGACGACGCCGAGATCGAGGCGTTCTTCGAGGAGGCCATGCCAGGGCGGGAAACCCGGCGTCTTTACGCCGCCGCCGCCGCGCTGAAGATCGGCTTTGCGCTCGGCTACTCGGAACTCGACCGCTCCGGCGCAAAGACACGGCGCTACAACACCATGGATCTGGTCGGCCCGGACGGCAAGTTCATCGGCCGCTACCGCAAGATGCACATTCCGGGCGGGACCGAGGCGTCGGCGGGCACGACGACGCATCTGGAGCGTCGTTATTTTGAACTGGGCGATCTCGGCTTCCCGGTCTTCGACTATTGCGGCGTTCGCGTCGGGCTCGCCCTGTGCAACGACCGCCGCTGGCCGGAAACCTATCGCATGCTCGGGCTGGGCGGGGCAGAGGTGGTGCTGATCGGCTACAACACGCCGCTGCTGCTGGACGAGGCGCCGTCGCTGGGACACCTGCGCATGTTCCACAATCATCTGCCGATGCAGGCGGGTGCCTATCAAAACACCGTCTGGGTGGCGGCAGCGGCCAAGGCCGGCAACGAGGACGGGCAACAACTGATCGGGGGGTCGTGCATCATCGCGCCGACGGGTGAACTCGCGGCCCAGACCACCTCGCTCGACGACGAGGTCATCGTCCATCGCGCGGACCTCGATCTCATCGCCGTTTGCCGCAAGGTCAATTTCGATTTCGAGCTTTACCGGCGCCCCCACC
>ERZ778017.3429-NODE-3429-length-11258-cov-6.798804_pt1 | contig 11258 bp, 13 predicted proteins | sample MGYA00375747_ERZ778017 | MGnify/ENA primary metagenome ERZ778017 (study PRJEB29350, sample SAMN05509838) | bioreactor metagenome | biome: bioreactor; material: wastewater | place: South Africa: University of Cape Town | collected 2014-03-17 ... | reverse complement strand
TGTTGAACAGCGTTTCGTTGGGGCCGATGCGGATCGCGCCGATTTCGTGCTTGGTGACATGGCCGCGGCGGCAGAGCAGCGGCAATATCCAGCGTGGGTCGGCATTGTGGCGGCGACCGATGTTGAGCCGGAACCAGACGCTGTCGTCGAAACCGTCGCGGTGCCCGCCGCGCTCGCGCGGTTCGCGTTCGGCGCGTTCGCCCCGCTCGCGGCGCGGCGGCGGGCCGTTGTCGATCAGTTCCTCGGGCAGCGGCATGGTGGCGCGGTGCGCGCGGACGAGCGCGGCGGCGATCTCCTCCGGCGCGCTCTCGGCGAGCAGGCGACGGCCGAGCTCGATATCCTCGTCGTCATGCTCGATGGGGGCGAGCAGCGCCTCGATCAGCCGTTCGCGGTCGCGTGCCCGCACGTCGTCGGCGGTCGGGGCGCCGGTCCATTCGGCGTCGATCCGCGCGCCGCGCAGCATGGCGTCGACACGGCGGCGGCGCGGATAGGGGACGATCAGCACCGCGGTCCCCTTCTTCCCCGCGCGCCCGGTGCGACCCGAACGGTGCTGGAGCGTTTCGGCATCGCGCGGGATTTCGACATGGACGACCAGGCTCAGGCTGGGCAGGTCGATACCGCGCGCCGCGACGTCGGTCGCGACGCACACCCGGGCCCGGCGGTCGCGCAGCGCCTGCAGCGCCTGGTTGCGCTCGTTCTGGCTATGCTCGCCCGACAGCGCGACGGCGGCGAAGCCGCGGTTGACCAGCCGCGCGTGCAGGCGGCGGACATTGTCGCGCGTGGCGCAGAACAGCATCGCGGTTTCGGCGTCGTGCAGGCGCAGCAGGTTGATCACCGCGCTTTCGATATCGGCGGGCGCGACGGTCACGACCTGATAGGCGATATCGCCGTGGCCGCGATCCTCGCCGACCGTCGAGATGCGAAGTGCATCGCGCTGATAGCGTTTGGCGAGCTGGGCGATCGGCTTGGGGATCGTCGCCGAGAACAGCAGCGTGCGCCGCGTTTCGGGCGTCGCGTCGAGGATTTCCTCCAGATCCTCGCGAAAGCCCATGTCGAGCATTTCGTCGGCCTCGTCGAGCACCGCGACGCGCAGCGCCGCGAGGTCGAGCGCGCCGCGCTCGAGATGGTCGCGCAATCGGCCGGGCGTTCCGACGACGATGTGCACGCCCTGATTCAGCGCCCGGCGCTCGCGGCTCGCGTCCATCCCCCCGACGCAGGTCGCGATGCGCGCGCCGGTGGCGGCGTAGAGCCATGCCAGTTCGCGGCTGACCTGCAGGGCCAGTTCGCGCGTCGGCGCGACGATCAGCGCAAGCGGCGCCGAGGCGAAGGGAAGGCGGCCGTCCGCCAGCAGTTCGTCGGCCATCGCAAGTCCGAAGGCGACCGTCTTGCCCGAACCCGTCTGCGCCGAAACGAGCAGGTCGCGGCCGTGGGCCCCGGCTTCGATAACCTGCGATTGCACCGGGGTCAGCGTCTGATAATCGCGCGCGCCGAGAGCGTCCGCGAGGGCGGGGGGAAGATGATCGAAGGCCATATTTCTCTTCTTTTCCGTAACGGGCCGCGCCGCCGATTCGTTAATTCGCCATACCGGACCCGATCCGGCATCCATTCGCCCCTTGCCACGAAGCGCTGAATGGACCCCGGATCAAATCCGGGGCGACGAAGGGACGCAAGCTTTTCCTAAAGCGCCTGGCCCGCTGCGTATCCGCTGGCCCACGCCCATTGAAAATTATAGCCGCCCAGCCACCCGGTGACATCCACGGCTTCGCCGACCGCATAGAGCCCCGGAACGCTTTTGGCCATCATTGTTTGCGACGACAGCCCGGCGGTCGCGATGCCGCCCACGGTGACCTCGGCCTTGGCGAAGCCCTCGGTGCCGTTGGGTTGGAAGGCCCAGCGCTTCAGGCGCGTCTCGGCCTCTACGAGCTTGCGGTCGGTCTGCGCTCCCAGTTCGCCGGGTAGCGCAAGACGGTCGGCGAGCGTCTGGGCGAGCCGGGCGGGGAGCAGGGGCGCGAGGGTCGAGGCCAGCGTCGCCCGCGGCCGCGCGCGCTTCGCCTCGACCAGCCAGCCGGGCGCGGCGTCGGGCAGGAAGTCGATCGTCACCGGATCGCCGCGCTGCCAATAGCTGCTGACCTGGAGGATCGCGGGCCCCGACAGGCCGCGATGGGTGAACAGCGCGGCTTCGCGGAAAGCCGCCTTGCCCGCGCGCGCCTCGACCGGGGCCGCGACACCCGACAGCTCGCGGAACAGCAGATCGTCGCCGCCGAGCGTCAGCGGGACGAGCGCGGGACGCGGCTCGACGACCTTCAGGCCGAAGCGCCGCGCGAGGTCGTAGGCGAAGCCTGTCGCGCCCATCTTCGGAATCGACGGACCCCCCGTTGCGACGACCAGCGCCGGGGCGGTGAAGCGCCTTTCGCCGAAGGTCACCCCGAACCCGTCCACGCCGTGCGCGACCTCGCGGACCGGCTGGCCGTGCAATATGGTGACGCCGCCCTTCGCCGCCTCTTCCATCAGCATCGCGACGACCTGCTTCGCCGATCCGTCGCAGAACAGCTGGCCGAGCGTCTTTTCGTGCCATGCGATGCCATGCGCTTCGACCAGCGCCAGGAAATCGGCGGGAGTGTAGCGGGCGAGCGCCGATTTTGCGAAATGGGGATTCGCCGAAATATAGCGGTCGGCGGCCGTGTGAATGTTGGTGAAATTGCAGCGCCCGCCGCCGGAGATCAGGATTTTCTTCCCGATCGCGTCGGCATGATCGAGCAGCAGCACCCGCCGTCCGCGCTGCCCGGCGACCGCGGCACACATCAGCCCGGCTGCGCCGGCGCCCAGCACGATGGCATCATAAGGGGCAGCGGTCATCCGCGGTCAGCGCAGCTTTGCGATCGACAGCCCGTCCTGCTTGGCGCGCGCCTTCACCGACTCCTCGCTGCGCGTCAGCGCCCTGGCGATCGCCTTCAGCGCCATGCCCTTCCTTGCAAGCGTATGCAGCTTGTCGATTTCCGCCGCCGTCCATGGCTGCTTGTGGCGTTCGAACTTGTCCTTCATGCCTGCGCCTCGGGGTTGGGAGCGGCGGCCAGGACCGTGATCGCGTCTTCGCGTCCCTGGAATTCGACCATATCCTCGACCTCGGCGCCGAGCAGCGCGCGGCCGAGCGGGGCGGTGAAGGCGATGCGCCCGACGGTCGGGTCCGCCTCGTCATGGCCGACGATCGTCACTTCGCGGTCGGCGCCGTTCAGCCGGTAGCGCACCCGGCTGCCGATACCGACCGACCCTTCCGCGGGCGGTTCCTGCACCTCGGCGGTCGCCTTGCGCGTGCCGAGATAGCGGAGCTGGCGTTGCAGCTTTGCCTTCGCTTCGGCATCCGTTTCCGCCTCGATCGCCGCGTCGAGCGCCGCCACGCCTTCGCCGAGCAGGCGCAACCCGCGCGGCGTCACCAGATTCGGTCCCGGCGGAATCGGCCATTCGAAGGTCGGTTCCTTATGTTCGTCGTCGCTCTCGCGCCGAAAGGCTACGCTCATCGTCCATACTCTCGGGGAAGGGAAGCCATCCCTTTGCACCGCGAAGGTGGCGACAAGATGGCGCGGCGCCGGTCGCGCTGGACAGTCCCTCCTTCGTGTATTATAACCATAACACACGAAGGAGATATGCGATGCGCAACTGGACGATGGCCTTCCTCCCGCTGGCGCTGGCGATGACCGCGACGGGCTGCAGCGGCGCCGATCGCGGCGACCGCAGCGAGACGCGCGGCGATGCCGACCGCGCCGCCGATGCGGGACCGAAAACGACGCAGAATTTCACCCTTACCGGATTCACCGGCGTCAAGGTCGCAGGCCCTGACGACGTCACGATCCGTCAGGGCGACAATTTTTCGATCGCAGCCAGGGGACCGCAGGCGGAGATCGACGAACTCGATATCACGCTCGACGGAGCGCTGCTGTCGATCGGCCGCAAGCGCGAGGGCTTCAGTCTCGGCGGCGGCCGCCATCGCGGTGTCGAGATCGCGATCACCATGCCGAAACTCGACACCGTGCGGCTGACCGGGTCGGGTTCGATCGACGCCGACGCGGTCGCGGGCGACAAGGTCGAGGCGGTGCTGACCGGGTCGGGCGACCTCAAGATCGCGAAGCTTACCGGCAAGCGCGCCGACATCACCTTGTCGGGGTCGGGCGATATCGATATCGACAATGGCACGATCGACGCGGGCGACATCAGCGTGACCGGATCGGGCGACGTCGATGCCGACGGGCTGGTCGCGACGACGCTGGCCGTCTCGGTCACGGGGTCGGGCAATGTCGAGACGCAGGCGACCGGCAAGGCCGACGTCCGCGTCCTCGGTTCGGGCGACGTGACGCTGACCGGCGGCGCGACCTGTTCGACGCGCAAGATGGGATCGGGCACCGTCACCTGCAGGTGACGCGCCCGCTGGCGCGGCCCGCGCGGAACGGTTAAGGCGGCGGTATGACCAGCGCCTCGCGATGGGCCGCGTTTGCGGCTGCCGCCATCCTCTTCGCCGGACCCGCGGCAAGCGCGGAGAAGCGCTTCGGCCTCACCAGTTTCGAGGCGATAGAGGTCGATGCCGATTTCATCGTCGAGGTGACGACGCGGGCGCCGGTCGGCGCGGTCGCGATCGGGACGCCCGAAGCGCTCGATCGCGTCAGCCTCGAAACGCGTGACGGGCGCCTGGTGATCGGCGAGCGCCGGTTCGCGGGCGACGTTCGCCGGTCGAAACCGCAGGCGCCGGTGACAGTCCGCGTCAATGCCGTCAATTTGCGGTCGGCCATGCTGGGCGGCGCGGGCGCGCTGCACATCGACCGGCTGAAGGGAACGCGCGTGAGCATCGGTCTGCGCGGCCCCGGCGAGATCCGGGTGGGCGAGGTGGTCGGCGACCGGCTGTCGGTTGCGATGATCGGCAACGGCGCGATGACGCTCGCGGGTTCTGTCAAACAGGCGCAGGCGACGCTGTCGGGGGCCGGCAGCCTCGACGCCGGGGCGCTGGTGGCGGGCGAATGGACCAGCGACAGCGAAGGGGCGGGGGACCATGTCCTGCGGGCCGAAAAATCCGCGACGATCACGGCACGCGGGATCGGGCGGACCGTCGTGCTTGGCCGACCGACCTGCACGGTGCGCAATATCGGCAGCGGTTCCGTCACCTGCGGGCAGGCGCGATAGAGTGTTTTCAAATCAGGTGGAATCACCTGACGACTCGGAAAACACGGCAAAACAAGAATCGAGAGTGCCGGTTTTGATTCCATCAAAACCGAACCCACTCTAGGCGCAGCGACCGCGTTCAGCCTTCGATGCGGGGGCGGTATCGGCGGCTGCCGCGCAGCACCTCGCCGTTCGCCAGTTCGACGTCGAAATCGCCGCTCCTGTGCGTGACGACGCGGCGCACCGCGTCCTTGCGGACGAGGCGGCTCCGGTGGATGCGCACGAAGCCGGCGCCGGCCAATTCGGTCTCGACCGCACTCAGCGTCGCGCGATGGAGCAGGCGGCGCCCGCGCCATGCGATCTCGACATAATTGCCTGCGGCGGCGACATGATCGATCTCGGCGACCGGCAGGTGGTGCGCGACCGATCCATCGCTCACGGTCAGCGTCCGCGATGCTTCGGTCGGCGTGGAGGGCGCGGCGTGGCGCGCGATCAGCCACTGCATCAGAAAGATGAGCAGGATCAGTTCGGCATAGGTCGCCGCGTCCTTGCGCAGTTCATAGAGGATCGGCGATCCGTCGGGCGATTCGAACGAATAGCTGCTACCGGCAAGCCACCAGACGACCATGCGCAGCCCCACCATCAGCGCGATATGCGCGAGCGAAACGGGCAGGGCGAGCGCGGCATGGATCGCGATCGTCGCGATCCAGCCGAAGCGCGGCGGACGGATGAAGCGGACACCGAACCAGCAGAGCAGGATCATCATCGTCCAGGCGACGAGGCTGGTGCCCTCATAGGCCCAGGCCGTCGACGCCGGCACGTCGCGGCCGAAGGCATGGCGCTCGGCGAGATAGGAATAGACGTTCGAGGTGATGCGGATGAGGCCGTAAGCGAAAAGCGCGCCGACGAGCAGGATCGTCAGCCGGCGCGGGCTGATGCGATTCGTCCCGGCTCCGCCGCCGTTGGTCCCAGGCGCTGTTCCTTCGGTCACGCTCCCTCCGCCGCTGGTCCCGCTCCGGTCGCGGCTCCGCCCGGTCCTGACGTAGCCGTCCTCGCGAAACCGGGCAAAGGAGATTCGGCGTGGCCGGAGCGACACGGCATCTTGGCATGGACTGGCTGCGGATCGGGGCGTTCGCGCTGCTGATCCTCTATCATATCGGCATGGTCTTCGTGCCATGGGGTTGGCACGTCAAGAGCGAGCCGACGATCGATTGGGCCACGATTCCCATGCTTGCCACCAACGGCTGGCGGCTGCCGCTGCTGTTCCTCGTTTCGGGATATGCCAGCGCGGCGCTGCTGGTGAAGCTTGGCGGGGCAGGGAGCTTTGCACGGGCAAGAAGCGCGCGGCTGTTGATCCCACTCGCGTTCGGCATCCTCGTCGTCATACCGCCACAGCCGTGGATCGAACTGATCGGGCAGCATGGCTATGCCCGCGGCCTGCTTCATTTCTGGCTGCACGATTATTTTCGCTTCGGAACGCTGGACGGCATCGTCCTGCCGACGTGGCAGCATCTTTGGTTCGTCGTCTATCTGTGCGTCTATACGATGCTCGCCGCCCTGTTGTTTGCCATCGTGCCGTCCCGGCTATGGGTGCGGGTCGCCGATGGCGCGGCTCGGCGGCTCGGCGGCTGGAATATCCTGCTGCTGCCGATGGCCGGCTGGCTCCTTGTCTACGCCGCCTTTCCGGGCCATCGCGAAACCCACGCGCTCGTCGATGACGGGCCGGTGCATCTCCATTACCTGATCGCGTTCGCGGTCGGGTGGCTGCTTCGCGCGCGTCCGGTCCTGTTCGACGCGGTCGCCTGTTGTCGGACCGGAGCGGCGATACTGGCCGTCCTCGCCTTCGTACCGATCGTCTGGATCGCATGCGCGTGGCCGGAGGGCGGGCCCGCATGGGCGGACATGGTGTTCCATGGCGCGCGGCAGGTGCAGGGTTGGGCCGCGATCGTCGCGCTGGTCGGCATCGCGGACCGCTGGTGGAACCGCGACCATCGCTGGCGCGCGCCGCTCGCCGAGGCGGTCTTTCCCTTCTACATCATCCATCAGACGATCATCGTCGTCGCGGGCTGGTATCTGATCCGGGCCGGTGTCGCGGCGCTCCCGCTCTTCATGCTGCTGGTCGCGGCGACCGTCGCCGGCTGCTGGGCCTTCTATCTCGGCGGGCGGCGCGTCGGCTGGCTGCGGCCGCTGATCGGACTGCAGCGCGGCGCGTGACAGCGGCGCGATCTTGTGCAACCTTCTTCTCCGAAACATGACGGGAAGAAGGTGAAGCATGGCGACCAAGGGACCGCAGGACTTCATGGATGCCTATCGCGACATGCTGGGCAATTGGGAAAAGATGGCGAACGAGTTCGGCGCCAAGTTCCTCCAGCAGAAAGAGGCGGCGCAGGCGATGAACGGCCTGAACAACGCCAAGGTCGCGATGCAGGCGCAGATGAAGGACGGCATGCTGAAGGCGCTCGACGCGATCCAGATGCCGAGCAAGGCCGATATCGAGGATCTGGGCGCGCGGATCGGCGCGATCGAGGCGGCGGTGGCGCGCATCGAGACGCTGCTCGCAAGCGGCGGCCAGCCCGCCGACGGGACGCCGAAGCCCGCCCGGACGCGCAAGCCCGGTAAGACGAAATGACCGGCGGGGCCGCGGCGCAGGCCGACGCGGACCCCTTTGCCGCCGCGCGGCGCGAGTTCGAGCGCGCGATGCTGCGCAATATCAAGGGAGTCGAATATCTTGGCTCCCCCGCGCCGGTCGTGGGGAGCAGCGGCAAGGACGTGCTGATTTCGCGCGGCACCTTTCGTCTCTATCACTACCGCCCATTGGTCGACGAGATCTACCGCATGCCGCTGATGCTGGTGATGGCGCCGACCAACCGCGGCTATATCTTCGACATGGCGCCGGGGCAGAGCTTCGTCGAGTTCCTGCTGAAGGCGGGTTACGACGTCTTCATGGTCGACTGGGACGCCCCGCGCCCCGAGGAGAAAACGGTCGGGATCGCCGACTATGTGCTCGATTTCCTGCCGAGTGCGGTGCAGCGCGTCCGCGCGGTGACAGGCGAATCGGACGTCAGCGTTGTCGGCTATTGCGCCGGCGGGCTGTTGTCGCTGCTGTGGGCGGCAACCGCCGGGGCGGCGGGTCCGGCGAACCTCGTCACCTTCACGACGCCGGTCGACTTCCGCCACATGCCGCAGTTCCAGGCGTGGTCCGACAAGAGTTTCTTCGACATCGACCGGCTGGTCGATACGGTCGGCAACGTGCCGAGCGACCTGATCATGACCAGTTTCGAAATGCTGCGCCCGGCGCAGCGGGTCGCGGGCAATATCCGGCTCTACGATAATCTGTGGGACGATGAATTCGTCAAGGCGCACCGGATGTTCGACCGCTGGGGCATGGATGCGCTGCCGCTTCCCGGCGAATATTTCCGCGACATGACCAAGACGCTGATGTGGGACAATGCGCTGATAGCGGGGACGATGACGGTCGCGGGGCGGCCGGTCGACCTCGGCGCGATCGCCGCGCCCTATCTGCACATCACCGCGCAGCACGATCATATCGTGCCGCCACCGGCATCGGCGCCGCTGATCGAGATGGTAGGGTCGCAGGAGAAGAACCAGGTGGAATTGAAGGGCGGGCATGTCAGCCTGATCGCCGGCGCCAATGCGGTGCGCCGCATGTGGCCGATGGTCGACGAATGGCTGGGCGAGAAAAGCGTATGAGCGAAGCGACGATCCGCGAACTGGAGCCCGGCGACGGCCCGGCCATCCTGCGCTTCGCCGCGGCGGTGCCCGCGCACGACCTGCTGTTCCTGGCACGCGACATCCGCAACGAGCGGGTCGTGTCGGCGTGGCTGGCGGCGGCGGCGGGCGACACGATGCCAAGCCTCGTCGCGACCGACGGGGAACAGGTGGTCGCGACGGCGGCGCTGCTCGCCGATCCGCTCGGCTGGTCGCCGCACGTCGCCGAGGTGCGGCTGCTCGTCGCGCCCGAATGGCGCGGACGCGGGTTGGGGCGGCAGCTTCTCGACCGCTGCATCGTGCTGGCCGGCGAGCGCGGCGCGGCCAAGCTGGTCGCCTACATGACCCCCGATCAGCGCGGTGCGATCACCCTGTTCGAGGAAGCGGGCTTTCGCGCCGAGGCGTTGCTGCGCGATCATGTCCGCGACGCCGACGGCGCGCTGCACGACCTGGTGCTGCTGTCGCTCGACCGCGGCCGCGCCGAGCGGATGGCCGAGGCCTATCGGTAGGGCGCCCGCGCCGACTCCGGCCTCACGCCGCCGCGAGTGCCGGGAGCGCGGCGCCGTCGACGCGCATCACCGTCCATTCGTCCATCATCCGCGCGCCGAGGCTTTCGTAAAAGCCGATGGCCGGTGCGTTCCAGTCGAGCACCGACCATTCGAGCCGTGCGCAGCCGCGCGCGACGCAAAGCTTTGCCAGATGCGCGAGCAGCGCCTTGCCGAGCCCCGCTCCGCGCGCCTCCGGGCGGACGAACAGGTCTTCGAGATAAAGGCCGGGCTTTCCTTCGAAAGTCGAGAAATTGTGGAAGAAAAGCGCAAAACCCTGCGGCTGTCCGTCGACTTCGCCGATCACCACCTCGGCATGCGGATGCGGGCCGAAGAGATGCTCGCCGAGCGTCGCTTCGTCGAAGCGCACTTCGTCGGCGAGCTTTTCATAATCGGCGAGCGCGCGGATGAGCGCGGCGATCAGCGGCAGGTCCGCGGGTTTTGCGGGACGGATCGAAAGGGTCATAGGTTACCGGATCGTGTCGATTTGAAGATCGGCGGCCGGGGCCGCGTCTGCCATGCGGCGGTCCGAGGTCAGAACCGGAACCCCGAGGCGCTGAGCCAATGCAAGGCAGGCGCGGTCGCCGAGCGACAGGCCGAACGGCTTCGTGAGCGGCCGCAGTGCGGCTGCACGTTCGGCCTGATCGGCGTCGAAATCATGGATATGAAGCTCCAGCCGTTCGATTTGCCGGCGCACTTGCCCGGTCCCGATTCCGCGTTCGGCCAGTTTGGCGATCGCTTCGCTCATGTTGACGGTCGACAGGTGGGCATCGGCGAGTTGATCCAGCACGATATTGCTGCCCGTCTCGTCCAGAAGAAGCGCGAGGATGGCCGATGCATCGAGGACGGTGGTCATGGCCGGCGATCTTCGGCCGCCGCCTCCGCTCGCCGATCGGCGATCAATTCGTCGACCAGCGATCCCTCATAGGGGCCGACCAGCCGCTTGATCTCCGCCTGCACCTCGCGCACCATCTGTGCATAGGTCTTGATCGTCAGGCTGCCGCCCATCCGCTCGATGACCAGTTGATCGCCGTCCTTCAATCCCAGTTCGCGGCGCAGTTCCGCGGGAATGACGATCTTGCCGCCCTTGATCAGCTTGGCATGATAGGACATGATGTGCTCCTTGGGTATATCAAGGTATCACGGGACCCAAATAGCAACAAGAGACCTACGCCGCCTTGCCGTGCAGCTTGTCCATGCTCACCGAGCTGCCCGCCTCGATCTCCGCCGCCTTCGCTTCGACGAGCTGGACGATGTGCGCGATCATGTCGGCGTCTTCGACATGGTGGTCGGTGACGCCCGACAGGTAGACCATATGTTTGCCGTGGCCGCCGCCGGTGATGCCGATGTCGGTCTCGCGCGCCTCTCCCGGCCCGTTGACGACGCAGCCGAGGACCGACAGCGACATCGGGGTCTTGATGTGCTGGAGCGCCTCTTCGAGCTTCTGCACGGTGCGGATGACGTCGAAGCCCTGCCGCGCGCAGCTGGGACAGGACACGACGCGCACGCCGCGGGTGCGCAGGCCCAGCGATTTCAGGATTTCATAGCCGACGCGCACCTCTTCCTCGGGTTCGGCCGACAGGCTGACGCGGATCGTGTCGCCGATGCCCGCCCACAGCAGGTTGCCGATCCCGAGCGCGCTTTTCACCGTGCCACCGATCAGCCCGCCCGCCTCGGTGATGCCGAGGTGCAGCGGACAGTCGACCGCTTCGGCAAGCTGCATATAGGATGCGACGGCAAGGAAGACGTCGCTTGCCTTCACCGCGACCTTATATTCGTGGAAATCATGGTCCTGGAGCAGCTTGATATGGTCGAGCGCGCTTTCGACCAGCGCCTCGG
>ERZ778017.3428-NODE-3428-length-11263-cov-31.777123_pt1 | contig 11263 bp, 15 predicted proteins | sample MGYA00375747_ERZ778017 | MGnify/ENA primary metagenome ERZ778017 (study PRJEB29350, sample SAMN05509838) | bioreactor metagenome | biome: bioreactor; material: wastewater | place: South Africa: University of Cape Town | collected 2014-03-17 ... | reverse complement strand
GACAAGCAAGGCGAAGCGCCGAAAGCCGAAGAGAAGGCAGCCATGGCCGATGATGCTGGAACCATGGCGACGCCGGCCGAAACCAAGCATGGCAAGGGCACGGCGACCGTGACCGCGATCGATAGCGCGAATGACCAGGTTACGCTCGATCATGGCGCGATCACCGAGCTCGAATGGCCGCCGATGACGATGGCCTTCGCCGCAAAGCCCGAACTGCTGAAAGACATCAAGGTTGGCAACAAGGTCGCGTTCGAACTGGACTGGAACGGCAAGGCTGGAACAATCACCAAGCTCGACAAGGCGCCCTAGCCCACCCTGGGGCTCCCTGCACGTCCGGCGCGGCATCATCGGGCAGCGTCTGCCCTTCATTCGGTGCGCGCGATCCGGCTTCCATCTCGACGACGTCCGCGAACTCCTACCATGGCTGACGATCGGTCCGGTTGCTAGCGGATCAGCGCCGCCGCCGCTCGGTCGCGAAGCCTCGGTCGGTTGCGATAAAGCGCTCGATCATAGGGACGGCGATCTTTTCGGCCGGCACGGGCTCGGCAAGACCGGTCGCCTTGGCATGCACCTCGGCATAGGCGATCAGATCGCGGTACAGCGCCCCCGGCAGTTCGATCGACAGCTTCACCGGCTTGTCGTCGGCGATCGGCCCCAGTCTGAGCTTGCTCATAGCGCCGTACCAGCCGCGGGCTCGAGGATCAGGTCGCGGGTGACGATGACACGCAGCGCGAAGCCCGGCCGGACGGTCAGGGTTGGCGGCACATTCATCTGGCGCTCGACCAACCGACGACCCGACTGGTTGATCGTATCCTGCGATCCGTCGCGCAGCGCCCTTATCAGCGCGTCATCGCCATTCGATCCAAGTTCGGCCCCGACCCCGAGCAGGGTGGAGACGAGGGCGGCGCGGAGCATCCGTCCCCAATGATGATCGGTCCGGTCGGAGAGCCCTGCCATGCCGGCGGCATCGACTCCGGGCTGCCGATCGAGACGGAGCGACCGGCCGCCGGGCAGGATGAGCCGATCCCAGGCGAGCAAGAGGCGCTGCTGTCCTGCCGCGATCTCATTGTCATACTCGCCGACGAGGCGCGCGCCCTGGGGAATAAGCAGGATCTTCCCGCTCGGACTGTCATAGACATTCTGGGTCACTTGCGCGGTTACCTGCCCGGGGAGATCGGAGCGGATGCCGGTGATCAGCGCGGCGGGAATTACGCTGCCGCTCTGAAGGATGAAGGGCGACGATGGCGCCTCGATGCGCTCGGCGCTTTCGAAGGGCCGACGCGCCCCGCCTTCCAGAAAGGCGCGCTGCGCCGACACGGGCGGGAGCGCCGACGCGCCGGACGCCGGGGCCGAAGCGGCGGGCTGTTCCATTCCCGCGCGAAGGCTGTCCGATACCGGCGCCGCCGTACCATCTGCTCCCAGAAAGAGCCGGCTCGACTTGGCGGTGTCGGCTTCCTGCCTTGCGCGCTCGCGGGCCTCACCGGCTGGCGAGCGACCACCGGCAAGTGGCGCGCTGCCCATAGACGGCACCGGGACCATATCGCCCTCGCGCTGCGCCGATACGATCGGCCGTCCCAAGTCTCTCGGCAGCGGCGGTCCGGGCTTCGGCACCTTGCCATAGTCGGCCGGGGCAGCAGTTACCGCGTCGGCGCGGTTCGTATTGTCGGCCGAGTAGAGATTTTCGGCGGTCTTGGGTGTGGGGGATTGCAGCGCGAAGAGCAAAGCACCTCCGATCGCCGTTCCGCCGACGGCGCCGATGGCCGCCAGCGTCTTGCGCGACAGGCGCATGACGCGGGGTGGTTCACCGCGCAGGCAAAAGGCATCGGGTTCATCGGCCTGCATCGCGCCGGGCTCAGACGTCTCGTCGGCAGACATCTTTTCTGCGAGGCCGGTCATGACCGGCCCCGGGGGCGCGGCGTGTCGCGTATGATGCGCACGATATCCGCGTGCTTTCCCGCACCGAGCCGCAGTTCGGCGCGATCGAACAGGCGATCGACGATCATATGGCGTCCCTGGACACGGTAGTTGACGAGTTCGGCTTCACCCGATTCCCCGATGACGAAAAGCGGCGGCATCTCGCCGGTCGCGATGGCCTCGCCAAATTCGATGAAGAGCTGGCGGCCGTCGTCGAAGACGCGGAGCGGCCGCCAGGCGGGCTTGTCACCCGACAGGCGGTAGCGGAAGTTGAGCGCCGCGAGATCGATCGCGGCCGCGACGGGCCTGGTTCGCATCGCTTCGGCCTCCGCCATTCGTAGCGCGAGCAGTTCGTCGGCCGGATAGGTCCATGATACCGATGCCATATAGGTCGAAGCGGTCGCCCGCAGCTCGACATGATAGGTGCGGCGGTCGGTATTGATGATGAGGTTGGTCATGATGTCGGGCCGCGTCGGTTTCACCAATATATGGACGCGGCGCCCCGCGCCGGTTCCGCTCACCGTGTCGCCGATGATCCAGCGCACCGTATCACCCGCCGCCACCGGTCCCGGCCCGACCAGTTGCTCGCCGTCCTGAAGGACGATGTCGGTGATCTGACCCGGCGCCGCATAGACCTGGAAGAGCGCGCCCTCGGCCCATGCATATTGCTGGATCGCATTGCGATAGAGATGCTCGTCGGGCTGGACGCGCGCGTCGGCATTGGCGCGCCCGATACGCTGCCGCGGATCGGCGGGCTCGCCTGCGGCTGCGGGAGCCACGAGCAACGACAGACCAGCGCCAAGCCCGAGCGCAATAGGGCGGATTTTCGTCATTGGCTAAGTTCCTTCGACCAGTTGATAGCGGTGATGAAGACGCCGAGCGGGTTCCGGCGGATCGCGTCGGGGGTGCGCGGCGGCTGGATCGTGACAGTGACGATCGCGGACCATCGCGACTGCTCGATCAGACTGCCGTCCTGATAGCGGCGTTCACTCCAGGCGATGCGGAAGCTGTCCTTCGACGCGCGGATGACGCTCGACACATCGACCGCGACCTGGAATTTCCCGACCTCGGCGAAGGGATCGTTGCTGCGCGCATAATCGTTGAGCGCCTGCGCCCCGGTCGCGGTCGTGAAATCATAGGCGCTGAGCCAGTCCTTGCGGAGCACCACCGGATCGGCGGGGATCGAACGGACATGCTCGATGAAGCGCGCGAGGTGGAAGGCGGTCTGCGGATCGGTCGGCCGATACTCGCCGTCGGCGGGCGTGACGGCGCGCGCTTCGCCCAATTTGTCGACCTCGACCACCCAAGGGGTGATCGTGCCACGCGCCGACTGCCAGACCAGCCCGGCAGCGAGACCGCCCGATATCAGCAGCGATCCGAAGAAAGCGATGCGCCAGTTCTTCGCCTGAACACGGGCCGAGCCGATGCGATCGTCCCAGACCTGCGCAGCGCGCTGATAGGGGGTGACCGGCTCGGGCGCGCGGCCATAATGATTGGTGGGTCTTTTGAACATCGAAGATCAGTCCTTTTCGCTGATGTCGGGCGCGCTGCCGCCGCCGTGGCTGTCGCCGCTCTTCACGATCCGGGCGCCCGTCGTCGCTCCCTGCGTCACCATTTGACGGCGGCGCATCGCAGCGGCCCATGCCGGCGGCGCGTCGGCAGCCTTGGCGGGCGCTGCGCTATCGACCGCACCGTTGCGCCCAGCCTTGAAATTGATCCGCATCGCCTCGGCCGCGCGGCGCAGCGGTGAGGAGGCGGCGCTACCCGCAGTGCGTGCGACATTCGCCAAGCCAGAGCCCATGGCGCTCGCACCGCTCTTCCCGGCCGCGCCTGCGGCATAAGCCCCGGATAGGCTGCCCGCACCGCGAGCCCCGGCAAGGGCAGCGCCGCGCGTAGCACCCACTGCCGCGCCGCCGACTAGAGCGGTGCCGGCCGCACCGGCAGCCAGCGTCGCGCCGGCCGCGACGGCAGTTCCGGCCGCCGCGCCGGCCCCGAGCTGCGGTCCGCCCGCCACGATGCCATTCGCAATGCTCGGACCGAAGATGCCGAGACCGAGCAGGGTGAGCGCGCCGAGCGCGACAGCCATCGCCTGTTCGATATCGGGCTCGGCGCCGATGCCCGCGTTGAGAAAGCGATCGAAGAGCGTGGTCCCGATCCCGGTGATGACGGCAAGTGCCAGCACCTTGATGCCCGACGATATGATGTGACCGAGAACCCGTTCCGCCATGAAGGCGGTGCGCCCGAAGAAGGCGAAGGGGATGAGGACGAACCCCGCGAGGGTCACGAGCTTGAACTCCAGGATCGTCACAAAGACCTGCACCGCGAGGATGAAGAAGGCGAGCACGACGATCACCCATGCGACGAGCAGGATCATGATCGCGCGAGACGACCAGCGATAGCCGAAAGCCTGGCGGTTGAGCTCGTCGAGCAGCCCCGGAAACGCTTCCAACCGGCGCCGAGCTCGAAGCCGTTCTTGCGGCTGAGGATGCGGTAATCGGGCTCGTTTTCCTTGGTCTTGCGGCCATTCGGCACGATCGCGATCGGCGCGGTGACATTGAGGGTGGCCAGCGTGCCTTCGAAGCTGCCGTCGGCCTTGACGTTGAGGTTGGCAATGGTGGGCATATCAAATCTCCTTCGCTTGCTCGGGGGACATCCCCGATGGCGCCGGAAGAAGGGGCCGCGAGCTGCCGTCACCGAGCGGCACGCGAGGGCGAACCCCGCATGGGGTTGACGGCCAAAGGCGAGCCGGACCCGCAAACAGGCGAAAGGAGGGGGTGACCTCGGGCAGGCCAGGGAGCGTTGCCCACCGCTGCCCAAAACCAGCCGACGCGCGAAGCTCCGTCTGGTCCCGGCGGGCTCGGTCGCCGAGATCCCGCAAGGGCCTTTCCCCGCGACCCACAAGAGAAAGTGGTGCGACTCACAGTGCGACCGCGGACGGCGGAGAGGGCCGGATGTCTTGGAGCAAAGCAGGGCGACAATTGCCGCCCAGGCCCTGCAATCATTCCACAGGGCCTCGACGCCGGCGCGAAGCGCCCGAGAAGAAGGCGCTCTTGGCGAGCCCGCGGCCGGGCGGCGTGCGCGCGGGCCTGGGGGCCAGCCGCCGCCCGGCAAGGATAGCGAGCCAAGTGCGCCGCGCGGCCCAAAACAACGCGCGGCCCCTGGCGCCGCCCGGCGGCGCCAGAGCACGCCCAATTCAGCCGCGCTCGATTTGGCCGGCCGGATTCCGGACGTTCAACCGTTGTAGCGGATGACCGGCCCTGGCTCTCCGCAGAGGCCGCAGGGGCCTCTCAACCGCTCGAAGCCTCCGGGCCCGCTCGCCGAACTGGTAGCGACACTCGCCTGTGCGATCGACGAAAGGTCGAGCCGGACGGCGATACATTCGTCGCAAAGCGGCGTCCCGTCCATCCTGCGGACCAGTCCTGCCACTCGCTCCGATATGGTGGGCCGCTTTGTCATGAATGCTGCGATAGTCAGGCAAATCGACAAACGGAAGCCCCTGCGAAATTGGCCGTTTCCAGCCTGTCGGCTTTCGGACTGAAAATGAAAGAAGCAGACATTGAGCTTCGCCAAAGCGTCGTCCTTGCGAAAACCGACATTGGTCTGTGCTGGCCGACGGCGGCTAGCCGGCAGGAGGCCGGGCAGACGGATCGATCGAACCGAATAGCGTTTCCAGCAGCGGGCATTCCGGGGTCTTGCCATCCGCGCATCGCACGACGGTTTCGGCAAGCACCGACTCCATGGCCTGAAGATCCGCGATCTTGGTACGAATGTCGGTCAGATGGACCACGGCGACCTCGCGCGCTTCGGTGCATGGGCGATCGCGGTCCTCGGCCAGCCGAAGCAGCGCGCGGATCTCGTCCAGCGTGAAGCCCAGTTCCCGCGCGCGCCGCACAAAGCCGAGCCGCATGAGATGACCATAGCCATAGAGCCGGTGACCGCCGTCGCTGCGCGCAGGCGCGGAGAGCAGGCCAATTTTCTCATAATAGCGGATCGTCTCGATGTTGCATCCGGTGCGCCGCGACAGTGCTCCGATGGGGAGCCGGGGCGCTGTGTCCTGCAGATTTTTCCGATCCATGCTGAAATACCTCTTGAACCTGTAGCCGCTACAGATCCTATCTAGGGTCAACAACGTGATTCGGAGAACAGAAAATGACCCAGCCGAAAACGGCTTCCAGACGTGGTGCGTGGATAGCGATTGTTGGAGGAAGTCTGGGCGCGCTCGGCGCGGCCTCTTGCTGCATCGTCCCGCTAGTGCTCTTCACACTGGGCGTCAGTGGCGCATGGATCGGCAACCTGACCGCGCTCGCCCCCTATCAGCCCATCTTCCTGGCGGTGGCGATCGCCTTCCTGGCCGCCGGGTTCTGGCGGATCTATCGTCAGCCGCGCGTGGTCTGCGCCGAGGGCGAGTGCGGCACGCCTTCCTCCAACCGCTTGGCAAAGACGGCCTTGTGGCTTGCAACGGCGCTGATCGGACTCGCCGTCCTCTTCCCCTATCTCGCCCCCCTATTCCTCGACCTTTGAACAAGGAGACCATGATGAAGAAGCTTACCCTGTTCGCGGCCGCGGCTGCGCTGTTCGCATCCGGGCCGGCCTTTGCCGCAATCCGGACCACCACCTTGGCGGTCGAGAACATGACCTGCGTGACCTGCGCTCCCACCGTCAAAAAGAGCCTGTCGCGCGTACCCGGCGTGACCGCTGTCGAAGTGTCGGCCAAAACGCATACCGCGACGGTCACCTATGACGACGCCAAGACCAGCACCGCGGCGTTGATCGCGGCGACCACCAACGCTGGCTACCCTTCCCGAGTCCGCAAGTGAAAGTCGTATCATGAGTGATTGCTGCAATCGGGGCGACGGCTCTCAGGCCAAGAAGTACGACCTTATCGTCGTGGGCGGCGGCTCGGCTGGGTTCTCGGCCGCGATTACCGCGGCGGAGCAAGGAGCCCAAGTCGCCGTTATCGGTGCCGGCACCATCGGCGGAACCTGCGTCAACGTCGGCTGCGTTCCTTCCAAGGCGCTGATCCGCGCGGTCGAGAGCATTCACCACGCGAATGCCGCGCCGATGCGGTTCAACGGTGTCGAGGCCGGGGCACGAATGGCCGATTGGGGCAAGGTGATCGCCGAAAAGGACTCGCTCGTCTCGGGCCTTCGTCAGGCGAAATATGCGGATCTCCTGCCTCTCTACAATAATATCGCCTACCATGAAGGCACGGCGCGGCTCGTCGAAAATGGCGTCGAGGCCGGTGGAAGGCGGTTCACCGCTGACCGGATCGTGATTGCGACAGGTACGCGTCCGGCGGTGCCGGCTATCCCGGGCCTTCCGGACGTCGATGCGCTCGACAGCACTACCGCGCTCGACCTGACCGAGTTGCCGAAATCGATGATCGTCCTCGGGGGCGGCTATATCGGTGTGGAACTCGCCCAGATGTTCTCCCGCGCCGGCGTCGACGTGACGCTCGTTTTCCGCAGCCGCCTTCTCCCCGATATGGAGCCGGAGATCGGTGCCGCGCTGACCGACTATCTTTCGAGCGAAGGCATCACGGTTCTGGGCGACCTCGCCTATCAGTCGGCCCACAAGACGGCGGAAGGGGGCACTGCGCTCACCGTCCTGCGCAACGGGGTCGCCGAAACCATCGTCGCGGAGCGCCTTCTCGTAGCGACCGGGCGCGCCCCGAATGTGGAGGACCTCGGTCTCATCGAGGCAGGGGTGAAGCAGACGCTCAGCGGTGCCATCATTGTCGATGACCATATGCGAACCTCGGTGCGCGGCGTCTATGCCGCCGGCGATGTGACGGGCCGAGACCAGTTCGTTTACATGGCAGCCTATGGCGCAAAGATCGCCGCCAAGAACGCCTTGAACGGCGATAGCCTGCGGTACGACAATTCGGCCATGCCGGCCGTCGTATTCAGCGATCCGCAGGTAGCCAGTGTCGGCTTCACCGAAGCGCAGGCTATCGCGGCAGGATATGCAACGCGAACCTCGACCCTCCCGCTCGAGAATGTTCCGCGCGCATTGGCGGCTCGCGACACGCGCGGCCTGATCAAGCTGGTTGCGGATGGCCGGACCCGCAAACTGCTGGGCGCGCATATCTTGGCGCCGGAAGGTGCGGACAGTATCCAGACCGCCGCCATGGCGATCCGCTGCGGCCTCACGATCGACGATCTGGCGGAGATGATCTTCCCCTATCTGACCACGGTCGAAGGACTGAAGCTGGCTGCGCAGACATTCGATCGGGATGTGAAAAGGCTGTCCTGCTGTGCAGGATAAGATTGCTCGGTCGCGTCGCGGCGGTGAGATGACATGAGTAGCCCGCGCGGTTCCGATCCCGCCAGCGGCGCCGGGGATTGGTCGGGTAACTGGCGCACGCTTGTCGGGCTCTGGGCTATTCCCGGCCTAGCCATGCTGGCCGCCATGTGGCTGGAACCTACGCCCCGCGCGGTCATCTGGACCGTCATGCTGGCCTCCATGGGTGCGGCTTGTATCATGAACGCCAGACGGTGCGGCCGGACTCATTGCCGTTTCACCGGACCGTTCCTGATTGGGATGGCGATACTGGTCGTCGCCTACGCGATTGGGATGCTGCCGCTGGGGCCACATGGCTGGGGTATTCTGGGCGGAGTCACGCTTGGCGGGTTTGCCGCTCTGTGGTGGGGCAGCGAACGGGCATGGGGCAAGTTCTCGCGTTCCAAAGATAAGGGCGTTTCTCGCAGCTGTTAGGTTTCGTGGGAGATCGGACGTCCGGCCACTGCTATAATGGCCCATTTGCGAACGACTGGTTTTGGGCCACGCGTCGCTGGCGGTGAATGGCCGGGCTTAGGCGCAAAGCCGACCAGTCGTCTTGCCCATCAAACTTGCCAAAGTGGCCGCTGCAGCCAGTTCGCGGGAAAACCCATCGATCGTATATCGCCCTCGGGATGGGTCGCGATGTGCGCCGCCACATCGGCAAGCCAGGTCGAGTCCGGCGCCACGGTATTGATGACGTGGCCGATCATGCAGATGCCGTTGTAAAGCTTCGCCGGTGCCTGAGTGGCATTCTGGTCGATGGTCGCCTGTAGGGATTTGGGCTTTTGCGCGAGCTTCGGAGGCGTAAGGAAGCCCCGGTTCCACAGCCGGCCGTGATGCGCGCAGATATTACGGATGTCGGTCACATGGCGGACCAAGGGCACGAGAACGGTCTCCGGAAGACCAAGGGGCGCGGCGATGCGCGTTCGAAGAGCGCGGTCTGCGAGGCTCGAATACCAGCGCGAAAGGTGACCGAAGGACATCATTTCTGCGACCATCCAGACCGGCGGCAATGCTGGCAGATCGTAGTTTTGCCGATAATGCTTGATATAGGTCTCGTTCGAACGCCCCACTTCGCCAGCCAGTTTCGAGAGGCGAAGGTGATAGTCGGTGCGGTCGCTATAAAGACTGGCGTCGAGATAGCTGTGTCCATCGCCAAGCCCAGCCAGATGATAAGCCCAGCTTCCGCGCAATGCCACTTCGACATGCTCGGTGCCGCGCATCAAGAGGCGCCGGAGTAGCCGATCGAAATCATAGAGGGCGGTGACGCGTTCGAATGTCGTGCCCGGAAGGAAGCGCGGCCCCGCCTGTCCCTTCGGATGTTCGAAATAGAGCCAGTAGGCGCTCAGCGGTAGTAGCTCACATGGCGGAGCCACGCCTCGGCCGCCGGCTCGTCGGCAACGATCATGCCGTTTGCCCGGAGGTGAGCGATTTGCTGCGTGTAGGTGAGAGTCGGTTTGGAATAGGCGCGTGACATTGACCGTCGTCATGCGTCAATGGCGCCCAAAATAAAAGACCCGCCCAGTGTGCATATCCTTGCGGACAGAGGCCGGGCGGGTGCGATTGATGCCCACATAGGATAGACAAGCGAACAAATCAATAACAAGCGTTGCAGCGCAACACGAAATAGGACCCTTCCACCCCGGCGTCACGCGAACGAAGGAAGGAGCGTCCCCAAGGCCCTGCCAAGGGTAGCCACTCCACATCAGGCCGTCGGAATACGGGCCTCCAACTCGGCAACGCGCTCCGAACAGATCGCATGCACCGCGCGGCCGAGCTCCTCAACATGCGCAGCGAGCCACAGCAGGTCCGCCTCGCCGATGCGATAATGTTTCGAGTAGCGGGCCTTCACATAAGCCTCCTTCAGCTTCTCGAAGCGTGTGCGATCAGCCTTCAACGTGCGAGGCCACGCATCCACCAACCGCATATCGATCCGTTCCGCCTGCGTTCGCAGGAACCCGAGGTTGTGCACATGCGGTGTGTAGAAGGTGCATACCAACAGGACGCAATGATAAAGGCTCTCCGCCGCTTGATGAAGAACGAATGACGCCTGCTTGAATGCGCCTTCGGCGCGTCCTGCCTCATGCATTTTGAAGAATGCGTTTGCTTGAGGCATCCACTCCTCAAAATATTCCTTCGCCATCGCCAACGCCTGCTCAGGCGTCTTCGGCTTCGGCGTGTGCAATTCCTTATCGTCAAATTCGTAGAGCGCGATCCCGTCGCGCGCGACGTCCATGAAGAAATAGCGCCCGTGCGCCAGCCCGTCGTTCACCTCCTGCAGGGTGTGAACGATGAAATTCACCGGTGTGTGCAGTGTCTTGTCGATCGCAAGTTCGCGGGTCAGGCGGTCCTCGAGTTTCGACCAGAAGTCGATCTTGTCGGTCAATCGCGCAAACCGCTCGGGGCGTTGGAAAAGGAGACCCGGACCCGGCGGTGCTCGAGATCGCGCGCGCCAAGGCGGACGCAGCGGGCGCTGATATCCGATGGTTCGAGGCGATGGGCGACGAACTCGACGCCATCGACGCGCTCCAGCAATGCGACAAGATCGTCTCGAGCCTCGTCCTCCACCAGTGTTCGATGGAGGTCAAGCAAGCGATCGCCGCGCAGATGTTCAGGCTCCTGAAGCCCGGCGGCACCCTCTTCATCGCCGACTATGGCGAGCAGCGCTCGCTCCTGATGCGCATGCTGTTTCGCCAGATTCAGCTGCTCGACGGGTTCGAATATACCGAGCCCAACGCCAAGGGCTGCGTGCCGGAAATCCTCGCGGACGCGGGCTTCCAGGCGGTCGAAGAGGTAAGGATCATTCCCACGCCGACCGGCTCGATTTCGATCTACCGCGCGCGGCGATAGCGACCAGCCGGGTGTCTCGCCCGCCGTCAGCCGTTCGCCGGTGAAGGGCTCAATGCCTGCCGCCAGGCGAGAAAGAGCGCCCAGACCATCACGATTGCCACGATCATGAGCGAGGCCGCGACGATCGGGAGAACGAAGGACGCCTCGCCGTTGACCGGCGCCGCGCCGCGCTCCAGCGCCTCCAGTCTGCCAAAGGCGCTCCGCCACCCGAAGCCGA
>ERZ778017.3424-NODE-3424-length-11273-cov-3.616598_pt1 | contig 11273 bp, 11 predicted proteins | sample MGYA00375747_ERZ778017 | MGnify/ENA primary metagenome ERZ778017 (study PRJEB29350, sample SAMN05509838) | bioreactor metagenome | biome: bioreactor; material: wastewater | place: South Africa: University of Cape Town | collected 2014-03-17 ... | reverse complement strand
CTTCATCGCCGGCGACGATGCGGCCGCCGGCGAGCAGGCAAACGACCAGCTTTGCATTTATTTCACACAGATAGATTCAACAGTGCATATCAGGAGTGCAAACTTTGACGCGCGGACCGGTCAGGCTGATCCGTTTTTGCAGGATGCCCTGGAAAAAAATACCAGCGGTGCCATCCTCGCTTCCTTTAAAATACTGGCGGTATCGCCCGACAGTTCGTCGGTGGTATTTGAACCTACCGCTTTTTTTGTAAGCGGCAATAAAAAAATGGATCCGTTTATGCCGGTAGGGGGCTTAAACGGGAGAAAGACTTCTTACAAAGGAGAGAACTCGCTGCTGGGAGATATCATGGCTTATGAAGATAATATTTCCGTTACCAGCTTTCTTTCCTTCGAGGTAACTTCTACTTTTTTCGGATTCCTGGTGGAAAGCAACCGGCCTTCTACTATTGTGATGAAAAGAACCCTGGTGCTGCTGCCGGATTCGCCTATGCGGCCCAGACTGAATGACCCGCGAATAGGGGTTTTTTATACAGCTTATATGAACTTTTCAGGGATGGACAACGGTTCGAAGATCGTTTATTACGCTAACCGCTGGAGGCTCGAGCCTTCCGACCCGGCCGCCTACCGGAGGGGCGAGCTGGTTACACCCCGCAAGCCGGTAGTTTTTTATATCGACGATAAATTCCCTTCCCGCTGGATACCTTATATCCGGAAGGGCATTGAGGACTGGAATAAGGCTTTTGAGCAGATCGGATTCAAAAATGCCATTGTAACCAGCATGTATCCACGTAACGATACCGCTTTCGATCCGGATAATATAAAATACAACTGCGTAAAATATGCTCCTACGGCCACGCAGAATGCGATGGGGCCTTCCTGGGTGGATCCCCGGACCGGAGAAATACTCAATGCCTCGGTTTATATTTATCACGGTATCGTAGATATTCTAAACGAATGGATGTTCATTCAAACCGCTGCCGCCGATAAACGGGCACGCACAGTAAACATGCCCGAAGAACTTATGGGCGAAGCCATCCGTTATGTGGCAGCCCACGAGATAGGTCACTGCCTAGGACTCATGCATAATATGGGAGCTTCTTCTGCCTTCCCGGTGGATTCCCTCCGGTCGCCCGGTTTTACACAGAAGTACGGAACAACCCCCTCTATTATGGACTATGCCCGGTTCAACTTTGTGGCGCAGCCCGGCGATTTGGAGCGGGGTGTTAAGCTGACGCCTCCTCACCTGGGCGTGTACGACTACTATGTTATAAAATGGCTTTATACGCCTCTTTATACCGCCCGCTCCAGTGAAGAAGAAGTTCCTACCCTCGAAAAATGGATCTCAGAGAAAATAAAGGATCCGATGTACCGCTACGGCAAGCAGCAGATTTATGGAACGGTTGACCCGAATGCGCAAACGGAGGATCTCGGTGATGATCAGGTGAAAGCTACCCGCTATGCCATGGAAAACCTGAAATACATTCTGAATAACATGAATGAATGGGTGAAGGAGGAAGATATTGACTACAGCTTCAGGACCAAAACCAATTTTGCTATTATTAATATTCAGTTCTACTGGTATTTAATGCATGTGCTTTATAATGTGGGAGGAATCTACCAGTATGAAAAATACGAAGGAGATCCGTTTCCCGCTTACGAAGCAGTGCCCCGGGAAACCCAGAAAGAATCGGTATTGTTTTTATTGGATCTCCTTGAAAATCTTTCCTGGCTCAATAACGCCTCTTTTGAAGCAAATGTGGATGGTATTAACGGTGATGCAGGCGATTATATGCGCGCGGTGCTGTTTCCCTATATGATGCGATGGATAGCTAACATTGGGTTTAGCGAAAATAAATCGCTTGCTGAAAACCCTTATGCTCCCGCAGAATGCATTGCGGACGTATTTGACTACGTATGGGGAAAGACGTTAGCAGGGGAAGTGCCGGCTAAAGAAAAGCTGACCATGCAGACGCTGCTGGTTGAGTTGCTGATAAGAAATTCAAAAGTTCTGGAGAAACCGGGAAGCGGGGCAAAAAGCCTGAACGGGTTAACTGAGGAAGAACTGGGGATAATGAGCTTTGAGCTGGCTTCGCGGAAAAGGGATATTCTTCACGGCGGAATGCCGCAGGTGATAGATTGGAAAAACAAAATGCACCCCGGCTCCGTAGAGGGATTCGGATACCTTCCCCGCATAGCTTATAAAACAGAGGATTTATCACATGTGTATTATGCCTGGCTGTTGCAGAATAAAGAAATTCTGGAAAAAGTGATAAGGAAGCATTCAGGAGAAGTCAGGACCACTTACGAGTATTTATTGCTACAGATTAATAAAGCGTTAAAGAACTAAAGCTGCCGTAAAAACGCCATCGTATCCACGCCATCGGCATAATCCGTCAGCGCCGGCTGTTGAGCCTGCCCGAAACGGACAGCAGGCAGGCCGCGGAGCTCTCCAGCCAGGCATTGCAGATCCGGGAAAGATGTTATCTCGTCAAGTGCAGCATCTGCATTGGCATAAAAGCTGTAATTGACCTGGCTTATGGGAGAAAAGAAGGAGCTGTCTTCCGACAGCAGCAGGCTGCCCGTGCTCATATACGGCTTTTTGTTAAGCAGGTGCAGGGTCAGCTGGTAGTCGTAGTTGTTTTTGTATTTGGAGAAATCGAAAAAGTAGTTATATTTTTTAAACGCTTCTATCAGCGGCAGGAAATCGTACCCTTCCGGCACGTACAGCCGGGTTATATTGCGGCAGCCCATCCCGAAATACAGATGTACATCATCGCTCAACCTGTCCAGATCTTCTGCGGTTTCGCTGCCGGTGAGCAGGGCGGCGGAAGTTCGGTTACGGCGGATGATATGGGGGGAATTCCTGAAATAGTAGTCAAAATAGCGAGCCGTATTGTTGCTGCCCGTGGCTATATAGGCATCGCAGCTCTTCAGCGTATCGGCATAGGAAATGCTCTCTGCCGCCCGTGGCGCCCAACTGGTCAGAACCTCCGTTAAATGTTTTAGCAGTACGGAATCTTTGGAAGAGAGCTTTATTGCCATCTTATTCCCGCTGAGAAAAATGCAGAGAAAATCGTGAAACCCCACCAGGGGGATATTTCCTGCCATGGTCAGCCCGATCGTTTGAGGAGAAGGGTTTTCCCCGGGCAGGTTGTATTGTGCCGCAAAAGCCTCCAAAATACCCTGCTGCAGGTAGGAGTGGGCTATATTCCGGCAGCTCAGCCCGATAAATTCCGGCGTAAACCAGCCGTTGGCTGCCGTGGCCCGGCGCTTCGTTTCCTCCCATTCCTCAGCCCGGCCCGTCATATATTCTCCCAGTTCAGTCAGCAGCCGGATACGGTCGTGTAAATACATGCGCCTAATTCCTTAATTTTGTAGCAAAGTTAAGTTATAAGCATAAAATACTGAAAAATGGCTATTAAGATAACAGATGAATGTATTAACTGCGGCGCTTGTGAACCGGAATGTCCCAATAATGCCATCTATGAAGGAGGAGTGGAATGGGCTATTATGGACGGCACCTCCGTAAAAGGAGATTTTGTCCTTATGGATGGTACCGTTGTGCAGGCTGATGAACGGTTTGCTCCTATCAGCGTGGACACTTATTATATTTCTCCCAATAAATGCACCGAATGCCAGGGCTTCCACGAAGAACCGCAATGTGCCGCTGTTTGTCCGGTGGACTGCTGCGTGCCTGATGAAATGTACGAGGAAACAGTAGAGGAGCTGCTGGCTAAAAAGGATAAATTACACCTGTAAAAGCAATATTTTTATCTTAAAAGAGACTGAATGAAGCCAGCCATTGCTTTTGTTACAGGCGGTTACTCCGGCGAAGCAGAGATTTCATATAAAAGCGCCCTGACCATTGAAAATAATATTGACCGGGACGCTTTTGCCGTATATAAAATCGATATTACCCCCGAAGGATGGTGGTACCGGCCTGCCGATGGCAGCGCCCCCGTGATAGTGGACAAAAGCGATTTTTCCATTACCGAAAACGGCAGCAGAATAACCTTTGACGCCGTACTGATGGGTATACACGGCACGCCGGGAGAGGACGGCAGGCTGCAGGGGTATTTCGACCTGCTGAAAATGCCTTACACCTCCTGCGATACCGCCACCTCTGCCATCACGTTTAACAAAAGATATACAGTGGCGGTAGCGGCTTTCAGCGGACTGTCCGTCAGCCGGTCCCTTCATATTTTCCGTCATGCCCCCCCGGCGCCGGAAAGTATTCTGAAAGAGCTGAAGCTGCCCTTGTTTGTGAAACCTAATAACGGCGGCAGCAGCATCGGAATGAGCAGGGTCAATAAAGCGGAAGACCTGACCGCCGCGCTGGAAAAAGCTTTCCTGGAAGATGACCAGGTGCTGGTGGAAGAATTTATTGAAGGACGCGAATTCACTATAGGCGTCTACCGGTCGAAGGGAACCATCGTCACCCTCCCCATCACCGAAATAAAAACCAGCAAAGAATTTTTCGACTTCGAAGCAAAATATTCGGCCGGCGTCACAGAAGAAATCACCCCTGCGCTGGTAGAGGAGCCCATCGCAGAGAAAATAAGAGCAGCAGCAAAAAAAATATACGCGATCTTTAACTGCAGAGGAGTGGTCCGGATCGATTTTATATATAACGAAGCCGCCGAAGCGCCCTATATGCTTGAGATCAACACGGTTCCCGGTCAAAGCGAGGCCAGCATCGTACCTCAGCAAATAAAAGCCGCCGGCGGCACGCTGAAGGAGTTTTATACGTCATTAATACTGGAATGTTTAGGAAGCGATAGTTAGTTATGAATTATGAATTATGAATTATGAGTTAGGGTTATTTAGTTGTTTAGTTATTTAGTTATGAGTTAGTTGCAGTTCTTCATAACTCCTGATTAATTGCTCAAACTCCTAATTCATAACTAAAATGGCACAAGGCGCCAACTCATAACTCATAACTCATAATTCATAATTCATAACTAAATTGACGCTAACTAATAACTAAATAATTAATAAATGAACTTCATAACGTCGAAGCCTTTGTGGATTAACGTTCTTTTTGCAGTGGTGCTTTGTTTGCTGCTGCTGTTTTTGTTCCTGGTGTCGCTGGGAGTGCTTACTAAGCACGGCGAAGTGCTGAAGATACCTAAGGTTACGGAGATGTCGGTGGATGAGGCTATCTCACGGCTGGAGAATGCGGGCTTCGAAGTGGAAATTCAGGATTCCGTGTATAAAGAAGATCTGCCGCCCCGGCATGTTATTAAGCAGTTTCCTGAACCCGAAGCCACCGTTAAGGTCAACCGTACGGTATATATTACGGTCACCCGTACCGTGGCTCCGTTGATAGAAATGCCCAACCTGGTGGGGCCCAGTTTTAAGAATGCGGAGATCGTATTGAAGCAGCTGGGGCTGAAGCTCGGTGATACCACTTCAAAGCCTGATTTTGCGAAAAATTCTGTGCTGAACCAACTATATGATGGAAAGGATATAGCGCCCGGAACCCGACTGCCCATGGGCTCGCAAATCGATCTGGTGCTGGGCAGCGGGCTGGCAGACGTTGATATGGCGGTACCCGATTTGTACGGCAAGACTTACGCCGAAGCCCGGGTGTGGCTGGATTCGTTCGGTATAAGCGTAGTGCCCATTGCTGATCCGGACGTAAACGACGTGGAAGAGGCTTTTATCTACCGTCAGAATCCCGGGCGGTATAACCTGGATAAACGGGTGAACCGCATCCGTCCGGGGCAAATGGTGGATGTATGGTTAAGTGTGCTGCCCAAACCAAGGCCTGATACGCTGAATGCTGCCACTCCGCCGCCGGCCGGCGAGGCGCCTGCAACATCTCCTTCAAATAATTATTAATATTTATATAAATAGTATGCAAAACATCACGGTAGAACAGCTGAAAGCCCGGCTGGACGCGGGCGAGAAACTTAACATCATCGATGTGCGGGAGCCCGCTGAATATGCGGAATACAATATCTCCGGCAGGCTTATTCCCCTCGGCAGAATACAGGCAATGGACGTGGATGAGCTGGATGATATGAAAGAGGAAGAGCTGATCATACACTGCCGCAGCGGTAAGAGAAGTGTAACGGCCGGACTGTTCCTGGAATCTATGGGCTTCACCAATATTGTTAACCTCGAAGGAGGGGTGGTGGCCTGGAAAGAAAGGATCGATAAATAAGCCATGGTGCGAAAGCTGAGCATGGCGGAGCTGCACCGTAAATCTGTGGAAGAGTTTAAGCAGGCCGATAAGATTCCGCTGGTGGTGGTGATGGATAATATCCGCAGCATGCACAATGTTGGAAGCGTGTTTCGTACGGCCGATGCATTTCTGCTGAGAAGTATTTATTTATGCGGCTATACGCCCCGGCCACCTCACCGCGATATTCATAAAACCGCCCTGGGAGCCACAGAAACGGTTGACTGGCATTATTTCCCGACAACCCTTCAAGCCGTCGGAGTGCTGAAAGGAGAGGGGTACCGGATCTACGCAGCGGAGCAGGCGGAAGGGAGCCTGGCGCTCAATCACCTGGAGATACCGGCCGGAGAAAAGCTGGCCGTTATTTTTGGAAATGAAGTGGAGGGGGTAAGCAGCGAGGTGATAGAACAATGCGATGGCTGCCTGGAAATACCTCAATGGGGAATGAAGCATTCCCTGAATATTTCCGTTGCAGCCGGTATCGTATTGTGGGAACTGGCGCGGCAATTACGGCGGTAAAATAAGCCGGGGCTTGTAAAAGAATAAACAAGAGTTGCAAAGGAATTAAAATGACGACTGTAAAGAATTATTTATCGCTGGTGAAGTTTTCTCATACCATTTTTGCCATGCCTTTTGCGATGATTGGCTTTGCCTTAGGGGTGGCTTCTTTTAGTCTGGTAAAGGCATACCCTGCTTATGGGGGGATTGCTGACTTCGGGCAGGCTGGCAGGGAAGCGGCTTCCTTGGAAGGAGCCGGGTTTCTGAGAGGGATGGAAATCTCACCGGGAGAATTGCTGCTGCGCTTCGTATTGGTGCTGGTCTGTATGATTACCGCCCGCAGCGCGGCAATGGCGTTCAACCGTTACCTCGACCGGCACTTCGACCGTGAGAATCCGCGTACTGCTATCCGTGAAATCCCCCGCGGTATTATTTCGCCCGACCATGCCCTGCGGTTCGTAATCTTAAATGCCGTCCTTTTTATTGCAGCAACCTGGTTTATCAATAAAATATGCTTCCTGCTGTCGCCGGTTGCCCTCTTTGTAATCTTATTTTACAGCTATACCAAACGTTTTACCCCTTTATGTCACCTGGTGCTGGGGCTGGGCCTGTCGCTGGCGCCCATAGGGGCTTACCTGGCGGTTACCGGCCGGTTCGATGTGCTGCCGGTACTCTTTTCGCTGGCAGTCATTTTCTGGGTGAGTGGATTCGATGTTATCTATGCCCTGCAGGATGTGGAGTTCGACCGCTCGCAGCGTCTCTATTCCATTCCTTCCGTGCTCGGCCGGACGAAAGCGCTCCGGGTTTCCGGGCTGCTGCATGTGCTGAGCACCTGCTGCGTGGTGGCCGCGGGAATTTACGGAGGCTTTCAATGGATATACTGGCTGGGCATCGGAGTATTTGCCGGCATGCTGCTTTATCAGCACGCTATTGTAAAACCCAATGATCTGAGCCGGGTGAATATTGCTTTCATGACAGCCAACGGCATCGCCAGCATCGTATTTGGCGTGCTGGTAATCGCTGATATTATTATAAATTAAATTAAACTTTGGCAAGAATTATCTGCATAGACTACGGCGGTAAACGAACTGGGCTGGCTGTTACCGACCCGCTTCAGATCATTGCCAGCGGCCTTGCTACCGTCCCTTCCAAAGAGCTGATTTCCTTCCTGCAAAACTATTTCCGGAAAGAAGCCGTTGAGCTGATCCTGATTGGAGATCCTAAGAACCTCGATGATTCCGACACCCATGCAACGCCTCTCGTGGCACAGTGCATTAAAGATCTGACCAAACATTTTCCCCATATCCCGGTAAAAAAAGTAGACGAGCGATACAGCTCCAAAATGGCCGTGCAAAGCATGATTGAAAGTGGAATGAAAAAGAAGAATCGTCGCAATAAAGCGCTCATAGACGAAATATCGGCAACAATCCTTCTCCAGGAATACCTGCAACAGCGATAGTTAAGCGGTCTCTCGCAATAAACAATCACAGCGGGCCTGTTTGGATTATTTATGATATTTTTGCACGAATAATTATTAAAGGATGATTTTACCAATTGTGGCGTATGGTCACCCGGTTTTAAGACAGGTTGCCCGGGACATAGAAGCGGATTATCCCGATCTGCAGAAGCTGATCGCGGATATGTGGGAAACCATGTATAACAGCGCCGGGGTGGGACTGGCAGCCCCGCAGGTCAACCGTGATATCCGCCTGTTCGTAATGGACAGCGCGCAGGTTTTTGCCAACCGGGACGACGACGATGAAGATGATTACCCCGATGCCCCGGGTATCAAGCAGGTTTTTATCAATCCTCATATTAAGGAGCTGAACGGAGAGAAATGGAGCTATTGCGAAGGCTGCCTGAGCATTCCGAAAATACGGGAAGATGTGGACCGCCCTGAAGAAGTGACCCTGGAATACCGGGATGAAAATTTTAACTTGCATACCGACACATTCAACGGACTTACCGCCCGTATTATACAGCACGAATATGATCATCTGGAAGGTAAGCTGTTCATTGACTACCTGAAGCCGCTTAAGCGCAAGCTGATGAGGGGCAAGCTGGACGATATCGTAAAAGGAAAGGTTAAGATGGATTATCGTATGCTGTTTCCGAAATAGGAAGAATGCCCTCTTCAATATGCTAACAGTTTGAGTGTTATGATCAGTTCCCGGTTATTGCCTTTGCGAAACAGTCGCCTTCTTTTATTTTTCTTCGCCCTGCTTTTTCATATAGCCGGAGCTCATGCACAGATAACGGATACCCCTGCTCAGAAAGCGCCGGCTCCCGCACAGGATACCGTGCTGGTGTCGCGGAAAATAGTTACCCTTTCCGAGGTAGTGGTAAGGAATAACCTGAACGTGCCCCGCTTTATAGAGCAGGTGCAAAAAGACACTTCTTTTTATAAAGCATTTAAAAACCTGAAGATCGTCGGTTATACAGCATTGAATGATATCCGGATGACCGACAGGCGGGGGGAGGTGATTGCCTCCCTGCAGAGCCGCACACGGCAATCCGTTAAAGATGGCTGCCGCAGCATGCAAACATTGGAGGAACATACTGGCGGGGATATCTACGACCGTAGGGGCGACTGGAACTATTATACAGCAGAGCTCTATGCTAGTCTCTTTCTTGTGAAAGATACAATATGCGGCGAAGACAATGTTGTCTCCGGATCAGCGCTGAGCATAAAAGACAAAACAGGTCTTGCAAAGCACAAAGAGCAGCTAAAAATGCTTTTCTTTAATCCCGGCAAAAGAATTCCCGGCATCCCTTTCATGGGTGATAAGATCGCTATTTTCGATGACAGCATGGCCGATCTGTACGATTATTCCATAGATATGGAAGATTACGACGGGCAGGCCTGTTATGTTTTTGCCATCCGCGCCCGGGAAGATCTCAGCGCTTCGGAAAGAGATAAGCTGGTGATAGATGAAATGACTACCTGGTTTAACAGCAACACACTTGAAATTGCCGGTCGCCAATACGATCTCAGCTACAATGCGGGGGTATATGATTTCAACGTTCATCTCGAAGTGCAGATGACCAGGGCAGGGGATTTACTGGTACCCCGCTTGCTTCGTTATACAGGCAGCTGGCATGCACTCTTTAAAAAAAGAGAACGGGGCATATTTACGGCAACCCTGTTCGATTTTGTACGGTAGTTCTATGCCTTTCGTTCTTACCGTCTCTTACTGCATGTCTTCCTGGCTATTTTTCCTTATATCTTTCTACCAGTCTTATTGTATGTCCTTATTCCGGGTATAGTTCCGCCATTTTTCTATTACCAGGCGCATGTCTTCCGCCAACTCGCTTTCAAACAGAACCGGCTGGCCGGTGGCCGGATGGGTAAATCCAAGACTTCGGGCATGAAGCGCATGCCGCGTGCAGATCTGGAAGCAGTTTTCCACAAACTGCCGGTAACGGGTATAAACAGTGCCTTTAACAATCCGGTTGCCCCCGTAGGTTTCATCGTTGAACAGCGGATGACCAATATGCTGCATATGCACCCTGATCTGATGCGTGCGTCCTGTTTCCAGCCGGCATTCAATCAGCGTAACATACCCGAACCGTTCCAGCGCCTTGTAATGGGTTATAGCTTCTTTCCCATGTTCACCCTCGGGGTAAGCGTCGAAGAGTTTTCTGAATTTTTTATGACGCCCCACGTGCGCTATAATAGTGCCCTCGTCCTGTTCCATATCTCCCCATACCAATGCCACATATCTCCGGGTAATAGTATGGTGGAAGAACTGCTTCACCAGGGAGGCGACAGCTCTTTCCGTTTTACCGATTACCATCAGGCCGGTGGTATTTTTGTCGATGCGGTGTACCATGCCGAACCGGGGCAGCGTTTCTTCGCTTACCGCTTCGTTCTGCGCGGTTAAATAATGAGCGATGCCGTTGATCAGCGTACCCGAATAATTGCCGCAGCCCGGATGCACCACCATGCCCGCCGGCTTGTTCAGGATAATAATATCGTTGTCTTCGTACACAATGTTCAGGGGAATGGGCTCCGGTATTATTTCCTCTCCCGGCGCCTCTTTGTGCGAATAGGTTACAATCTCATCCCCCGGCCTTATTTTGTAATTGGGCTGAACGGTTTTACCGTTCACCAGCACCCGGCCGCTCTCAATCGCTTTCTGGGTTTTATTCCGGGTTGCGTTTTCCACCCGGCTTACCAGGAACTTATCTATCCGCACAGGTTCCTGTCCCTTATCCACTACCAGGGTCATCTGCTCGTACAGTTCCTCCGGCCCGTCCAGGTCTTCAGTATCCCTGGTACCCGGCGCCGGCTCAGAGCTGTTTGGAGGAGTATAAGCCTGCTGCCCGTTTTTGTCTTTTACTTCCATATCGTTTTCCCTTCCGGTCATGCCGTCTTCTTTTTGTAAAAATACATTTTTGATTCTGAATTGAGGGAAGAGAGGCGCCTTCCCACGAACAGGAGGGAAGGCAGGCGCCGCCCGTCATTTTTATCAAAAGATAAAAAGCATGTAATTTTGCCTGCATGCAGCAAGTATTCTTCCGGGACCTGGGTAAAATGGATTACCAGTCGGCCTGGGATTTCCAGGAAAATTTGTTAAAACAGAAC
>ERZ778017.3422-NODE-3422-length-11286-cov-4.000178_pt1 | contig 11286 bp, 5 predicted proteins | sample MGYA00375747_ERZ778017 | MGnify/ENA primary metagenome ERZ778017 (study PRJEB29350, sample SAMN05509838) | bioreactor metagenome | biome: bioreactor; material: wastewater | place: South Africa: University of Cape Town | collected 2014-03-17 ... | reverse complement strand
ATACGAGATATTGGCGTGACTGGAGTTCAGACGTGTGCTCTTCCGATCTTCCAGTCCGCGCTTTTGCAATACGAATTCCTGGCGCTTATTGAGCAGTTGATCGGCAGTCAGAAAATTGCCGTTGACCGCTACGCGCAGCCACGGATTGGAACCGGCCAAATCGGGCCAATCAATGCGCGCGTCTAATCCCAATCGCACTTGATGTTCAATCGAAAACGGCGAAACGTTGAACTTCCATTCCTTGTTGGTGGGCGAAGGTGAAGAAAATTCTGTGAAAATCGTTTCGGTGGTGTCGGCACGCGCTGCCATTGCGCCGAAAGCCAACATGAGTACTCCCATCAAACTAATTGCTCGTTTCATAAATTCCTTTTTTGTTCAATATTCACCTTTTCTGCCAGGAGAAAAGTGGCATGAATTCCATTTTGTCGCCGACGCCTATATTGGAAAACCAGATATCCTTTCCCGCAGCTATTGGTTGAGGTGGCTTTGCAGCTAGCTCAATTTCACCTAAATTGATGGATTTAACTGTCGCCAGGCTTTTGAAATTTTCATCCAGCAGTGTTGTGCCGGTGTAAGTCGGCGCAAGTGGCAGCGACGTATCGGTGGAGACATTGGTGGCATCCGCTTTTTTGACACGGGCGCGTCCGACTAAAATCGCGTCGGCGGTTTTCAAAGTCAGAATGTTGCCATCGCGTTTCGCATTTTGAATCGGATGTTCCGTTTGGTGTTGCGCGTTGGAAAAATGCGCCACCCGATTAGCCAGCGAGCTCGCATCAGGAGTGCTCCCGGCGGGCAACGTGACGGAAATGGTTTGTTTCATTGCGTCCACCGCGCTGACGGTGCCTTGAATTGGTTTTGCCGTAAAACGATCATCGCCGCATTTCAAGAAACTACCGCCACTGAAAAACACGCGCTGCAGATTTCCATCGGCATCGAAAGAAACAACCGCGCTGTTTGCATCGGTTTCCAACTTGTAAGCCGGGAGTGCTTTGCGCGTGTTTTTTGCATCGCTGAGAATGATGTCGGTGCCGCCTGCGCGCTGCACTTTTACCGCCGTTCCTTCGCCGCCACCGAGCGTGATGACTTCAGTCTTTTCAATAAACGGCTGCCCACTGAATGGTTCCAAAACGCTGATGAAAGTACTTTCGAGTGGCTCATTGTTTTCGCTTTGACGACGCGTAATCAAATACTTCACCAGGTTTTTGCGTGCGCGTGGCAAGTCGTAGGCATCAGCCAGGAAGACTTCGGTTGCGTTCTGCGTCAAAGGATGAATTCGCAGCTCGGCTTTCGGGTCGCGGGCGTGACGATATTGTAACATTCCCGTGCCGCTACGCAGTTTCTGCGGATTGAAAAGATGCTGAAATCCCGAACCTTTGTAACCGTAATACACGCCTTTGTAATCTTTAGCGCCCAGAACCGGATCGTCGTAAATTTGTTCCAGCGCTACGTTTTCTCCGGCGAGTGTTCCCTTGCCGGGAGTACTCCAAACGCTGCCGGAAGTGTCTACTCCGCCCGGCGGTCCGTGCAATGAATAATCGTGCTGTGTACCGCCTTTAACGCGAAACACATCCACCACATAACTGCGGTTTTCGTCCACATCCACCTGAATCAAATGACGCCGATAAATTTTGGTGTTGTCGTAAGCCGGCGAAGATGCATCTATGCTGCGCGCAAACGGCGCGTCGGCGAATTCGTGGAGTACTCCCGGCAAATTGTTCGGCTGACGTTTGGCATCCACGACTACTGTGTTGTGCGCGATGGTGTTCACCGTCCACGTATAAATGCCGCTGACGTAGCCGTTCATCGCGTCGCCGTAACCGAGATCGGGCAGCATTGCCTGGCCGTTGGCGAAAAGATCGAAGTGCAGAAAATCGTAGTGATAATGGCTGATGTGCATTCCGTAAGTCATCGCCAGAGAAACCGTATCGGCGCGATTGTTGAGAATGCCCAAACCGTATCCTGCCAACAAACGCGACGGCTGCGGCGCAACGGCGCGCGGGTTTTCGGTTTTCGATTTCGGTGGCAGCGCCGGATTGAATAAAGTTTGAAAAGAGGTGAAACCGCGATTGTCATTCGCGCCTGCGCTACTCATCCATTGCAAATAGCGCGGGTCGGAATAAGCGCGGTAAACCTTGCCGTAAATTTCGGCATCGCGCCCCACCAAACCCGCCATCACGCCCGCGCTGTCACCCTGCGCAGGCGTTTGCAGGCCGATATTCACCATGTCGAGCGGACTGTCGAATAGCAGTTTCTTTTTCGGATCGGCGAATAAATCCGTGCCGCCTTTCTTCAAGAGTTCGCCCAGCACGGCGAAGTTTTCGAGCCACAGCATGTTGTAGCCGGGCGATTCAAACGGCGCGCCATCGCGCCACACCGAATTATAAAGCGCATAGCGCAAACCGGTGTGCGCCGAATCTTCGCCCGGCTCATCCAGCAGCAGATGGGAGTACTTCTTCAAATCCATTTTCTGCCGCGCCAGCAAAATATAAAGCAGCGCGGTTTGGTGCATTCCGAAATTGCCTTCAATTTTATTATCGAAATACGCCTCAACCGCGTCTTCCAAAAAATTGGCTTCGATGAAACCGCGCAACTGCTCGCCGCTTTTGCCGTACTGCTTTTGCAGTTCGGTGTCGCCGTCAATCGCGTCCCAAATATTGTCGTAGGCTTCGGCCATGTCGCGCGCGAAAAACGATTCCCAGGTGTGATACAAAACCTTGCCTGGATAACGGCTGCCGATAGCTTTCATCATCTGGCCGTAGCGCGATTGGTCTTCGTAATCCATTGAAGGATAAACCTCGGCCAATCGCGTCAGCATGACGGCGGCTTTGTGGGCGTATTTTTTCTCGCCCGTCAAAAGATAAGCGCGCGAAAGATTGAGGATCGCCGGATCAATCGTGCGGTACCAGTTCCATTGATTGGCATATGCCACAAACCAATATCGCTCGCCGGTTTTGGGATCAACCCAGCCCCAGCCGTCATCCACATACTCGCCGCTCCAATTTTTCTTGTCTTCTTCCTTGAAGCCGTTGTTGGCGTAGGATTCATAATCGTTGGAAGGATAAACCTCGCCGCCGACGGGGCACGTCACTTTCAGCGGGTGCTTGGGATCAAGTATCCACGGATATGTGCCGCCTTTATTGAACACTTCCGCACCGTGAACCGGACAGCCGTTGACATTTAAGTCGAAGGCGCGCGTAACGCGAGCCGAGGTGAGGAACTTTCGCAAATCATCATCGCTCCATTCCAGCCACGGCGCAGCGGCGGCCAAAATTTTGTCCTGCACGGCTTTGGCTTCGGGATGTTTTTCGATGTTGGTGCGCGCGTCCGACACATCGCTTGCGCTATAAATCATGCGCTGCGTTTTGAGAGGAAACTGCGGCGTACGCGCTGGCACCGGCACGAACGGCGCAATCGTGACTTTTGTTTGTTGGTCGATGAGCAATTTTTCTCCCTCCGCAGCATCCAGTTTTTCGATGCGAACCGCATCGAAATCAATTGTGCCGCGCATACCGACACCTTCCAGTTGCAGCGCGCTCATTTTCGTTCCGGCAGGAACGCGATACACCAGGGTGTACTCCTGCCACGGCGTGTCTCCACGCAAGATCGGCAGTCCGCCTACGCCCGGCACCAGCGATGCCAGAACCGCGTTCTCATCACCGAAATGGACAACGCGCGCGCCGCCATTGCCTTGTTTTAATTCGCTTCGCGCTGCAAAAGAAACACGGTAATAGCCTTCGGCAATCGGCAAATCGGTGCGATTGATATACACCGCTGCGCGGTCGGCTTGTGTGTCGTCGTCGCTCACTTGCAGGCGCGCGAAATTTCCCCCTTCGCGTCCGGGCGATTGGATTTGATACACGTTTTCCGTCGCGGTGCGTTTGTTCCAGTTTTGTAATCCGGTTTCAAAACCACCGTTTGAAAGTTCAACAGTTTCATCAGCCCAAGTCGGGCTAATGGCGCAGACAAACGGGGCGATCAGGAGTACTCCCAGCAGCCAAATCTTTATTTTTATCATCTTTGGAATTGGTTGTACATAAATTGAGTGAACTGCAAAGTGTCTTGCAGTTCATCTACGTTGAGACGTTGACGATCAATGAATTGAAAAACGAATGTCTTACGAGGTAGCGTTGTAGCGCACACTTTTTCGTGACAACCATTTTACATGACCGTCGGCAAAAGCGTAATTTTCTCCTTCCAAATGACGTCCCAGGGCCTCAAGTTGGGAGCGCCGCGCGATTTTACGCGTTCCCGCGAAAACAGGAAAGAGGGTTGCGGTCATGATCGCTATTATTGCGGTAATAACCAAGAGTTCAATAAGCGTGAAACCGGACCTGTGCTGCGCTGCTTTTGCAATGCTTTGCATTTTAAGACGCCTCTTCCAAAGCTCCTCTACAATGTTATTATACCCACTTTACGTAAAATTCAAACATATAAACAGTGCTTCGTTGTGTCTAATCGAAGCGTAGTGATGTCTTTTAAGCCAATATCATCACCGCGATCAGGCATGGACGTCACTTTAGTCGAGACGTTAGAATTTACCTCGCCTCAATTTCGTATTCATGAATGTGGCTCCACGCCTTCAGACCTCCGCACTGGTTACGCGAATCGCAGCTGCGCTAATAAAGGATGATGATCGGAAGCGTCCGTTACTTGTGTCCAGGCCAATTCTTTGTCCAGCGTAAGATTGGTAAAGATATGATCGATTTCGATAATTTCGTCTTTGTTTCCTGCGTATGTCGTCGCATTATTTTGAAGTGGCACTTTGTGAATTGCTGCGGATAACGTTGTTAGTAATGGATTTCCTGGCATCATATTAAAATCACCCAGCAGCACCATCGCGCCAGAAGTACTTTTGATAACATCAATGAGCGTCTCTATCTGCACAGACTGTTCGGCTTTATCCAACCCCAGATGCGTGCAAAAGAAATTTACATTATGGCCGTTGATTTCGATTTCCGTCTGTAACAAACTTCGGCGTTCACGGTCGCTGGGCAAATAACGGAATTGGTGAGAAGTAATCGGAAATCGACTGAGAATGGCATTGCCATATTGCCCATTCAATCCCGACTTTTCATCTTTGTCGCGGATATAGGCGCTGGTGGTTGATGTGTTGTGACGATCCTCGCTGGGAGAATAGCAAACATGCATCTTTAATAACCGCGCCAATTCCGCAGGCTGATCTTTGAGATCACTGCGCGGTAGAAACCGATCTACTTCTTGAAGGCCAATAATATCCGCGCCGCTGCGTTCCATTTCTGAAGCGATGTTTTGCAGACTGACATGGTCATCCATGCCGCATCCGTGACGGATATTGAATGACATGACTCGTAAGATTGAATTGTTCATTGGTAAATGATGAATACAAGAATCGTTCTTTAATTTACCGCAAAACGTCGAATCACTTTCTGTCCGGTCAGTGCTTCTGTCACTTCAATTTGCCATTTCCCCGCAGCGTCATTGGCAGCAATATCCAGGCTTAAATTGAGTGCTCCATTGACCGCGCCATAATAACCACTCTTTTCCACAACACGACCTTTAGAGTCGAGGATGGTGACTTTTAGCGGTATCACGGCACTGAGTGACTTACCAGAGCTATCGCGCAAAAGTACTTTTACGGGGATACTTGCGCCACGCTTGACGCTGTTGGCTGCGGATATTTGCAGTTTGCCAATCGGATTATTTGTCACCAGGAAAACATTGCCGCCACCGCCATCCAGGTCAACTCCAAATTGAACCTTGCCTTTAATTTTTGTGGTGGGTATCTGCTTGTGATTTGTGAGATCGTATACAGAGCCGCTGGGTTTGGTGTTCAGGGTTATCTGCGTTTTTGAAGGCAGTCCTTTTTCCATCACCATTTTGTATTGACCCACATAATCGCCGTATGTGCGATGGTCGTTGGCGACAAAGATATATTGACTGTCGCCAAACTGACGCAGCCGCGTGACGACTTCGGGGTTGCTGCTTTCGAGGGGGTGCTGATAGAACAAGTCAAGTTCACTGCGAAGGTCTGCGGCCTTTTGCAGCAGTAAAGCTTTTGTCGCATCCGGGGTGGTGCGCGTCATGCTCTTCAATAATATGTCCGGTGAAATTCCTGGCGCCAAAAACTCATCGCCGATGACGATTCCGCCGCGTTTCTGGAACTTCTGAATCACGTCCGCCACGCCTTGGGTTAAGACATCGCAATGCGTCAGGAAAAGTACTTTATACTGATCCAATCCCTTTTGCTCGATTGTTTGACCGTAAACAATTTGCGGCTGCAAACCGGCATAGCGCGCGATCATATAAGACTCTGCGCCCCAGCCCGCGCCCGATCCGTAGGTGCCGCGCTGAGCCAACATCTGCGAAGCGAAGCTTTGCAAAAACGCTACGTCGGCAGGATGATCCGGCACTTTTTTCAACGCCGGCTGCAACGGCTTGACCACATTTTGCATCATGTCCTGCATGCGTTTTCTGGTCTCCACATTCGTGGTGAAATAGCTGCCCTGGCTGAATCCCAGATGATCGCCCAGCGAACCCCAGCCGTGATTGGCAATGGCTTGCACCGGTCGCGCCCGCTCCAGCCACATCCCTTCGCTGAGGTGATCGGGCGCTATCGAAATGAACGGCGCGTCCGGCGTTACCTTTTCCCATTCTTTCTCCTCGCCTTTCACTGGCGTTCCGGTGGTTTGCGAACGGTACCAGATAATCTGGATCATGTTCATCACTTTCTGCCCGGGATGACCGCCTGCCATGGCGAACAATTCGTCCGTCGCTAAGCCAACATCGAGCGGATTGGGATAGGTGTAAGTCCAGTGATTAAGAACATCCACATTGCCGCCGCTGCCGTAAATGCTGGGAGCGCGAACGGCCGGATCATACCAGGTGAAGAGATCGTTTCGGCCGGTGGATTTTAACCCGTCCACAATTTTGGAATTCAAGGTATTCCAGCCGTCGCCAACTGTCCAAAACCATTTGTAATAGTTGAGAATGGGATCATCGTCAGCGACGATATGGCTGGCGGGAAAGTCAGACAGGGCCTGATAAGCAAGGCCGCGTGAAGAGGTAATTTGCGAAGGTATATCCTGGCCGCTGAAATCGCGATACGTTTTTTTGTCAATTTCGTTAAAGCTGGGAGCGGTGTAATCGCGAATTTCGCTTTGTATCAGCGCGCCTTTCAAGATGGGCAAATCGCCATATGACCGCGCAACGGCGGCTCCGGAATTGTAAGCAAATTTCTGGATTTCGGGATACAAACCATTGGTGTTATCAACGGCTTTTCCTTCGCGATCTTTGCGATTAAATTCGGGGAACTTTGTATTTGCCACGCCGCCGGGTGTTACATCAACCAGCGCATCGACCTGCGCTGCCAGCATTTGATCCAACATTTTCCGCTTTTGGATAACATATTTTTCGGCCATCGCACCGCTGGAATCGCCTTCTTTCCAGACGTGATCATAATCGGTTAAAAAAACCAGTTCACCAGTGAAACCGATATCGCGTATCGCTTTATAATCATCTGTCGCGGCCCAGAATACAACGGGGAATTTATCGGGCAAAACCCGTGGCACAATAGTGATGGGAAACACCGTCGCATCACCCAACGCCTTTTGATTGGCGCTCATTACAGTAGCGTTGAGGTTGTAGTTATCAGGTCGCAGACTGACATTCAGCGGCACTGTCACAAAAGTACTTTTATCAGGTTGCAGCTCCGGCAACGGAATCGATTTAAGAGGAATACCGCCGTTCATCAAGTGCACGCTGGCGCCGCGAATTGGCTGCAATGTGTCATTAAATACTTTCATCCGCACGCTGGCATTTTTCTCCATGCGATAGAATGCCGTGCGTCCGCTCACGTCCTGCAGAAGTACTTTCCCCGAAACATATTTCTGGGCGCTATTGGATAGACGCACTTCATCAATGCGTCCATAGAACCGGTTCCCGGTGCTGCCGACACGGTCGCCGATTACAAACGGTTGCGCTCCCGCGGCGATCGCACCGCGGCCTTCGAGATGCACTTGGGCGATGCGCGCGTCACCGCGATAGATAATCACGCCGCCTTTGCCGTCATACGTAAGTGCAATGTGATACCATTGATCGGCGACAAACGTTTGTGGCTCAGAACTGATAACAACGGAGTCTTTACCAAACCCCAATTGCGCTTGCACGATGAACTTATCTCCCGCTTTAAGCAAAGCCAGGAAATAGCCCGTATTCTCCGCCGGTGATGTGCTGGTGGCGACGTAATATTTCTTATCCACCAAAAACGAAAAGGAATTTGTCACAGCGCCGCTGGTCAATTTCTCATTTGGCGACATCCACAATTCGATGGTGAAAGCACCCTTTGGATTGAGAGCATCGGAGTCTTTTGCAACAACACCCTGACGCGTATCGTTTATCTCAGTTTTGTCATTCACTTCCAACGCGCCGCCAAATTTGCCGTTCGGCACAAAATGGCTATCTTTGCCACGCAGTTCTACATCGTGACCATGTCCAGAGGCATCTTTCCCCGGCGCATCGCTATCAAAATGCCACAACCCAATGACGTTAGCACCTGTGGCATCAACGCCTTGGTAAGGCGCGTCCCAGGGCTGAGCAGCGAATGCTGAAGAAAAAGAGAGGAGCGATATCGCGCAATAGGCGAGTATGTTGAGGTGTTTCATATGGCTATTGTACTGTAAGTTTCAAGCTATGAAGTTGATCGGGTCAATACAACCACAGAGCGTGGCCACGGCCTCTGCGCCGTGGTTGTATTATTTCCCACGGCAGGGACGCCGTGGCCACGTTAATAATTTTATTTTCGCACTACCACAGTACGCTCCACCGAGATGCTATTCTTGTCTTCGGCTTTGCCGTATGGAAAAGCCGGGCCAGCAAATTTAACACTCACCCACACGTCATATTTTGCATCTGGCTTCGCCGGATCATAAGCATCTTCTATCGGGTTTTGAATGTACCATGACCAAAAATAATACGTATACGCATGAGGCGTCAGGACGGTGTCGCTCAGCTTATACCAATGGTATCCGGGCCCCGGAACATCTGCTGCTTTTATCGATGTGGGACGGCTAAAGACTGGCGTCGTGGTGCCATCATAAATTCCCCATGACATCGGCAGTTTGGCTTTTTCTAATTCATCGTCAGGAATTTCATAACGCAGCGCAGCACCGCTCGCGGCTTGTGGATCAGCAACGAGTTTAATACTGGGATCCTTTCGAGGCGAACGCGCATTATAAATAAAGAGGTGATCTGCTGGAACATCCTTAAATTGCGATGGCAATGGAATATACACAGCGCTGGCGATAAGTCCGTCAATCTCCGAATTTGCCTTTTCATGCGCCGCCGCGCGATCTTTTCCGGGAACGCGCAAATCAATTTGTTCATTGCGACTCTGGCGATATCGCTTTGCGATGACATCGCGATTGAACGGCATGGATTCTGGCGTGTGGCCAGTCGAAACCCATTCTTGCGATAAGTCAGTATAACGTTGCAAGATGGCATCATCAACGGCGGATCGCGCACGACGCACGCGGCGTGATAACACTGGATTATCTTTCACCGCGGCTGCGGCCTTGTCGTAAATTCCATCTGCCTGTCGCAAAAAATCCAATGACAAATAGCGGAACTGTTGCAAGCTGGCAAACCACGTCACATCCGAATTACTTTTGTCAGCAGCCGTTTGCAACGCGGTTAGATATTGGCGAATGTAAACGCCAGCGGGACCATAAAAGCCATCGGTGAATTCATTGACCAAGACGTTGTAATCCTGATGTGGGTTTTCGAGTAACTTACTGAGTACCCACAATTTCATATCGCGCATGTCCGAGGTAAGCGGTTCTTCAAACTCGATAAACATTCCTTCCACATTGTGTTGCCGGAAAAATCGTAGGTCGATGGGGAAAGTTTGCATCGTCGGCGTCGGCGATTGTGGCTGCACGTAGGTGATGTTGTAATCCCAGATGCGCAAGTTTTTGCTGTGCTTTGCCCATTGCTCCACGTTTTCGCGCATGAACGAATTGCGCTCGGCGGTTATCGGCAGCAGCACATTGCTTTTCGTATCAGTCAAAACGATTTGAACATTGTCACGCGCCTGCATCGTCTTTGGCGCTTTTTCGCCGCTGATATAAGCCAGCGTATCAATAATGACATCGGGGAATTCGTCTTTAATTCCATCGGCCAGGTAATTCACGAAATCCAATAACGCGGCAGACTCGGCTCCTTCTCTTTCCACCAACGCCTTGTTATCGCCACAGACAAAGCCGACACCATTGTCGTTCTGAGACACATCATAAATTTTGGTCGGCGGCACGTTGTCAGCTTTTGCTTTAACGCGATCAGCGCGGATTTTCTCGCGCAGCACTTTGAGAAATTCTTCCCGCATTTCCTGATTCGACAAACACAGTTGCGCGTTGGCGACAGTAGGCGTTCCACCAGTGGGAACAAGATACCAATCGGGGTGATCTTTAAAGTACTTTTCCGGCGGGAGGTATCTGAAAAAACTGTGCACAGACGGCAGGTTATATTCACTCAATCCGCCTTCGGCAATACCTATTGGAGGCCCGTTGAGACGGCTACGCGCCGTGAAGCGTTCGTAAGCAGCACCGCTTGCGCCAGAATAAATAGCGCGACTACGGAATGTTGGCGTGCCGCGTTTATCCAACGTGGGAATAGAAAGTGTTTTTAGTTTGGGCACCGTTTCCTCAAAAGGATTCCACCAGCGCACACCGCACTCGTCTTCCAGAAAATGATACGTCGCATACAACGTGCCACGCGTGCCGCCGCCGCTGAGAATCAGCGCATTTCTCTGTGTTTTCACTAACCATTCTTCCTCGCCAAAAGTACTTTTGCTGAAGCCCGCTTTTGCAGCGAATTGGGTGTCGCCGATATAAACCGCAAGCGGATTCTTCAATGCGGTACCTTCAGATAACACCGGGAAATCGCCGCCCACGATTTGCGTCAAATAATGCTGCAATTCATCCGCAGCAGTTTTCTCCGCCGGAATCGGATGGACGGGCAACACGATAGAAACATTCTGCCCCGTGAAAATACTCCACGGTTTCGCTTGAGCCTGATTGCAAACAGCAGCCGACAAGAAAATGATGACGACTAAAAGTACTTTTGGTAATGGAGAGTATGAAGTTCTGGTCATTGTATTAGTATCTCAATTCACGAGTAGGGGAGCCATGATATCTTGCGGTAAAAGTACTTTGGCTCATGTTAAGCCTTTGTGCAAATTCGTAACACTCGTTGTCATGGAAGAACCGCGCGCGTAAGCAAGCGGAGTTTTCCGAAAGCCTAACAAATGTTTCC
>ERZ778017.3421-NODE-3421-length-11286-cov-5.181017_pt1 | contig 11286 bp, 8 predicted proteins | sample MGYA00375747_ERZ778017 | MGnify/ENA primary metagenome ERZ778017 (study PRJEB29350, sample SAMN05509838) | bioreactor metagenome | biome: bioreactor; material: wastewater | place: South Africa: University of Cape Town | collected 2014-03-17 ... | reverse complement strand
ATGCAACAAGTAAATGCAACAAGTAAATGCAACAAGTAAATGCAACAAGTAAATGAGCAGCAATAGCGAGAACTACACCAATTGACCCGCTGATCAACGTTTACACTGTATTGTCTAGAACTTTATTACGAATATATAACTGATCGTTGATGCGATGTAATTATCGAGCGATAATTGTGAAATGAATAAACATGCGGATTTGGTGGATGACAGCTTGTAAAAGTACATTTGCCCATGGCACATGCATCACTAATACCGAGTCTGGAATGGAAACCGCCAGGGATGGGTTGAGAACCGTTTCTAAGGTTGTGATGGGATGGAGATGGGGTAAATATCGTATTTAAAGGAAACGATTCTCGAGTGGAAACGGCAATGGTTCGTGAAATCGACGAGATATGGTGTATTGATGTCAAATCATCCAAATTACGACTCTAACTCGAGTTTTCGCGATCCACACTAACCAAAAACTCATTGTTGACCTCCTTCAATCAACTCCTTGAATTCGTCCTTGGCGTATCTCAAACCACAGTACCCACAGGTGGCAGCCTTAGGTTGGTCCAAGTTAATAAACACTTTTGGATGGCCTTGTAAAGTCGATTCTTTGTTCCCATCACAAACAGCAATCGATGTATCGTGCAAGTATCTAACTGGTTCTTTGGCAATCAAATCAATAGCAGCGTATGGCATAGGTTGCTGGTCCAAATCACGTTGAACGAATCTCACTGGGTGTTTACTGACGACATCGATTCTTGGGGCTTGATTTGGCGACCAAATAGTAGCTCTGTTTGGAGCTTGTTGAGCATTCACGTTTGTTTGCAATTCGGCTTTAGTCAAACCAGTGGAGGTGGTCTTAGTACTGTTCAAACGAACAAATACCCTCTGGAATCCTGCTCTTCTCAACATTGTGGTTCTCTACTATATGTTTCTACTGAGTACAAATTTTTATTAGTTTTATTTTCATTGGGTAGTTCGCTCAACGTGTTACCCGGCGTGAAAATTTCGTGGTACCAGGCTGGTACCAAGCTCGATCCTTTCTGGTGGGGACTTCGGCTGAGGCTTCGCTAGGGTACATCAGGGTACCACAAAATTCGCCCGAGTCTTGTGCGAGAGTAACGTAGTAATCGTGGTGCACCGGTGGTCAACAAACATTATTTGAATTATGAATATAGGAATATAAAAAAGTATAAACACTTAAATTGTAGGAATTATAGAGTAAAAATGTATGAAATACTAGGAAACAAAAAACTAGAATGAGCCATAAGGAGATGAAATTGAAATGACAAAAAACCAACTAAACTTGTTATGATTAATTTGTCATCGAGTACAAGGAAATAGGTTATTTGTGGTGATGCAATTGGCCAATGTGATTCATGCCTTGTCTAATTGATGATTGAATAATTTACTGTATAATTATTATATGACAAATCATTTAACCATTGATGAAATCATATTATTTGGGGGGTGAGGGATCAGGTGCTGTGTGGTAAACTTCACGATTAATGTTTGATCTGTTTACTTACAAAACAACACACTTCTTCTTCTTTTCTTTCTTGTTCTTAGTCTTCAACGATGCTCTGGTCGCAGCTTCGAAAACTTCTCTAACACCTTGTCCGGTTCTAGCAGAACATTCCAAGTAATCAGCAGCACCAATCTTTTGGGCAACAGCTTGACCGTCAGCGGTGGAAACTGGTTGTTGTTGTTGTTGACCCAATTGTTCGATGGTGTTGTGGTCGTTTCTCAAATCAGCCTTACATGCAACCAAGATGATTGGGACACCTTGACAGAAATGTAAAACTTCGGAAATCCATTTTTCCAAAACGTTATCTAACGAATCAGGAGAATCAACAGAGAAACAAATCAAAATAACGTTGGAATCAGGGTATGACAATGGTCTCAATCTATCGTAATCTTCTTGACCAGCAGTATCCCATAAGGTCAATTCAACCTTTCTTCCATCAACTTCAACTTCAGCAACGTAGTTTTCAAACACAGTTGGAACATATACTTCAGGGAAGGTACCCTTGGAGAAAACAATCAATAAACATGTTTTACCACAGGCACCATCACCGACAATGACCAATTTTCTACGGATTTCAGCTGGAGGAGGAACCATTTTCTAGACATGTTAGTAACAATATTCGTATCTCAAAACTTCACACATCAACTCTCTTTCATTATGTTGATACGCTAGCTACCATTCGTCGACATCGGTTAGCCGACAGTCACCGTCACCACTAAATACACACATTCTCCAGTTACAACACCAATGTCACTCGAGATAATGAAAAATATTTGACCGCAAGCAAATCAATCCAACACTTTCTCTTTCTGTTTCATAAGAAAATTTTGTTGATTTAAATTGAATAACACGACGGCACCAAGCAATTGATTTTCTCACTACCACAATTAGATCCAGGGGCATATCAACAACGAAATGAAAATACACCACCGGGGGTCAAATTGTTTGCGATACGATCCAAATGAGTCCGCTATGCGATCTGTGTACGATGGTGATTGTTATCTGCTGGGGTGTTCACTGCCAGATCTAAAAAAAAAAAACTTTTGAAAAATAAACATTGATGAATCAGCCATGCAAGTATTACAACACGCGATGAAAACCACCAATTTGATGCTTCAAACGTATCGAGGACGTGTAGTAGTCGCATTATGTAGATATAGAATCTCAAATAGTGATATCAGGGGAAATTGCGTGGAAATCGGTGACAACGAGATCATTGTTGAGTGTAAGCGGCAATGTTACTAAGGAACTACATTGCCCGACGAAAACAAATTTGGATCCATTATCGGCTCCAAAACAGTCGATACATGCAGCCAGCTAGATGTGTAGAAGTACTTAATACAACCGGATCATTCAATACATACGTTCTATGGGTAGTTTTATAAAGAAGATAAAATTAATTTTAAAAATTGAGACGTTTTTTCAGGTGGCTAAAATTCTCACTTTTTTTGCTATTGTAGGTAATTTCATTGTGGATCTGAATAGAGCAATTACACTATTAGCAGAGGTTACTGGTGTTTAACTCGAGTCACGTACGCCGTTGATCGACTGCGGACTGGCTAGAGTATTGTCATGTTTCCCATCCAAGATCGGTATCGAGGCGGTACAGCCCATCTACATACCTCCAAGGCGGTGGACCAGTCGGTTCCTCAGTAAATTACTGCGACACACCGCCTGGCGCGCAACCACTCGGAACTACACCAAATGGCAGGTTACTACAACGTTAAGACGGTGTTTGTAGGATAGAACACGGGTTCTCTACTCTTAGTCAAAGGTATACCTACTAATCTTGTATCGAAATGGCCGAATATGTTCTATATATAAGCTGCGTGTATTTATCGGTACCGAAACATATCGATTTTCTACGCCGGTTCAACGACACTTGTGATTAGTAACTGGACCGACAAACTACCTCCGTTATGTACACGGCATGGACAATTTTCATACATTTTGTCGTCCTAGCAAATTAGAGTTGAGATGAAATCGCGTTAGACATGGTTATTGTTACGTCACTAATATGTCATGTTGGGGTGCACATTCCATGGCACCATGCAAACCACGCCAATCCAAAACTTGTTTCTCGGGCAACCAGACAACCTAAATAACCACAGCCTTGTCCTCGTCGATGGTAGTCTGTTGCCGGCTCATTATATAGGTTCTATGATTCCAGTATTGGGATTCGACATTGGACTAATGTAATTTTCCATCCGTCAGTGCAAGCTTTGATTGGACGTATGCTGGACTTCTTATTGTATTAAAATTGAAATTTGGAAATAGTACAATGAAACGTCTGGCAACAGCTCCAAATAAGTTCAACATTGATTACGTTAGTATTGTACAATGAACGTTACCGACTACCTTTGCATTAAATCTATTGCACGTGGGGCTGATTGTGGGACTTATCGTGGGGTTTATTGTTGCATTGATATTCGACTTCATTGCAGAATTGTAACGTTTCTTAATTTAGAAAACCATCGTGAGATCTCCATTGTCTGTACAGGTCAGTATGTTCTCTTCCTATTGGTACGCATATTTCTGTCAAAAGTTTGAAATACCTTGTTGATACAGTTCTTCATACAACCTCCTGATTGTGCATAAGCGAAATCCACTGGTCGCATTTTGACCACAGTAAAGCAGCAAACAGACAAAGTAGAAATACCAAGCTTTTAAATTGACAACATCGTATGTCTTAATGGTATTGCCGAACAATCTTGGCACAACGCTATACTTGAATTTTTGGAAGGTAGATTACAACCGTTCCTGCTTAGGGAATAGAAAGTTTCCATGAGCTGAGCCGTTGGATAAACATCGTTCAATTCATCGTCGTATCATGCAACCATGTTGTATTTTTCGTCCATTTCCAGTTTGTCTATATGGTACCTGAAAACTTTCTGCCTTTGCTGGTCGCATCAATTGCACAAAATAAAATTAACAACGTCATGGAATTGATGGTGCACAGGACTGTAAAAGAACTCATCTAGAGATTGACGTCCATAGTAATCAGTGCATATTTCATCCCCTGTAGAAATCTTAAACATAAGCACACTTTATACACTAAAAGTACGTTCGAAATAAAAATTTCCGTTTTAGGATATCAAGATGACAAGTAGTTAAACTGTCACAAAGAAACCATTGAAAATTATGAATATGCTTTTCTATGGACTTTTAGCAGACCACAGCACTAGATCAAGTCACATGTCAAATACCAACCAACATGATCCTTGGTTTCATCTCTACTTCCATTATTATAACATATATAAAATTAAATTAAAAACAATAAACGAAATTCTAAACTATGTGTCGCACGAAATATATAAGGGTATATCAGATCATATTATAAATGAGCCAGCACTTATTCCAATCATCTAATAAAGCATTCTTTTGGTGAGCAAGGTGGTTGGTGCAGGAGCTTGCGAACTAGCAGCAGCTTGGGAACCAGCAGCAGCATCTCCAGAGTCGACCAATGCGTTGATAACACCAGAGAAGCTTCCGAAGTAAGTTGGAGCATTGGTCTTGAGCCAGTTAATGAATTTGTCGAATGCACCACTTGATTTGGCCCAGTTGTAGAGGTCTTCAACACCAATGGTACCTTCTTGCAAAGCGGTACTTAAGAAGGAGGAACCAGCAGATGGATCAGCCAAGGTTTTGTTGACAAATTCTGAGAGAAGACCAGAGTTTGAAATGGCATCAACAGCAGATTGAACTAAATCAGCAGCGTCTCTTTCATCTAAAAATGGTGGAGCTTCTTCTCTCTTGTATTTTGAGGCGAGAGAACTCAAGACATTATTACCGGTAGCAGCAGCAGCAGTGGCAGCGGTGAATGAGGTAGTGGCTCCAGTGGTAGCAGCAGCAGATTTAGTAGTTGCAGCTTTGGTAGAGGCTTTAGTAGAAGCAGCAGTAGCAGCAGCACCTGGGGAGACGGTGGCAGTAGCAGCAGTAGCAGTAGCACTGGTAGTTGGGGTACTGGAGGAGTTAGATCCAGATCCAAAGAAGTATTGTTCAACAAGGCTGATAACTGCACTTAAGACATCACCACCGACTTGAAATAAGGCAGAATCTAACTCGGAGTCATTGAGCAAGATGTCGAGTAATTTACCCAATAACCCAGAGTTCCAGACGGCAGAGATTAAAGTTGGCGCTTGGGAAATAAGACCAGAGACTGCAGATTCAACCAAGTTAACAAGGGCGTTTTTAAGATCTGGGTCAGAACTAAGAGTCGAGGTAATGGCACCAATCATACCTGAGTTGGCGAAAGCAACAATCAAGTTTGATAAAGCATCATCAGCTCTTTTGTTCAAGTCGACCAATTGGGCAGCATCGTCATCGGCGATTTCTCTCTTTTTGTTAACGGCTGATTGCAATGCGTTAATTTGGGAAATGATGTTGTCGGCATCGGATCTAGCAATTAAGTTAGTGGAACTTAACTTGTTGAGACCATTTTCTGCGTTGACAGCAGCCATTGAACAACAGATCGACAAAAGAACGGTTTTAGAGAATCTCATTATGCTAAACAACGAATAGTGGACGGGATAAAAAGGTAAATGTGTTGCACAAAAAAAAAAACAAGTCAAATTATTGGAGTCAATCGTCCCATATTTATAAAAGGACGAAATTCTTGTTGTTGTCCCATCACATTTGGCTTGTTACCCAAATCAGCAAATTCTACTTTGGATTTAGCGCACTTGTTGCAAATTTCCCTTTTCGGTAAATGAAGCACAGTTCATTTCTCGAAATATATGCAGGAAGTTATTGATTAAGCCAGATTCTGTTTACTTCAACAAATCCGTTTATATAATTTCAAAAGGTGTTAAAAGGTGTTGGAGGCAACCGTAGTAGAAGTAGAAGTGATAGTTGTGCAATTGGTATGTTGTTTGATTTGGCACCAATTCATTGAAAGGACAATTTCCCTACGCCAAGCTAGTTGAACCCCCCCCGGAAGAGGTGGTAAGGCCGAACCGTCCCTGCACTGTTTGTTAAGTAAAATTCTGTTTTTAAATTTTTGTGCGGTTATGAACCGGCACTATAAAATTTCCTTATATAGTATAGTTCTGTCATAAGCCAAAAAACGTATTATAACACGAATCTAGATTCATTAGGTACCTTATAAACGTTCCACGCACGTTGTAGAGAAGCAAGCTAGGTACAATAACTATAGAAACAGGCGACATGTCGTTGTTTGTAGTCTTAGTCGCAAAACAGTAGCTTTATGGCACCAGTTGCACACTAGACGGTACACAACACACTAGATCTATGGCTCTTACGTCAACGAGAATAAAATGTGTCAAGTATCTTCCCGATCTACCGATGCCTGTGATGGGAACCCTGTGGGCGTGGGAGTTCTTTTGCAGCTGTTACCGTACAGGGCAGGTATCAGCAACTGACACATTGAACTGTTCACAGCCTCTAACCTGACATACCCCAATCCAGTAACGGGTTTAAATATTTCAGTATGGTGTATTGTCGGTGTCTGTAGTTTTAACTTTACAACCGACAATGTTGTGGAGTTCAATGGCTCACAATGGCTTTGTTATATCCGTGTGTATTCTTAGTCTCTACGTATATAAATTTTGGTTCATCTGAAAACGATGTTTATGCCGTTGGTAAGCCGACTTTGCTTCAACCGAGCCGTCCCTATGACCATCAACTTCGACTCCATGTTGACCTCAGCCTACTCGGTAAATCTTTAATTAGACTTTCCTCGGTACAAACAGTATTCAACCACAGCAGGAAGCAGATACTCTCATCTCACCTATACACCAGCTCTAGATTGTCTCATCTAATCATTGGCATCATTAGCCTTTTGCTCTTCGTTGTTGGAATGGTGCTTATTTTCAGTTTCTTTACTTTCAACTTCTTCATTTGTCAAAGTCTCATTTATGACATTTTCCTCGTCGTTGTTTCCATCATCTGCTTTGGTTTCAGTACCTTCTGTTGACGCATTGGCTTCTGGCTTGTGTTCGTGCTTGATTTTTCTGGGTGGTAACACTTCGTTGAACGCCTTCTCCCAATTGTGGTTGTTTTCAAACCATTTACAGCAGATTTCGTAAACATGTGAGGTGGCCAACACTTGTCTTCCGTTCATCTCAATATACTTGTCAATAGGTAACTTCCCAACTCTTAGTCCTAATTCTTTGGCTTTGTTCACACAAAGCATCTTGTGTCTATTTTTGTCCACTATTCCCCCAATAATGTATGTAGTGTTTGGGGTTAACGTTTCAATCACCTCATCAGTGTCAGCAGTAAAGTAAACAAACTTGTCCTTCTGATCCTCGGGGATCAAATCACTAAGTTTCTCGTTTTCTTGAAAGTCGATATTCTTCCACAACTTGTATTGTTGTACAGCAGTTTCAAACCTTTTCTTTAAGTTCTTATTAAACGACGAAATCGTCAATGGCAAGTCGTAGTCACAATGTCTCTTTGCAGAATATGATCTTGCAATCTGGTTAGACATCGAAACAATTTCCTTGTTGTTCATCAACGAGTCAAACTCGCAATCCATGATGAACTTGACATTAGTAGGAATTTGGGTTTTGGGGATTTCTTTACGCTTGACTGAATGATAGTTTTGGTTTTCATTTACTTCTCCATTTTCCTTGGCCAATTTTTGTCTCTCCTTTTTCTTTTGTTTTTGAATTCTTCTGTATTCGGTTTTGGTTTCCTGCCATCTTTTCTCTTTTTGAAGCTTTTTCCATTGATTCTTCGACATGCCTTCAGGAATTTCAACTTTTGCTCTCTTTCTAGCCTCCTCTATCTCCTCCAACGTGGGAGGTCTCTTCTTCTCGAGTGCCATATCGGGTCTGTGCAAATTGTTTATACCTGAATTTTTAACTCTGAATTCTGTTAATACGGTTTCGCGATGAGCGCGAGCCTACAAACAGCCACCATTAGTAAATGTTCCACAAATACATTCTAGTGCGCAATATATACTACAAATGTACTGTACTACAACTCAATAGTGTCTATGAAAAATGCCAAATGCAAAGTTATAATATTCTCTTCACTAATACCACACTCTATGCAACCACTTTGGAAGTGAAAGTAGTTTCTGGATTTAAGTTGTTGTCATACTTGATTTCCTCTTCTGTGCACAGCTCACCAGTACCAAATTCACCATGCCAGCCGTGCTGGATCAAGTAGTTTTTGAATTTTATATCCTCTTCCATTAAGTCATCTTCTTTGAGATGTGGAACAAAAATAAATGTAACCAACACTCCGGCCAAACCACAGCACGCAGCAATGATAAATGTCCACTTTTTCCCTAAGTTATTTTGAATTGGAGTGAACACTTGTGTACCCACTACTGCCCCAACCTTTCCAATTGCGGCAGAGAGACCGTAGCCTGTACCCCGGACAGGGGTTGCAAAAGACTCTGAGGATATGAGTCCCATTCCATTACCTGGTCCCAAATTACCACTTGACATCATCAACCCATACAACACTATAAAGGCAGCGGTGTTTTTGGTGACTTTTTCGTATGCTAATCCAACGGCCAAACCAAAGACGATGTACCCTGCGAAACCAACCATAATAGTGTACTTTCTACCAATAACGTCCATTAAACATGCTCCAACGAATACACCTGGAAGTGCAATAACTCCAAGTAACAAGTTCCATTCCGCGATTTTTTCCAAGTTTGTAGACTCACTCTTGGGAATCACATTGGAAATAATTCCAGCAGAAAAGATCCCGTTTGGAAAAGTGACAAAATCGTACAAGAACCATGCAACCATGGTACCAATCATTCTTGGCCAGTAGTACCGAATGACTAAAAGGTATGGAACTCTTCTCTTAATCGCAGATTTTTTGTACAATTCAGAAGTGGCTAATTTCAATCTGAAGTAGAAAATCGACAATGGCCAGAATGCTCCAATTGCAAACATGGTTCTCCATAAAGCCGAAAGATGTGAACCACAAATTTTGTTCACAATTAAGAAGACAATTAAGGCAAATGGTCCACCAAACGAAAGAGGCAAGTTCGTACACAAGACAAAAGCAGCACCTCTACGCCTAACAGATTGATTTGCAGCTTCTGACGCAGACACAGAAGAACAAGGGTATTCTGCACCAATACCAAAACCAATAACACCTCTTGCAACGAGCAACATCCAGAACATTCCTTCGGTTGTCACGCCATGAGATGCAGCCGCTAAACATGTCCCAAAAATCAAGAAGAATGTTCCCGCAACAATCGACCATTTTCTACCAATGTAATCAGAGGTAAAACCGATAGCAACCTGACCAAAGATCGTTCCAACTAAAGAAGAATTGGACACTCTTGTCTTCATTGTTGAGTTATACACATGTGGGTACATAATCGTGAACACTTGGTTTAGCATAGTCATAATATTGTTCTGGTAACCATCTGAGATCAAAGCAAAACCGGAACAGAGGATCGTCAATATATCAATCAACTTGGCACCAGACCCATACCGTTGTTTTCTTAATTCTTTATCGTAATGGAAGAGCTTGGGCGAGTCATCGCTCACCTCAACAACAACTTCATCGTTCTTGTTTTTGAAATCCGACATGGAAGTGGTTGATAATGAGAAAATGACTGATTGTGCAAGCTAAAAAGGGCATATATATAGAAATCTATAGGTCATTTCAACGTGCCTATTGATCTCTTGCATACGAAGCAAACAAGGATCAGTCCACCGGCACCTAACACGTGTATAGCCAGTCAGTACTTTCATCAATTCGATACGAAAACAGTATTTATAAATTGAATGCATCATAATATTTGTGAAACTAATGCAAGTTGCAGCTTTAGTGTAGAGAGCTACAAAATAAAATAATTATTATTTCATTTTGTACCATACTCCTCGTGACGGAGTGTCTATTCTTCATAACATTCTCGAAACCAGGCAAAGCATTCCAAAGGAGCCGTTGGCTATTATTAACACCAGGCTGAGTCTTGATTCAGTTAGAACAAACTAGCTCATCAGACTACGTTAAAATAAGTCCTGTATTGCATATGTTCAGGTGGAATAATTCCGTTCTGAACTATATCGTGACGCTTGACATTTGGATGCAAGGTAAACGCGCGGTTGATATTTTCTTCATGTTGCGTCAAATGAAAAGTCCTAGTAGATAAACGTGGTCCCTAATTGTAAAATTGCTGCATTTATAAAGGTATTGTTGATTGTGAACTGAAGTAGCCTAACTCGTTTAAACGGTTGGTTTTACTTGCAGATCAGTAAGGTGTTTTCTGCTCGGGGAAACCTCAAGTTTTACGTTCGGCACGATACAATATTTTCCGTACTTGGCAACGCCCTGTCTATTAATATTTCCAAAGAGGCATGTTTCACCAGGTGGAGTTGAAACCTGAAGTCCTTACCTATTGTTGTTTATTGGATATTTTTTTCTTTCCAGAACTATTTCCATTTGACTTTTCCGTGTACTTATAGTTGTCCCGCAATAATATAAGCTAGGTGTTCAATGAGATTCACTGAACTTTGAAAATTCGGTTGGATAACTCATGATAGATTGTCATTCTTCTTCTACTCATAAAGTAGTTTTGTAGCGAGTAGTCCACTTTTTTGCACTTTATGTAGATCGGTAAGTTCACGCCTCCTTGCGGCTCTCTATTGTGGAAGATTGACCCAACTTCCAAATACAGCAACAAATCTGTGAATACAAGTCCTCACATTGTGGGGTTAGGTACAATTTTACTTTGCACATCATCAGCATTGTATTTGGTTTTGTTATCATGTATAATTAGACGCGCTCTATGTATGGAGCAAGAACTGCGATAGATTCCTAGAAAA
>ERZ778017.3417-NODE-3417-length-11298-cov-4.597083_pt1 | contig 11298 bp, 2 predicted proteins | sample MGYA00375747_ERZ778017 | MGnify/ENA primary metagenome ERZ778017 (study PRJEB29350, sample SAMN05509838) | bioreactor metagenome | biome: bioreactor; material: wastewater | place: South Africa: University of Cape Town | collected 2014-03-17 ... | reverse complement strand
CAAAATCTACATCGTCAAGTCAAAAACCTGGTCAGAAAAAAACATTATCTCCATCGACATCGGTACTTTCCAAAGCGAAGACCCCAGCATCTACTTGTCCCACACAAGCACCACCTAAATTTAAGCGTACACAATCCAGCACTCAACTATTAGAATCTCATACCAAATCTGTAGAAAATCAAAACGAAGAACAGGAAGCTAACAAGGAAAATGAAATACCACATACCTCCAGGTCGAGTTCAAAGGTGTTCACTGCAAAGAATAGAAATAAATTTGGTGGTACTAACAAATCATTATTAAACTTTGAAAATATTATTGATGAAGCTTTTAATGAGGAAAATCCTCCTCGTGTGTTTGACTTGAAACCAAAAACAAACCTGTTACTTGTTAGAGAAAGAGAGCTTGCTGCAAAGGTACGTAAAAAGAATGAAGAAAGAGAAAGGAAATTGTTTATTCAAAGAGAACAAGAAGAAAAGATGTTGGAGCAAAAGCGTCAGTCGTTAATTTTGAAACAAAAGCAAGTCGAAGCGTTGGAAAAGTTACGGGACGCAAACAAACTTGAATCCGCAAACAAAAACACGGAACGTCGATACGTTACAGAGCCACCATCTGTACTGTTGCAAAAACTGTCACTTGATCCATGGAAGACTTCGTTATTGAGAGCCAAATCTATGGCATCTCCTTCGTCGTATGCATCTTTAAGATCGAATAATCAGCCTAATAAAACTAACACACAAAACGTGTTAAAAAGTTTAGGTATTGAGGTGGGGTTACCACAAGCTAAGCTTACACCTAACTTGAAAAGCTCCGGTAGCCGCAACTTATCAAGTTACTTGAATTTGAACGAGCAAATACACGATAAAAACGACCTTTCCTTACAAGAATACAATAAGATTGAAAACGCATCGTTGCAAGAAGATGAAAATGAATCTGAACATGAATATGAGAACAAACGCAATTCTGCTCATGGTCCCACTTGGAAATCGTTGGTTGGACATAAGACCGAAGTAAGAAGCATGGTACAAGATGTCGAAGAAAATGAGAGTGAAGAAGAGGACGAAGTATCAGACAGATTCACAAGTATGATTTCAAGCATCAACCAATCTGGCTTTATTCCTAATCCAAGGTTTTCCAGATTTTCAATGGGTGGAGTATTGAATCCAATATCACATCATGATAATAGTAACATCATCCATGAAAATGTGATTCATCAGAGCATGCTTAGTTCAAATAATACTGTTAAGCGAAAGTCGAAGAATGAATTGAATAACAAGACGTTACCAACACTTCCCGGTACTGGTAGGTTAAAACTCTCTTCAACAAATGAATTAGTTGGATTGGGAATCAACATGAAGAGGAAAAACCTGGATACGCTTGACTCGGAGAACTTTGTTTCAGTTGATGTATCAGAAGATACAACTGATACTTGCTATAATTTTGATGACGAGAACTCTGAAGACTCAGACGATACTATTGTTGAATCAAGATACCCACACCAACGAAATAACTCAACGTATTTGACAACTACGAATAGATCCATGCAACTTGAAAGTGACATTTCCAACTTCGACATTTATAGTACCAAGACAGCCAAGATAGCCAAAAAGAACACTATTAGACCAAACATAGTAAACCTGGCGGGCAACTCCACTGAAAACGTCAACGATGACACCAAAGAAAGCATGGAATCTATTGCAACCATGTATAAAGATTATGAAGGATACGCCAAAGATCGCAAGTCAAAAAGTATGATAGATGCTGTTGAACCGTATTTGAGAACAAATGATGATAGAAATAACCAACATGAACCAGAAATTCAGCACAGCCAGACTAGAAGCACATCATTCTATGAAAACCCAGCACTGGATGATTTCTCGATACCTGAAATTACTGTGGAGAACGAAGCTAGTGATGATGAACAGTATGACTCAGGCAATACTAATGCGGAGCCAAACATGAGACAATCACGGGCATCTACTGGAATCTTCAGCACGATGAGACAAAGCTGTCTTAAAGAACCTACTATAATAAAGGAGGAAGGTCACGAAGGAATGGTCAAACCTGAACAAGATCTGCGTCGGATCTCTGAACAAAAGCAATATACCCAGGACGTTAACAAAGAGGTATCTGTGATACCTGAAGCGGAACATTTTGCAAAACCAGAAAAGAAACACTACATTAACAGAATCAGCAACATTTCTGTACCTTCCCCCAAACAAGCCATCTTGCGGAAATTCACACTTAACCCCAAGCGAGAAGCACCAAAAGCACCTGATACACCTGGAAAAGGACATAATAGATTTTCAAGAATCTCTGTTCTAACTACATCGATGGGTAATTCTTCAGATAGCTCGGCACGTAACTGGTTTAGAAAGATTATTGATTCATTCGCTAACCCTAAATCTTCTGGAAATAATGTCACAGTAATTAACTCCCTGTTGACCTCCAGTGAATTGATATATGTTATAAAGAAGCAGCTTGAGTTGAAGAGAATGGAGGGATCTGTAAGTAAGGTGGTTATGGATGAAGAATTTGGCCTCATCAGTGGTGAAATACCAGCGAAATTCTCTGGTGGACGGAAATTGAGATTTAAGATGGAAATTATTGATTTGATCGACTCATCGACATTGCATTTGCATAAGCTAAAAGGTGGTGATAAAGGGTTCCAGAATTTCACAAACGTTGTTACCTATATTATCCAACAAGAAGAAGCTACGCGTAGAAAGACACAACAATAGTAACTCATACATATAAACTATATACATTTAATGATATTTTATTTGCACAATGAATCACCCATTCTGCCACACTCCCAGGTGGCCAACCCCTTCCCGTTCTATCGTAATACCAGACCACCTACATTTATAAACTTTGTTATGCGCTACCATCTAAACTCAAGGTCCCCAAGATAAACCAAGTAGAACACAACCAAACTTGTAGCACAGGTACTCCAAAGAATGAGTGGTTCTATTATTAGGGCTCTCAACTGGGATGTAGGATATGAACAGCAGTTTGTAGCTGTCAATCCAATTGGAGATGAAGTTTTGTTGTACCAAACTAACCATTCTGATGCCAGTCTAGAGTCTAATGACATAGTCAAGTTAACAAGCCGATCAGGGTTTGAAAACATTCAATGCTCATCATATTCTAAGATAAATCGGGGGATTGTAGGTGTGGGGTCCATCAATGGTTATGTGTCAGTGTTTGATATAAATTCCACCGACTCTTCAATTTTGAAATTACGTGCTAAGCAAAATAGACCATGTAATGATATTTCATTCAACAACTCAAACTTGATTGTTGCTGGTTTTGACAAAGGAAGACAAGATAGTTCTCTTCAGGTATGGAATATCGAACACTATGCTAGTCAGAAATCCAATGACCATATCAAGAGCCCAATGTCAAGTTTTATTCCCAACGAGGCGATTTTATCTACTACATTTTATCCCGAAAGTGATAATATATTGTGCGGTTCTTACAAGTTTTTGCGGGAGATCGATTTGCGTACTGACCAACCAGTATTTCAAATGGCGACAAAATGTACTTTGGGAATAAATATTGATCCTTTTCAAAATCATTTATTTCAATCTTATAGTGAAGACGGTTCCTTGTCAATTTGGGATAGAAGAAAATTAACTAATAACAACAAAGGTAATAAATCAGCAAATGTCATCAACGAGTCGCCAATACTACAGTTCCCAAAGCTCTTGAATGATAATTCATCTAGAAAAAACCAGTTTCCTCCCGTAAGGTACTCTTCCATAAGACGTGGCGAGTTTTCTACTGTTTTCAATGGTGACTTAATCAGAAGATGGAATACTCAAATAGTTCCCACATCAAAGACCACCTATGAAAAACCAAAAAAGGAGTCTGATTTAAGCAGCTTGAAATTTCAGGCATCACAATTATACGAGCCAAGCGAAGAGTCATTGTTTGTATCGATTGTTTTGGATGTGAAGACCGATTTTGAAAGAGTTATTTCATTTGACTATTCTCCAGACATTGTTTCGCCGACCTCGTCAAACTTTGTTTGCATGAGACAATCAGGATCGGTGTTTCGAATGCCCGCTACAGAATGCATTGAGTCTATGGATTTCAATTCTTGTAATGAATTTAGTATTTGTGGACCCGAAGGTACATTAACTAAGTTTATTGGAGATCTTGATGAATACAAGGTAACTGAAGTTGGCCAGGAGAAAGCAAAACCTTCGAAAAATATTGATGACTTTGCACTAAACGATGATTTCAGGAAGTACAGTATTGCCGAGTTTCTGGACTTAGAGTCTACTGTAGATGATGACAGTGCGATGGGCCACCATGAAATAAATCACTATCATGAAGAAGACGAAGAATATATTCCATTAAATAAGTTTCTTGAATCCAAGGATGTGATCAAAAATGACATTTGCTACATTATTAGGCGTCGTGCTTTGATGGGCTATGGTATTGACTATGAAAAGAATATAGCTATTCTTGAGGACATTGACACGATCGATGGTCAATTGTCCATCCGTAATACATGGAAATGGGTAGGATTAGCCAAAAAGTCCTTGGACAAAGGTACTATGATTAGTGAGGGTATTGATTTAGGTTACTTGGGAGTTTTGGGGATTTGGAAGGGAGTAGAGTCTTTAAAAAATCAAAATCGTTCTGCTAAGGAAAAAGGTGAAATTACTGATACTTGGTTCAATCATGCAGTTAAATCCATAATCTCACTGAAGGGTAAAAAGACGGCAAGTATCAATATACCTAGTAATTCTGAGCATAAGGCACAACGGAAGTTGTGCTTGATTGTCAGTGGATGGTATCAAGCAGACACAGAATTTGACGAAAAGTTGAATATATTAATCAACTTAGGATTTGAAACTAAAGCTGCTGGTTGGGCAGTTTTTCATGATGATGTTGAGAGAGCAGTTGAAATCCTCGCAAACTCGAAATCAGAAAGATTACGATTGATTGGTACGGCGGTTGCAGGTTATCTTGCTTACAAATTTTCCAATGTGAACAGTCCGTGGAAAGATCAGTGTCGTAAGATGGCCAGTGAGTTGGATGATCCGTATTTGCGGGCAATTTTCGCATATATCGCAGATAACGACTGGTGGGATGTTCTTGATGAACACTCTTTGCCATTACGAGAACGTTTAGGAGTGGCATTGAGCTTCCTAAGTGATAAGGATCTTAATGTTTATTTGAACCGAATAGCTGACACTGTTGTAAAGAATGGTGAACTTGAAGGATTAATTCTTACTGGTATCACATCAGAGGGTATCAATTTGTTACAAAGTTACGTTGATCGTACACAAGATGTGCAAACAGCAGCATTAATATCTGCAGTTGCCTGCCCACGGTATTTTGTTGATGCCAGAGTAAAGCATTGGGTCGACTGTTATAGACAAATGCTTAACAGTTGGGGATTATTTAGTATCCGGGCTAAGTTTGATGTTGCTCGGGCAAAACTCTCGAAGAATATGTTGGGTCAAACAACATTGAAACCAACGCCTAAACAAGTTTACCTCCAGTGTATCAGGTGTAATAAGAATATTTCCAAAAAGTCCACTGCAACTACTGCTTCGATGTTGATAAAACAATTTAATAAGCTCAACAACATCAAAATAGCAAACGAAGACATCTCTAGTTGTCCTCACTGTGGAGCCCCACTTCCAAGATGCTCCATCTGTTTGTTATCCTTAGGTACACCAATTCCGTTACTGTCGTCAGAGAAGTTACCAGAAACGTCAGTTTCCAACAAGATGGAAAATCGGTTCCGCGAATGGTTCAGTTTCTGTTTGAGTTGTAACCACGGAAGTCATGCTAGCCACGCTGAAGAATGGTTCTCGAAGCACTACGTATGTCCCGTCCCGGATTGCAATTGCCGATGCAACAGCAAGTGATACAATAAAGAGCTCGACTACAACCAGATGATGAAATAACTACTCTGTCCTGATTTCCTTCTATTAAATAATGAAAGAAGTGCGGTGAAAACAGGATGACACATTTGTAAAGGTCCTCCAATTCTCAAGTGTCTCGAATTCTCCATTACCACCTGAAGCACCACTCTACACGGATTCAACCTTATGCATTAAACATTACAATATATTTGCAGAATCATCAGATATAGTTTCTCAATTTCTTGGGTTAATCGATGCAATAACCAAGGCTACATAATAAACTGGTTCCTGAAATCGCCAGTTGTGTAGACAATGCATAATATTGCAGATCGGGTTTATTACAAGCCTTACCAGTACATTTCCTGGGCTAGACCGACCAGTTTGCTCTAAATTTACGTAGAATCCCGAATTTAGCACCACTTAATCGTATACCGAGCCCAAATGGCCCCATTGTCCCCTCAACTGATCCCCGGTGTGTACCATATTTATATTTAGTATCAACATGAAAATATAAATCACGTGACCAGCGAAATCAAGCATTTTACCAAATTAGTTGTTTATTTTCGTAGTACATATCTTGTCGTCAACGAGAGAGCAGAACCACTATGTCGAAGACGGACGAAGTATTAAATGACATTCGGGGGAAGATTGAGCGGGAACGAAAGTTGATCCAGGGGTTTCAGGCGATGAAAAAGAAGACCACCAACGGAGAAGTGATTCAACGATGTAATACTCAAATTCGAGAAACTCAATCCAACATTGATTTCTTGCAAGAGACGTTGGAAAAGGTCAGATTACAATCGGAGCAAGGAGAACCTGGGTTTTCCGAACGGGGCCGTGATGCCAAACCTAGTTTTTCCCGGTTTGATCTTATCAAATATGACTGTCCTTCTTTAGGTCACAAAATCCAGCACATGTTACAACAGACTCAGTTCAAGTTACAAGTAGAAAACCAGTACCGGGAAGCCAATCAGAAGATTTCGCATCTTTATTTGATGGACGGAGATAAATATTCGTCAAATGCTGCTGAAGGTGGTAAACTTGAATCAAATCAAAGAATTCAGTTGTTGAACAAGGTGTTGAAAAAGTACCAGAACATTCATATAGATGTTGAAGATTTGAACCGAGACTATGAAGTACTTTCGACTCCAAAGCATGTTAGAAAGGACTTAACCGGGAAATTGACAGTTAACATCGTGTGCATTCGGGATATTGATCATGTGGCGTCACCTCTTTTTTCAAAGAAGTTGGAATCTGTAGTGATGATCAAAATTGATGATGTTGAGAAAGCTAGAACCAAACCTTCCAGATCTGATAGATGGAACGAGGAGTTGGTCATTGATGTTGACAAAGGAAATGAAATTGAATTTGCAGTGTATGATAAGGTCAACAATAATCTTATTCCAGTGGCAGTGAATTGGGCACTTTTATCAGATATCACAGAAGAAATTAGAAAGAAAAAAGTTGCTAACGAAGCTGGTAATGCTGGTTGGTTAGCTGCTAGTAACCTTCCTTCTGCGACTGCTGCATCAGCCAACATTCTGGATAGCTCGTTTAGTATGCCTCAACCTTCAACATTTGCGGCACCTTCAGATCCAGTCAGTACACAACCAGATAGTGCATCCAAAAATGATGCCAACTCCAAAATTCAAATCAATACATGGCTTTCTGTCGAACCTGTGGGTCAGTTGTTACTTACTATATCGTTTGAGAAAGCTAATGCGCCTGGTGCAACATTCGGCGGAGGTATTGGCCGTCATGGGGCAATCAGACAGAAGAAGGAGGAAGTATTTGAACATCATGGTCATCAGTTTGTTCAAAAACAATTTTATAACATTATGTGTTGTGCTTTATGTGGTGAGTTCTTGAGATATACCGGTTATCAATGTCAAGACTGTAAATTTTTGTGCCACAAGAAATGTTATACTAAGGTTGTGACAAAGTGTATTAGTAAATCATCATCAGAAGCGGAAGATGAAACTATGCTCAACCATCGTATTCCTCATAGATTTGAACCAATTGCAAATAGAGGTACAAAATGGTGTTGTCATTGTGGTCATATTTTACCTTGGGGTAAGAAGAATGTCCGTAAGTGTACTGAATGTGGAGTTATGTGTCATGCCCACTGTACTCATTTGGTTCCAGGTTTATGTGGTATGTCTATGGAAATGGCGAATACAATTTTGGCTACGATAAAACAAACCAAACCAGTGAAGAAAGCTAGTTTTCCACAAAAGGGCCTTCCTCCATCTCCTCACAAAGCAAAAGAACAAAAAGTACTTGATGATCACCTAAGCACTCCTTACTCTCATCAAGAAAAGGTCCAAGAAACAGGTCCTCAGCCTGTAAACCCCCCACTAATTAGAGTTAGTGACATGACTGATAATGCACCAGAAGGTTTATCGGATGAAGAAGGCGAAGTAAAATTGCCAACTGAGAATACGAATACATTTCAACAACCAGTTGAATACAACAGACAGAACAGACGGCCACCTCCGCCACCTCCGCCTCATGCAAACGATAGCCAGCATGAACCAGAACGTCAATGGCATGATGTCTCACAATTGGAGACGGTCGAAACTACAAATAACCCATTTGCCGACGATCCTAACTTCAACAATTTTGATTATCATAACAACAACTCCAAACAATTGATCGGTGCTAAAGGTGTTGACGACATGGATGTTGATGTACCACATACGATGCACAAGCAGCCAGAAGAGGCTGCAGTCAAAGCACATAAGCATAGAAAGAGAAGAAGAAAAGTTGGGTTGGATGATTTCCAATTCTTGGCTGTGTTAGGGAAAGGAAACTTTGGTAAGGTTATGTTGGCGGAGTCCAGACATACTTCTAACTTGTGTGCTATTAAAGTTTTGAAGAAAGATTTCATTGTTGAAAATGATGAAGCTGAATCAGTGAAGTCTGAAAAACGAGTATTCTTAACTGCGAATAAAGAAAGACATCCATTTTTACTAAACTTGCATTGCTGTTTCCAGACAGAAAACAGAATCTATTTTGTTATGGAGTATATTAGTGGAGGTGATTTAATGTGGCATATTCAAAAGTCTAGATTCTCTGGAAAACGAGCCAAATTCTACGCGTGTGAAGTGTTGCTTGGTCTCAAATATTTCCATGACAATGGTATTGTTTATCGTGATTTGAAATTGGACAATATTTTGTTGACAACAAAAGGGCATATTAAAATTGGGGATTACGGTTTATGTAAAGAGAATATGTGGCACAAATCTACTACAGGGACATTCTGTGGTACCCCTGAATTTATGGCACCTGAGATTATCTCCGGTAAACCATATGACAGAAGTGTTGATTGGTGGGCTTTCGGGGTTTTGTTGTTCCAAATGTTGTTGTGCCAGTCACCATTTAAGGGAGACGATGAAGATGAAATTTTCAACGCTATTGAGCACGACGTTGTTAAATACCCGATTTCTATGCCCAGACAAACAGTATTAGTATTGCAGGCATTATTGACTAAGGATCCATCTCAAAGATTAGGATCTAGTACACGGGATGCAGAGGAGATCATGGAACATCCATACTTTGCCGACGTCAATTTTGATGATGTATTGAATTTAAGAATTCCAGCACCATACATTCCGGAGATCAGTAGTGAACATGATTATTCTAACTTTGATCAAGAGTTTACGTCTGAAACCCCAAGGTTAACACCAGTTGAAACATTGTTGACATCTGAAATGCAAGAACAGTTCAGAGGGTTCTCGCACATTGCTGAAAATGCTACTGTCTAAGCGTAAATTAAAACGCTTTGGTTACGAGAAAAGTAATTCACATGTATTAATCACGAAGGTTCATGTTTACTCGACCCCTGTAAAAAATAGAAACGAGTTTAGAAAATAAACAAAGCGAAAAAATTATTCTACATAAAAAATATTACAAAAAATACAATAAAAATTTGTTCGATGGGTTGTTACAATACAGGATTGGCGGTAGTCTATTTCAAACAAAGAGCCGAAACCCATGGTCATGTTAGGGTAGGAAATTAATACTGTAAAAGCCCTCCGTATTGGAGTTGTAGTTCCGTGTAGAAACATATTATTTCCTAACGAATGAAAGTTTTTGTTTTCTTCCTTGCCTTGTCTCAGCACCACTACTACAAATATTTTATATCACATCCCAATGTTTCACAACATCCGACAAAATTCTTACAATGGAAAAATCTGTGCCATTGCAAGTACATACTTTTGATGTTGCAGATATTTCCTAACTAGGTGAGTTTGCTGGAAGTCCTTGTCCGTTGCCAAAACTAAAAGGCTCCTGGCAATGTAAAACCTACGATCGTAAGACCAAGGTCGAATGATTTTTGATAGAAATGCACGGTGTAATGATTTTCACATATTTTACCGTCTTGTGACAACAAACATTTGTAGATTACTGGGTGCTGTGATAATTTGTCACAAATCTCCTTTCAGTATGGCGTACCCAGTAAGTGATATTACTACGTGATCTGATATCTGGTTTCGATTTACCTATATGCTATGCTAAATGTATCAACTTTTCCGATCATGAAGTAAATCCATGAACAGTTGAAATGCTACTATGTAAGCAGTTGCTCAGAAAGAACTTGCTGCTCTGTGTTTGATGAATGATTTTTTAAACCTGAAGTAACGAAATCGGAATACCTAATTCATTCGAATCAATTTGTTTTGGGAATTATCGATTCTGGAGTAGGCTAGAGTGGTTAGACAATCACACAACAAGATTGTTTCTTATCAAGCGATGTTACTTCTATCGTTTGTTTAGATCGTATTTCTGACTTATCTGTGGCTCGTGGTGTTTGAATTGGCAGTTCATCTTCGTCAGTCATTAGGGGTAAACTATCCAAAGGTTGCAACCCACCAGACAGTTGAATTATATCCGTAGAAAGTTGATGTACCTTTGTAGGAAGTATGCGGTCAATTATAGGTTGGAATGCTTCCCTAACATGAGTATTCTCTTTCGCAGAGCATTCCACGAATCCTATTGCGTTTATTTGATGGGACAATTGAAGTCCTTGCTCATACGACACTTGACGTTCGTCCAGTTCATCTGTCTTGGTGGCAACCAACATAATTGGTACATCCTTCCCTAGGGATTTCACCCTGTTAACTTGGTCCTCCACTGTATCAAATGAACATTGACTTGTAATTGAGTAAACAAACATTATTGCTGTACTATTGAGGATCTGCTGCTTTTTCGAAGTATTATGCATATCGTTGGTGGCAAGGGAATCTAGGAATGTGAATTCATAGAACTTTTCATTCTCTGGATCTGGTATCATTTTCCGACATAATTCCTCTACAGATGGTAATGATTCGTAATATTGGTTATGGATGAACTGGAACAATAAACTTGATTTTCCAACTTGACTGTCACCAAGAATTAAAACATCAAA
>ERZ778017.3416-NODE-3416-length-11301-cov-4.633914_pt1 | contig 11301 bp, 7 predicted proteins | sample MGYA00375747_ERZ778017 | MGnify/ENA primary metagenome ERZ778017 (study PRJEB29350, sample SAMN05509838) | bioreactor metagenome | biome: bioreactor; material: wastewater | place: South Africa: University of Cape Town | collected 2014-03-17 ... | reverse complement strand
GAAACTGGGGCCGAAGAAACTGGGGCCGAAGAAACTGGGGCCGAAGAAACTGGGGTAGAATTTTCTGCGGAAGAAGCAGCGGAAGCGAGTGCAACTAAAGTAAAGGTAGCGAGCAGTCTGAAATACATTTCTGGATGATGAACTGAGCTCCAGAAATTGAGGACAAAACCCTGGGTATTTATACTAGGAACTGGCTATAATTAGAATCGTGCACCTATGCAAGCAATTAACCCAAACAAGACAAGATTGACTATATTTAGATATGTAAACACTTTCCAACTATTACAACATAGACCCCCCAGTACCATGCAGAATTGATGCATAAAACAATCGTCCAAGAAATGCCTACTTTTTCGCCTTTTGCGCATTTGTCCTTCATGAAACACTCCCCCTTGCTATCGAGAGCTACAATAGACCAGTTAGTTTACTGCCCCCCCCCCCCCCCCCTCGAAGGTTTATGGCTTGGTCTGTTGCCAGACACATGGGCACCTTCTCCTATTGTGGCCGAGGTGACCATGTTGGACACGTTAGGAAAAACCGTCTTCACGGCGTCGTACGATTGATGGCACTTTTGGCTGTTCTATTAATACACCATTTACATTCTCTTTTCCCAACATCAATTTACGACGGCCTCCTGAGCATGCAAATCTGAAACAAGCCTGTCTCGTAAAGTGCTAGTATATACAGGACGACGATAAGGAGAATTTCGAGTGTAGTTTGAGGCCAGACAACAGGTGGACCTTTGGCTGGACTCTGATGTGGTGGTGGTGGTGCAAACACTGGGATAAGATTCCTTGGGGTTCCTCGGCGATGTATCTGTGTCTTTCGGGTTTACTAAAATCTGAATTGACACTATCCTGACTCGGCTAAACAGGTGATGCGCATGTAGGACGGTGTTGCAATATGCATATGGAGTTGACGCTGCACCCAAAGCCCGCGTGCAGCACGCACCACAAAGCATCAAATTACAGACTGCATCAAAAGCCACAATGGATTGTTGTATCAAATAATACTCCTGCCGTGTTACACTGGAAGTGAGCCACGGCTACAAGCACGTAGGAGTCTGTTACATATGCCCTTTACCACAAATGGACTACAGATTGGTCGCAGTTTTACGGAGCTCTACAAAGGCATCTTTATCTGTATATGCATTACCAGATAACCACACTGTACGAGCCTGTCCCACCACGACTCCCCGGAGACTATAACGTGGGACTGTCCTCCGTGTTGACGCCTCTAATTTCGGACCGAGAGTTGGGAACGGATTCCTTTCAGAGCCCGTTAACCCCCCTGCAGTGTACTACTTGGCTCCAGTGCAACGTACAGTGCCATTATGTACACAAACAGCAGTAGTGACCATCCTCCACGACCAATTCTGTGCACGGCAATATACCACCACTATGGGTTTCAAACATCGTATCTGTTTAACGGTACGGCTGGTGGCAGTTCATGTGGCATGTTAGTTGGTTACGGCCGTTCAGTCCAAGAAGTCATGGCATCGGACCACTATTGCATTGACTTGTATTCTTAGTTTTGTGTTCCCCCTATCTTTGCCAGCCGTATGGACCTACAAAAGTGTCCTACTACCTATCCTGGCGTGTTATCCTTTCGTACAAGAATGTGTGTGTACTCAAAAATGTGTATACTGTCCTTATTCAGGTCTGGGCACTACTTACTGGTCAAAATGATGCTATGCTGGTACATATGGCACAATGACTCGTATTGTGGAATTTGTGCACTGTTTTGAAACTACTTCTGTCCCTATTGCTTCCCAGTTTGTCGTTTCTTTGTTTCCCTTCATACTCTTATCTGGCTAAGATGGGAAATGTGTCTTATATGCAATACCGCTCGTATCATATTGTGTCCAACTAACACAATAAATCGCTCATTTATTCTGTTTTGGTATTTGAGCAACACTTTCCGAACTCGTACATCAAAACCACATCCTATTACATTTTTCCTTGAAATTAATCCTGCTAACGCAAATTCGTAATAATCTGAAAAATAGAATGTTGGTCTTAGTACTGCATTGACATATTTCCCAATTCTATCACGATCCTTCCGTTTATAAATTCCGCCTTTCTGTTCTTGGACTCGTGTTGGTCTTAATCACCACAAATGAGACTGCTAGTCACTCTTGGCAATCATTATTTGTCGCTGTTACTCTTTATTTACTGTTCTTCCCAAATGCTGTTCTAGTGCTGTGTACTGCACCAAATTCACAATTTGTACTATACTAAACCAAATCTACTCTATTTCACCATAGTCTTCAACCTATTTCTATCATGGCACCAGGATCCGGGTCGAAGGCACTTACTATTGTGTTTGTGTCGGTATTATCATGGTATACCGGTATGAAGTTCTGGAAACCCATCGTTATGTATGTACTCATTTGATGTCTTCCCAAGCAAATGAAACAGGTCCACTATTCCCGTTGTGTACAGCCAAATATTACAGTAGCAGGCACCAAAATGGTGCAAATTGTATACATTATGCAAGCTTGGAGACCTACAGATCTAGATCTAAGAACGTCCTGGGACATTGTTATTTCCCACATCTACTAACATGTAGTGATCACTTGAAAGAAAACGGGTCTTTGCGTGACGATATTCCTATTGAGTACGACGAGACAGAACAGCCCACGTCGTGGGCTGATCTTCGAGACAAGGTGAAGAGCACGCTCCATCCTCAGTTAGAACAAAAGGCTACATCTCCCGTGGCAGAGAATCAACCTAGCGATAAATAGACCAAATCACCGCTATTGAGCTGGCAGTATAACAGCTAACCAAACACTTCTACAAGCACCCAGCCAACGCAATACCATCTAGCTCACTGGGTCGATACGAAAACTTAGTCAATTAAATTTGTACATATAATATAGAACAAGCTTATTTTACCATAAAGACAGTACACTTGCACAACAGTTAGTCGTTCTCTGTCATGCCATCTCGAAACTCGCTGCTTAGTGCTTATAATGGCCGTTTTTGATCGATTTCAAGTACTTGTAAATCACCAATCTTGAATAATTGCCCAATTTCCACGGTTTTCTCGAAAAAAAAGCTGGACGTTAACCTTAATAACCTTTTACCACCTTCGTAACACCAGTGACCTCGAACCCTCTGCAATGCTGCCTCTTGTGACAGGTTTGGGAATGGTAGTGAACGACAATGTATGGTAGCGCCACTTATCTTTAAAAAAATTGCGATGAGCATCTGGGATTCATCCAGTTCAGCTTCAGTAAACAAGTATGGGGAAACTTAAAAGAGGAAGAAAGAATCAAAAGTCGAGATTGAATCCCATTGGTAAGTCCCCCAATTCTACTGCCGACCAAAAAAAAGATGAAAACCTCAGACAATCAAAGATTCTTCCCTTGATCAACAAGCTTACATCTAAGGTGCCTAATGAGAAGGCCATGGCTCTTAGTGCAATCACAGTCATCGCAGAAGATCCTAGAATGAGAACGTTATTGCTCAAAGAAAAGTTAATTCCAATCGTTTTGGAACAATGTCTCAATGACTCCAACGACGAAATCGTTGTTGAATCATTTGGGTTATTGAGAAACTTATCAATTGAAGAAGGTTACGATGTCATCACCTATTTGTGGAGATCGAACATTTGGGTCACTATCGAAGCTTCATTGTCAAAAATTGCTCATTCGTTCAAATACATTCACGATCCAACTTCTACTGATAAGAGTACTGATAAAACCAAGTTAACATTGTTGTATGATTTCACAGAAAACATCTTTTCCTTGGTTATTACGTTGGCGAGTGGCTCACAGGATATTTATGATTCTATATTTGATAAGATGGATACGGTTTTGACGTTGGTTTTTGATTTGATTAAAGTGCAAATTAATCCTGAGACGAAATTGAAATTCACTACTAAGTTGTTTAACAGTTGTCTTGAGTTTATTTATGAATTCTCTTCTGAATCGCTTGAATTTGTCAACAAGCTTATTTCCAATGAAGATTTCAATCTTGAGAAGATCAATGAATACGTAAACAATCAATCGAACAGACTTGGTATGGTGTATGTTGAAGGGATTAAATTCAACTATAATGAAATCGCAACTGCTGGTAAAAGTCAACAATCATTGTCGGCAGAAATTTTATTGAAGATTTTTGACTTGTTACACAATATCGATTTGAACAAGTTGGTAGAAGACTTGATCAAAGCTGAAAAGCAGCCCATTCAAAAAGATACTAATCCTAAAGATGTTCTCAAGAACTTACAAGACGATGCGAAATTACAAGCAAAATCGGACTTGACATGTTTGGAAGTCGCTCTTGATATCATCACTTCCACATTTGAGTATTTATCAGTCAACGAAACTAACCCAAGCCAGCCAATTGATTTATCCAATGAAATATTAGAAATTTTGATCTCGAAAATATATCCACTTTTATCAGAATTAATCAAATTTGAGTTGACAAACAACGGAGTGTTGTTGTTATTATCCAAAGTATCAGTATCAATAAACAACTTGACATGGTTAATGTTGTCCAATGAATCGATTCCAACTCCATGGTTTGAAGCATGCTTGCAATTGTGGGATTTATTCATTCAGGTTTCATCGAAATTATCTGATGAAGAAACACAAAAGATCACCCTCAATATATTATGGGGAATTGCCAAATCTTTGGGCCCAGAAATCAGAAATAAAGTTCAAACGGAAATGATTCAAAACTTGATTGCAAAGGGACAAGAAATATCCAACAATAATAACGAAAAGGATAAGGATATTGATGAAAAACTCGAATTGTACTTGTCGATAGTTGGATTTGTGGGGTCATTAGCACCAATTATTGGCAATATAGAAATCACATCAGCCATTGGTGAATTCTTAATGTCTTCATTGGAATTATGCACATCTACCAACCCAGTTGCAAACGAAGTGGTGATCGAAACTTTGAATTCGATTTATGACATCTTCTGCGACAAAAACTTTGACTATGACGAACCAGTCTTCGTACAGCAAAAGTACTTGCAAAGATTAATTGCTATTGAACCAAAAATTAAGGCAATGTACAAAAAGATTGACAAGAACAAGTATGAACAATTAAAAGTCAAAGGTGAAGAAGCTTGGACGAATTTGGGTAGATTCATTAAATACAAAGAATCTGAGTAAACGATTAGCATAGATTGTATATTAAATAAACTAGTTTTGAATGGTATTACAAACTTCGTACCTAAATCGTGCGTTATATTTAATATCTACTTAAACAACATCCTATAAAACCCCATATACTAGATATTCTAGTCAATTTCTGGTGGTAACGCTCCATCTAAACTTTCAGTGTCACTACTTTCCTTAGATGAAGTGTCGTCAAATTCGTCATCTTCTTCACTTTCTTCATCTGAGTTTTCATTCACTTCATGCTTTTCAGCAACTCCTACTACACCCCATTTGACTTTACTAGTTTCTTCTAACCGTTGTAAAATCTCGCACATTGGTGCAAACAAACCAAATTGCTTGTGCTCACCATCAAATGAATGCAACATACCAATAACCCCCAATCCTTTTCTATTTCTGTCGACATCTTCTAATTTCGAGAATATCCATGCTCCACTATCACCGCCGGCGGCGAATGTGGTATTGTGCTCCATTGAATTAACCACAAACTCTGATGAATGGATGGCACCTTCTAACCAATAAACCAATCTTATACCATTCAAATTACCCTTGGTGAATTTTGTGGTTGATCCATATTTAAATACTGGCAAACCGTTATGGTTTGACGATTCGGTATCATCAAGAGTAGAATCCACATCATCAATTTGCAAATCGATGTTGATGGAAGATTTCCTCGTAAAATTGAGTACTCCTCGAACATACAAGTTCTCAAACATGAGAGCTGGATCAAACTCGTTGAATGCAATATCATCACCCAAGTAGTTTTGACAGTTTAACTTTTTATTTACTTTTATGATGGCAATGTCAGATAATCTTTTTCCAAGTACTTGATCAGTTTTATCGTCCTTGATCACATTCATTGTTCTTTCTCCCCAAACAATCTGCCCAAATCTATTCATTGGTAAATTTCTAACTTCAAACATCTCTCTTGGCTTGAAAACTTTGACTCTTTTCAATGGGAACATGGAATCTAATTGTTGAATAACACTACTATATGCGACACGTGCTTCTTTATCTGTTTCTGGAGTTTTGTTGAGTTGTGCTTGTAATGCCAGTTTGTAAAGACTGATGAGAACTGATGATGGTGATGAAACGTGTGGGTACTTTGTCTCTGTATTTGGCACATTTGAACTCTCTAAACATACGTGCCCACATGTAAGGGCAAATTTTGAATTCGCTGATGCCATTGTACTTGCAGAGACGTCTGGTTTCGTGGGATCGATAATTGGGTAGATGTATCCTCCTAAGGTACCAGAAGTTCTAGCGGAGTTTTCAACTGACAACGATAATGCCATTGGTGGAGAATTGATATCGGTGGGAACTCTAAATGGCAATTTGAACTTGGTGGTAGAAGGAGGTTCCACAAATCTATTTACTGGTTTTCCTGTAGGATTATGAACTTGTGGTGATGGTTGTGGTGGATATAAACTGGCCAACTCTATTTGGTTTTTAACCAACACGATGTGAATATCGTCGTATACTTCTGACAAGCTTTTGGTTAATTTTGAGTGATACTCGGTTGGATCAGGAAATGCAAAATACAAACATAAAATATTGAATCTTGAAGAAATACCTCTTGTTATGGGAGCTACAAACGACCCATTTTGCGATTTGATGGAGATTTGGGTATTTGCGATCTTGTCAATGATTTTTGCTAACTTTTCCGCATTTGGTAACGTTTTACCCTGGTTGCAGCCTACAGAATAGTACTGAGGTTTTGTCATAATTTGGTTGGCATTAATCACCGACCGATCGATCGATGCGATAAAATCATTGAAATTCTTCGTTAACATCAACTTCAACTTGACAAAGACGTCATCTGCCAACAAATTATCGTACAAATTCAAGTAGATTCTCATGACTTTTCTCAAATCTGAATTGTTATAACAATCAATCACAGGAAACTGCGATATATCGATAGAATTTCTCTGGGAATTGATAAATACCGATACTTGCTTAAAAATATCAATACAGTTGATAACAGTTTTCGATAAATTCAACTCATTACTATTGTACTGGTTCATAACATATGACAAATCCTGCGCCAAACTCGACAATTTATACTTCAAAACTTCGTCAATCAGTTGGTTTTCGTGGAAATTACTGGCGGAATCCTCAGGAATGTCGAAAATCTGTAACGGTTGTCCATATTCCCGGTACGCAGCCAGGGTCTTGCCAGAGCCAGACCCCGATCCTGACGAGTTATACGACGACTGTTTTGTGGAAAAAGTCTGCCTGTCTGACGAAAATATTGTGGTAGCATTACCAGTATAGATCGATGGAGCCAAAGCATCTTCAACCATGGCTTCTCCCGCATTCAGAATAGAGGGATTCATGTTCAAATCAGGGTCGTTGACAAAACTGAATCCACGGGCTGAATCGGCCAGTTTAAACATCCGACCCACGTCGACAGAATCGTGCGACTCGTGTGAGTTATCGGTAGCATTACTAGCAGTAGGAATCAAGTCATCTCCAGTACCTTCATCGGACTTTTTTTCACGGTACAAAAACCGTCTCATGGTGGAATTTCACACAACTAGCGATACAGTTGTGTTCCAGTAGTGTTGTTGTTCAGATAAAACCCAGCAGAACAGCGACACACACGGTAAAAGGCCCAAACTTGTGGAGTTGCAAATAGTCAAGTCGGAGATTTGTGATAAAGTGACTGGAACGAAAAACGCCGAAGTCGTGTGTCGTGGAGAATAATGTCTACGGGTCCAGTTGGGGTAAGAGAAAAATTGGGTTTGTGCTGCGGCGTGGGTGTTTCCTCTACCTAAATCGTGGGGGCGGCCACCGACATTTTTCTGAGCGGCGTGGTAGCGACGTCGGCGTGGCGACGTCAGCGGTAGCGGCGGCGGCAGGCGCCAGTGGTCCCTCGGAAATGGGCCGGGACCCGCTAATTTTATTCCGGGAATTTTTTCCGGTGGGTTTACCTTCCCCCATTCCGACCCACCCGGATCTCGCCATTTTTCAATGTTCGCCAATACTCAACTTGGTCCCACCAAGTTAATCCACCAGAAACCGGAGAAAACCAGTATTTCCAGCGATACTTAGTACATTTCAACTGGGTATACACATTCACGCTAATTTACTCGTGAGTTCCGTCCAAGTTTCGGTGAGGTTTCTCTTGTTTTTCGTCAAGTTACGGTGACCGTTCCCTCGTCTTAGTTCACTCCGCATTTCTACTACAACGTCGACATCTTGTCACCACGCCACCACGATGCCAGTATATTCCATCTCCCACGTCGAGAACGTCCGGGTGTGTGTCGTTTTAGTGGGTTTACCGGCCAGAGGCAAGTCATTAATTGCCCAGAAGATAGTTCGGTACTTATCATGGCTATCAATCAAGTCTAAGTGCTTCAATGTCGGGCTGTACCGGCGAACTTTAGTTGGAGATGACGATGCATCGGCATCGTTCTTTGATCCGACTAACGAAACCGGGTTGAAGTACCGGCAAAAAGCTGCCGAGATGGCGATTCGGGACATGATGAATTGGTTCACCAAAGACAATGGTGTGGTGGGGATATTTGATGCTACAAACTCCACCAGGGAAAGAAGACAGGTGATTTTGGATCTTTGTCGGGAGAACTTGATTGAGCCGATGTTTTTGGAGAGCTGGTGTGACGACCACGAGTTGATTCTTCACAACATTGCTGATGTCAAAACGACGTCACCAGATTACGTAGACAAGGACAAGGAGTTTGCGACCAAGGATTTCTTGCAACGGATAGAATACTACGAGCAAGTGTATGAGACGATGGACTCGCAAAAGGACTCGGAATTGACGTTTATCAAGCTAGTTAACGTCAATTCCCAAATAATATTGAACCGAATCGAGTCGTATTTGGAGTCGAGAATCGTATATTATGTCATGAACTTGCACATCAAGCCAAGGTGTATTTGGCTTTCGAGACACGGGGAGTCAGAGTACAATTTGACGGGGCAAATTGGTGGTGATGCCAACTTGTCAGAACGAGGATGGAGGTACGCTAAAAGATTACCGGAATTGGTATTAAAATCGTTTGGAGAAGAGCACAAACACACCAATTTGACGGTGTGGACGTCGACATTGAAAAGAACACAACAAACGGCGTCGTTTTTGCCCTACAAAAAGAAGCTACAATGGAAAGCTTTGGACGAATTAGATGCTGGAGAATGTGATGGAATGACGTATGAAGAAATCGAAAAAGCATTCCCCGACGACTTCAAAGCTCGTGATGATAACAAATACGAATATAGATACCGGGGAGGAGAATCGTACCGAGACATTGTCATTCGGTTAGAGCCGATTATCATGGAATTGGAACGGCAAGAAAACGTCCTTGTAATCACCCACCAGGCTGTTTTGAGATGCTTGTATGCTTATTTTATGAACATTCCTCAGGAAGAAAGTCCGTGGATGTCGATTCCGTTGCACACATTGATTAAGTTGGAGCCCAGAGCGTACCAGACATTTGTTACTCAGATCAAGGCCGATATTCCTGCTGTGTCGACGTATAAGGAGAAGGGGACGTCGCAGTTGGGAGAGGATGATAGTGTTAATTCGTCCAAGAGTAGAGATATTATCAAGGAGAGTCTGGCGGTGACGGCTGATTAGTGATGGAATGGTATTGAAAGATGGTAATTTTGATGAAATGGTGAAATTGTGGTATTTTCATGGTTGTGAAATGACTAAAACATCGTGATTTGCATTGAAATATCGTGATTTTTTATCGAAACGACACTGAAACATCGTGGTTTCATGGTCATGGTTTGATATCATTATGCGGTACTTTCATGGTTTCCTGACGTTTTTCTTTTGATTCATGGTTTCTGATGTTTTCTTCTGGTTCATGGTTCTCATTCCTTCATTGTTTTGTCATCTTTCTGTCGTGATTTCTTCAGGTTTCTTCGTGATACCTTCACAAGGTTTCATCGTTTTGTCGTTCACTTATTGAACGATTACTTGCTCACGATGCTCCATGGCCAATATCCCATTGTGAAATTGTTCCACTTCATGACGTTACCCACCATGAAATCGTCCCTGTTCAACAACCCACTGCTTTCCTTCTTGTTTACGACTGTCGCATAGTGTCTACCTTCAAGGCATGTTTATTGACTTCAATGGTCCTCACGACCATTGATCTCTTGTACAATAGTATGTAAATACTCGGTTTACAGCATCATTTTGATTAGTTTATTAAGTTCATTGTTCCCCGTCTACGTAGCTCTAGTAACATGTACATTAACCTTATATATTACTGCAAACCATGGCTTGCCAACCTTTTGTGCTTGTTTATCTAAAATACATCCCACCACATCTTGACCTAATTACACCAGAAAGTTACAAAACTTCACTAAAACACATGTCACGACGCGAGTCGGTGGTGGTGGTGGCGGTAGTGGCTTTCTTTACGTAGAAGCATACCTTTTTGCTTGTTCCTTGACCTTCTTTTCGTACAATGTCTTGTCCTTACTGAAGGCTTTCCACGCCGGTTCTTGTGCTGGCGAGTCGGGATTTGGCGTGTCCAACAACTCCTGGACCCCCAACACAATCTGCTTCAAAGTTATTGCCGGTCTCCAGTCCTCAGCTTCGTTCAAAATCGACAAGCAAATAGTACCACTAGGATAGACATTGGGGTGGTAAAACCCAGCAGGAAATCTCACTTTTGGTGGTTTCGATGGATACTCTGACGGAAACAGAATCGTTACTGGGAACACAGCATCGGCCCAGAGCGTACCAGCTTTCCCTGGTATCCCAGCTGTCCATTGTGTAAGGTCAAGAGACCCATCACTGCTCTTCATGGGTTTGGCGTAGAAGCCAAACGGATGGTCTTTTCTCCATTGCTTTCTTTCCTCTTGTAGTCTGATGTTGCAAAGCGACATTTTGCCTGGGTTTGTACGAGTTGTAGTGTGGTTAAGTGAAAAGGTTGTTGATCGCAAGCTCAAAGAGAGAAGATAAGGTGATGAACACGACCGGCGCGGTGGTGGTGGTGGTGGTAGATTGCCGCGGAAGTGTACTGCGAGCTGACGGGTGCTTGCCACGAGCGGGACGAGAAGCTACCACGACAGGTGACCATGAATTTGGCCCTACAGTGCTAGTGATCACGGCAAAGCATTCGAGGCAATTCTGCTCGTATTGCCACTGGTGCTTCTGTGGGTGTTTTCTGGCACCACTTTGGCTG
>ERZ778017.3414-NODE-3414-length-11306-cov-4.039819_pt1 | contig 11306 bp, 12 predicted proteins | sample MGYA00375747_ERZ778017 | MGnify/ENA primary metagenome ERZ778017 (study PRJEB29350, sample SAMN05509838) | bioreactor metagenome | biome: bioreactor; material: wastewater | place: South Africa: University of Cape Town | collected 2014-03-17 ... | reverse complement strand
GCCGTCGCCGTGGCCGCGAGCCCGTCCAGCCCGCCGTCGCGAAGGGCGCGCACCAGAGCCGTGCCGACGCTCGCGCGGTCGGCATAGGCCAGCGTCGCCGCCACCTGCTCGGGCGTGGAGATGCCGATCCCGACGCAGCATCGCTCTGCGCCGTGCTCGCGCAGCCTGCCCACGAGGGTCTGGGCGGCGGCATCCACTTCTGCCCGTTCGCCGGTGATGCCCATCGTCGACACGGTGTACACGAAGCCGGTCGTGTTCTGCACGATGAGCGCGAGGCGCTCATCGGTGGAGGTGGGCGCGGCCAGGAACACGCGGTCCAGTCCCACCCGGACGCTCTGCGCGATCCACTCCTGTGCGGCGTCGGGAGTGATGTCCGGGGTGATCAGCCCCGCTCCCCCCGCGGCCTTCAGATCGTCGGCGAAACGTGCGACGCCGTACTGCACGACGAGGTTCCAGTACGTCATGATCACCACGGGCACGCCGGCGCGCTCCGTGATCTCGCGGACGGCGGGGAACAGGTCGCGAACCTTGAAACCGGCCTCGAGCGCGGCGTGTGCGGCCTCCTGGATCACCGGGCCGTCCATGACGGGATCCGAGTAGGTCGGGGTAGCCCAGCGGCAGGTATCCGATGAACGCGCCGCGTCCGGCGGCGCGGGCCGCATCGATCGCGGCGGCCAGCGGCGAGCTCATCGGGCGTCCTCCGGGTCGTAGAGCCCGAAGTAGCGGGCAGCGGTGTCCATGTCTTTGTCGCCTCGGCCGGACAGGCTCACCGCGAGCACCGCGTCGGGTCCGAGCTCGCGTCCGATGCGCAACGCACCGGCCAGCGCGTGTGCGGACTCGATGGCCGGGATGATCCCCTCGGTCTCGCTCAGCAGCCGCAGCGCCTGCATGGCCTCGTCGTCGGTGGCCGGGATGTACTGGGCCCTGCCGATCGAGGCCAGCCACGCGTGTTCGGGGCCGACGCCCGGGTAGTCGAGGCCGGCGGAGATGGAGTGCGAGTCCACGGTCTGGCCGTCCTCGTCCTGCAGCACGAAGGTCCTCGCTCCGTGCAGGACGCCGGGCCGGCCGCGCTCGATGGAGGCGGCGTGCTCCTCGGTGTCGACACCGGCACCGGCCGCCTCCACGCCGTAGAGCCTCACGTCGGCGTCGTCGAGGAACGCGTCGAACATGCCGATCGCGTTGGAGCCGCCGCCCACGCATGCCAGGACCGCGTCGGGCAGCCGGCCGACCTCGTCGAGCAGCTGCGTACGGGCCTCTTCGCCGATGACCTTCTGGAAGTCGCGCACCATCGCCGGGAACGGATGCGGGCCCGCGGCGGTGCCGAAGATGTAGTTGGTGGTCTGCACGCTGGCGACCCAGTCGCGGTACGCCTCGTTGATGGCGTCCTTCAGGGTGCGCGAGCCGGTCTTCACCGACACGACGTCGGCGCCCAGCAGCCGCATCCGCGCGACGTTCAGCGCCTGCCGCTGCGTGTCCACCTCGCCCATGTAGATCGTGCAGTCGAATCCGAACAGCGCCGCCGCCGTCGCGGTGGCCACGCCGTGCTGTCCGGCGCCGGTCTCGGCGATGACCCGGCTCTTGCCCAGGCGCCGGGTCAGCAGCGCCTGGCCGAGCACGTTGTTGATCTTGTGCGAACCGGTGTGGTTGAGGTCCTCGCGCTTGAGGAAGATCCGTGCCCCGCCGGCGTGGGCGGCGAACCGCGGCACCTCGGTCACCGGAGACGGACGCCCGGCGTACGACGTCAGCAGCCGCGTGAACTCGGCGTGGAAGGCCGGGTCGGCCATCGCCGCCTCGTAGACGGCGGTGAGCTCGTCGATCGCCGCGATGAGCGACTCGGGCATGTAACGGCCGCCGAAGTCGCCGTAGAACGGCCCGTGCGCGTCGCGCAGGCTCATGCGTCCACCTCCGCTCCGGCCAGGAACGCGCCCAGCGTGGCGACCGGGTCGCCCGTGACGAGCGCTTCGCCGACGAGCACGACATCGGCGCCGGCCGCGCGGTAATGCGCGACATCCGCCGGCACCTTGACCGCCGACTCCGCGACCTTGATCACCTCGTCGGGGATGCTGCCGGCGAGGCGACCGAACAGGTCCTGATCCAGTTCGAACGTCTTCAAGTCGCGCGCGTTCACGCCGATCACCTGCGCGCCCACGTCGACGGCGCGCGCCACCTCCTCGGCGGTGTGGGCCTCGACGAGCGCCGTCATCCCGAGCTGCTGCACGAGTGCGTACAGCTCACGCAGCAGCGGCTGCGGGAGGGCGGCGACGATGAGCAGCACGAGGTCGGCCCCGGCCGCGCGGGCCTCCACGACCTGGTAGGGGGTGGCGATGAAGTCCTTGCGCAGCACCGGCAGCGAGACCGACGCCTTCACGGCCTCGAGATCGGCGAGGCTGCCCTTGAACCGCCGCCCTTCGGTGAGCACCGAGATCGCGCTTGCACCGCCCTGCTCATACCGGCGCGCCTGGTGGGCGGGGTCAGGGATCTCGGCGAGGTCACCGCGTGAGGGACTGGCCCGCTTCACCTCGGCGATGATCTTCACCCGGCCGGCCGGGGCGAGCGCCGCCCGTGCATCACGAGCAGCCGGGCGCAGCGCCGCGAGGCGCTCCACTTCGGACAGCGACTGCGATTCCTCACGCAAGCGGGCGTCCGCGACGGCGCCGGCCGTGAGGTCGGCGAGCATGCTCAATGCTCTTTGGGGGTGTACTTCGGACCGTTGACCCCGTAGCCGGCCTTCGCCAGGATGAAGCCGACGATCAGCCCGACGATGAGCAGCACCGCGCACGTCCACACCAGCCACGGCACATCCAGGAAGAAGGCGGCGGTGCCGACCGCGAACGCGAACAGCATGATGATCACGGCGGTCCAGGCGGCCGGCGAGTGTCCGTGACCCGGGTCGGCGATGGGGTTGCTCATGGGGCTCCTTCGTGTGTGGATGCGACGGCGCGCGCTCCGCTGCCCAGTCTAGCGGCGGTCCTCACCGGCGGTGGGATCCTCCCCCCGGGACAGCCCGTCCCAGGAGTCGACGGCGTCCAGGGGCCCGGAGGTCGCGGCGGCAGCAGCGTCGGTGCGGTACTTCCGCCCCGTGGCGGTCCACCGTCGTGCAGTCACCAGCACGAACACGCCCGCCGCCAGCAGGACCAGCCAGAACAGCAACGTCAGGGTGGGCCAGGCCGTCGCGGAGATGCCGGAGACGAGGCGAGACACCGGCTCGTCGCCGGTGATGCCGGTGGCATCGGTGACGGCGCGGGCCACTGCCGACACCGGCAGCTCGTACGCCACTGCCGCGGTGGCGACGCCCAGCGCTCCGGCGATCACGACGGCGACCGCGCCGAAGACGTAGCGCACGACCGTGCCGACGATCGACAGCGCCACCCCCAGGGCGAGCACGGCCAGGCTCGCCGGCGCGAGCACCGGGAGCGCCGCGCTGCCGGTGACGGCGAGCGAGTCGGCGGTGGAGTCCACCAGCGCCACGTGCAGCCAGGTCTGTGTGGACGAGAGCACGCCCGCCGCGCCGCACAGCACGGTCACGACGACCGCGACGGCCCGCGCCCGGCGCGTCACGGCCGACCGCCGACGGCGGGGTCCAGGTCGTCGGCGTCGAAGCAGGTACGGTCTCCGGTGTGGCAAGCGGCGCCCACCTGCTGCACCGACACCAGGACGGTGTCGCCGTCGCAGTCCAGTCGCGCGTCGCGCACGAGCTGGATGTGACCGGAGGTGTCGCCCTTGCGCCAGTACTCCTGACGCGACCGGGACCAGAACGTCACCCGGCCCTCGGTGAGGGTGCGTCGCAGCGCCTCGGCGTCCATCCAGCCGAGCATCAGCACCTCACGGGTGTCCCATTCCTGGATGATGGCGGGAACCAGCCCTTGATCGTTGAAGGCCACCCGGGCGATGCGCTCCTGGATCGTGTCGGTCATCTGCCCTCCTCTGTCGTGTGGGCGCCCGTTGTGCGCGCGTCCGTTCTGCGTGTCGGGATGCCGTCGGCCTCCAGGGCCGCCTTCACGTCGGCGATCGTCAACTGGCGGGAGTGGAACACGGAGGCGGCCAGCACGGCGTCGGCACCGGCGTGCACGGCCGGCGGGAAGTGCTCCGCCGCGCCGGCACCTCCCGACGCGATCACCGGCACCGAGGACAGTTCGCGCATCAGGGAGATGAGCTCGAGGTCGAAGCCGTCCTTGGTGCCGTCGGCGTCGATGGAGTTCACCAGCAGCTCCCCCGCTCCGCGCTCGATCGCCTCTCGCGCCCACACCAGCGCATCGAGCGTCGTGGCGACGCGTCCGCCGTGCGTGGTCACGACGAAGCCGGAGGACGTGTCCTCGGACCGCTTCACGTCGAGCGAGAGCACGAGCACCTGCGCCCCGAACCGGTCGGCGATCTCATCGACGAGGTCGGGGCGCGCGATCGCGGCGGAGTTCACGCCGACCTTGTCGGCGCCGACGGCGAGCAACCGGGCGACATCGTCGGCCGCGCGCACGCCGCCGCCCACGGTCAGCGGGATGAAGACCGCTTCGGCGGTGCGGCGCACCACGTCGTAGGTCGTGGCACGCTCGTCGACGGTCGCCGTCACGTCGAGGAACGTGAGCTCGTCGGCGCCCTGATCGAAGTAGAGTCCGGCCAGTTCCACCGGATCGCCCATGTCGCGCAGGTTCTCGAAGTTCACACCCTTCACCACGCGGCCGGCAGCCACGTCCAGGCATGGGATCACCCGGGTCGCCAGCGTCATCACAGCCTCGCCGCGTCGATCGCCGTCACCAGGATCGCCCGCGCGCCCAGCGAATACAGCGCATCCATGACCTGGTTCACGCTCTTGCGCGGGCTCATCACCCGCACCGCCACCCACTCCGGGTCGCGCAGCGGCGAGATCGTGGGCGATTCCACACCGGGCGTGAGCGCGACGGCCTGCTCGACGAGGTCGGCCGGCAGGTCGTAGTCGATGAGCACGTAGCGCCGCGCCACCATCACGCCGTGCAGGCGCCGCAGCAGCGTCTCGGTGCCCTCCACATCGTGGGGACCGGCGATCAGCACGGCCTCGGACGTCAGGATCGGCGGGCCGAAGACCTCGAGCCCGGCCTGCCGCAGGGTCGTGCCGGTCTCCACCACGTCGGCGATGGCGTCGGCGACGCCCAGCTCGACGGCGGACTCCACCGCGCCGTCCAGCGGCACCAGGTCCACGGCTACGCCGTGTCGGTCCAGGAACGCGTCGACGAGTCCGGGATACGACGTGGCCACACGCACGCCGTCCAGGTCCGTCACGTCGCCGAAGCGTCCGGGTGGCGCGGCGAATCGGAACGTGGAGTTCGCGAAGCCGAGGGCCGCGATCTCCCGCGCCCCCGGCATCCGGGCATCCATCAGCAGGTCACGTCCGGTGATGCCCACGTGGAGGGCGCCGGAGCCGACGTACGTCGCGATGTCTTTCGGGCGCAGATAGAAGAACTCGACGTCGTTCTCGGGGTCGACGAGGTGCAGATCCTTGCTATCGCGGCGCCCGGCATAGCCGGCCTCCGCGAGCATCTCCGCAGCCGTCTCGGCGAGCGAGCCCTTGTTGGGAACGGCGATTCGCAGCATGTGTGTCTTTCCGTCAGGGGGTGTGCGAGGGCGGTGCCGGCATCACAGATGTCGGTACACGTCCTCGAGCGTCAGCCCCTTCGCGATCATCATGACCTGTACGTGGTACAGCAGCTGGGAGATCTCGCCCGCTGCGGCATCCGTCGTCTCGTACTCCGCGGCCATCCAGACCTCTGCGGCCTCTTCGACGATCTTCTTGCCGATCGCGTGCACGCCGGCGTCCAGCTCCGCGACGGTGCCGGAGCCCTCAGGGCGACCGGTCGCTTTCGCGCTGAGCTCGGCGAACAGGGCATCGAACGTCTTCACCATGCCAGGGTACCGGGCGCGCGACCGCCCGCAGACCGCGTGACGGTCAGTGGCGGTGCGCGCCGACCGTCTCGCGCAGTGCGGCGATGGCGGCCGTCGGGTCGTCGGAGCCGAACACGGCCGAGCCCGCCACGAACGTGTCGGCGCCGGCATCGGCGGCCTGTGCGATCGTCGACGCCGAGATGCCGCCATCGACCTGCAGCCACACCTGCGCGCCGCGCCGCCGTGCCTCGTCGCGCAGGCGCCGCAGCTTGGGCATGGTCTCGGGCATGAACGACTGGCCGCCGAACCCCGGCTCGACGGTCATCACGAGGATCTGGTCGAAGTCGTCGATGATGTCGAACAACGGCTCGACCGGTGTCATCGGCTTGACGGCCACGCCCGCGCGCGCACCCATCGCCCGCAGCCGCCGAGCCAGCGCCACCGGCTCGTTCGCCGCCTCGAGGTGGAACGTGACCGATGCCGCGCCGAGCTCGGCGTATCCCGGCGCCCATCGATCGGGGTCGTCGATCATGAGGTGGACGTCCAGCGGCACGGGGCTCGTGGCCTGGATGCGCTCGACCATCTGCGGGCCGAACGTCAGATTCGGCACGAAGTGGTTGTCCATGACGTCGACATGCACGAAGTCGGCAGTGCCGATGCGGGCGAGGTCGGCCTGCATGTTCACGAAGTCGGCGGCGAGGATGCTGGGATTGATGCGCGCGTCTGAGACCACGTCCCCATTATGTCGGTGCGGTCACACTCATGCCCGGGGCGGTCACAGCCTCTGCAACAGGCTGATGAACATCGCGTCGGTGCCGTGTCGGTGTGGCCACAACTGGGCGCGCAGCGAGCCGTCGGCGGGAACGGCCAGATCCAACCTGCTGCGACTCACCTTCTGCACCGCCGCACGTGCGTCCAGCTGCGTGATCCGGTCGCCGTGCGTGCGCTCCACCTCGGCGAGCACACCGGTGGTCTCAGCCAGATGCGGCGAGCACGTCACATAGGCGACGACGCCGCCCGGACGCAGCGCGTCGATCGCCGCGACGAGGAGCTCGGCCTGCAACGCGGCCAGAGCGCCCACATCGGCCGGAGACTTGCGCCAGCGCGCCTCGGGGCGCCGGCGCAGCGCGCCCAGGCCCGTGCACGGCGCGTCCACGAGGATCCGGTCGTAGACGCCGGGAGCGGATGCGGCGCGCTGCCGGCCGTCCTGCTCGGAGACCGGGACCTCGCCGGGGACCCCGGCCAGCGCCTGGCGCACGAGTCCTGCCCTGGCCGGCACGAGCTCGTTCGCCTCCAGCCGTGCGTCGTGCGCATGCGCTTCGGCAGCCAGGACCGCGGTCTTGCCGCCCGGCCCCGCGCACAGGTCGAGCCAGCGTTCGCCGGCAACGACCGGCAGCACCCGGGTCAGGGCGAGCGCAGCAAGCTGAGAGCCCTCGTCCTGCACCCGCAGTCGTCCGCCGGACGTGCGCACCAGCGGCTCCGGGTCGCCGGCGCCGGCGCGGAAGCCGAGGCGCGAGAACGGCGTGCGTGCGTGCCCGGCAGGGACGTCGGCGAGCCCGGGCAGCGCCGCCATCGTCACCCGGGGCGCGTCGTTGTCGGCCGACAGCAGCGCGTCGAGCTCGTCCACGCGCCCCTCGTGGGCCAGCGCCCGGCGCAGCGCGCGGATGATCCACACCGGATGCGCGCTGCGCAACGCCAGGCGCTCGTCGTCGGAACGCGCGGTCTGCTCGATCCGCGACATCCACTCCCCTGGCGTGTCGCGCGAGACGCGCCGCAGCACGGCGTTCGCGAAGCCTGCCGCGGATCTGCCGGCCGTCCGGCGCACGAGGTCGACGGTCTCGTTGACCGCCGCGTGCGACGCGATCCGCGTCGACATCAGCTGGTGCACGCCCAGCCGCAGCGCGTCGCGCACGGCCGCGTCGATGCGGTCGATCGGGCGGTCCGCCGCTGCGGCGATCACCGCGTCGTAGGTGCCCTGACGACGCAGCGTGCCGTAGGCAAGCTCGGTCGCCAGTCGCGCATCGGCCGAGGACAGCCCCGCCCGGGTGATCGCGCGGGGCAGCAGCAGGTTCGCGTAGGCGTCGTCCTCGGCGACGGCGTGGACGGTCTCGAACGCGACCGTACGCGCGGTTCCGCTTGTCATGAACCGGCCACGGGCTCATCGACCCGCAGTCCCCGCCACCAGTCCGCCGCCGCCATCGTGGCCTTCCCGGCAGGCTGCACGCGATACACCGCCACCGGGTCGGTGCCGGTGCCGATGAGCACCGTGCCGTCGTGCTGTGCGATGCGGCCGGGTGCCAGGCCGTCGGCGTGCGTCCCCGGACCTGCGGCGAGGATCTTGACCCGTACCCCGGCGACCGTCGTGAACGCGCCGGGCTCGGTGGTCACGCCCCGCCAGCGTGCCAGCACCCGTCCGGCCGGCTCGCTCCAGTCCAGGCGCCCGTCGTCGACGGTGAGCTTGGGGGCCAGGGTCGGCTCGCCCTGCTGGGCCTGCGCGCGTGCGGTGCCGTTCACCAGCGACGCCACGACCTCCTCGACGAGGTACGCACCGCGATGCGCGAGCGCGTCCAGCACGTCCGACGCCGTGGCCATCGCCGGCGGCTCGTAGGACAGCCGCGCATAGATGTCCCCGGCGTCGAGCTCGGGGACCAGTGCGAACACGCACGCGCCGAGCATCTCGTCACCGGCGATGAGGGCACGCTGCACGGGCGCCGCGCCCCGCCATCGCGGCAGCAGCGAGAAGTGCAGGTTGATCCAGCCGTGTGCGGGCGCCGACAGGAGCGGATCGCGCACGAGTCCGCCGTAGGCGACCACCACTCCCAGGTCGGGCTGGGTCGCACAGATCGCCTCGGTCGCCGCAGCATCCAGGCGCGCGGCCTTGATCACCGGGATGCCGCCGGCCTGCGCGGCATCCGCCACGGCTGAGGGCGTGAGCACCCGCTTGCGCCCGGTCGGGGCATCCGGCCTGGTCACGACGGCGACCACCTCATGCGGCCCGTCGATGAGCCGGCGCAGGGTCGGGACGGCCACCGCGGGGGTGCCGGCGAACACGACGCGCATTCTCTCTCCTCCGTTCGGGTCAGAGCTCGGGATCGAGCACATCGAGGAGCACCTTGAGTGTATTGCGCGGCCCCGGGGGCCGCCCCTTCGCGGGTCGCCGGGTGCGCAGCGCGGCGGTCACGACCGCGCCGCGCAGCGCCGTGGTCACCGCGCGGCCCTGCGCATAGCTGAAACGCACCAGCGCGCGAGCGGTCTGGCCGCCTTCGACGGGCACCGGGCCCAGGACCGCATCGGCATCCAGCATCGGGATCGCGGCGCGCACGGCGCTCACCGCGGCATCCAGCTCGGCAAGGGTGCCCTCGATCATCGCCACGCGGGCTGTCGGCGGCATCTTCAGCGGGGCACGTTCGGCGAGCTCGCTGCGCGCGTACGCGGGCTGCGACCAGGTCGCAAGCGCCCGGGCGAGCCGTCCGGCGACCCCCACCAGGTGGACGGGTGCCCCGGGGGCGGCAAGCGCTGCGGCATTCGACCACCATCGCAGGCACGACTCGCCGATCCGCAGGTCGCCGGCCTGCAGCATCCGATCGCCGTCCAGCAGCAGGACGGCACGGTAGCCGCCGGCAGCCACTGGCTCCGCGCCGCGCGTGGCCACGACCAGCGCCGGCCGGCCGTCGACCCGGGTGGTCGGGTGCTCGCCGTCGGAGACCACGATGCGAGTTCCGGGGAACGCGCGGCCGAGCTCGTCGGCCGTGCGCTCGCTGCCGGACGACGACATCCGCACCCGGTCCGAGCCGCACGACACGCACGTCCAGCCGCGAGCGGAGCGCCCGCACCACGTGCAGTCGGGCACCGCGCCGCGCTGCCGGGCACGCAGCGCTCCCCCGCAGTGCCCACAGCGCGCTGGGGTGCGGCACTCGGCGCACACCAGCGACGGCGCGAAGCCCGGACGGGCGACCTGCACGAGCACCGGCCCCGACGACAGCGCCTCACGTGCGGCAGCGAACGCCGCCGAGGGCACGCGCGAGCCCCGGGCCTCGCCCTCGCGCGTCGCGGACAGGATCACGCGCGGCGACGCCCGCCGCGCGGCGGTCACCTCGCGCACCCAGCCGGCGTCCACGAGCCGCTGCACATCCGTCGTCCGGGTGTGCCCCGCCAACAGCAGCGTCGACTGCTCCAGCTCCTGGCGCACCAGCGCGGCATCCCGTGCGTGCACGCCGGGGCTGAGCGGCTCGGACAACAGCGGGTCGCCGTCATCCCAGATCGCGACGACGCCGACGTCATGCGCGGGCGCGTACACTGCGGACCGGCTCCCGATCACCACGCAGGGCGCGTCCGCGAGGATCCGCAGATAGCCGGCGTAACGCTCGGGACCCGACTGGCGGGAGTCGACGCGCACGATCGCGTCCTCGGGCACGAACGACGCCAGCGCAGCCCACAGCTGCTCCTGATCGCGGTAGTCCGGCACGACGAGCACGGCGCTGCGGCCCCGGGCGAGCGCGGCGACGGCGATGGCTGCCAGCAGCACGGCCCATCCCCCGACGTCGGTTCCCTCGGGCAGGTGGTCGAGTCGAGGCGGCGCGTCGACGACCAGGCGGGCACTCTCGTGCAGCAGGCGCGAAAGCCCGGGGAACGCGTCGAGCACCGTGGCCGCCCGCTGCGCGGCATCCGGCGGCACGACGGGAGTCGGCGGCATCGCACCCGCCAGCCAGGCCTTCTCCGCGCGCACCATCCGCTTGGGCACCACCAGGCGCAGGATGTCGCCCGCGCCCCCGGCCGCGCGATCGGCGACCGCGCGCGCCAGGGCGTACAGCCGCGGTGGCAGCACCGCCACGGGCGAGACGACGGACTCGAGGTCGGAGAGGGGGCGGTCGGCGGGGTCGTCGTCGCCGATCTCGACCACGAAACCCTCGACCACGCGGCCGGCGCTGCGCAGCGGCACCTTCACCCGGACGCCCGGGACGGCGGAGGGCGCCAATGCGTCGGGGACCGCGTAGTCGAACAGGCGGTCGAGCTGCGGCAGCGGCGAGTCCACGAGCACCCGTGCCACGCGGCGCGGCGGCATGTCAGACCCCGGCGGCGCGGCGCAGCTCGTCGACCCGGGTGGTGTGCTCCCACGTGAATTCGGGCAGTTCCCGGCCGAAGTGGCCGTAGGCGGCCGTGCGCGCGTAGATCGGCCGCAGCAGGTCGAGCTGCTCGATGATCGCGCGCGGGCGCAGGTCGAACACCTCCTCGATGGCCGCCGTGATCTTCTCGTCGGAGAGCTTGCCCGTGCCGAACGTCTCGACATACAGTCCCACCGGGCTGGCCTTGCCGATCGCGTAGGCCACCTGCACCTCGAGCCGGTCGGCGAAGCCCGCCGCCACTGCGTTCTTGGCGACCCAGCGCATCGCGTACGCGCCGGAGCGGTCGACCTTCGACGGGTCCTTGCCGCTGAAGGCCCCGCCGCCGTGTCGTGC
>ERZ778017.3413-NODE-3413-length-11307-cov-4.782261_pt1 | contig 11307 bp, 10 predicted proteins | sample MGYA00375747_ERZ778017 | MGnify/ENA primary metagenome ERZ778017 (study PRJEB29350, sample SAMN05509838) | bioreactor metagenome | biome: bioreactor; material: wastewater | place: South Africa: University of Cape Town | collected 2014-03-17 ... | reverse complement strand
GTTCACCGCCAGCGCGGGCATCGCATCGCTGGCCGGCGGCGCGCAGAACTGGGTATGGGTGCGCTGCCGGGCGTGGGAGCGCATCGCGCTGGTGGTGGCCGGTGTGCTGCTCGTCTATCCGCACGCCGGCGCCGATGCGGTGGGGCTCGTGCTGCTGGCGGCGGCGCTCGCCTCGCAGCGGCTGCGGATGCGGCGCGAGCGGGTGGTGGCGGCCGCTTGAGGGTTACCGAGGGCCGGCCCTAAGACAGACGCGCGCGGTGCGCGGCGATCGCCGCGCGAACCTGCGCCGGCGCGGTGCCGCCCGGGTGGTTGCGCGACGCGACCGAGCCGTCGAGCGCGAGCACGCCGTGCACGTCGTCGTCGATCAGCGGACTGAACGCGCGCAGTTCGCTCACGCTCAAGTCGGAGAGATCCACGCCGCGGTCGGCCGCCGCACGCACCGCGCGCGCGACCGCCTCGTGCGCGTCACGGAAGGCCAGCCCCTTGCGCACGAGATAGTCGGCGAGGTCGGTGGCGGTGGAGAAGCCCTCGGCGGCCGCTGCCCGCATGCGATCGGCACGCACGCGCACGCCGCCGACCAGGTCGACGAAGATGCGCAGCGTGTCGCCGAGCGTGTCGGCGGTGTCGAACAGCGGTTCCTTGTCTTCCTGGTTGTCCTTGTTGTAGGCGAGCGGCTGGCCCTTCATCAGCGTGAGCAGCGCAACCAGGTGTCCGTAGACGCGGCCCGTCTTGCCGCGCGCCAGCTCGGGCACGTCGGGGTTCTTCTTCTGCGGCATGATCGACGAGCCGGTGCAGAAGCGGTCGGCGAGGTCGATGAAGCCCACGCGCGGCGATATCCACAGCACCAGCTCTTCCGACAGGCGCGAGACGTGCATCATCGCCAGGCTCGCCGCCGCGCAGTACTCGATGGCGAAGTCGCGATCCGAGACCGCGTCGAGCGAATTGCCGCACAGCGCCTCGAAGCCGAGGGCGCGCGCGACCTGTGCGCGGTCGATCGGGTACGAGGTGCCGGCCAGCGCCGCGGCGCCCAGCGGCAGACGGTTCGTTCTACGGCGCGCATCGCCGAAACGCTCGGCGTCGCGCGCGAACATCTCGACGTAGGCGAGCAGGTGATGGCCGAAGGTGATCGGCTGCGCGACCTGCAGATGCGTGAAACCGGGCAGGATCGTCTCCGCGTTCGCTTCGGCCAGGTCGAGCAGCGCGCGCTGCAGCGAGGCGAGCAGCTGCAGCGTGTCGTCGATGCTCGCGCGCAGCCACAGGCGAAGGTCGGTGGCGACCTGGTCGTTGCGCGAGCGGGCGGTGTGCAGCCGCTTGCCCGGCTCGCCCACCAGCTCGGTGAGGCGCTTCTCGATGTTCAGGTGCACGTCTTCGAGGTCGACCGACCAGTCGAAGGCGCCGCGCTCGATCTCGTCGCGGATCTGCGCCATGCCGCGCCGGATGGCGTCCAGGTCGTCGGCGCCGATCAGGCCGGCCGATTCGAGCATCGCCGCGTGCGCGAGCGAGGCCTCGATGTCGAAGGGCGCCAGCCGCCGGTCGAAGCCGACCGACGCGGTGTAGCGTTTGACCAACTCGTCGACCGGCTCGGAGAAGCGTGCCGACCACGCTTGTGATTTTTTCGAAAGTTGATCTGTCATAATCAGCCGGCACGTAGCGATCGAGCCGCGGAATTATACGAGCCGCGACGTGCGTGCTGTCGTTGGGGAGGTCGATGATCGATCGCAGTCCGGGACCGTGCGAAGCGGCCACGCCGGACCTCACGCTGCCGTCCGCCGCGGTGAGCGCTCCGGTCGGCGTCGCGGTGCTGCCGCCGCGCCGCCGCCTCACCGACGGCGCCGATTTCCCGGTCGTTCCCGATTGCTGCAACCTGGGCACGGTCGCCCGCGTGCTCGTTCCGTTGAACGCCGGCGTGCTGCTCGTCGGCTGGCTCGCCTACGCGGGCGGCGCGGCAGCGTGGCCGCTGCTGGAAACGCTGCTGAACGTCAACGCCACGGCGGCCGCGTCGCTGCTGCTGCTGTGCGCGCTGCGGCGCTACGTCAACGGCGCGCGCCAGCCGCTGCAATGGGCCGTCGCGCTCGGCGTGCCGGCGCTGCTCGCCGTCGCGGTCTCGTTCGTCGACGCCGGTTCCGTGCGGCAGGCGGCGCCCGACGCAATCCTGCTGTCGCTCGCGCCGCGCGTGCTGTGCGCGGTGGCCGTGGCCTGGGTCCTGATCGAGTTCCTGCGCCTGCGCCAGCTGTCGCTGCAGCCTTCCCAGGCCGAAGGCCGCCTGCAGGCGCTGCAGGCGCGCATCCGCCCGCATTTCCTGTTCAACAGCCTGAACACGGTGCTCGGACTGATGCGCAGCGACCCGCGCAAGGCCGAACGCACGCTCGAGAACCTCGCCGACCTGTTCCGCGTCTTCATGAAGGACAGCCGCGAGCTGGTTCCGCTCGACGACGAGGTGCTGTTGTGCAAGGAGTACCTGACGATCGAGAAGCTGCGCCTGGCCGACCGGCTCGCGGTGCGCTGGGAGATCGACGACATGCCGGGCGACGCGCTGCTGCCGTCGCTGCTGCTGCAGCCGCTGGTCGAGAACGCGGTGCATCACGGAATCGAACCGAGCGCGAGCCGCGGCGAGATCGTCGTCTCGATCTCGCGCTCGGGCGATCGCGTGCGCGTGGAGATCGTCAATCCGGTGCCGCAATCGGCGCCCAGGCGTGCCGGCAACCACATGGCGCTGTCGAATGTGCGCGAGCGGCTCGACCTCACCTTCGACGTCGAGGGCCAGCTCGAAACCTCGAACGCCGACGGGTGCTTTCGCGTGACCGTGCAGTTCCCCTACAGAAAAGAGAGAAGACGACGAGATGCCAGACGTTCCATCGATCCTGATCGTTGACGACGAACCCGTCGCCCGCTCGAGGCTGCGCGAGCTGCTCGCCGATCTCGCCCCCGACTTCCCGCATCGCATCGTCGGCGAGGCGCCCAATGCGCCCGAGGCGCTGTCGCAGATCGAGGTGTCGCACCCGCAGATCGTGCTGCTCGACATCCAGATGCCCGGCATGACCGGCATCGAGCTGGCGCGCCACATCTCGGCGCGCGCGCAGTCCGATCCGCCGCGCCCGATGCCGCTGATCATCTTCGCCACCGCGCACGACGAGTTCGCGGTCGACGCCTTCGAGGTGCGCGCGATCGACTACCTGCTCAAGCCGGTGCGCGCCGATCGCCTGCGCCAGGCGCTCGAGCGCGCCCTTACGCGCATTCCGCTCGAGCAGGCGCACGCGATCGACCAGCTCGCGCGCGCGACGAATACGCGGCGCCGGCATCTGTCGGTGCACGAGCGCGGTCGCGTCATCCTCGTGCCGCTCGAGCAGGTCATCTACCTGAAGGCCGAGCTGAAATACATCACCGTGCGCTCGAAGGAGCGCGAATACCTGATCGAGGAATCGCTGACCTCGCTCGAGGAGGAATTCGGCGACCGTTTCGTGCGCATCCATCGCAACGCGCTCGTCGCGCGTCCGTCGATCGCCGGTTTCGAGCGCGTGATGCCCGGCGGCGAGGCCGAGGGCGGCGATCCCTACTGGCAGGTCGTGCTGCGCGACATCTCCGAGCGTCTGCCGGTGAGCCGGCGACAATGGTCGACCGTGAAGAACCTGGTCGCCTGAACGCGGGGGAGCAACCGAAACTTGAGCGTCGACAACTCACCGGCACGCGCCGACGCGCCGCAGCGCCTCGTCATCGCATCGCGCGAGAGCCGGCTCGCGATGTGGCAGGCCGAGCATGTGCAGCGGCGCCTGCGCGAGTGCCATCCGCAGTGCGACGTGCAGATCCTCGGCATGACCACCGAGGGCGATCGGCGGCTCGACCGCGCGCTCGCCGAGATCGGCGGCAAGGGTCTGTTCACCAAGGAGCTGGAACTCGCGTTGCTCGACGGGCGCGCCGACCTCGCCGTGCATTCGCTGAAGGACGTGCCGATGGAGGTCGGCGAGCCTTTCGCGCTCGCCGCCGTGCTCGTGCGCGAAGATCCTCGCGACGCCTTCGTCTCGACCACATATGCGTCGCTGGCCGAAATGCCGGCCGGCGCGCGCGTGGGCACCTCGAGCCTGCGTCGCGCCGCGCAGATCCGCCATCGCTATCCGGCGCTCGAGGTGCTGCCGCTGCGCGGCAACGTCGTCACGCGGCTCGCGCGCCTCGACGAGGGACGCTACGACGCGATCGTTCTCGCCGCGGCGGGGCTGAAGCGCCTGGGCCTTGCCGGGCGCATCCGCGCGATCGTCGAGCCGTCGGTCAGCGTGCCGGCGCCCGGGCAGGGCGCGCTGGCGATCGAGACGCTGGCCGTGCGCGCCGACCTCGCGCGCTGGCTCGCGCCGCTGGCCGATGCGCGCACCACCGTGGAGGTGCAGGCCGAACGCACCGTGTCCCGCCTGCTCGGCGGCAGTTGCCGCGTTCCGCTGGCGGCCTGGTGCGTATCCACGCCGTCGGGCGGGCTGAAGCTCGTCGCGCGCGTCGCCTCGGAAGACGGGCGAGCGATGGCCGAGGCGACGGTCGAGTGTGAGGCGGGCGACGCCGACGCGGCGTCGCGGCTCGGCGAGCGCGCGGCGCGCTCGCTGCTCGACCAGGGCGCCGCGCAGTGGCTCGCGTCGTCCTGACGCAGGCGGCGCCGCGCGTCGAAGCGGTGGCGGCGCGCCTGCGCGATCGCGGGCACGAAGTCCTCGCGCTCGCGCTCACCCGCATCGTCGCGCGCGAGCGCGCGCAGCTGCGCGAGGCGATCGGCCGCATCGATTCCTTCAACGTCGTCGTTCTCGTCAGTCCGGCGGCCGTGCAGCTCGCCGCGCGACTCGCGCCCGAGTGGCCCGAGCGGACGGCGGCCGCTGTCGTCGGCCCGGGAAGCCGGGCGGCTTTCGACGAAGCGGGTTTCCGCCGCGCGCCGCTGCGCATCCTGTCGCCCGAGGAGCCGCCGTTCGACGGCGCCGCGCTCGCCGCCTTGCCGCCGCTCGACCAGCCGACCGGGCTGCGCGTGCTGGTGCTGCGCGGCGAGAGCGGATCCGACGCGTGGATCGATGCGCTGCGCGCGCGCGGGGCGAGCGTCGAGGTGGTCGCGGCATACCGGCACGAAGCGATCGATCCCGATGCCGGCGCGCTCGACGCCTTGCGTGGCTGGCTTGGCGACGAAGCCCGGCCGCTGTGTTTCGTCGTCGCGCAGGCGGCCGGCGTCGAGCGTCTGGACACCGTTCTGGCGCGCGCGGGGCTGCGCGAGCGCGCGAAGCGCCGCATCGCTCTCGCGATCCATCCGCGCATCGCGCAGGCGCTGCGCGACGCCGGCTGGCGCGACGTGCGTTCGATCGCGCCCGGCGAACAGGCGCTGGCGCGCGCGCTAGAATCCGCTTCCGATTCGTCGAGCCCTCATGTCGTCTGAACGCGAAAGCGCAGTGCAGGCCGCGCTCCCCGAGGCCGGCGGAAAAGAGACCTCGTCCACGCAGTTGCGGCGCAACGCGCCGCTGTGGCTCTCCGTCGCGGCGCTCGCAGTTGCGCTGCTCGGCTTCCTGCTGTCGGTTCCGCGCATCGGCTCGCTGCAGTCCGAAGCCACGCGCCGGCTGCAGACGATCGACGATCGGCTCGCCGAGCTGCAGTCGGCCGACCAGCCGATGCGCGCCGAGCTGCGCGACCTGCGCGATCGCCTGGCCGTGCTCGAGCGGCGCGGTTTCGACATCGCGAGCCTGCAGGCGCAGGTGGAGAACCTGTACCGCAACCTCGCGGAAGACTCCACCGACGTCCTGCTCGCCGAAGTCGAATCGTCGCTGGTGCTCGCCGGGCAGCAGCTGGCGCTGGGCGTCGGGGCGCAATCGGCGCTCGCCGCCATGCAGGAGCTGGACGCGCGCCTGGCCCGCCAGGACGACCCCGGCCTGCAGCCGCTGCGCGCATCGCTGCTGCACGACATCGAGCGCGTCAAGGCGTACCCGGCCGCCGACATCGGCTCGCTCGCGCTGCGACTCGACGCGCTGATGCGCTCGATCGACGGCTTCCCGCTGCTGTCGTCGGTCACCAGCCGCCGTCGCGGCGCGAACGCGCAGCCGAGCGGGCTCGGCGCGTTGCGCGACGAGCTGGAGCAGCTCTTCCGCGTGCGCAGGGTCGATGCGCCCGATGCGATGCTGCTCGCGCCCGAGCAGTCGTATTTCCTGCGCGAGAACCTGCGCCTGCTGCTGCTGAACGCGCGACTGTCGCTGCTGTCGCGCAACGAGAAGCTGTTCCGCGACGACGTCGGGCGCGCGATCGACTGGCTGCGCACCTATTACGACGACGACGACCGCGCGGTGGCCGGCGCCGTCGCGCAATTGCGCCAGCTGTCGGGCACGCGCATCGTGCTCGAGCCGCCCACGCTCGCCGAGAGCCTGTCGGCCGTCCGGGCGGCGCGCGCCGCGCGCGCCACGCGCGACGCCACGCGCTGAGCGGGCGACACGATGAGACGGGTCGTCTGGGCGCTGCTCATCGTCTCGGCTGCGGTCGGGCTGGCGATGCTGATGCGCTTCAATCACGGAAACGTCGCGGTGCTGTGGCCGCCGTACCGGGTCGACGTGTCGGCGAATCTCGCGGTGCTGATCCTGATCGCCGCCTTCGCCGCGGTGCACTGGCTGCTGGTCGCGCTCTCCGGCGCGTGGCGCCTGCCCACCCGCGTGCGCGAATACCGCGAGCGGCGTCGTCGGGAGAGCGCGCTGGTGTCGCTGCGCGACGGCGTGCTCGCGTTGTTCGAGGGGCGCTTCGGCCGCGCCGAGCGCCTGGCGCAGAGCGCGCTGGTCGATACCTCGCTCGCCGGCGCCGCCTCGCTGGTGGCGGCCCGCGCGGCGCACCGCATGCATCAGCCCGAGCGTCGCGATCGCTGGCTCGAATCGGCGCGCGACGAACCCGGCGCCTGGCATGCGCAGCTGATGACGAGCGCCGAGCTGGCGCTGGAGGACCAGCGGCCGGAAGACGCGCTGGCGGCGATCGAGACGCTGCGCGCGGGCGGTCCGCGCCACCTGCATGCGCTGCGCCTGTCGCTGCGCGCGCAGGAACTCGTACAGGACTGGAGCGGGCTGCTGCAGACGCTGGCCGAACTCGGGAAGCGCGACGCGATGCCGGAGCCGGCGATCCGCGGACTGAAGATCCGTGCGTATCGCGCCCTCTTCGCCGCGCCGCATGCCGACGCCGGCGAACTGCAGAAGCGCTATGCCTCGCTGGCCGCCGGCGACCTCGCGATCGACGAGGTGGTCGAGGCGGCTGCGCGCGCCTTCGTGCGGATCGGTCGTCCCGACCTGGCCGCGCGCGCGATCGAGCGCGCGCTCGATGCCCGCTGTGCCGAGCGGCTGGTGGCGCTGTACGCCGACCTCGACGAGGTGCCGGCACGCGAGCGGCTGGGCAATGCCGAGCGATGGCGCACTCGTTACGGCGACGACGCGGTCCTGCTGTCGGCGCTCGGGCGGCTTTGCGCAGTGGAGGGCCTGTGGGGCAAGGCCGAGGAGTTCCTGCTGCTCGCCGAGCATGCCGGCCCGGGGCCGCGCGCGCATCTCGCGCTGGCGCGGCTGTACGAAGCGATGGGGCGCACCGAGGAGGCGAACCGCCGCTTCCGGCTCGCCGCGCTGGGCAGCGCCGATCAGCCCTCGGGCGAGGCGCCGGCGCGATAGGGCGAGCGCTCGCGCAGCTCGTCGAGGTAGTCGCCCACGCGCAGATCCTCGTGCGCGAGATAGCGCTCGACGGCGTCGGCGAAAGCCGGCTCGGCGAGCCAATGCGCCGAGGTCGTCGGCACCGCCTCGAAGCCGCGCGCCAGCTTGTGCTCGCCCTGCGCGCCGCCTTCGACGATTCGCAGGCGCAGCGCGATCGCGATCTCTATCGCCTGGTAGTAGCACAGCTCGAAGTGCAGCATCGGCACGTCGGCGATCGCCCCCCAGTAGCGTCCGTACAGCCGTTCTTCGTCGTGCACGAAGAGCGCCGACGCGATTGGCTTCGCGTCGCGCTCGGCGACCACCAGCAGCAGATGCTCGGGCATCGTCTCGCCGATGCGCTCGAAGAACTCCTGGTTCAGATACGGCGTCGACAGGTGCGCCGCATACGTGGCCTCGTAGCAGCGCACGAAGAAGCGCCAGTCCGATTCGCGGATTCCGGTTCCGTGCAGGCGGCGAATGCGCACGCCCGCTTCGGTCACGCGCCGGCGCTCGGCGCGGATCTTCTTGCGCTTCGGTTGCGCGAGCGTCGCGAGGAAGGCGTCGAAATCCGGATACGCGTCGTTTCGCCAGTGGAACTGCACGCCGTGGCGCAGCAGCAGCCCGGCCTCGCGCAGCAGCGCCGCTTCCGCGGCTGGCGGGAAGAGCACGTGCAGCGACGACAGCGCCGAACCGCGCGCGAGCGCGAGCAGCGCGTCGATCGCCGCGCGCTGCGCCGTCGCGTCGCGCGCCGCGATGCGCACGCCGGGCACCGGCGTGAACGGCACGGCGACCAGCCACTTCGGGTAGTAGCGGCGGCCGCTGCGCTGCCAGGCATCGGCCCAGGCCCAGTCGAAGACGTATTCGCCGTACGAGTGCGACTTGCGGTACAGCGGAACGATGGCGGCCGGGCCGGCCCGGTCGTGAACGAGCAGGTGCTGCACCTGCCATCCGGTGTGCGAACCGACGCAGCCCGAGCGCTCGAGCGCATCGAAGAACTCGTGGCGCAGGAACGGCTGCGCGCGCTCGCGTCCCGCCGCCGCGGCAGCGAGGCGATTCCATTGCGCCGCGTCGATCGCCGCCGCGTTCGGAAGAATGCGCGTGCGATAATCGTTTCGCACTCGACCGTCCGCCAGAAGAAACCTCCTTCGATGCGCATCGCTGCCGCGCAGATCAACCCTGTCGTCGGCGACTTCGACGGCAACGCACAGCGGATTATCGCTTCGGCGCACGAGGCCGCCGCAATGGGCGCACGGGTATTGGTCACGCCCGAACTGGCGCTGGTCGGCTACCCGCCCGAAGACCTGCTGTTTCGCATCGCCTTCCTCGAAGGATCGCAGCGCGCCTTGCGCAGGGTGTGCAGCGAAACCGCCTCGCTCGACCTGCATCTGCTGGTCGGTCGTCCGGCGCTCGACGGCAGCGCCCGCTACAACGCGGCGAGCCTCGTGCACCGCGGCCGCGTCGTCGCCGAATACCACAAGCACGAGCTGCCGAACTACCGCGTCTTCGACGACGAGCGCTATTTCTCGCCGGGCAGCGAGCCGCTCGTCTTCGAGGTCGACGGCGTGCGCTTCGGCGTGCTCGTCTGCGAAGACTACTGGTTCGCGCACGCGCCGCAGCGCGCGGTCGCGGCGGGCGCGCAGGTGCTGCTCGCGCTGAACGCATCGCCCTACGAGACCGACAAGCAGCATCGCCGGCTCGATGTCGCGCGCGCGAACGTGTCGAAGCTCGGCGTGCCGATGCTCGCGGCGAATCTCGTCGGCGGCCAGGACGAACTCGTCTTCGACGGGCTTTCCTTCGCGCTGAACGCCGACGGCCGGCTCGCCGCGCAGGCGCCGGCCTTCGACGAGGCGCTGTTCGTCGCCGAACTCGTGCCCGGAGCCGCACCGGCCTTTGCCGTCGGCGCCACGCCTTCCGAGCAGGCCATCGAGGAACAGCTGTACGCCGCGCTCGTGCTCGGCACGCGCGACTACGTCGAGAAGAACGGCTTTCCGGGCGTGCTGCTCGGCCTGTCCGGCGGCGTCGATTCCGCGCTCACGCTCGCCATCGCGGTCGATGCGCTCGGCGCGCAGCGCGTGCGCGCGGTGATGATGCCTTCGCCGTATACGGCGGACATCTCGCTGGTCGATGCGCGCGACATGGCTGCGCGCCTGGGCGTGCGCTACGACGAGATTCCGATCGCGCGCTGCTTCGACGCCTTCCTGCAGACGCTCGATCCGTACCTGCCGGGGCCGGCGGACATCACGCAGGAGAACCTGCAGGCGCGCATCCGCGCCGTCTTCCTGATGGCGCTGTCGAACCGCACCGGCTCGCTCGTGCTCACCACCGGCAACAAGAGCGAGATGGCGGTGGGCTATAGCACCTTGTACGGCGACATGGCCGGCGGCTTCGCGGTGATCAAGGACGTCGTCAAGACGATGGTGTGGCGCCTGTCGAAGTGGCGCAACGCGCGCGGCGAGGTGATCCCCGAGCGGATCATCACGCGCGCGCCTTCGGCCGAGCTGAAGCCGGGGCAGGTCGACCAGGATTCGCTGCCGCCCTACGAGGTGCTCGATGCGATCGTCGCGCAGTACGTAGAGCTGGATCGCAGTGTCGAGGAGATCGCCGCCGGCGGCATCGACGACGCGACGGTGCGGCGCGTCACGCGGCTGATCCGCAGCGCCGAGTACAAAAGGCGCCAGGCGCCGCTCGGCATCCGCGTCACGCACCGCGCGTTCGGCCGCGACTGGCGCTATCCCGTCACCTCGCGCTTTCGCGACTGAGGGTCGACTCGGGTACGATTCAGCCTTTGCCAACGCCGTCGCCTGCCCGGCAGGAACCACGGGCAGCCGATGCGCAGTCTCGGAGCCAGCATGAAGAAGATTACGGCGATCATCAAACCGTTCAAGCTCGACGAGGTGCGTGAAGCGCTCGCCGAGGTCGGTGTGACGGGTCTGACCGTGACCGAGGTGAAGGGTTTCGGCCGCCAGAAGGGGCATACCGAGCTGTATCGCGGCGCCGAATACGTGGTGGACTTCCTGCCCAAGATCAAGCTGGAGATCGCGGTCACCGACGACCGCGTGGACGCGGTGACCGAGGCCATCATCAGGGCTGCCGGTACCGGCAAGATCGGCGACGGCAAGATCTTCGTATGGGACCTGGAGCAGGTGGTGCGTATCCGCACCGGTGAACTGGACGGCGACGCGCTGTAGCCGCGGCTATTCCTCCACCCGGTCGCGGCCCTGGTGCTTGGCGCGATAGAGCGCCGCATCGGCGCGCGCGAACAGCGTCGCGCGGTTGTCGCCGCGGTGCGCTTCGGCGACGCCGATGCTGGTGCGCACGTGCAGGGCGGGATCGATGCCCGGCAGTTCCAGGGAGCGGGTGGCGGCGAGCAGGCGGCCGGCGATCGCCAGCGCCTGTTCGCGGTTGGCATCCATGCAGACGACCGCGAACTCCTCCCCGCCGATCCGTCCCAGCCGGTCGCGCCCGCGCAGCTGCGCCTGCCAGGCCTGCGTGGTCGCGCGCAGGACTTCGTCGCCGGCTGCATGGCCATAGCGGTCGTTGATCGTCTTGAAGTGGTCCAGATCCAGCAACAGCACCGAGACCGGAGCCTGCAACTGCGCCGCCTCGGCAAGTGCGCGCTCGGCGATCTTCTCGATGGCACGGCGGCTGGCCACCTCGG
>ERZ778017.3412-NODE-3412-length-11308-cov-5.629077_pt1 | contig 11308 bp, 8 predicted proteins | sample MGYA00375747_ERZ778017 | MGnify/ENA primary metagenome ERZ778017 (study PRJEB29350, sample SAMN05509838) | bioreactor metagenome | biome: bioreactor; material: wastewater | place: South Africa: University of Cape Town | collected 2014-03-17 ... | reverse complement strand
CATCCATGGCCGGACCTTCCCTTTTGCGCCGCCTTTCATTCGAGGGCAGACCATGAACCCTGAAACAAGTTCAGGGTGACGAAAGGGAGAAACCGGGGTCGCAATGACGCAGTGGGTCAATCCAACTCATCGGAGTCCGGGAACAGGGATTTCGCCCCGAAAGAAACAAACCCGGCAGCCGGGATTGAAAAGCCCGGCCGCCGTTCCTATCTAGCGGGAATGCGGGCCGGGCCCCTCTGGCGTCGGCGGGATCAACATCCCGCCACGTGATGTCGGACCGCATCGGGTGACACCGATGCACGGCGGCCAATTCTCCCCCCTGATCCAGGTCCCGGCATCGGCGTCGCCTGTTTTGAGTTCGCTCAATCAGGAGGCCATATGTCTGTGAATCCCCATATCTTTCACTTGACCGCGTTGCATCGGCGGCTCGACGAAGCGGTCCGGCGCGAGACGCGCCGCCGCGGCGGCGACCCGTTTCGCGTGCTGCGGCTCAAGAAGCTGAAGCTGGCGGTCAAGGACCGCCTCGCATCGCTGATGCGGCGCCCGGTTCGCGCCCGCTGAATCCGGCAATGAAGGCGAAACGCGCTGCTTTCGGCGGCGCGTTTCGCCTGTCCAGGGATCGTCATCATGGAATTTCTCTTCACCGACTGGCTGGGAACCCCGGCCTGGTTCTGGCTGGCCTTTCTCGGCCTCGTCATCGCCCTCACGGCCTTCGACCTTGGCGTGTTGCACAAGGAGAACAAGGAGATGGGCATCGCGGAAAGCCTGAAGCTCTCCGCGCTCTACATCGGCATCGCGCTCGCGTTCGGCGCCTGGATCTGGGTCGAGAAGGGCGGCGACGCGGGCCTTCAATATTATACCGGCTTTTTCATCGAAAAAGCGCTGTCGATCGACAATATCTTCGTCATCTCGCTGATCTTCGCGACCTTCGCGATTCCGGCGCGCTATCAGTATCGCGCGCTATTATGGGGAATCGTCGCGGTGATCGTGCTGCGCGGCCTGATGATCGCGGGCGGTGCGGCGCTGGTCGCCGAATATGGCTGGCTGCTCTACATCTTCGCCGCCTTCCTGATCTTCACCGGTATCAGGATGCTGTTCGCGAGCGACAAGCCGATGGACGTCGCGGGCAATCCCGTCGTGCGCTGGCTGTCGCGCCGCATGCCGATCACCGCGGACCTGCATGGCGAGAAATTCTTCGTGCGCGTGTCCGACGCGAAGACGGGGAAGGTCGTGCTGGCGGCGACGCCGCTGTTCCTTGCGCTCGTCGTCATCAACCTCGCCGATCTGGTGTTCGCGGTCGACAGCGTGCCCGCGATCTTCGCGATCACGACCGACACCTTCATCGTCTATACCTCGAACATCATGGCGATCCTCGGCCTGCGCGCGCTCTATTTCGCGCTCGCGGCGATGGTGCATCGATTCCACTATCTGAAATATGCGCTGGCGCTGGTGCTCGTCTTCATCGGGTCGAAGATATTCGTGGCCGATTTCCTGCTCGGCAGCGCGAAATTCCCGCCGCTGGCGAGCCTGGGAGTCACGGTCGCGCTCATCGCCGGGGGCGTGCTGTGGTCGCTCGTCAGCAGTCGCCCGTCCGACTCGGCCGTGCGGTGACGGGCCGGCTGTCGCGGCCCGCCGCTCATACGGCGAGGAGAAGCGTGTCCTTGTCGCTCGGCGCGGCGGGCTGGAACATCGGGAGCGGCTCGAACGCCTCGTCGGTGACCTCGGTCTCGCCAAGCCCGTCGAGCTTGAACTGACCGAGGCGCCTTTCCTCGTCCGACCGCCAGTTCTTGTTGAGATTCAGCGCGCTGACGAACAGCGCCCCGTGCCGCTCGAACATCTGGTGCGGGGCAAGGGTCATGGCGTCGCCATTGTAGCGAGTGGACACGATGCGTCGCCGTGCGATCGCTTCCATCATTTTCAGTCGTGTATCGTTCATCGGCCCGGGGAGAGGTGGTTTCGTTGTGCGGTGCACCATACACCCGCCGCGGCGGGCCTGGCAAGCATCGCTTGATCGCTCGTCCGCCCGGTCGCCCGCAATTGCGGACGAATGCCGTTCGGATTGGCTTAACACCATATTAGCAATGCCATATTTATGACGATCCGATGACCAGGAAGGGGCAGGGGGACCTGCTGACGTTGCTGCTTGCGGCCGTCGCGACATTGTTGATCGAAATGGCGCTCGTCGAACGCAAGTTCGCTCTGTTCGGCGGCGGCTTCGGCCAGTCGCAAACGCTGGATACGCCGGCCGAGACCGTCCTGTTCCTGCTCGGTGCCGTCGGTGCACATGCGCTGCTTTTCGGCCTGTTCTTCCTGTTGCTGCGCCGGCTGCACGGGCGCGAATACGACCCGCTGATCTTCCGGTTCAACCTGCTGTTTTTCGGCGTCGCCGGCTTTCTCGTCGCGCTGACCGCCAAGTTCGAGCTTTTGTCCTATTTCAGCGACGCGGTCAGCTTCCAGTTGATCCGCAATCTGGGCGGGGGAAGCCTGTTCGACGCTTTCCTGTTCGTATTGAACGAAGGCGCGCTGATGCTGATCGGCCTCGGCGGCGCGCTGATCCTCTATGGGATCGTCGTGGTCCGCCTGCGCCGTCGCGGCAATCGGACCCTGCTGCCGGCGGGCCGCTCGCCGCTGCGCTGGGCGGTGCTGGCGCTGGCGGTCGCGATGCCGGTGATCGCCGCGCAGGCCAACGGGGTGCCCGACGCGCGCGACGGCCTGCGCCGGATGACCGCCTATGGGCTGGTCAACCGGCTACTCGAACAGCTGACCGATTTCGATCGCGACGGATATAGCTGGTATTCGGCGCAGATCGACCGGCATCCCTTCGACGCGTCGCGCCATCCGCTGGCGCTCGACATTCCGGGGAACGGGATCGACGAAGACGGCTTTGGCGGCGATTTCGTCTTTACCGGCGCCGATCCGGCGACGCCCGCGCCGAAGCTGCCGGCGAAGCGGAAGCATCTTGTCGTCATCGTGCTCGAAAGCACGCGCGCGGACGCGCTGACGCAACGGGTGAACGGGCGGCCGGTGGCGCCGAACCTCGCGGCGCTGGCGCGCGCGGGAAGCAGCTTTCCGCACGCCTACAGCCACGTCGGCTTCACGACGGCGTCGCTCAAGAGCCTGTTTTCGGGCGCGCTTGATCCGCGGGTGGGAGACCCCTCCTTATTCTCCGACCTCAAGGCCAATGGCTATCGCATCGGCGTCTTTTCGGGCCAGCCCGAAAGCTTCGGCGATATTTCGGCGGTGGTCGGGATGCGCAAGGCGGCCGACATATTCGTCGACGCCGAAACGCTGGCGCACGAACGCGCCTTCGGCTTCGCCGCCAAGGGCTCGCTGCTCGTCGACGAGACGAAGATACTGGCGGAATTCGATCGGCGGATGGGCGATCCGGGACCGTGGGCGCAGCCGACCTTCGTCTATTTCAATTTCCAGTCGCCGCATTTCCCCTATCATCATCCGGGCATGCCCGACATGCTGGGTGTCGATCCGCTGCCGCGCGGCGACATTTCCGCCGCCAACGCCCGCGGCGTCCAGCAGACCTACTGGAACGCCGTCGCCTATGCGGATTCGCAGATCGGCGCGGTCGTGGCGCGCTTGAAGGCGCTGGGGGCGTGGGACGACACCGTGCTGATGGTCACCGGCGATCATGGCGAGGCATTGTTCGAAAACGGATTCCTGGGACACGGCCACGTGATCGAGCCGGCGCAAACCCATATCCCGTTCGTGCTGAACGTGCCGGGCCTGTCCAGCGACCGGCCGCTCGGCCTCAGCGGCATGCGGTCGATCCTGCTCCAGGCACTGGGCGGCGCGCCCGCGCCCGACAACGACGCTCCGGTTTTCCTGCATATCGGAGCGGTCGATACGCCCGCCGCGATCGGCATCGTCGAACCGGGCGGCGTCTTCACGACGCTCGCGCTCGGAACCGAGGAAATGTGGTTTTCCGACAGCGGTCGGCGTGCGCGCTACGGCGATCTGAACGGTGCGGACAAGGCTCGCGCCGACCGGCTAGTCAACGAATGGGCGCGACAACGCTGGATGCGCCATCTGGCGACCCGCGAGGCGGCGCGGAACGCGCCATAGCCGCGTCGCGCCCGGGGGCGGGGCGCGCACGGAGAAAACAATCGCGTATCGCATAAAAATGCCCGCCGGAGGTCGAACGACTTCCGGCGGGCAGGCTTTCCTCCCCAGGAAAGCTCGGGAGGCGCGGGGCGTTTGTGCAAGGCACCCCGCGCCGAGAAGGGTGGCGCGGGGGGCAACGAAAACCCCCGCGCCTAGCTCGATCTTCAGGCGGCGAACTGGTTCATCGTATTGTCCTTGCCGCCCGCCTTCAGCGCGGCTTCGCCGGCGAAATAATCCTTGTGATCGTCGCCGATGTCGCTGCCGGCCATGTTCTGGTGCTTCACGCAGGCGATGCCCTGGCGGATTTCCTGACGCTGGACGTTCTTGACATAGCCCAGCATCGCTTCCTCGCCGAAATATTCCTTCGCCAGATTGTCGGTCGACAGCGCGGCGGTGTGATAGGTCGGCAGGGTGATCAGATGGTGGAAGATGCCGGCCCGCTTCGCGGCGTCGCGCTGGAAGCTGCGGATGCCGGCGGCGGCCTCGACCGCCAGCTCGGTGCCGTCGTAATCGACGCTCATCAGCTTTGCCCGGTCATAGGCACCGACATCCTTGCCGTCCGTCTGCCACGCGTCGAACACCTGCTGGCGGAAATTCAGCGTCCAGTTGAAGCTCGGCGAGTTGTTGTAGGCGAGCTTCGCATTGGGAACCGCCTCGCGGATACGGTCGACCATGCCGGCGATCTGCTCGATATGCGGCTTTTCGGTCTCGATCCAGATCAGGTCGGCGCCGTTCTGAAGGGCGGTGATGCAGTCGAGAACGCAGCGATCCTCGCCGGTTCCGGGGCGGAACTGATAGAGGTTCGAGGGTAGGCGCTTCGGGCGCAGCAGCTTGCCGTCGCGATTGATCAGCACGTCGCCCGGATTGCCCGCGCCCGTCACTTCCTCGCAATCGAGGAAGGCGTTGTACTGATCGCCGAGGTCGCCCGGTTCGCGGGTGAAGGCGATCTGCTTGGTCAGCCCGGCGCCCAGGCTGTCGGTGCGCGCGACGATCACGCCGTCGTCGACCCCCAGCTCCATGAAGGCATAGCGCAGCGCGCGGATCTTCTGCAGGAAATCCTCGTGCGGCACGGTGACCTTGCCGTCCTGGTGGCCGCACTGCTTTTCGTCCGACACCTGATTCTCGATCTGCAGCGCGCAGGCACCGGCCTCGATCATCTTCTTGGCGAGCAGATAGGTCGCCTCGGCGTTGCCGAAGCCCGCGTCGATGTCGGCGATGATCGGCACGACATGCGTTTCATGGTTGTCGATCGCGTGCTGGATCTGCTTTGCCTTGACCTCGTCGCGGGCCTCGCGCGCCGCGTCGAGCTCGCGGAACAGGCCGCCCAGTTCGCGGGCGTCGGCCTGCCGCAGGAAGGTGTAGATTTCCTCGATCAGCGCCGGAACGCTGGTCTTTTCATGCATCGACTGGTCGGGCAGGGGGCCGAACTCGCTGCGCAGCGCGGCGACCATCCAGCCCGACAGGTAGATGTAGCGGCCCTTGACGGTGCCGAAATGCTTCTTGATCGCGATCATCTTCTGCTGCGCGATGAAGCCGTGCCAGCAGCCGAGCGACTGGGTGTAGTTGGCGGGATCGGCGTCATAGGCCGCCATGTCGGCGCGCATGATCCGCGCGGTGTAGCGGGCGATGTCGAGGCCGCTGCGGAACTTGTTCTGGGCGCGCATGCGGGCGACGCTTTCGGCGCCGATCGCATCCCAGCGGCCGTCCTGATCGCGGATGAGGCGGCCGGCCTGCGCCATGTCTTCGGTATAGCTCATCTTCACTGTCCTCGGCTGCGCCCCGGTGGGCGATGAATATGCCGCCCTTGTGCCGACCCGCCGCCCGGATTGAAAAAGCTTTGTGAATATTTCTTGTGAATAAAGCGGATAAAGTGCATTGTAGCATGTAAATCAGTAAAGAAAGTTACAACATGGCGGAGCGGCGGGTGTTCGCGGGGCCGGCGGTGCGCAAGTTGCGGCGCGATGCGGGATTGACGCAGGCGGCGATGGCCGAGGCGCTGGGCATCTCGCCGAGCTACCTGAATCTGATCGAGCACGGCCAGCGTCCGCTGAGCGCGACGGTGATCGTCCGGCTGGCCGAGCGCTTCGGCTTTGACGCGGCGAAGCTGGGGGCGGCGACGGTGCCGGGCGGGCTTGCCGCGCTGCGCCGCCGTCTGGCCGACCCGCGCTTCGCCGATCTCGACATCGGGTCGCGCGAGGTCGAGGAATGGCTGGAGAGCGCGCCGGCGACCGCGACGGCCTTCATCCGGCTGTTCGACGCGGCGGGCGATGCGACCGCGCCCGCCGCCGCCGAGGCGCCCGAGGTCAATGCGGTGCGCCGCGCGATCGAGAAATGGCGCAACCATTTTCCCGATCTCGATGCGCGCGCCGAGGAACTGGCCGACGAACTGCGGCTCGCGGGGGGCGACCTCTATGGCACCATCGCCGAGCGGCTGCGCACGCGGCACCAGCTTGGCATCCGCATCCTGCCCGCCGACGTCATGCCCGACCGGCTGCGCTGGCTCGACTGGCATGCGCGGCAGTTGATGCTGAACGAGCTGCTGCGCCCCGCCTCGCGCACCTTTCAGGCCGCGGCGACGCTGGCGCAGATGGAGTCGAAGGACGAGATTTCCGCCCTTGTCGCGGGCGCAGAGTTCGCCGAACCCGCCGCCGCGCGCCTGTTCGAGCGGCATCTGATCCAATATTTCGCGGCGGCGCTGATGATGCCCTATGGCCGCTTCCTGCGCGCCTGCGACGCGACGGGTTACGACCTGCTGCTGCTCCAGCGGCGTTTCGGCGCCGGGTTCGAGCAGGTCGCACATCGGCTGACGACATTGCAGCGCGTCGGCGCACGCGGGCTGCCCTTCTTCATGCTCCGCATCGACCGCGCGGGGCAGGGGTCGAAACGCTATGCGGGCGCCAGCCAGTCGCCGCTCGTCGATGGCGATGCGCGCTGTCCGCTGTGGGGCGTCCACGAAGCCTTCGCGCGCCCCGGCGAGGTGATCGCCGACCTTGTCGAGCTGGAGGACGGGTCGCGCTGGTTCACGCAGAGCCGCTCGGTCGCGGCGCCCGGCGCGACGGGAGGGGGCACGCCCGCGCGCTTCGCGGTGTGCATCGGGGTCGACGCCAAGGTCGCCGCGCCGCTGGCCGCCGCGCGCGGCATCGACCTGATGCGTAGTCCCGCGACCCCGATCGGCCTCGGCTGCCGCCGCTGCACGCGCAGCGGCTGCGTCCAGCGCTCGATGCCGCCGCTCGGCCGTCCGCTGCGATTCAGAGAGGGCGAGCGCGGGGTCAGCGCCTTCGATTTCGCGGGGGATTAGAGCATCGAGCCTTAAAATCTGACCCATCGTCCCGAACGGATAGGGGTGTTGCAGGTTTATGCACGGTTTCTCTTTTCCGTCTCCCTGACCTTGTCTGGCAATGATCCCTTTTCGACAAGTCACCGTCCCCGGCGAAAGCCGGGGTCCATGTGGGGTGGCACTGTGCCATCTGGACTCCGGCTTTCGCCGGAGAACGGCTCCTGACTTGCCGGAATGGTATATATGCCGACTTGTTTCAGAGCCTGCCCCGGACCTGATCGGGGTCCATGGTCCGCCCTCGCCTGAAAGGCGGCGCAAAAGGAGAGGTCCGGCCATGGATGCTGAAACGAGTTCAGCATGACGAAGGATGTGGCAGCACGCCAAACCCCGAATCCCCACAGGTCTCAGGTCACGAACCGATAGACACGAACGGCTGAGACCGTGCGGTTCTTCAGGCCTTTTGCGCCGCTACCCAGCGGTCGATCATCGATCCGAGGACGTCGATCGGGATCGCGCCCGCCGCCAGCGCGGTGTCGTGGAAGGCGCGGATGTCGAACTTGTCGCCCAGCGCCGCGCGCGCCCTTTCGCGCGTTGCGACCCAGCGCGTCTGTCCGACCATGTAGCTCGTCGCCTGACCGGGCCACACGCAATAGCGTTCGACTTCGGTGACGTTCGAGGGTTCGGGCGTGCCGAGCGCCTCGTTCATATAGGAGATCGCCTTCTCGCGGCTCCAGCGATAGTGGTGCAGGCCGGTGTCGACGACGAGCCGCGCGGCGCGGAACATATAGGATTGCAGGTAACCGAGACGGCCGAAGAGGTCGCCGTCATAGACCCCCATTTCGTCGGCAAGCTGCTCGGCGTAGAGACCCCAGCCCTCGGTATAGACCGAATAGACGGGCAGGCGGCGCAGGCGTGGGATACCCGTCGCTTCCTGCGCCAGCGCGATCTGGTGATGATGGCCTGGCGTCGCTTCGTGATAGGTCAGCGTCGGCAGCGTCCATGATGGATTCTCCGCGGTATCGCGCAGGTTGATGTAATAGGCGCCGGGGCGCGAGCCATCGAGCGCCGGAATCTGGTAATAGCCGCCGGCGGCGCCGTCCTCGATCTCCGCCGGGACGCGACGGATCTCGACCTTCGCCTTGGGCAGGCGGCCGAACATCTCGGGCAGGCGGCGCTGCATCTCCTCGATCTGTTCGTTGAGCTTGGCGATCAGTTCCGTCTTGCCGGCGTCGGTGTTCGGATAGATGAAGCGCTTGTCCTCGCCGAGCGCGCGCAGCCGCTCGGCGACCGTTCCACCGGTCATGCCCTGTTCGCGGAAGATCGCGTCGGCGCGCGCGGTCAGTTCGGTCATGCGTTCGAGCCCGAGCTGGTGGATGGCTTCGGCCGACATTTCGGTCGTCGTCGCGAAGTTCAGCGCATAGGCGTAATATGCGTCGCCCTTCGGCAGCCGCCAGACGCCCGCGTCGTGGGTCGCCCGGGGACGGACGCGCGCCAGCTCGGCCGCCTGGCGGCGCATCGCCGGATAGATTTTGCCTGCGACGATCGCGGCGCAGCGGCGTGTCCAGTCGCCGGGGATATGTTTTGCGTCGGTCCTCGCCTTGAGATTGGCGGTGAGGCCGTTGGATTCCGCGGCGGGTGCCATGATCTTTTCGTAGAGGCCGAGGGTGCGGTCGATGACGAAATCGGGCGGAATGATCCCCGCCGCATGGTCGGTCTTCATCCGGTTCGTCTCGTTGTCGAGCTGGACCGCGAAATCCTCGCAGCGCGCCAGATAGGCCTCGGCATCGGCCGCGTCGGCGATGCTGTGCTGGTTGACGAGGAAGTCGGGGATCGAGCGGTAGGTGCCGCTGAGCTGGGTGACCGGGTGCGGCTCCGGCCAGCTGTGCAGACCATAGGTGAAGCTGTCATAGGCCTTCACATAATGGTCCCACGGCCCACGGAAGGTCTCGTAATTGACGAGATCCATCCCCGACAGCTTCGCCGCGTCGATCTTCTCGAGCGCGGCGAGGCCGAAGCGATAGAGGTCGTGGCTGCGCTCGATCCCGGCGGGCGAACGGTCGGCGAGGCGCGACTTGGCCGCGGCGTGCGCGCCCTTGTCGAGCCCCAGCGCGGTGGCGAACTCGGGGTCGTTCTCGACCAGCATGTCGAACAGGCGCTCGTAGAGGGCGTTCAGACGTTCGCCCTCGCTTTGCGCCGGATCGGCGAGCATCGCGCGGGCGGGGGAGCGCGTCGCGCCGAGCGCGGAGGCGGCGGCGAGCGTGGCGATGAGGGTGCGGCGATCGAGCATGGAAATCTCCGGGAGAAAAAGCGTCGGAGATCGGTCTAGCCGCCCCGGTCAGCGCTGTATTGTAATCAGTTGACGCGCGCGCCACCGGCCGGGCGTGGCACCGCTGATGCGCGCGACGGCCCGGGTCATGTGCGCCTGATCGGTGAAATGCAGCCGGTGCGCGATGGCGGCGAAGGATTCGCCGCTCGCCCGGGCGGCGGCGAGCGCCGCGCGGGCGCGGACGTCGGCGCGATAGGCCTTGGGCGTGCAGCCATAGGCGACGCGGAACCCCCGGCTCAGCGTTTCGGCCCGCACGCCGTGCATCTCCGCCCAATCGGCGAGTGCAAAAGGGGTGAGTGTCCGCAGGTCGCGAGCGAGCAGGTCGGGCCAGTCGCGCGCGGCCGCCGGCAGGGCGGTGAAATCCTCGACGAGCAGTGCCGCTGCCGCCGCGGCGTCGCGGCTCGCGAAACGAACCAGCGCGTCGGGATCGCGCACCCGGCCGCGGACGTGCGGCGCGCCAGCGAGCGTGGGCGGCAGGTCGAGGATCAGCACGCGCGCGCCGCGCGCCTCGACCCGGTCCAGATGCGATTCGAAGTCATGGTGGATCAGCGCGTCGCCCGGCCCCACGTCGAAACGACCCTCGTCGCCGGCTTCCTGATAGCCGCCTTCGAGGACGATCGCGACATAGGCCGTGTCGTGACAATGGCGGCCGCGCAGTTCGTTCGGTACGTGGGCGAGCAGGCCCAATGGTGCGGCGGCGAAGGATGGGCGCGCGATCATCGCTGCGGTCTATCGTTTGACGCATCGGCGGTCATCCCCGAATAGCCCGGCGACAAGTGTAAAATTAACCGACAGTTGACGCCTCTCCGCTAGAATCGCGCGACGAAAGGGTTCGCCGCACTCCATGTTCCGTCTGTTCAAGCATTATGTGCCGCATGCGGTCGTCTGGCTGGCGCTGATCGAGTTCCTGGCGCTGCTGGGATCGGCGGAGGCGGCGTGGCATCTCTATGCCCATTTCGCCGATTTTGACGCCGGGAGGCTGGCCGGACGGTGGCTGCCGCTGACGACCTTCGCGCTCGCCAACGCGCTCGCGCTGATGGCGACCGGGATGTACGGGTCGGAGGCGCTGCGATCGATGCGGTTCGCGACCGCGCGGCTGCTCGCGGCGATCTCGCTGGGGGTCATCTTCCTCTCGGTCGTCGGCTTCCTGCTGCCGACCGCGACGCTGTGGCGGGTGAACAGCCTGTATGCGATGGCGCTGGCGATCGCGGCGCTGTTCCTGATCCGCCTGGGCATGACGCGGGTGGCGGGCGCGGAGACCTTCAAGCGGCGCATCCTGGTGCTCGGCGCCGGCACTCGCGCGGCGCGGCTGCAGGCGCTGGCCGATGCGCCCGGCAGCGGCATCGCGATCGTCGGCTTCGTCGCCATGTCGGACATCGAGCGCAAGGTGAAGGACGCGGTGCCGCGCGAGGCGATCGACAATCTGTCGGAGCATGTCGTCGCGCTCGGCGCCGGAGAGGTCGTGCTGGCGATGGAGGAACGGCGCGGCGCGCTGCCGCTTGCCGACCTGCTGCGCGTCAAGACCGCGGGGGTCCATGTCAACGACATCGCCAGCTTCATCGAACGCGAGACGGGCCGCGTCGATCTGG
>ERZ778017.3411-NODE-3411-length-11310-cov-3.751666_pt1 | contig 11310 bp, 15 predicted proteins | sample MGYA00375747_ERZ778017 | MGnify/ENA primary metagenome ERZ778017 (study PRJEB29350, sample SAMN05509838) | bioreactor metagenome | biome: bioreactor; material: wastewater | place: South Africa: University of Cape Town | collected 2014-03-17 ... | reverse complement strand
TAGCAAGTATCGCTGCTGCAACTGTTTCACCCTCGTAAGCTTTTACGGGATGTCCATCTACAATCACTTTAACTTCTACTCCTCGCTGAATGTCTGTATTGATGCGATAATCATTTTCGGGAGCGCCGGTTATTTTATTTTCCATCCTGATTGATCTCTTTAGTTATTGAATTATATTTCTACTGCATTGAAACCCGCTTTATCAAAGGTTTCTTTCAAGTCATTCATTTGCACCTTTGAAGGTTCATAGGTAACATAGACATGCTTCTGTCTTATTTTAGGCTTGATTTCATGCACACCCGGCATTGATTTTAAAGCAGATGTAATCTTCTCAGCGCATCCTTCGCAAACCATATTAGAGACAAGAAATTCAGTTTCAGCAAGCGGCTTTGCATCATCTGCAGCCGTTGTTCTTTGTAAATCCATTGCTCTGACTCTTAGCGTGTTAATGAGTATTCCTACAATGCTTACAATCATAAATAGAATGGCAAATACAGGAGTGATATAACCTAATGCCGCCAGGATAATTCCTATGATATTAAATAATACTGCTACTGCCACATTTATCTGCATGGTTCTATAACTTGCCTTTCCAAGAGCCAGCGCATTATATACATCATTAAGCCGGTCTCCGATAATAATTACTCCGGCTGATTCAATTGCCACGTCTGTTCCCGCCCCCACGGCAATACCTACATCTGATTGGAGTAATGCAGGACCATCATTTATTCCATCTCCAACCATTGCCACTTTTCTACCTGCTTTTTGAAGTTTCTCTATTTCTTCTACTTTTTGCTCCGGTAATAATTGTGCATGAGTTTCCTTAATTCCTAATTGAGATGCAATCGTATCGGCTACTGCTTTTGAATCCCCCGTAAGCATAACTGTGTTAATATTCCGTTTATGAAGCCTATGGAAAAGGCTTTCAATTCCTTTTCTTGGACTGTCCTGAAGCGCAATAACCCCAATTATTTTTTTATAGCTTAATACCAATATGGCTGTTTTTCCCTCAGCAGAAAGGCGGTCAATCTCATTTTGTATTTGAGTAGGTATTTCGGCGCCTTGTTTTTGAATATAATAAGAGTTGCCAATGATTAGCTCAGTACCATTAACAGTGCCTTTTACGCCCTGACCCGGTGTTGAGCGAAAGTCATTAATTGAAACAGGATTTATATTTTTTGATTGGGCATAAAAAACAATTGCCCCTCCAAGAGGATGTTCGGATCTGTTTTCAATTGAAGCTACCCATTCTAATAATTGTCTTTCCTCTATACCTATAGGAATAACGTCTGTTACAGTAGGCCTACCATAAGTAAGTGTTCCAGTTTTATCAAATACAACAGTATCAACATGGGCAAGTTGTTGGAACACTTCTCCAGATTTTACCAATAATCCAATTGATATTCCTTTGCCTCCTGCAATCGCGGCAAGCATGGGAGTTGTCATACCTAACGCACATGGATAACCCATTATAAGAACTGAAAGTAGAACAACTGTAGATTGAATAGGATCTTGTGAATAGATGAACCAACCTGTAAAAGATAATGCAGCTAAAACAAGAACCGTAGGACCGTAATAGTTCATTATTTTGTCAGCCATTAGCTCTAACGGAACTTTTTTATCCGATACACGAGCCATAAGCTTGATGAGCTGGTTTAAAAAAGTTTCTTCTCCAACTTTAGTTACAACAATATGTAAAGAGCCATCCAAATTGAGTGTTCCACCAATTACCTTACTTCCCACTTCCTTAGATGCAGGAACAGATTCACCCGTAAAACTTGATTCATCCACACTGGCATTACCCTGTACCACTTCACCATCTAAAGGGATTCGCTCACCTGGTTTAATCACTACTGTTTCGCCTCTTGAAATTTCCGTAATGTTTACATCTATTTCTGCTCCTCCTCTGACAACTTTTGCACGAGAGGGTTGAAGTGACATTAATCCTTTAACCGCTTCGGCAGCTTTAAGATTAGTGCCAAGTTTAAAATAATTCGAAAAGATGTGTAGAGACATTAGCCAAGCAGAAACAGGCAGAAAATTCGGCCAGCGGGGATCAATGATAGAAAGTGCACCAATAACCAATGAGCCCCAGGCAGCAGAGGAAAGCAGGACGTTAGCATTTATTACACCTTTCTTTAGCACAAGAACTGTTCTTTGCAAAACTGGTTTCCCCACCCATATGAGTACAAATAAGGCCACGATAAGACTAAATATTGAACGAGCCATTACTGGCAGTCCGAGAATATTTAGGGTGTCCACTAATACTATAACTGCTGAAAGACCCATTCCGAGCCATCCACGCCATTTAACCATTTTATGAAACGCCTGATTCTTTGCCAGTTGTTGACTTTCCGTAGCCGATACAGGATAGCCCATTCCCTCAATTTCCTGCGAGATTTTTTCTTTGCTGACAATAGAAGTATCAGCTTCAACCAGTACAACTCCATGCACTAAATTCACCAGCACACTCTTTACCCCGGGATGCTTTTTTAATGCATTCTCTACACTCATTGTACAAAATGAGCACATCATGCCGGATGCTTTTATTTGAATAGTTTCTGTTGCCATGATTTATTTATTAGTGTTCTCTATCAATTTTGCTTTAAACCCTCTTTTTTCGATAATTGCTATAATTTCTTTTTCAGTGATTTTTGATTCATCAAAAGTTATTTCAGAATTGCTGTTGTCGAAAGATGTTTTGCTTTTGATAATGCCCGAAATTTTTTTGAATGTTGCGTCAAGTCCATTTGCACAGCCTTCTTGACAACTCATTCCTTTGACTTCTAATTTTATAGTTTTAGCCTTCTGCATTTTGTTTGATATTGCTCGATTTTCATTTTTTTTTGAAGAAGTTGCCGATGTCTGCGCGTGTAATGAACTTGCGTAAACTGTTAATAAGCTTAGGATTAAGCAAATTGCGAGTAAGGGGGGAGATTGCTTTTTCATATTTGAGCTTAAGATTAGAAAATGTGATTTTTGAAGAATATTAATTAGATAACTGCTGTCATCTTGCCAACACCTACTTTTATAAGTTCGGATTCCGATACTCCCCGGTTTTGACAGCAGTCAAGTAATACTCCATTTACGGCAACCGCTGGCAAGGATTTAATGCCATATTGTTCAACTTTTTGCAGACATTCCTGCGTATCACAAGGTTTGGATAAGTCGTAAACGATGACTTCACAATAGGAACAAGCCATCCCTTTTATCAAATTAACAGTAGGCTGACAGACACTGCAACCAGCCGTAAAAACTTCAATTACTCGTTTATTTTTCATGATTTATTTTTTTATACCCCAAAGATGAACTGCGGGGAGGGGTGTCCTCCAAAATTATTTTTGATATTTTTTACAATTCTTTTGAAAAGCTGGAAAGTTCATATAACGAATTGGTTACCTTTGCACTATGAAAGAAGCGCCATGGTAATTCCATGTTAGTTTTATCAAAAATATAGGCCCCTAAGGGGTGGTTGCCAAGTTCATTGATAATTCTTTACAGATAAGGTTTTTAAAATTTGGCGACCACCCCCTACAGTCTATAACTTGCTAAAAAAGGAAGAATGTTAAAGAAAGACTTAACAAAGGATGTTAAAAACAGGCTCAATACGGTAAAGGGGCAATTAGAAGGCATTGTACGAATGCTGGACGACGACAAAGATCCTGAACTCATCTTGAATCAATTTAAAGCTGCCGGCAAGGCTCTTGAAATTGCGCAGGAACTTCTTATAGATGAAGCTTTCCGAAAATCTCTGGCTGCAAAAATCTCTGAGGCTTTCCAATCTTGTCCAGGAGATTGTGGACAAGAAGATATTATTGAAATGCTCAGGACTCAATTTCCCACAATTCAGCCCGACGATTTAACTAAAAAGATGAAAGAAATTCAGATAGCTTATGATCAAATGAAAAATAATCTGCATTTAGAGATATCATCAACCAGTAGAGAAGGGTTTGATCAACAAAAAGAGTATATTACTAAAAGAAAAATTGAGTTGTTTATAACAGATTGCCCTTTATGTGCGCCCATCATAGAGATGGTAAAATCGCTCACTTGTGAGAATTGCGACGTTCTGACTTATAACTTAGCGGAAAAATTTGATTCCGAAGGTTATCTTGAAAAGCTTAGAGAATATAAAATAACTTCTTTACCAGCAGTGGTTGTTAATGGTAAAACTATTCCAGCCTCAGAGGGAGGGATCTCTCGGGAGAACTTAATAAGTGCAGGAATTGGTCAGACCTTATAATTGAGACAAATCAAGATTATATTAGTAAGTGCATACCTGTTTTAATAAAGCACCGATCTCCCGAAAAAAACATTCAGCGCCGCAGGAAGATGACTCCGGCATTCCATCAGGCCAATTTTACAACAGATACGACCTTACAATTTTTTTCAAAAAAAAGTTTGGTACATGGTTTTTACATCGTAATATTGCGATATACATTACAAAGACGATGGGTGCGACAAAGACAACATTATTTACCAAGGAGCAGAACATTATGGCAGTTATGGCTAAAGCCATTGCGCATCCTGCACGTGTTGCCATTTTGCAATACCTGGTAAAGAAGAATGCGTGTGTTTGCGGTGATCTGGTTGAGGAGTTGGGTTTAGCACAAGCAACCACTTCGCAGCACTTGAAGGAACTAAAAAATGCAGGTATTATACAGGGTAACATTGAAGGAGCGAGTGTATGTTACTGTATTAATCCTAAAGTCTGGAACCAGTACCATTCCCTTTTCAGCAGCTTCTTTAAAGAAGTGGATCTGAGCGGGGTTAAATGCTGCTGATCTATTTTTTTGCTTAAAATAATCGCAATATTGCAATAGTACGATAAAAATAAAAATGTTATGCAAAATGAAGAACAACTCAAAGAACTTGTAAAGCAGAAATATAGTGAGATCGCTTTACAGGACAAGGAAACTAATGAATCTTCCTGCTGTGGTGCTTCCTGCTGCTCCACCGAAGTTTATAACATCATGAGCGATGATTATACCCAAATGGAGGGATATAATGCAGATGCCGACTTAGGCTTAGGTTGCGGCCTGCCTACGCAGTTCGCCAAAATCAAAAAAGGTGATGTAGTGATTGACTTGGGTAGCGGTGCAGGCAATGATGCCTTTATCGCACGCGCTGAAACTGGCGAAACTGGTAAAGTGATCGGTATTGACTTTACCCTGGCTATGATTGATAAGGCCAGGCTGAATGCTGAAAAACTAAGTTATCACAACGTAGAGTTCCGTCAGGGTGACATCGAACACATGCCGGTAACCGCGGGTGTTGCCGATGTAATTGTCAGCAATTGTGTACTGAACCTTGTTCCCAATAAGGATGCAGTTGTCAAAGAGATCTATCGAGTATTGAAACCGGGCGGACATTTCAGCATTTCTGATATTGTATTGCTTGGTGATCTGCCGGAGAACCTGCGCTTTGCTGCTGAAATGTATGCCGGCTGTGTATCAGGTGCCATCCAGAAGGAAGAATATCTGGGCCTGATCAATGCCAATGGTTTTAAAAACGTATTGTTGCAAAAGGAAAAGCCCATCATCATTCCTGATGACATCCTGAATAAATATTTAAGCGATACAGAGATTGCAGCCTTCAAAACTTCGGGAACTGGTATTTATAGCGTTACGGTTTATGCTGAAAAACCATCAGCAGAAGCCTGCTGCGACCCGGGATGTTGCAGTTAATTTTTTAATCCAATCCAATTTATGACCGCAAACAATTGCGCACCTGCGCACGAAAGACAGAAGCTCAGTTTTCTAGACCGCTATTTAACCCTTTGGATATTCCTGGCAATGGCTATCGGCGTAGCTATAGGATATTTACTGCCTTCATCCTCCGGCTTTATCAATTCCTTTTCCAGCGGAACCACTAATGTCCCGCTGGCAATAGGTCTGATCCTGATGATGTACCCACCCTTGGCAAAAGTGAAGTATGAAAAAATGGGCGAGGTATTTAAGAATACCAAAGTATTGGGAACCTCTTTACTGCTTAACTGGGTGATAGGTCCGATACTCATGTTTGTCCTTGCCATTAGTTTTTTGCATAGCTACCCTGAATACATGATTGGGCTGATCCTGATCGGCCTTGCCCGCTGTATTGCAATGGTTGTTGTATGGAATGAACTTGCCGAAGGGAATCGCGAGTATGCTGCCGGGCTGATTGCCTTAAACAGCATCTTCCAGGTCTTGCTGTACAGTGTGTATGCTTACCTGTTTATTACTGTGCTGCCACCGCTGTTTGGTATCAAGGGACTGGAGGTGAACATTACCATTGGTGAGATCGCCAAAAGCGTAGGAATCTACCTGGGCATTCCGTTTGCCGCAGGTGTGATAAGCCGTTACGTGCTAATTAAAGCCAAAGGTGAAGACTGGTATCAGCAAAAGTTTATTCCTTTTATCTCTCCGATAACCCTGATCGCTTTGCTCTTTACCATTGTAATCATGTTCAGTCTTAAAGGTGAGTTGATCGTGCAGATCCCGATGGATGTGGTACGTATTGCAATTCCATTGGTCATCTATTTTGCCATCATGTTCCTGGTCAGCTTCTTTGCTGGCAAGAAAATGGGGGCTGATTATTCGCAAAGTGCTTCAATCGCTTTCACTGCTGCCGGGAACAACTTTGAACTGGCAATAGCGGTAGCCGTCGGCGTGTTCGGTATCAATTCCGGTCAGGCATTCGTTGGCGTGATTGGGCCTCTTGTAGAAGTACCGGCACTGATCGCCCTCGTTAACCTTGCCTTCTGGCTCCGTAACAAATATTATCCTGCACCATTAACTAAAGTATAAAATGAAAATTGCATTATTCTCCGACATCCATGCCAACCTTCCGGCACTAGAAGCCTTCTTTAAAGATGTAGATAGCCGAAAGCCGGACATGATCTATTGCCTGGGCGATCTGGTTGGTTACAACATCTGGCCCAATGAAGTAATTGATGAAGTCCGTAAACATAACATTCCCACAATTGCGGGGAACTATGACTTTGGCATTGGCCGAATGAGTGATGAATGCGGCTGCGCTTATAAGACCGACACTGAAAAAGACATGGGTAAAATATCTATCTCCTATACCAACAATTTAGTAAAGCCTGAGCAAAGGGCTTACCTGCGTACGCTGCCTGCTCATATCAAGGTAGAGTTCCAACTGAATGAAGACAAGCTGAATCTACTGCTGGTACATGGCAGCCCCCGGAAGATCAATGAATACTTGTTTGAAGACCGGGAGGAAAAAAGCATGATTCGTATCATGGAACAAGCAGATGCCGACATCATGTGTTTCGGTCATACGCATAAGCCATATCACCGGGTATTAAATTCAGGCGCAGGTGCTAATGACCACTTCCGCCATGCGGTAAATATCGGCTCTGTCGGCAAACCTAAAGACGGCAACCCGCAGGGTGGTTATGTGATGCTCACCATTAATGATAACAGCAGCATCACCGATCGAAGCAGTATCCAGGTGGAGTTCATCCGCTTCGATTACGACATTGAAAAGGCTGCTGAAGGTGTTGAGAACAGTCCATTACCAAACGAGTACGCAGACATGCTTCGTCGCGGCTTTTAAATCTCGAAAAATGAAATTTCCAGAAGAACTAAAATATTCCCTTGAACATACCTGGCTTGCCATTAATGGCGATACAGGAACCATAGGCATCACAGACTTTGCTCAAAGTGAGTTGGGAGAAATTGTCTTTGTGGATTTGCCCGCTGTTGGAATTTCTTTTGCTGTTGATGAAGTATTCGGCTCCGTAGAGGCGATCAAGACGGTAAGCGATTTATTTATGCCAGTAGCGGGAACTGTAATCGAGATCAATCCTGTACTGAAGGACAATCCCACACTATTGAATGACGATCCCTTCGGAGAAGGTTGGCTGCTAAAGATTAAAATGCAATCAGCAGTTGAGGCAGAATATCTTTTGTCTTCTGATGATTATTGCAATAAGGTCGTGGGTTAGCAGCCTATTTATAGGAAGCCATAAATTGGCTTCCTATTCTATTACAATTCCAGCTCAGCGTTAATGAAATCTTTTGCTCCCTTTGGCCCTGTAATACTTAGCCAGGCCGCTGAACCGTCACCAGCTACTTTTATGCTGAAGTCGAAGAAGTCACAGCATAGCCGTTCCGTTTTTACAAGATCTGCCAGTTCATCTACTATGCTGTCCGTGCCTTTTAATCTAAAGGAATAACCGTTTTCAAGTTCCTTTTTTTCTATTACTTGTTTTTTCAGACTGGCAATGACGGTTGCTTTGCGCTGCTGCATTTCAGGAGTGGTCAATTTACAGGCAATGGTTCTTTCCCCACAATTGTCAGAACAGTTATCGGTGCAGGAGACCTCAGTTATTTTCTTTTTCATAACCGTATTCTTTGTTTGTTTATTCTGGCATAATCCCGTTAAGGAAAGTGCCAGCAATGGAAGGATTAAAGTGTATTTCATGTTATTGGTGGATTGAACGTGGTGTGTAAAAAACAATGCAGACACTAATCAGCGATCAGTGCACCAATAATGTCGTAGCGGTCAGGTTTAAATCCATCAACTTTCCATGCCCATAGCAGGGAAAGCGCAATGAATATTCCGCCATAGGTAGCGTAGACACGTCCAAAATTGGAAGTTTGCCAAGTCGATATCACACCATAAAATGCGAGGATGTGTGTGCCCAGAATACCGTACCAATAGGGTTTATTTTCTTCTAGCCAGAGCCACACAAGGTAGCCACCGCCTATCTCGCAAATTCTCGCAAGCAGGAAGATCATTAGTGATTTGATTATTGCCATGTCATATAAATAAAAATTTACCTTTGCAAAGATAAACGGTGGAGTATAGTCCACTGTCAAGATAAAACGGAATAATTTTATGTTAATAGGTGAATTAGTAACGAGAACAGGGCTTTCTAGGGATACCATCCGCTTCTATGAAAAGCAGGGGTTGATCGCTATAGGGAGGAAACAACGCCGGGAGAACAATTATAAAGAGTATTCCGATGAGGTGTTGGAGCGGCTGCTGACCATTAAACGATTAAAGAACTTTGGCTTTACCTTAAATGAGTCCGCGGAAGTACTGGATATGATGGAAGTTAAACAAGCGACCTGCAATAATGTAAGCGGGATGATCGATAAGAAAGTACAGCTCCTGGATGCAAAGATCATGGATATGATTGCCCTGCGCAATCAGCTGATTAACGGGGTAAAAAATGTGTGAATTGCTGCAACCCCGTAACCCCAGAAGAAAATTGTCCGATACTTGTATCAGATAATTTTTTGGCTACATCGTCCGGCCAGTAATGAAACCCAAATATATGAGTCAATTAAAAAAAAGTATTCCTGCTCTGCCTGTTGTCAACATCGCAAAGGCAATCGAATTTTATGAGGCCAGAATGGGCTTCAAGGCACGTCACCGTGAAGAAACATTTGCAATACTAGTGCGGGATGCAGTTGAAATCCATTTGTGGGCATCATGTGATAAGAGCTGGCTGTTCAGAAGTTTGCTGCTTTTCCTAAAGCCTATCTGGACGGGGGCCGAAACATTCCTGGCAGGAACAGCAAGCTGCAGGATTGAGGTTGAGGGAATCGACGATCTATATAAAGAATACAAGACCCAGGGCTTACTCCATAACAAACATACAGTTATAGAGGAACAGTATTGGGGCCACAGAGATTGACCTGCATCGCAACCTTATTACCTTCTACGAAGTGATTATGTAAACACACTTAACTGCAACATGAGCTGCCCAACTGTATAGGTGGACATTTCATAGTTCCAAAACTGCAAAATACACAGCAGTCCCCCTGCACCGGTTTTAACCTCTGGTGGCAGTTTTCACATTCATAAAAATATTGGCAGGCATCAGTTGGCATGGTTTCTTCCTTTTTATGTTGGCATAAAGGACAGGTAATAATGGATTGAAGGATCAATATTTTAGTTGACATCTGTTTGTATGTTTGTTATTTTATAACCTGTTTTACTTTCTATAACCTCTTTCAATTGTCGTAGCGATATTTGCGTACTGTCAAATCTCACAATAGATTCGCCTTTTGCATAAGACGTTGCTACCTGTTTTACACCGTTCTTTTCCTGTAGGGCATGGGTGACATGCCCCTCACAGGCAGCGCAGCTCATTCCCTGAATCTGGATTACTGTTTGCTGAACATTGGAGGTTGCCACCACTATAGGTTTGGGTACAGCCTTTTGGAAAAAGGGCATGTAGTATGGAAACGTGGATAAACCTATTGACAAAATGGTAATGATCCACAGAAAGGTCTTTGACTGCATTATTGGTTTCTTTCCAGCGCAGCCGCAGTCATCTTTCGCTGCCGGTTTGTATACGTTGTAAAATGCGATACACAGGACCAGAGCCGTAGCAGCCAGTAAATAAGGCCTTAATGGTTCAATCCAGCTGAAAATGGATACAGCACTTCCCACCGTGCCAATCAGGGCCAGTATGGGTGTAATACAGCACAGGGACGATATGAAAGCCAATATTATTCCTGAGCCTAATAGTTTATTATGATTCTTTGCCTTGATCATGCCGTTTCAAGAATTAGGTTCTTCTGGTTAATGATACTGAAAAATGTATGCAGTAGACTCACGTGTTCTATTCTAAGGGAATAGAAAATCGTTTGACCCTCCTTCCTGAATTCTATGATGTTGACATCTTTCATCTTCCGCAGGTGCTGGGAGACAGCTGGAATGCTCATGCCCAAAATGTCACTGAGATCACAGGGGCACAGCTCTTTTTCCTTGTCCAGCAAGTAGAGGATCTTCAGTCGCACCCCGTTGCCCGCTAAAGACAATATGCCTGATAGCCGGTTAAATGAATCTTCATTGGCGCCGATCTTATTCCTGCATTCATTGATCTGCACGGGATTCGCCTTCTCCCTGATACAAGTGATATCTCCCATAATTCAGTTGTTGCCGAATCAAACATAAACAAACTTAATTATTTAAGCAAATAATTAAATATTAGATAACCCCTGATTACTCTATTATAGTTTGGCACTCTTCCCATCGGGATCGGACTATCCCTTCAATTTTGCTCCCGGAAGAATTTTCTCTGCTATCCCTTATGCGCAACAATCGGCCTAGAAATTTCAGCAACAAGGAAAAAATTGGAATCGAAAGATATAAAAGATAAAGGCTCTAAAAAAAATGTAAAGAGGCAATGCGATATCAAAATAAGTTCAAAAATTGTCGTATAAATATTTGTCGTATAACAAACCTAATTACTCCTTTACATTAAATACCTGAAATACTATCTTTGAAAAAATATTCTTGAAGCGTTTTTGCTTTAAGTCCTGCACTGAAACTTAGGAACTT
>ERZ778017.3410-NODE-3410-length-11310-cov-7.505997_pt1 | contig 11310 bp, 5 predicted proteins | sample MGYA00375747_ERZ778017 | MGnify/ENA primary metagenome ERZ778017 (study PRJEB29350, sample SAMN05509838) | bioreactor metagenome | biome: bioreactor; material: wastewater | place: South Africa: University of Cape Town | collected 2014-03-17 ... | reverse complement strand
GCGATATGTAAGGGGGTATTCTTCAATTCATTTTCAGCATCTATATCTGCTCCTTTGCTGAGAAGTAATTCAACAGCCTCTTTATTATTACCCTTAACTGCTAGGTGAAGGGGTGTATAAAGTTTATCATTCCCAATATTGGTATTAATATCCTTTCTTGCTAGCAGTAATCTAATAAGGTCCCTATTGCCTTTTCGAATTGCTAGATGAAGAGATGTGTCCAACCAATAATTTCCAATATTTACATCAATATCTTTTCCTTCTAATAGCACCTCAATAGCTACCTGCTTATTAGAGTTAACCGCTAGGTGCAAGGGTGTATTCCCATTGTTCTCATTAGTAGTATTTATATTTGCCCCTTTGGCTAATAGCTTCTCAATTACCACTTTATTATCTATATTATCTATTGAAGATGCTAAATGAAGGGCTGTAAAACGAGCATGAAAACAAGTGTCATTTATATAGCCTTTTTTTGATTTTAACAATTCATCAAGAACTTCTTGATCATTTGATATAATGGCTTGTGAAAGTGGTGATTCGCCATCATTATTTTCAGCACATATATTTGCTCCTTTCTCTATAAATATTTCAATAATTTCCTTATCTCGTTTTCTTATAGCAAGGTGAAGAGGAGTATTACCATGCCTATTCTTAGCATTTAAAGATGCACCTTTGGTTATAAGCAGCTCGGCAACTTCTCTATTTCCTTTTTCGACAGCTTTATGAAGAAGGGTATCACCATGCGCATCCTTAGCATTTAAAGATGCACCTTTCGCGAGCAATAGATCAATTGTTGCTTCAACATCATTTGAATTATCAATAGTATCCATAGCTTCAAAAAGGAGATGGGTAGCTTCAGTACTATCAATTATCCATTTAAATGTTTGTACACTGCCTATATTGCTACCGTCATATACAAGCTGTAGCGCAAAGGATGCTTCTATAGCTTTTTTAGAATGTACAATCAATTTTATAGTATCTCCTATATTTCCTAAACGAGTAGCCATTATTTCTATTGCCTTTTCACCATTATAATAAACTTCCGAACTGCTACCTGTGGCCTCACTTATCAACAATTTTAATTTACTAGGATCTATATTACCACTTTTAGCCTCTTTTTCTATTTTGAATTGAATTGTTTTATCGGATGCAGTACGATCTAATGGTACCAGCTTTAATACAGGCGGTTTATCATGAAAATATTGCTCTATTGTCCCATCTTTCACAGGGTTACCTCGATATAAAATTTCAAATTTAAATTTAGCCTTGGTTGCTAATTTAAAATCGATAGGCAAAACGTAATCCTCTGTTGAACTTCCTACACTAATACTAGTAACATTGATAGTGCCTGTCTGCTGGCCGTTAAGCACAGCAGCTTTTTCAACCTCATCCGTACTAATATTTGTATAACGTAACTGGACATCTTTTACTGGCACAGCAGTACTATTTTGAATATTAAATACAATGGAGCCACTAGCTTGGTTGTAAAACAACTTAGTAAACTTTAAATGAACTTCTGGAACCACCCCCTTTTTCCAAGTAACATTGCGTGTGATAGGAATACTACCTTTGTTATCTGTCAATTTAAATTCTACAGTAACAAAGTCAAATTTTTTATCATCTTCAACAACTTTATATGGAATTTTTAATATGTTTTGGCTAGGTGTGAGTTCTGTAGCTAAACAAAAATCTGCAACGGTTTTTGTTTCATAAAGTTTCTTTTGTTCTATGGAATTAGCTATGCATATAGAGGTTATAGCTATTGTATAATTTGCTAATATTGCTTTTTTCCCCTTTAATTTAAATGTAATTGTTGTAATTTTGTCGATTCCCTCTAGGCTTGTTGGAGAAACATCCATGATTAATTCCCCATCATCTTGCTGTTCCCTTTTAGATTGGGTTGGAATTCGTTTTTTGGATTGAGAAGGAAGATCATCATTACCACAACTACAAGAAACAAAATTTAACACCCCTAATAACCCAATAAGAAATACAGAAAAGCAGTATGCATGCTTTTTAAGAATAAATTGATTCAACATAGTGTAGTTTAGAATAGATGAGTGATAAGCAGTACATATATTTGCTGCCTAATGCAAAGCTAATAAGTCTTGTTAAATACTTACTTATACAAGTACATTAATAAATATATCCAAAATAATTTATATCTACCTAATTAGCTATATAAATTTCAAAACTTAACTTTAGAAATTTGAGAAGCTTTTTAAAGTACGTATAAACCACCACTTTAATTTAAGAGTTATCTACATACCATTACAGAATTATGTTATTGCGTGTAGTCCATACACAACGAGTACATTTCTCTATCTGCTAGCAAAGGGATATGGATATAGTGTAAAGAAAAATAAGTTATAAATACATTACTGCTAAACCATAGGTCCTGCAAGACATCTGTTATTTTTAGGGTAAAAAGCATCTAATTTAGCAGAAACCTATATAGGAAAACATACTCCTATTTACAACCCATTATATTCTCTTTCCACACTATTTTAAGGAGTCGTAATACCAAATAGTCTTTTCATTTCTTCATCGATAGATCGCAAAACCAAATCAACATCTATCTCTTCTCGTTCATCCTTTATATTTCGCTCAGCTTGCTTTTTAGGTAGCAATTTATTAATTGCTGGATGATCATGATAAGTAGCTGGCGTGTAACCCACAGCATTTTTATCATTTTTACCTTCACCCTTTTTAGTAAATAATTTTTTTATTTCCTCATTGGGTGATTGTCGAGCTAGATCAACAGCTGTCTCTTCTTGTGCATCCTTTATATTTCGCTTAGCATCTGTATCAAGTAGCAATTTAACAATTGCTGGATAGCCATAATAGATAGCTATATGTAGTGGAGTGTAGCCCATATAGGCTTTATCATTTATACCATCCTTCTTTTCTAGGAGTTTTGTAGTAATTGATAGATTGCCTTTTTGTGCGGCTATATGCAAAGGCATATTATTATATTTATCTTTAACATTTACCTTTACACCTTTATCTAATAGAGCTGCAACTGCTTCCTCATTTCCATATAAAACAGCTATATGTAGTGGAGTACTACCATCATTATCTTTCGCATACAACTTAATATCTTTTGCTGCTAATAAAGCATCTATAGCTCCTTTATCTCCGCTCTGGGCAGCTTTATGAAGGGGGGTATTACCATGCATATCCTCAGCATTGACATCTGCTTTTCTGGTTATTAATGCTTGTATTGCTAATTTATTACTTGTCGCTAAAGCAGCTTTGTGTAGTGGCGTGAGCCCACGTTTATCTATCATTTTTACATCTGCTCTCATAGTTAATAGTAACTCTAGAACTGGCTCTTTCCCTTTTTCAGCAGCTATATGTAAAGAAGTATTTCCATCTTCATCCATAGCATTTATATGAGTTCCTTCAGCTAACAGCAATGCAATAACTTTTGTACTACCTACTAAAGTAGCTATATGCAAGGGGGTAATATCATAATTATTGGTAGCGTTTACATTGGCTCCTTTAGCTATTAATTCTTCAACCACTTCCTGATTATCTCTTTGAATCGCTAAATGGAGAGGACTACTACCCAATTTAGTTTTTGTATTGACATCGATTCTTGTTGACTGTAGCAGAGATAAAACAGACATCGTATTATTTTGTTCGATAGCTATACTCAATGGTGTATACCCTTGTTTATCTTTGTCATTTACTTGAATATTTTCCTGGGCTAAAAGCAACTTAATAACCGACGAATTATTACTCTTTGCGGCTTCATACAAAGGAGTTTCATCGTTTTCATTTTTAACATTTACATTAATGCCGGGAATTCGTAGCAACTCATCTATTGTTTTTTCGTTACCCGCTGCAGCAGTTTCAAAAAGTATTTTAGTAGCTTGATCACCGTCCATTTTCCATGTAAATGTTTGTTTATCTAATACATTCTGTTCATAGATTAGATGTAATTCGAATGATGCTTGTATAGCGGTAGATGATTGAATAAAAAGAATTATACTATTGCCTGTAACACTTAGCTCACTGCCTGTTATTAATCCAATCACTTTTCCATTATACTGCAGGTATGCATCACTTTTTGTGTTTTGAATGACCTTTAATTCAAGCCTACTAGCGTCTATATTGCCACTACCAGTTTCTTTTTCTATTCTTAACCGAATTGTCTTATCCTTTCCAACTAAGAGAGTAGGTCCCATTGCCACTAGCTTTAACCGAGGAGCTTTATCATTAAATTCTCTTTCTTCCGTTATATTTTCTATCACTTTACCTTGATACAACACTTCAAACCTAAATTTAGCTTTAGCGGCTGATTTAAAATCTATAGGTAAAATTTGATCCTCTGATGATCTGTTCACAGCAATACCTGTAAAGTTGATAATTCCTGCCGGTTGATTGTTAATTGCAACTGCCTTGCCAATAGCATCTTGGCTAATATTGGTGTAACGCAATTGAACATTTTCGGTCGGTTCTGTACCATCGTTCTGTATATTGCAAATGATGCTGCTATTAGCTTGGTCATAGCTTAACTTACCAATTTTTAATTGTATGGGTAACTTTGCTTCGTTACTCCAGTTAATAGGATATTTTTTTAGCTTGGTATTATCTTTATCGAGCAGTTCAAATATTACTCTCACAGAGCTGACTCCTGTACCAGGAATAATATCGAAAGGTATTTTTAATGATATTTCGTTGGGCGTAAGCTCAGTAGCTGAAAAGAAATGGGCCAGACTTTCTTCCAATTTAGCGGTTATAGTTTTTGGTGTATCCGCCTTATCCTTATAGTTTATGCTACTACTCCCATCTCCGTCTATTAATGTTATTCTTAATTTATATTGTGCTAAATCTGCTATCTTATTATTGTCTGCTAGTATAAACGTAACTATGATTTGTTTATTATCTCCATTTAGCTGCACCGGAAATATTTCTATGCTTAAGCGCCCATTACGTGCTTGGTTATTAGAAGATATATCTTCGCTTCGTTCATCTTTTTTAATTTTATTGTGCTTACGAGAATTGCCACAGCCACAGGACGTGATATTAGAAAATATGAGTAAGCCGATAAGTAATTTTAAAAATACGAATAAGGGCCTTTCAATAGATAATTCTTTGGGAAGCATAAGGTGTAGTGGAGCTTAATAATATATTATACAACATTTGTATTTATATTAAAAGCATTGTTTAATAAACATTTACAACGCTTATTGAACATTTCAATTAAATAATAAAGTGTGGGATTTTAAACAAAATTAACAAACAAGAAATGCCCTTGCACTTATTTAGCAATATACATTTAGGTATTTCCAAAGTATTTATAACCTCTTTACTATATATATCAGTAATGATATTTTACAGTTAAAAATTTTGACGCTAGTTAGAATATAATTAGAGAGATATAAACTTGCTAGGATGATAAAGAAATAAATAATTCAGTAGTTTATCTGTAACTAACCGTTCAAGTTGAGGCACTTTTATAAGCTAAGCAATATAGTATAGTTTGCTGAGTTCCAAAGAATTTTTACCAACTATAAGAAATGAATAAAAGAATATCTTCACTATCACTGTTTATATCAACAATAAAGATATTCTTCTAACATACCATATTAGTTAGTAGTAACTACTGTATGAAATAACTGTTCTAGCTCGGGATTTTTTAGTTTTTTAACTAGATCAATTGCAGTCTCTCCAGCATTATCTGCTATATCTGTTCTAGCACCTCTTTTAAGCAATAATGCGATGACTTTTTTTTCATGGGCAAAATCATATCCATTATCCAATCTGCGGAGAGCGATATGCAAAGGAGTATGACCCTGTTTACTTTGAACATTTAATTCTATTCCAGGTTGGGATAATAACGCTTCTATAGCAGATTGGTTACCCCATTCGATAGCTTGATGTAAAGGAGTATAATTAAGTGGTTTGGTCTTAGCATTTATATCTGCTCCTTTATCTAAAAAGGCCTTAATAGCAGCTGCAATATCATCAAATTTCATCCTCTGAACTAATAGGTGCAAAAAGGTAATATTATACTTATTTGTATTATCTATATTTATCCCAGGGCACGATAATAAAAGCATGATGTTTTCTACTTTACTCCCCTTATCTATAGCTATAGATAAGGGTGTTTCTCCATTTGCATTTTTTGCATTCACATCAAATTTTTTGGTATCCAGCAATAGTTGTATAGCATCTTTTTCCGCTGATTCAACAGCCTTATGCAGAAGTGTATTACCATCCTCGTCTATTCTTATATCTGCGTGGTTATTTAGTAATATCTTCATGATAGCTACATCACCGTTCCCAGCTGCAATATCTAAAGAAGTGTTACCATTGCGATTAACAACGTTGATACCTATACCTTTAAATTGTAATAATGCACGAACTGCTGCTGATTTCTTGTTTTTAGTGGCTGTGTGAAAAGGGGTGTCACCAGCTTGGTTTTTAGCATCGATATCAACCTTGCTGTTACTCAATAACTTTTGAATAGTTTCCTCATTACCTTCAACAGCAGCTATATGTAAAGGCGTGTTTTCCAGATTATCTTTAGCATTTACATCTGCCCCTTTAGCAAGTAAACTATCAATTATTTCTTGCTTACCTTGCTTAACAGCTTTATGAAGAGGTGTTAGTTGATCTTTATCCTTACAATTAACGTTAATATTTTCAAATTTAAGTAGAAAGTCAACACGTTCTTGACTGCCTAACTCGACAGCCTGATGAAGGAATGTTTTTCCTTGGCCATTTTTAATATTAATATCTATGCCTGGTAGTTTTAAAAGCTCTTCTATCCACGCCTTATCTTGTAATAGAGCAGCCATAAAAATCTCTTCAATAGCATCCTTTACACCTATACTCCAGCTTAATTCGGCTCCCTTGAACTGTATATTTCCGTATTCGAGTTGCACTTTAAGTAATCCTTTTGTTACCTTGTATAGTCCGTAAGTACTCTTACTCTTACTAAGAGAAAAATTACCATTATCTCCTTCTATCACACTCCGTAGTTCCTCGCCTTTTATGAGCGCTATTAACCTTGTATTTTCTATGGATGAATCTTGACTTGTACAAAATATTTTTAAACTTAGTTGGTTTAGATCTATATTTCCACTATTTACTTCTTTTTGTATTTTAAATTCTACTTTACTATCGTAACCAACTAAAGAAGTTGGCCCAACTGTTACTAGCTTTAACTGAGGTAACTTATCATAAAAGGTTTTTGGTTCTGGAGTGATATGTAAAATATTCTTGCATAAAATTTCAAATTTAAATGTAGCTTCAGCAGCTAGTTTAAAATCTATGGGTAAAGTTTGATCACCTGTAGAACCTCCTGCAGGAATTGTTTTAATGTTAATAGTATCTGTGAGTTTATTATTAATTACAACTGTTTTAGCAGCATCGTTGTAACTATTATTAGTATAACGCAATTGAATATTTGTAGCCGCTTCTTTTGCATCGTTTTTTATATTATAAATAACTATACCCTTAGCTGCATCGCATTCTAACTTAGCAAACTTTAGTTGAGAAGCTACCGCGTGTGGATTTGCTGGTGGTTTAAATATATCACAGCCACAAGAAGAAGCATTGATAGATATAAATAAGAGAATAATCGTTAGCAAAGCTTGAAACACAGGCTTCCTAGTATTGGAACATTTACCAAGCATCATAGAGAATTTAGGTTTAGATTTAGGTTTAGATTTAGATTATTATATTAAATATCGAATTTTTCCTATACCCACATTTAATTAATGCAAAAATTACAAAATGCTAAAAATAAGAAAGATAAATACTATACAAAATTAATGCATCTAAGGAAGTCTGGCAGAGAATTCTATCTATAGTTATATCTTATAATATACGCATAAATAAATATATTTTGTCCATCATTAAAAACAGTTTATTTTACTTAATGATTAACTCTTGGTATTTATATAAATTTAAAAATTCTTCTTCTTATAAATTGGTACGTTCCCCTATCCTAAGCTTAGCACTACGCGCCCTAGGATTTATTATTAATTCTTCCTCAGTAGGGACTATAGCCTTTTTAGAAATAGGAATGAATGGCTGTAGTGGGTTACCATACATATCTTTTTCTAGTTCTCCCTCAAAGTTTCCTGTTTTAATAAATCTTTTCACCAATCTATCTTCCAAAGAATGATAAGATATAACTACTAACCTACCACCTGGTTTAAGCAACTGTACACTCTGCTTAAGCAGGGATTTTAAAGCACCTAATTCGTCGTTTACTTCAATACGCAAAGCTTGAAATACTTGTGCTAAGAATTTAGCGCTTTTACGGGGGGGAGCAAAAGGTAACGCAATTTCTTTAAGCGACTGGGTGGTTTCTATGGGATGCTTAGTCCTAGCTGCTATTAAAGCCTTAGCTAATGCAGGGGCTGAGTGCAACTCTCCATACATCCTAAATAGTTGAGTTAGCGCTTCGAAAGAATATGTATTGACTATTTGGCTAGCTGTAAGGCTGCTTGCCTGGTCCATGCGCATGTCTAAGGGACCCTCCGAACGGGTAGAAAATCCTCGATGGGACGTATCAATCTGATGTGAAGAAACACCTAAGTCTGCTATCAAACCATCTATTTTTTCTATCTGGTGATAAGACAAGAAGCGTTGTATAAACCTAGCATTAGCTCGTATAAAGGTAAAGTTAGGGTTATTCCAATTGCTGGCTACCAACTCGGCATCTTCATCTTGGTCAAAAGCAAATAGTTTACCTTCTTTCAACTGTGCTAATATTGATTTGGCATGTCCCCCTCCTCCAAAAGTTGTGTCTACATAAATGCCGTCCGGTTGTATAGCAAGTCCTTGCAAACTTTCTTCTAATAATACAGGCTGGTGGTAAGCTGATAAGCTAGGTTCAATTGAGCTTTTCATAACAAAGAATAATAGTACTACTAAGTATATCTACCAACAGTTTGTCATTTATTTAACAGTAGACACATTATTTTCAGATAACACTTTCAAAGTTATTGTAAAAAGTGTTGCTGACCGTACATATTCATAAAAAATATTCGCCCGTTCTGAAAAGACTAGATTTTTATCAAAATTGTTTGTCTTTTTCCTAAATGTATGAATTGCATTTATACCTATTTTAACTGCCTCGTGCTCTACTGCATACGCTTGTTCATTATACGTCTTAATTTTAGGAAGTATTTTTTCTATTCCTTCAAGTATCCTTTGCATCTTTTTTGTTTCAGAGTCTATATCTGCCTCATTTACATTATGACAAAATCCTGTTACACAGCCACCCTTTATAGAAGCAACATCCTTTAAAACAGATGCAAGTTCTTGCTGCGTATGCGAATTAGAATCGAGTGCAGCCATAGCATTAAGCATGTTTGTGAGTATATTACGAAATCCAAGAATAGGACACCATTTGGTGGAGTTATTAATAGTTTTATGATACCCCTCTACAAGGTCACGAGTATCATCAGCTATGCTTAAGCTATTTGTAAAAAACCGTGCTCCTGTTAGTTTTTCTTTTTCTTCAAAGTATTTAATAAAATCTTGCTCCCATTTATCTATTATGGCCTCGTATTCTGGGGTATTTCGCTTGAGCTGTAATAAACCTGCCATTTGTTTTGCCTGATGCTGAGCTTCAGCGAGCTGCTTAGCTACTAATTCTCCCTGCTGTTTTCCTTTGCAACTATTACAATTAGTGATAGAAAGAGCAATAAGAAGTGTGAGTATAGCAATTGAAAAACGATAAAAATTTATTCTTAATGCAATGCACATTTTAGAAAAATATTAGAATAATAGGTGTATTGTATATGACTTAGCAAGCATAGTGCAACCATCAAGGGTTACCTATAAAAAAAATATCAAGACTTACTTTTCTATCAACGCTTATTTTTTAATATACAACCTAATTTTAATACTTTTATCTTTTTATAGATGGAATTGGTGTTAATCCATGAGACTTGCCAATCTGTAACATATAGGTAAAGGCTTCCTCATACTCATTTCGAATCTCTCCTTCTAAAATAGCTTCTTTAATATCGGCTTTAATTTCTCCTATTATACGAGAAGGTCTAAGTTGAAAAGTTTCCATAATAATATCTCCTGTAATAACAGGCTGCAAGTTTCTAATCTGATCTCTTTCTTCTACCTCTACCACCTTTCTTTCTACCTTATCAAAATTTTCAAGATACTGCTTTACTCTTGTAGGATTATTGGAAGTAATATCTGCTCTGCACAATAGCATCAAGTCTTCTAAAGCATCACCTGCTTCATAAATTAGTCTTCTAACAGCTGAATCTGTTACCACATCTTGGGCTATTACAATAGGCCTTAAATGTAACCGAACCAGCTTTTGCACATACTCCATTTTTTCAGAAAGTGGCAACTTTAACTGTCTGAATATTTTTGGTACTAGCTTAGCTCCCAAATCTTCATGGCCATGAAAAGAAAAGCCAATCTCCGGACTAAAGCTTTTGGTTAGTGGCTTTGCAATATCATGTAAGATGGCAGCCCACCGTAGCCATAGGTCATTAGTATGTTTAGCTATATTATCTAAAACCTGCAACGTATGGTAAAAGTTATCTTTATGGGTATGGCCTTGAATTGTCTCTTTACCTTGTAGGTTTACTAGTGCTGGAAAAAAGAGTTTGAGCAAGCCGGTGTCAAATAACAATTTAAATCCTCTAGAAGGAATAGTCGCCAGTATAATCTTATTTAGTTCTTCAGTAATACGTTCTTGAGAAATAATTTTGATACGTTCTGCGTACTGTTGAATAGCTGCCAATATAGACTCATGTATAGTAAAGTCAAGTTGTGTAGCAAAACGAATAGCTCGCATCATACGGAGTGGATCATCAGAAAAAGTCACTCCTGGGTCTAGAGGCGTCTTAATTGTCTTTTGATGTAAATCTGACAGACCTCCTAAGTCATCTATTAACTCTCCCCAATGAGCTTTATTTATCCGAATGGCAAGTGTATTAATTGTAAAGTCCCGTCTCTGCTGGTCATCAACAAGGGTGCCTTGTGTCACCATAGGATTTCTAGAATCGCGACTATAAGATTCTTTTCTAGCACCTACAAATTCTATTTCACTATCTTGCCAGCGCAACATAGCCGTACCAAAAGTCTTAAATACATGAACGACTATATCTTTTCCTAAATCTTGTGCAACTGCTTGCGCCAAATCAATACCACTACCTACACATACGATATCAATATCTTTGGAAGGACGCTGCAAAAACAAATCACGAACAAATCCGCCTACTACACAAGTTTCTAACCCAAGCCGATCTGCCGTATTTCCAATTTTTTGTAATACAGGATATCTTTCCAGCCAATTGCTATAAT